>Ga0123337_10007593_pt1 | contig 10066 bp, 6 predicted proteins | sample frozenSSSSmetaG_FD_89792 | JGI IMG/M metagenome (GOLD analysis project Ga0123337, IMG submission 89792) | Glacier valley bacterial and archeal communities from Borup Fiord, Nunavut, Canada, to study Microbial Dark Matter (Phase II) -... | ecosystem: Environmental > Aquatic > Freshwater > Ice >...
AAAAGTTGGATTGATTTATATGGAAATGACAATGTTGAATTAATAGATGAATACCTGGCATATTCATCATTTTTAATTTCCCAGAAGCAATATGAAAAGGCGTTTTTGTATACAGGCAAAGCACAAGCCATTGTTCTGAAATTCTTTGGTGAAAAAAGTACTGCTTTTTCTGAAGTGCAATCGAATTTTGGGGATTATTACTCGGCAAGAAATATTGAGACCCAAAAAATGGATGATTTCAGGAGCCAAAGAAAGGTGAACCTGAACAAGGCCATTCAATTCTACCAAAATGCCATCGTATCGCTTGTTGATTCATTCGAAATAAAAAATCCAATGGTTGATCCACCTTTAAAAAATATGGTTTCAGAGGTCCAATTATTGGATGTTTTTACAAAGAAGGCCTTGGCGATGGAAAAAATGGGAGATGTTTTGCTGTCTGAATTTGATAATAAAAATGCCGAAAAGTATTTTAATGCAGGATTAAATTCACTATCGAAAGCCACCCAACTCATTCACCAATTACGAATAGGCTATGAAAATGAAGAAAGTAAATTATTCTTAGCCCAAAATCAGGAGTCCACCTTTTTTGATGCTATCAGGATTTCATACAAGTTGTATCAACAAACAAAAGATGCGCAATATGTCAACAGGGCATTTGAGTATGCTGAAAGAAGTAAAGCTTCTACTTTGCTGGCCTCCATGAAGAATGTGAAGGCCCAAGAGTTTGGTGGAATCCCCGATTCATTGTTAAAAAGGGAAGATTACCTGAAAATAAATGTGACCAATTACACCTCCATGCTCTTTGAAGAAAATCATCAGCAAAAGCCTGATTCTCAGCGGGTGAATCTATTTAGTTCAAAAATATTTAAACTGAATAAAGAATATGGAGAGTTGATTAAGAATTTTGAAACCACCTATCCGGAATACTATGCGTTTAAATATGAAAATAAAATTGCAGGGATCAAAGAGGTGCAATCACGTTTGCGTACACACGATGCACTGATTGAGTTTGCAGTCGATGAACCTGCATCAGACAAGGCGATGGGTGAACTTTACCGTTTTGTTATTACCAGTGATGCAGTTGATTTTTCGATGGAAAAAATTGATTCCACGTATGAAAAAAACATAGATTTTGTGCATCAGTTTTTGACAAGTTCGAATTATCTCTTTACCAAGAAAAGGGATTATGTGCATTATTCGGTTGCTGGTTACGGGTTGTATAAAAAACTATTAAAACCGGTTTCTAAAATGCTGGTTGGGAAAGATTTGACCATTATACCTGATGATAAACTTTCATACATTCCTTTTGATGCTTTGTTATTGCAATTGCCTGATACCAGTAAAATGGATTTTAGAAACCTTGATTACCTGGTTCGGGACTATGCCATCAATTATAGCTATTCATCTACTTTGTTGATTGGTTTTCAAGATATTGCCAAAAAGAGTTCAAAGAACCTGATTGCATTTTCTCCTCAATATATAACCGATGAGCCACGTCTTGATACAGAAAGTTCTAAGAGTTATATTTTTGCCCCACTACCCGGAGCTGCAGAGGAAGTGAAAAATATTTCCAGCTACCTGCAAACGATTTCTTTTGCTGATCTAATGGCTCAGGAAAATACCTTTAAGGTGGAAGCCCCGGATTTTGATATTTTACATTTGGCGATGCACACAATTATCAATGATAGCCTACCGATGTTTTCAAAGTTGGTATTTTCAAAGCCTGGCATTAATTCCAATGAGGATGGATTTTTGAATACCTACGAAATTTACAATATGAAGCTGAATGCCCGGCTGGCCGTTTTAAGCGCCTGTGAAACTGGTTCGGGCAAGTTGCAAAAAGGGGAAGGGGTAATGAGCCTGGCCCGTGGGTTTATGTATGCAGGGTGTCCGTCTATTGTTATGACCCTTTGGCCGGTTGATGATAAATCGGGCATTGAAATCATGAAGAACTTTTATTCCTATTTGTCAAAGGGAAAAAGAAAGGATGTAGCGTTGCGAATGGCAAAATTGAAGCACCTGGAATTGTCTGATCCATTGACTGCCCACCCACATTATTGGTTGGGATATGTAAATATCGGAAATCCTGAGGCTTTGTATACAAGTAAAGATGTTTATTTTGTCAGCTTTCTTTTTTTAGTGATCGTATTGGTATTTATTGACTGGCATTACCGCAAAAAGAAGCCTCGTAAAATACCAGGGTGACTATGTTTTGGGGCATTTAATCAATTACTTACGTTGTGCAAGGGGCAAGGGGCTATTTGCTCTTTGCCCCTTGCACAACGTGTGAGTTAATTATCGCCATTTAAAATTTTCGTGTATTCCAAATCCTTCTTAATGCTTTTAATCAGGTATTCCTTACATCGAGACTTACGCTTCCTGGCATATTTTTCACCCTTGAAACCCATCATATCAGAAATGGTCGGTAAAGGGACGTTGTCGAAATGTAGTTGCAGAATTTTCTGACAATCTATACCCAGTAGGGCAAAATGCTTTTGATATAATTTGTACCTTTCATTTAAATCAATTACTATTTCAAGGGCATCATCGTAAATTTCGTCGTTGTATTCATGATTGTCTTTGATATTTTCTTTCTCAATTTTTCGTTTCTCCAATTCTTTAAGCCATAGAATTCGACAAACAGAGTATAAATAAGTATCAAATGTACAATCTAAAAGCAACTCATTTGCTTTTAGTTTTCTGTAGATAATTATTATTGCTTCCTGAAAGAGATCATTTGCATCCTCTTCGTCACCTTTGTTTTTCTTGACAAAGAAGTTAATATTTGAAAAGAAATTCTTGTAAATGGATTGTAATACAATTGTATCGTTCCGAAGAATTCCATTTAAAAGTTCTACATTTGAGTAATCGATCATCTCAAAGCTTGAATTATTTGAATAGGTTATTAAAAATATGGGTAATCCTTATTTTGACTTTCTAAAAGTGAGTAATAAAAGTGGAATTAGCAAATGTTGTGTGAAAATATATGGCAATGTTATTGTAAAGGCTAAAATTTATACTGAAAATAAGGAATATTCAGAAAATTAGTAAATAAAAAATGAATGGTAATCCAATAGATAGCTGGTTGGAGAAAGACTGTTTTTATATTGAAAATTTCTTGGGTGAGAATGGAAGGATTAGAGGAAAAAACAAAAAGGTAGGTTCAATAACCTACCTTTTTTCTCTTAAACTAACTAACCTAACTAAACCTAAACTTATGAAAAAAAATGTAATACAAATGTAAGGCACTGAGCTGAAAAATTGTGAAAATAATTGTTAAATGATGTTAAATATATTGTGACTTTTTGGTTAATTTAATGTTACTGAGCCACGAACTTATAGGTAATAGTGCCTTTCTGAACTGAGGGCGCTTTGAAGTCAGTATTAAAAACCGAACGTTCGGCTGCCTGAATTGCATATTCGGTGAGCATTGGATCACCTGCCCTGGTTGATGCAACTGTTGCTTTCAGTACTTTTCCAGACCTGTCGACTTGTATGTCAACTTTTATTTCACCACCGCTCCTGGCCAAATAGACCGGTATTGGCAGCCTTAAATGAAATCGGTTTTCAAGGAAATAGTGAATATTGCTTTTGCCGGAATAAATTACATTTTTAATCGAATCCGGGTTTTGGCCTTCCGTGGTAGCCTCAGGCATTTCATATTTTTTGATGGCAGGAATTTTTTTCGATAATTGTTTATTTACGTTATCGACCATCTTTTGTGCCTCCACAATGTCGTTATTATAGTTTTCGTCAAAGAATTTGTCTTTCTTATTGGTTGCTTTGTCATTGGAAGCATCATTTACAGCACGATTACTGCCCGATTGCAACCTATTATTTACGGACTGGTCCGATGCTGTATTCTTTTCTTGTTGCTTCTCTATTTCAGGTTCTGGAGCCTCTTTTATATCTTCGGACATGGGTAAATCAATTAGGAGAACTTCTTCTTTTTCAATTTTTGCATTCATCTTCAACTCGGCAAGCCAAACAGAGGCTACCAAAATTATATGAAAGATCAGGGTTCCCATAACCCCATAGATATTTTTGCGATATAGAAGTTTTATACTTGTCATTCGGGCGCAAATTTAATAAAATCGGCTCGCTATAGATTTTTATATGAGGGAAATCAAAATTTGTATTGGATTTAGCAATCCAGCGTTAAGTTTTCATGATGAAAGGGGCAAGGGGCAAAGTAACAAATAGTCAAATAGTCAATTGGCCTTTTAATACTTATTAGGCCTCAAAAAGACAATTGACTATTTGACTATTTGACTATTTGCCTAACGTGGGTTATCTATTCAACCTTCATAAATGGAGCAAGTGTAAAAACTTTTAACCTTATTACATTGTTGATATTAAGAGTGATATATAAAGTTTGACACAAGATGGGGCATAGAGTTTCCAAGGTTAAATAAATGAATAGTTAATTTTTTAAAAGTACCATATTTGAATTATCGTAGTGTTCATTACCTTTACCCCATACAAAACGTATAACCAAATATTTAAAGGTGCTTATTTTAAAATAATTATTCATATTACGCAAGGAGCAAGGAGCAAGGAGCAAGGAGTAAATAGACAAATAGACCCCAAGTACTCGGGGGTATTTGAGATTTTCAGATTTTTGAGGCCTTATAAGTATTAAAATGTCAAAATGTCCCTGAGTACTCGAGGTGTATTTGCCCCTTGCCTCTTGCGTAAAGTGAAATAATTAAATAAATTTAGATTTTGAAATAGGGATACAGATACTATGAAAATAGTTTGGATAATATTTATGTTACTTTTCACTTTGAGCTCTAAGGGCATGGATATTGACATGTTTAAAGAGGATTCAATATCCACTGATTCAATCAAAAAAAATACTGAATTGTTTTACGATAGCCTGGAAGTAAAAGCCCAACGTCACCGTGTCACTAAATGGCTGTATGACTATATGATTAATTCTACCAATGATACAGTTAATAAAGGGTTACAATCTTATGAATATTATAAGAAATTTAAAAATAGGGTCATCGGTGTAATTACAATTAAATCACTTGATGTCTTTGGACCTGATTTTTCTGATACTGCAAAAACCGCCCATCTGTGGTTTGAAAAAACGGCCAATAAATTGCATTCCAAGTCGAATCTGAATGTCATCAGAAAGAACTTATGGATAAAAGAAGGCAAAACCTTAGATCCTAACCTTTTAGTAGACAATGAACGTTATTTGCGCAGCTTGCCCTATCTGCAGGATGTTAGGTTCATCATGAAGCCACGAGCAGGAAATAAAAAGATAGTTGATATATTGATACTTACAAAAGATGTTTTTTCAATTGGCCTTTCCGGATCTGTTAAAAATATTCACAATGGTGAGATTGGAATTTCGGATAAAAACATTTTAGGTATTGGCCATGAAATAGGTATTACTCTTTTCGGGAATACAGAAAAGAAACCACATTTGGGATTTGAAACCTTTTATGCGATCAACAATGTGAAAGGTAACTTTATAAATTTCGCTGGCGGTTATGCAGATAACTATATCAGGAAGGGATTTTTCTTTTCTTTTGAACGTAGTTTTTTAAGGCCTCAATCGATTTATGCCGGTGGTGTAACTGCTTCACGAAGTTACAGGACACATACTGTTAGTTTGACCAGCAATGTGGTGAGTGATTCGACAACGCTAAATTATGTATATTTGGATGGTTGGTATGGGCGCCGTTTAAAACTGGGAATCAATCTAAATGATAATCGTTTTCAAGTTACTTTAGCCGGAAGGATCAGATACCTATCCTTTAATGACAGACCGCCCGCTGACACTGAAAATAAACAATATTTTGCCAACAGTACCATGTATTTGAGTAGCCTTAGCTTTTCACATCGGTCCTATATTCGTGATTATCGTGTTTTTAGTTATGGTATAATAGAAGATATTCCAAAAGGATATTTACATGAACTGGTTTTAGGATATGACCAAAATGAATTTGGAAACCGGGTATATTCTCATCTATTTTTGTCGAGTGGTAATTTATTTTATCAAAAGCCTTTTTATTTTTACACATCTTTAGGCATGGGAAGCTTTTGGCGGAACGCCGGAATGGAGCAAGGAATGGTTGATGTGAAAATTAATTTTATTTCTCCATTGTTCAAAATCTGGAATGTACAAGCCAGGCAGTTTATTAAGCTAAATTATACCCTCGGGATTAACCGGTATGAAATCGAGGATTTGTATTTACGCAGCAGCTTAGGTATAGGAATAAGGGGATTTGGAAGTAGAATAACATCCGGGAAGCAACGCATGACGCTCAACGTGGAAAACGTATTTTTTCAGAAAAAGTCGATCCTCAATTTTCAGACTGCCTTATTTTATTTTCTCGATGTTGGAATCGTAGGGCCGGCAAATAAATCAATCTTTAATGAGGATTATTTTGCAGGGATAGGCCTTGGTCTGCGAATCCGTAATGAAAACCTTATTTTCAAAACCTTACAGATACGATTATCCTTTTATCCAAATCATCCGAGCGATGTATCCGCCATTGGTTTTATTCTCGATAAAGTTTCCAAAACAACGTTTTATAACTTTCAGCCAAGAGGCCCGGAGCCGTTGAGATTTGAATGAATCCAACTAACGAACCTTTGACCGAACTCAGATTATTCACTCACGTTGCGCAAGGGGCAAAGGGCAAATAGACAATTCTAAGAATTGACGGAATTGTGCCTTGTCCTGAATTTGCATAAGCTGCGCAATTGTGAGGATGCAATTAAGCGGGCATGAAGTATCAGCGCAAGTCAGAGGGAATGATAGAATGGCGGAATTGACAGATTGGCGGTGATGGCGGTGATGGCGGAAACTATACAAGTGACAGATTTTATAGAGAGTACAGGGTTCAGGATGTAATAACCTAAGTTAAAACTAAGCAAATGAGTTTAAAAAAGTACTAAAGAGACAAAGTACCAAAGCAAAAACAGGCTTCAATTAGCTATTTCGGTGTATATTATAGTAGAAATTATCCCTTAAATGGGGTAAAATGCTTTAAAACTTTTATACTATGTTACTTTGCGGCTTGCCTTTAAAGAACATGTTTCTTATTTCGAACTCAGGTTATTAGATATTTCATAAGCCTTTGATGGCTCGAATCACCAATTAATGTTTTGTGTCTTTTTATAATTAAATAAGGCATCTCTCAAGAGATCGCCTTATTTAATATTAATTTCTAATTCATACTTTTCAATGCAAAGTCCTATCAATGATTAACCACCAGATGACCTTGGAACTTATTCGTACCATCATTGGCGACTACCAAATAGGTTCCTGTTGTGAGTTTAGCAACTAATAAGGTAAAGGATGGGCCGTTTTTAGATTCCTTCATGATCAGCTTTCCATAACTGTCATAGACACTTACTGTGAGTTTGTTTGTAGAGTCAGAACCTTTTAAGGTAACAGTTGCCTTGTCATTTGTTGGATTGGGTACAATAATCAATTCATGTTTTTGAGCGGTCTGATCAACAGCAGGTTTGGTTTCTTTTTCAAGTTTAAAATTTACCGGTATGGTGTATTCAACATCTACATTCTTCCCATTTTGCATTCCCGGCTTCCAGGTAGGCAGTAATTCCACCACCCTTATTGCTTCAGTGTTGAGCAACGGATCAATACTCCTGACAACTTTGGCATTTGTCACTTTCCCGGTTTTGGTAACAACAAATTTAATAAAAACCTTTCCCTCAATACCTTTTTCTTGTGCTATGGCTGGATATTTTACATTGGCAGCCATAAAATTACGTAAAGCTTCCTCGCCTCCTGGAAATTCTGGCATTTGTTCTACAATAGTATATGCTTGATTCTGTTTGGCAGATGAGGCTGCTATTTGTTCGGTTAGTATTTGTTCAACTTCATTAAATAATTGCTCGACTTGATTACCAGAACCTTTTAGTTTTTCATTACTTATTTTACTTGGCTCTAATACAAAACTGATCGGTATGGTATATTCAACATCCACATTTTCACCATTCTGTTTTCCAGGAATCCAATTGGGTAATGATGCAACCACCCTCATTGCTTCTTGGTCAATTGATGAATCAACACTCCTGGCCACCTTTGTATTGGCAACACTGCCCATTTTGGTAACCACAAATGAAATAAAAACCTTTCCCTGGATACCTTTTTGCGTTGCTAGGGCAGGATATTTTACATTGGCTGCTATGAAATTACGCAAGGCTTCCTCTCCTCCAGGAAAGGTAGGCATTTGTTCAACAATGGTATAGGGGCGACTTTGTTTTTGAGTATCTCCATATCCATTTACTTTAAGGTCAATTGGATCATTTTTAATACCGTATGGTTCCTTTTTCGTGGTAATTAAAACCACTCCGTCTTTTCCTTTTTCACCGTACATGGTGGTAGCTGATACGTTTTTTAAAACAGAAATAGACTCAATGGTTTCAGGGGGAATATTGTTTACATTTTGATCCGTAGCAATCACGCCATCTATGACAATGAGTGGTCGGCCTGGAGATCCATTTAAATTGCGCAATTGGAATGGAGGGTTGGTATGGACTTTAAAAGTTTCTGTGCCCGATGAACTTTGTTGTGGATTGATACCATAGCCAACTACTGTAACTTCATCAATTCCAATCATTTCATTTTTCATGGTAATAAGCATTTCTTTACCGAAGTCAGGTATTACTTTTTGGCTATTCAACCCAATATACGAAATCATAAGAGGTGAATTATCCGAAAGGTCAAGTTTGAAATTACCATTTGCATCTGTCACGGTTCCAATTGTTTTTCCCGATACTACAATGTTGGCTCCCTTCAATGGATTCCCTTCTCCATTAACAACTTTGCCTGTGATGGTTCGTATGTCCGGATTAGTAAGAACTTCTTGTTGATCTATATTGCTCTCTGCCTGGCTATACTTATATTCAGGAGCAGCAAAGGCATAGAAAACTCCTGCCATTAGCGGCAGTACAAGTAATAATTTGAATTTTCTGATGGGTGAATTTATAGTTTGTTTCATCATGTTGAATCTTTTTTTGTTGATTGAATAGTTGAATGAATTGGCCAGTGAGATGACTGGTCCACCAAACATTTGGTTTAATAGTGCTGCACGATAAATAGCAGGATTACTAGTGCGCTGCAGCGCCCGTTCGTCAGCCAGGTATTCATGGTTTTGTCTGATGAAACGGCCATACAGCCAGATCACTGGGTTAAACCATTGAAGAGTGCAGAGGATTTCGAACAGCAGCAAATCAATCCAGTGCTGTTGCCTGATGTGCTCCAGTTCGTGGTTCACAATCTCGTTTATTTCGGTGTCGCAAGTTGAAGGATTGACAAATACGAACGAAAAGAATGAAAACGAAGCGGGATAATCAGTTGTACGGATCAATTTTGCTGAACGGTAAGGTAGGATTTCAGATTTCCGTATAACCTTTAAAACAGCCAGTGTTTGCCGGGTTACACGAAAGAGTAGGTAAAGTGCGCCTGCCAGATAGATATACAACAAGATGGCCTGTGTAGGAAACGGTTCCATGATATCTGCTGTTCCAATCATCTGAAGTCCTGAAACTTCGACAGTGGGAGCATTGGCCATCATGACCGTATAATGCCATGTGAAAAGGGGAAAGACAATGGAGACCACAATGCCTGTGACCAGGTATATCCGGTTTAGGAGAAAGAAACGTTCATTTCGAAGAAAAAGCAGATAAACCAAGGCAAAACCTGTCAGCCAAACGGTCGATTTGATCAAATATAAGGCAAGTGCTTCCATCGTTATAAAGTTTATTGTTTCTTTCTCAATTCCTTTTTGGTTTCTTCCATCAATTGTTCCAGATCCTTTATGGTCAGGTCTTTTTCGCGTACAAAGAAAGAGGCCATCGCCGGAAACGAATTGTTGAAATAGCTTTTCATCAATCCGAAAAGCTGTGTTTTTGAATATTCGTCCTTCGTTACCAAAGGATAATACACATGCACGTTTCCGTAGGTTCTGTGTGCAACGAACTCCTTTTTTTCCAGAATCCGCAGTACTGTTGAAACAGTATTGCGTGCAGGTTTGGGTTCTTCAAACTGGTCGCGGATGTCTTTGACCAGCCCTTC
>Ga0123337_10007594_pt1 | contig 10066 bp, 8 predicted proteins | sample frozenSSSSmetaG_FD_89792 | JGI IMG/M metagenome (GOLD analysis project Ga0123337, IMG submission 89792) | Glacier valley bacterial and archeal communities from Borup Fiord, Nunavut, Canada, to study Microbial Dark Matter (Phase II) -... | ecosystem: Environmental > Aquatic > Freshwater > Ice >...
CGCGAGATAGCGGCGCGTTGCGGTACGCGCCTGAATTTGCGCCTGCAGCGATCGGTGCGCCATATCGTTTTTCGCGACGAGTATCAAACCGCCGGTGTCTTTATCGAGCCGGTGCACGATGCCGGGGCGCAGCGTACCGCCGATGCCCGACAACTGCTGTGCATGGAAGAGCACCGCATTGACCAGCGTACCATGTGTTGCTCCGGGAGCTGGATGCACTACCATTCCTCGCGCTTTATCGATTACAAGCAGGTCCTGATCTTCGAACATCACCGTCAGCGGCAGGTCTTCTGGCTGCGCAGCTATTTCGACCGTTCGCGGCCGTCGTATTACGACTTCATCTCCTGATCGCATCCGATAACTGGCTTTTTCCAGTTTTCCATTGACACGAATCCCACCCTCTCCTGCAGCGTCCTGCAGTGAAATCAGGCGCTGTGCCTCGGAACGCGTCGCGTTTTCGAGCTTCTCTGCAACGAAGACATCGAGCCGAATTCCTGCGCGCTCCGCCAGCACAGACTCGACGAGTGGCGCGACGTGAGCGTCGTGTCCCTCTGCTTCCTCTTCCTCCCCTTCCTCTGCATCGCTTTCAAACAACTGGTTTTCACCATTTTCAAGCGTATCTTCTATTTCCGGCAGCACAGTGGCAACTCCATTCCGATATAAACCGTAGCAAGAACAGGTACAGATCGTCAATGAAAGATTGCGCGAGCAATTTTCGATAACAATAACATAATAGATTGCAGGACACTATTTGATATCAGCGGGATATATATTCCGTACCTATATGTTCTGGTAATGTATGCACTGGAGCCTACTTCAGCATTCTGGACGCAGCAGTCTGGGTAACAGCACTATTTCTACCAAGTTTTGCTACAGTCACTCTTGATGGGACGGTACGCAAAGTTAACCCGAGACTATCGAAAATCGCTACAAGGCGATAATCTGCTTCCAGGAGACTCCCATGCATCTGATCGCCAGCGCTCACACACAGATTCGGCGGTTTACACGCCTCCACTTGCGCGCGCAGATCGCCGCCGCTGGCGTTTTTGCTGCCAGTATCGCCGGACTGCTGTCGGCAGCCACTGATAAGGCAGCACCTGTACTGCAGCCGCACACGCGCTACTCAGCGCAGCAAATCACAAACAAAGCTGCCGTCGTCTGTACTCTATTTACGGGCGATGCAAAGACACTCGGCGCTCCGATACTCGGGGGTGAGCCATTGTTCAACTCAATGTACCACAGGAAAGTCAAACCAGTCTGGAAAATCTTCGGCGAAAGCGCGGGGCGACAGGTCGATTTGCTGTTCGACGATGAGACAGGTCAGCTGGATTGCTATTCGATCCAACTTAAGCATAATTCTCCTGCCTCGGCTGCAGCGAAATATTTGCGAACGCCAGTCGAAGCTGCCGCGCACGCTGACAGACTTCTGCGCGATTCGAATATTTTGCCACGGCATAGCACGATTGCTTTAGAGGCGATGCCGAAATCGACGCTCAAGGGTGACGGATGGAGTATGGTCTGGATCATTAGAAAAGACGCTAAGTCGCCGGCGACTAAAATCAAAATGGTACTCGAGAGCAGCGATGGACAGCCACTGCTGATTATCAATCCTTATCTGCCGTTCTCATCACGCTAGACGCCAGGGTCGATCAAACTGTAACTATTCATCCTCTAAGGATCTGTAAATATATAACTTCCCGACTCAGGACGGCGCAGCAAGCAGCGCCCCTACAAATGCCCGGGAGATTTTTCTTTTACAGTCCCTAAGCATCTCTCGCCGATAAGCGAGAATCCGCATTGCCTCCCCCCCTTCCCGAAGCTTAGGGAGAGGGTTGGAGGTGAGGGTAAATAGTTACATCAAACTTTCAAATCAGGCAGTGCCTTCCGTAGGGTGGAAACGTGGTTTCCACCCTACAAATTTATTTGTCTCGAGTGGACCAATCACGAACGAACGCGCCTATCAGAAATCGTGATAGAAATTTTAGGATGGAGAAGGAAAACGAAGTTCTGTCATCGAATGCGTTTTAAGGCGGCTCACTTTCCAACGCCGGAAAAACGGATCGAGATGCACCGCAGTCTACTACGCGGAACAAGTGAGTCAGGGAGAATCCACAATGAAATCAAAAATTGAATCAGAAATACGATCAGAAATGAAGGCGGAGACACCGCAAGCGCAGAATTCGAATAGAAGCACACCGCCGGATTTGTCGAGCGACTACGCACTGGAATCTGCAGACATAGAGGGCTATCGCGCCAACGGACACACGCTTCTGCGAGGAGTCTGCTCTCCCGATGAGGTTGCGGTCTATCGGGATATTCTCAATCAGGCAGCCTATCGCTATAATACGCAGACGAGACCGCTCGAGGAGCGCGATACGTACGGAAAAGCTTTTCTTCAGATCGGAAATTTATGGATGCTCGACGACGCAGTGCGACCCTTTACACTGGCGCGGCGGTTCGCCAGGATTGCAGCGGACCTGATGGGCGTCGATGCCGTACGTCTTTACCACGATCAGGCGCTTTACAAAGAGGCGGGAGGTGGACCGACTCCCTGGCATCAAGATCAATACTACTGGCCGCTCGATACCGACAAAACCGTCACGATGTGGATGCCGCTCGTGGATGTGCCGATCGAAACCGGGGCTCTGACGTTCGCGAGCGGTTCGAACAAAGGCGGTCTACTCGGTCATCTGGCGATCTCGGACGAGTCGCAGGAGACCTGGGGACAGCTCGTCGAAGATCGTGGCTATGCTGTAGTCAACGCAGCAATGCAGGCTGGCGACGCGACTTTTCATTCGGGATGGACCTTGCACACAGCGCCCGGCAACTCAGGAACTAAAACGCGGGAAGTAATGACGATAATCTACTACGCCGATGGAACTCGCGCACTCGAGCCCGACAACCCAAACCGCCAGAACGACCTCGAAGGCTGGCTTCCGGGCGTCAAGCCCGGCGACCCGGCAGTAAGCGAGCTGAACCCGCTTCTCTATTCCCGTTAGAATAGTCCATCAAAAACTGCTGCATCGATGCAGGCGCGGTTATTGCTGCGCCTGTCGATCTCATTTACTATCTCACCTTACGCAGGCGGACAATTCTCCGAGATCGAATCAGGATATGTCCACGTGCTACGCAAGAGAAAGTCTGATCTCACGAAAAGCTCGCTTGCGTAAGGTAAGTCACTATTTCGCGTCTATCTGCTGTTTGAGCTCTTTATACAAAGCAAGACGTTCCCGCCCCCACCCGTCGGCTCGCGCGCTTGAACTATGGATCACAAAGACGCGGGGATTTCTCGGCGCGTGCGCTTCCGCACTGAGGCTGATATGTCGTTCAAGTGCCTGCTCGCCCCAGTCAGTGCAGACTTTGCCTGTCGCCATCTGGTAAACGTCTTTGCCATTGTAGCAGACGAATCGTGGCGCGAAATCCTGCAATTTGCGCTGCAGGCTCACACGCTGCTGGATTGTCGGCGGAGGCAGCAGGTGATTCGCGCTGGATGAAACGGTTTTAAAAAGTCCCGTCAGCCCGATTCCATAGTGCATCGCTTCCTCATCTTCTTCAGTTCTCAGCTGTCGCGGTGTGAAGCCCGCCTGATGCAGCAGCAGCCAGAACTTGTTCGTCGGACCGGCATAGTAGTGCCGAACCCTCTCCGACGACAGGCTCGGCGCCGCCCCGACGAACACGACATCGAGACCAAGCGCGAGCATATCCGGCAGTATCGGGTCAACCAGTGGAGCTATTTCCTGCTCTTCACCCTTCCGTTCGGCTTTATTTTGCGAGTTCATAGAAGGCATGTGCATAGATTTTGGCTGCGCGCAGGATAGTGTCGACAGCGATACGCTCGTCGATTTCGTGCGCGGGACCGTCTGTACTGCCCGGGAAGCTCGCGCCGAACGCAACCGTAAAGGGCGTTGCCCGGGCATAGGTTCCGCCGCCCATCGTATACGGTTTCGTGGTCGTGTCCCCCGTCTCCTCCTGATAGATACGCAGCAGGGTCGCTACTGGCTCCTGATCGAGCGGCACATAGAGCGGCGGCTGATCCTGAACTTCGGCGAGCGTCCAGCCTTCCTTTTCCAGCAACGATCGGCTCGATTCTGTCAGCGCCTCGATGTTCCAGGTGACCGGATAGCGCACATTATAGGTGAGCCGTACGCGGTTTTCTGGAGTGTATTCCAGAATGCCGAGGTTGCACGTCAGCGGTCCGGCAACGTCGTCTGTGTGCGCAATCCCGAGCATCGTGCCCGTCGTATCCACCGTTTTAATCACCCAGTTCAGCCAGATATCTGCCTCCGGGAGCGGGAGTTCGGCGAGCGCTTTTGCCAGCCGCGCCACAGCGTTATCGCCATTGATCGGGGTACTGCCATGCGCCGATTTCCCGTAGGCATGAACAGTAATCCCAGTTCCCGTCTGATCGAAAGTGACGTTCTTATCCCAGTATTTGCCCAGTATCCTAGCCGCTTCAGCAAGCGCATCGGATGTTCCGGTCAGGTGCGCCTCCGCATGATCGGGAACCATATTCGGACGTTGACCGCCGCTCGCTCTCTCGATTCGCAACGGAAAATCCCCACCAGGCAGCTGCTTTTCGAGTATTAGATTGGCGATCCCTTTCTCAGCATAGATCAGCGGGAATCCGGCGTCCGGCGTGAATCCGACAACGGGACGTTCTTCGTTCGCGACCTCGAAATAGTGCTTCACGCAGCCAAATCCGCTCTCCTCATCGCAGCCGAAAATCAGTCGAATACGTCGTTTCAGCGGTAAACCCGAGTCGAGGAGCGCTTTTGCTGCGAACAGTGCGGCAAAGGTCGGCCCCTTGTCGTCGGCAGAACCCCTCGCGTAGATGAACCCGTTATCGAGTGTCGCGCCATAAGGCGGAAAGTTCCAGCCATCGCCCTCTGGAACAACGTCAAGATGCCCGAGAGCGCCGACATACTCGCTGCCTTCGCCAAACTCGGCGTGTCCCGCATAGCCATCGAAATCGCGGGTGCGGAAACCGAGTTGGTCGCAGAGGGTCAGCGTGTAGTCGAGGGCTTCGCGAAGCGGCTGACCGTACGGTGCATTCGTTCCAACGGAGGGCGCTTTCAGGCTCGGAATTCGCAGCACACCCTGCAGTGCGCTCACGATTTCGTCCTGGTGCGTGTCGATCCAGGCATGCAGTTTCTGTATATTGGGGTCGTCGATACTCATGAAGTCAACTCTTTCCTTTCATAAAGTCAGAGCAGGGCGCGTTCGAGCGCGCGAACGACCTTTTCTCGTCTGGCTTCTTCGAACAGACGCTGCGGAACACGCTGGTACCAGGGATGCAAGTAGTGCTCATAGTCTACGTTGGGTTCACGACTGCCCGGATGGATTTTGATCTGAAAGTAATCGAGGCACTGCTTCACCTGCTGAAGTGAATGAAATTGGAAGGTGAACGAGCACACATTCACAAAGTAGACTCGGTGCTCCAGCAGATTGTCGCGTACCGGAGCAACGGGCCTGCCCCCGACCGATCGATCACACATAAAATCGATATGCTTTTCCGGGTCGAGGCGCTTTACAGTGGCGAGACATACTAAACCTCCTGCCCAAGGAACTGTAAAAGATTAATCGCTGGGGCATTTGTAGGGGCGCTGCTTGCTGCGCCCTGTTTGCAGGTGCTGCGCCCTCCTGATTCGGGAAGTCGAATATTTACAGACCCTAAGAGCCGATGGCTGTGCATGAACTAATGCACCCCACGCCGCCGGATATTCAACAAATGTCAATCCGTTGATTCACTCCGGACGACTTTCATATGACGAAACGATTCGACGCGGCATTGCCGATTCCCTTCGTGGATACTGATGAAATCAGTTTGCAAAAGGCTCGCAGAAATGTCTTGTCGCCTATAGCTTTATCATACGCTGTGGAATATACCTAGTTTTTTCGCGTATTTTGCCGAAGCTAGGGTTGACAAACGCCGCGCAATCCGCTATGATTGCACATCGGTCGGACGCAAATGCCTGGCTGATGGCTGAAGTTCCTGCTTCCTTCTGCCCTGTCGCGGAAGACGGCGATCCTGCCGAACGGAAACTTCCTGTCGCCGTACCAATTACTCTGTACGCGTTACTCTGTCGCGATGAGCCGAACTTCCTGGTCTCCTCGCAGAATCTCCTGCGGCTGAATGTGCTGCCCGCGCGCACCGTCAGTCCTCCCAAATCCCGAAAATAGTGGATAAAAACTGACGATAGCATCGTTTTCTCCCGGGCTCCCCCGACGGAACCTTTCACTCTGACTGCAAGCACACCGTAAGACACTCGCCTGGGGTACTCCTGAGACGGCTGTAAACACGCCTGTTTTTGTCTGTGACCCACTTTTCAGCCCATTTTCAGCCCCGCAAATGGCTAAAAGAGAACAGACGATTACGGAGGCGAAGCGACGGTACAAGAAGGAAGGACTCACGCGTTGCAAATCAAAGGTCTTACACTCCCCCGGCTCTGCCTGGCAGCCGCATCCTCATTTCTGCTGACCGCACACTCCGAACATGCGGCATACGCCAGCCAGACCCACCGGCTGCAGCACGGCGAAACACTCTCGGCGATCGCCCGCAAATACAAAGTCTCGATCGGCGACCTCAAAGAAGCCAACGATCTCACCAATGTCGACAGCGTTCCCGACGGGCGGCTGCTCAAAATCCCTTCCCCTCCGCACAAGCATTTTGTCGAGCCGACCACCCATCGCAGGACAGCAGTCAATGCCAACCAGACGAGCGTTCGCCTCGGTCCTGACACAAACTATCGGCGTGTCGCGTACGCGTTTGAGGGCGATAAAGTCGTCGTTACAGCACAGCGCGATGGCTGGGCTCAGGTTACGCTTGCAAATGGCACGAAGGGCTGGATAAACACCGACTACCTCGCGCACAACTCGCACAGCGGCGAAACACAGACCGCGCACAATTCGCCCGCGCCCGAGAAATCGAATCACACGACGCATCATCATACCGTAGTCGCAGCAGCCGACGAGCGCAGGCGGACCCATAAAGTCGCCTCGCAGCACGTTGCTTCAGCGACCCACCCCGGCAAAAAACACACGCAGCATCAGCATGAAGTCAAAGTAGCGAAAGTCGAGCGGCACACTCACCACACCCGGCACTCCGAACCGACGCAAACAGCGTCCAGCCACCATCATCACAAGGCGAGTGAACAGCAGGTCGCTTCCAGCAGAAGCCATCATCGTCACAGCTTCAGCGCCAAACACACAGTTGTCGCGTCCAGCCACCGCCATCACAGCGCCCACAGCAGCGAAATCAAGGTTGCGACCGTGCATTTTTCGCCGAAGCATTCGGTGCCCGAAGCCGATCGCCCCGCACCCGCAAATGAACTTGTGCGCACCGCTTACTCCTATCGCGGAACTCCCTACCGATGGGGCGGCGATCGTCCGGGCGGCTTCGACTGCTCGGGATTGACGATGCACCTCATGGGGAAAAAGGGCGTCTCGCTGCCGCACTCGGCGAGTTCACAGTTCAGCATGGGTCACCATATCGACAAAGCGAGCATGAAACCTGGCGACCTCGTTTTCTTCCACACCGTCAACCCGGGAATCGGGCATGTCGGCATGTATGTCGGCAAAGGCAAATTCGTGCATGCCTCCAGCCGTCGGAGCGGCGGCGTCCGTGTCGACAGCATCGATTCCGGCTACTACAGCAAAGCCTTTCGCGGCGCACGGCGCATGAAGCCATAGCATATTCTTCGTACCGTATGAATATATCGAAACGCGTTACGATTCTCTAATTCGATTCAAGGACAGCCCGGACGAGAGTACGGGCTGTCCTCATTCAATTGCTGCAACCTTTTAAGGCAATAAGTGTCTCACTGTCTGTTTGCGGCTGTATATCTGCATCGCGATTACGTATGGACAAGCAGTGAGTGTCGCACCCAAATTTGCCAACTGAGGAAACACCTTTATTTTGCATTTCGCCCGTTTCAAACTCGTGTCGTGCTGCCAGAAGCAAACGAACCTGCAGCGGGCGTTTTTCTGCCTGCTCGCTGCGCTTTTTCTCTGTTCTGCGGGCAGGCGAGGAATTGCCCTGCCGACTTTCCCTGCGGTTGTTGATTCCACTTATCAGCCCACAGCCGGCGGAAATATAGCGACCAAAGCGACTCAATGCACACTGTGCCATGTCGCCGCCGGTCCGCCGAAGTTGAATCCGTACGGGGCTGATGTGAAACTCGCCCTCGATGTCCATAAATCAAAAATGCTGACACCGGCGATTTTGCACGAGATCGAGAGCAAAGATTCGGATCGTGACGGCTGGACGAACGGGCAGGAATTCGCTGCCGATACACTGCCAGGCGATGCGGTAAGCAAACCGAAAGGGATGCCGCCGATGGTCAAGCCAATAGCAGCAGATGCGGCTGCAGACAAACCCTTTTCGCTCATCGCAGGCATCAAAGCGTTCCTGTTTCCCAAACATGCACAGCACCCCGCGATCGTCCATTTTCCGATCGCTCTCTACTACGTCAGCCTGCTGTTCGACCTGCTGGCATGGCGGCGACAGGACAGAATTCTTGCCGCTGCCGCGAAGTTCAACCTGATTCTTGCCGCGATCAGCTCTCTATTTTCGGTCGCTACAGGTCTGCTCGCCTGGCAGTTCGCCTATGGCGGCGTCGCACTCCAGGGAATGATACTCTACCACCTCGTGTTCGGCATCGTAACTGCCGTCGGGATACTGGCGATGTGCTGGATGCGGACGCGCAAATCGGTCGGTAATAACCTTGTGCCGGGCAAGTTCTATCTTGCTTTCGGGCTGGTGCTCGCGGTTGTCGTGATGATCACCGGTCATCTCGGCGGAAATTTGACCGGTGTAAACTAACGGGCTTCATGCCAGGCAGAAGCGCATTTCTAGAATACTGATTCAGCAAATTCCCGCAAATACAGAGACTATCCTTTCGCGAAGGGTATAATAACGTATCGTAACATTTGTCTGTGTACTGTCGAAGCAATGCTGCAGAAACAGTCATCGGAAACTAATCAAGCAATTGTGCTCCTCAACGCTCCGGTGCGATCAGGGAGAATCAGCAAGATCAGATACAAGAAAGTCGAAATATGAACCGTAGAGATTTTATACGTGATACAACCGCCGCGACCCTGTCGCTCACCGCCCTGACCGTTGCTGCCAATGAACTACACGCACAGGCTGCCGCGCCTGCCTATGACGACAAGCCGACCGGGCCGCCTGTAAACATCGGCGTGATCGGTCTGGGACTGCAGGGGCGTGAGATACTCGACACGCTTCCCCGTCTGGGAATTTTGCCAGCCGTCGCGATTTGCGACAACTACGCTCCCTTTCTCAAGCGATCACAGGACGCAGCGCCGAAAGCGGCTGCCTACGATGACTATCGCAAACTGCTGGAAGATAAGAATGTACAGGCTGTGCTGATCGCGACGCCGAGCCATCTGCACCGTGAAATCGCAGTTGCCGCACTCCAGGCGGGAAAGCATGTCTACTGTGAGGCTCCGCTCGCGCACACGGTCGAGGATGCGAAAGCGATTGCGCTTGCCGGCAAAAACGCCGCGCCAAAACTGATTTTTCAGGCGGGTCTGCAGAACCGTGTGCATCCACAGTACCACCATGTGCTCAAGTTCGTGCGCGCCGGTGTGCTGGACAAAGTCGCAGCCTGCCGCGCCCAGTGGCATAAAAAGAAAAGCTGGAAGATCAACGCGCCCAACGCCGAACGCGAACTGGCGATGAACTGGCGGCTGAGCAAAGCAACTTCCCCGGGGCTCGCCGGTGAAGTCGGCATACACTCGATGGATGTAATGAACTGGTTCCTGAAAGCGCAGCCGATCGCCGTTTCTGGCTCTGGCAGCATTCAGGCGTGGAATGACGGGCGCGAAACGCCCGATACGATCCAGTGCAGTCTCGAATATCCCGGTGGAATACGTCTCGCCTACGATGCAACGCTTGCCAACTCTCTCGACGGCAACTACGAAGTGCTACAGGGCACAAGTGGATCTGTCGTGCTGCGCGGCGAACGCGCCTGGCTTGTGCAGGAAGCGGATGCCCCTCTGCTTGGCTGGATCGTCTATGCGCGTAAAGAAAAGGTCGGTGAAGATA
>Ga0123337_10007595_pt1 | contig 10064 bp, 6 predicted proteins | sample frozenSSSSmetaG_FD_89792 | JGI IMG/M metagenome (GOLD analysis project Ga0123337, IMG submission 89792) | Glacier valley bacterial and archeal communities from Borup Fiord, Nunavut, Canada, to study Microbial Dark Matter (Phase II) -... | ecosystem: Environmental > Aquatic > Freshwater > Ice >...
ACCAGGAACGGATTACCCATCTTTTCCTCTCCAATTGTTGTAGAAGGCCCGTGTCCGCAGTAAACAATTGTATCCCCAGGCAATACCATTAACTTATTTTTAATATTATTCAACAAAGCCTGGTGGTCGCCCATGGGAAGATCTGTTCTACCGATACTTCCATTAAACAAAACATCGCCGCTGATAATAAAATGCTGACGGGCACAATAGAAACAAATGCTGCCAGGCGAATGTCCTGGTGCCTCAATTACCAGCAACTCATCTTCGCCCAGCAGAATTTTATCGCCTTCCTTCAACAGGATAAAATCTCCAGTGTAATTATCAAATGGAAGATTGTACATCAAACCCGATGTTGGTGCAAAACTGAGTACAGGTTTTTCTTTTTCGTGTATATGAAGCGTTAGTTGAAAGGCTTCTGCTATCGTTTTGTTCCCAAACACATGATCCAGGTGACAATGTGTATTCAATAAGAGAGTGGGCGTTAAATCGTTCTGACTTATAAAATTTTTTAGCGTTTCCTTTTCTTCGTCAAAATAACATCCCGGATCAATGATGACGCATTGTTTAAACTCATTGTAAACAATAAACGTATTTTCTTGTATTGGATTGAAAATGAAGGATTTTATTTTTAACATATCAAATTGTTTGTAGAATAAAGCGATATTTTTATGATTGGGTTGAATAGATTAATTTTATTTTCAAATATTAACTTCAGTATGGTAAAGTTCAGGATAATTATCACATCACTCTGTATTCTTTTGCTTGGTAGTTTCACAACATATGGCCAGGTAAACACCGTGGAGTTTGGTAAAAACAGGGTACAATATAAAAACTTCAAATGGCAATATTATCAAAGCAGAAATTTCAATACCTACTTTAATCAAAATGGTCAGGAACTTGCAAAATTCGTGGCACAGGTCGCAGAAGAAGAGGCCCCTAAAATCGAAGCATTTACCGAATATAGTCTCCAACGCAGAGCTAATATTATTGTTTATAACGAATTTGCCGATCTGCAACAGTCCAATATCGGACTGGGTATTGACTGGCAAATTACCGGAGGTGCAACCCAACTGGTTAACAATAAGATGGTAGTATATTTTAATGGCGATCATGCTCATTTACGCAAACAAATAAGGGAAGGCATTGCACGGATATTAACTGACAACATTTTATTTGGTGATGACCTTGGCGAGTTTGCAGGCAACCAGGCATTGTTGGATTTGCCCAAATGGCTAACCGATGGCTATGTAGCATTTGCCGGAGAAAACTGGAGTACAAAATTGGATGATGAGTTGAAAAGCGAAATTCTGAGTGGCAATTATACCAAATTTTATGAATTTGCCTTCGACAAGCCGCTATTGGCCGGGCATTCCTTCTGGCATTATATTGAAGAGAAATATAAAAAAGAGAATGTTACTTACCTGCTTTATCTGGCAAGAGTGTATAAAAATTTAAACAGGGCCTGCGAACAAATTTGCAAGAAAAAATTCAAAGCTTTGCTGGCTGATTTTATGGAGTTTGAAGAGGATAAGTATTTCAAAGACATATCCAGAAGAAAAGCATATCCCAAAGGAAATTATATTGAGAGTTTTGACATCAACAAAAGACAGGATTATTACCGGATTAATGTGAACCCAATTGCACGCAATAATTCTTTTGCAGTGGTAGAATATAAAAAGGGGATTGTAAAATTAAAATTAAGTGAAGATTTCAGTTACACTACTTTACTGAAATATGGCATCCGCAGCTATAAAAATGAAGCCAACCCCGACTATCCGATTATGGCCTGGGATCCAAAAGGGACAAGGCTTACCGTGATTTACAGCCAGGAAGGAAAGATTAAGTTATTTGTTTATGATGTGGTAACCAGGATCAAATATCCCAAGCTGGATCTGACAGAACATTTTCAACAGATACAGGATGTAAAATATATGCTGGACAGCAGAACATTATTGTTAAGCGCTACCAAAAACGGCCACACCGATATTTTTACTTACAATCTTGAAAATGAAAAAGTACAACAAATCACCAATGATGTGTATGATGATCTTGACGCCACTTACGTATCCTTTCCAGGGAAAACAGGTATCATATTTTCCAGTAACCGTCCTAACCCGGATGCAAAAACTGGTGACACTGTTTTACCCAGCGATAACCGTTACAACGTTTTCCTTATTACCAACTTTGGTAATAAATCTGAACTCAACCAGATTTCTCAATTATCGCATCTGAAATATGGCAATGCCCGCTACCCAATGCCATACAACGAAAACCATTTTACTTTCATCAGTGATGAAAATGGAGTTGCAAACAGATATGCAGGCTTCTTTAGTACAAAGGCGGCAGGAGCAGATACATTGGTATTGATTGCGGATGAAATTTTGCGAAACCCGTCAGCAAAGGATGTGGACAGTACATTAAGAGTGTATAAAAAAACAGATGTGGATTCCATTGCAATAGTAGCCGTTTCGCAGGATTCTGCCTACACATTCCCATTAACCAACTATGAAAGCAGTGTTGCGGAAACCAGGATTGCCGGTGATAAAAACCAGGTGAGTGAGGTAACCCGGCAAAGTGATGAAAAGACGCTATATAAATTAAAAATTGATGAAAATACGCTTCGCCGTCGCAATGTAACGGTGCCGCCTACTGCATACATGAAAGGCATCGTTATGGCCGACAAAATAGAACAGACTGCAACAGACCAATACGATAAACCTTTTGGCATCATCGACACTGTAAAGTCAGAAGACAATATGTTTCAAACTGAATTTGAACAGGACAAAAAAGATAGCGGCAGAATTGGGCAGACTTATGAATCAGCGGATTTGATAAAAAAAGATGTGCTGAAAAAAGCGAAATTATACGCATATAAGCCGGTGAAATTTGGAGCAGAATATGGTGGGGTTGCGTTTAATAATTCGGTATTATACAACCGCTACCAACCTTATGGAGGCGGACAAGGTCCCATCAACCTTTCCTCCAACACGGTACTAAACGGACTCATTAGACTGGGTACATCAGAATTGATGGAGGATGTTAAAATCACCGGTGCTTTCAAATTATCAACCAATTTGAAAGACAATGAATGGCTGATGGCCTATACCAATTTAAAGAGAAGAATTGATTGGGGGCTCACGTATTACAGAAATGCTTATGGTTCCTTTATCGGTGATTATATTGGTAAAATATTTACAAACCTTTACCAGGGAAGCGTAGCTTATCCCTTTGATAATTCCAAAAAATTGAAGCTGGATCTTGGAATTAGGAATGACAAGGGGGTAATATTTACCGACATCAATGATGCAAACAGCCTGAAGATTCCGGATATTAAGCGCAGGTATGTGACAACCCACATGGAATATGTGTACGACAATACACTTAATCCAACACAGAATATTTGGAACGGTCTTCGGTACAAAATTTATTTTGACTGGAATACGGACATCAGCAAAGAAAAATTTGCCACAGGAAAATTCAATTTTAACTGGGGACTTGATGGCAGATATTACTATCCTATTTATCGCAACTTTATCTGGGCCGGAAGGGCTGCAGCGGAATTTAGCTGGGGCAATCAAAAAACAATTTATTACTTAGGTGGCACCGATGGGGATTTGTTTCCAAAGTTTAATAATAATAATACGCCTGCTCCTGACAACTACTATACATTCCAAAGTCTTGCGGTTAACATGAGGGGCTTCAATCAGAATATTTCAAATGGTAATAACAATCTTGTTTTAAACAGTGAATTCAGGTTACCAGTATTTACCACCCTTTTCAGCAGACCGATCAATAATGCATTTCTACGTAATTTCCAATTGGTGCAATTTGTAGATTTGGGTGCAGCATGGAATGGAAGTTACAATGGCCTGAAACGTCCTTCTGTAATTATTGGGGCACCTCCGGTTCAAATCATCAACAGGGTTGGCGGTATCGGTCCGTTTGCGGGTGGTTATGGCTTTGGTGCAAGAAGTACGTTATTGGGCTACTTTGTAAGGTTTGATGCAGGATGGCCCATGAATGGCTTATTTAAAAACGGAGTTTTAAACCTTAGTTTGGGCTTAGATTTTTAAGCGAACATTTAGAAGCTGAAATATAGTTTAAGTATAATTTTACATCAAAAAGGGCTGATAGTTTTGAAACTATCAGCCCTTTTTTGGTGGGAGTAACCTCTTTCGTTATTGCATAATATTTCCGATTCAATACTCAAAATCTGAATACCCGTGTATTGTGTCCATCAAAGGTATTTTACCCGGCCTTAAATTATTCAGTATACTGCCATTGGAATTTTAAAATAAATGAATGAGTAAAAAAACGCTTTCCATTTAAAAGCAACCTGGTCTATGTAAAATGAATAAAAAGAAAATAATTTTACTTAACCAATGATCTAATACTTCTCTTAAAAATCAATTTTTGCAAAACAGATTTGGTTTCTAAAAGTGCAGGGAATAATGATTTGTCTTGCTCCAACCTGCCGGGCCAACTTGGGCATAAATTCGTACCCACGATCTATGCTTCTGAGGGTAGGATTTCTTTTAATGGCTCCCGTGGCTGTAAGTGTATTATCCGTTAACAGTTTCGCTTTCTTCTCCATAATATTAAACAGGAAATGGATTTGCGACTCTGTGATAAAAGTTGAAAAAGATAAAAAGTTGTCATTGTCATCAGCGTATTGCTCTTTGTTGATGATATTATCCCGTACCACATTTCCGTCTTTACTTATTTCAAGCAATAAAAGATTATCGTAATAATAGCGGGTGTTTTGGCTCCCATTATTAAAATTACTATAAGGCCGGTAGTATCCCCAATAAGATGGATTATAGTAATAATAGTTGTAAGGACTCATAAAAGGCGAACCATATAAATAATCCCAACGGTTCCAACCAGAATTGTTATTGCCGGATTGGGTAGAAAAATCTTCTGCCACCAACAAATAACTTCCATCTCTTTTCAACAATACACTCCTGATAAAAAAATCATTTAGCGCAAATTTGAGATTACCTTTTGTTTTGGCAATTTCCTTTACGCTTTCATCCAGCCTTGTAAATATATTGGCATGGGCACTGTCTCCCTTCACATCCCAAATAGAAACAAAAATGCCATCAATATTGCCACGCCGTTCGGTATAGTAAAAAGAATTAAAAAGGTAGCGCTTGTTCACATTGTCGATTTTCATTTTCACCTCGTCAATATATAGTCCGTTTAAATTTAATTTCCTGGTAGAAAAAGTATCCATCATCGCTTTTTTCGTGTAGAGGTAGGCTGAAGAGATATTAGACCGGTTGCCTTGTTTGATTCCCCTTGAAAAAATAAAATTGCCATCGTTGTCCAACAAAAAATCACTAAAAATATCGTCACGGTCATTGAAGTCCATTAGCAACCGGGACTTATGAATCTGCTGCAGGTTATTGTCAAAAAGAATGGTAGTAAAATTAAACTGCTCGTTTTTCTTCTGAATCTTGAAAATCATGATTCGCTTCTTATCCTCACTGTTGATGGTACTATAAATTTTATTATCTCCCATCAAACCCACATGTGTAGTATCCAACTGGATGGGTTTATCAATAAGGTGGCCGTTGTTATCCATTTTTGCAGCCATGCAGTAAACAATACTTTTTTTCTGGTATTGGTAGATAAAATAAAAATTATCTGCAAACGTGATATAATCAACATTAAATGCTTTATCAGGAATAAATTCCATGTCTACTTTTTCTTTAAGTGACATGTCATCCGCATTGTAAACAGATACGGCATATTTCCATTTGGCATTTTTAAATACCATTATATTATTGTTCATCTTTCCGATAATATCAAAATTAATATCCCGGCCATCTTCTTTTTGGGTTTCCGAAAAAGTAATGCGTTGAGCAAAAGAAAATATTGGCAATAGCAATAAGCAACATATATAAGTGATTCCTTTCATGGTATAACTATCTTTACAATAATAAAATTAAGGTTTTAAAAGCAATGATATTGTGAATAACAACAAGATGTAATCTTTTTTGTTTTTACATAATCGTATTATCAATTCAATAATTATGCAAACAGTAGTAATAACGGGCGGCACCGGAATGGTGGGCAAGCATTTAACAAAACATTTAACCAGCAAGGGTTATAAAGTAATCATATTAACCAGGAAGATGCCAGCCACTTCACCTGTTTCAAATGTATCTTTTGCATTATGGAATGTTGCAACGAAAATGATTGATATCAGCGCCATTCAAAAGGCAGACTACATTGTACACCTGGCCGGTGCAGGCGTAGTAGATAAAAAATGGACTGATGAATATAAATCTGAAATTGTAAAAAGCCGTACAGAGAGCAGCGCATTATTAATTGAAACGTTGCGCAACAATACGCACTCCATCAAGGCAATTGTAAGTGCTTCGGCTATTGGCTGGTATGGAGAAGACCCGGCACCTGGTAAAAACGGCTTTGTTGAAACAGACCAGCCAGCCGAGGGATTTTTAGGCGAAACATGTAAACTGTGGGAACAAAGCATTGAACCGGCTGAGGCATTAAATATCCGTTTGGTAAAAGTTCGCATAGGCATTGTATTGAGTAACGAAGGCGGGGCTTTGACTGAATTTAAAAAGCCAATTCAATTGGGTGTAGCTGGTATTTTAGGCGATGGTAACCAGGCCGTAAGCTGGATTCACATTGATGACCTTTGCGGCATATTTACATCAGGAATAGAAAATGAACAATTGCATGGAAGTTACAATGCAGTGGCACCAAACCCGGTAAGCAATAAAATGCTAACACTGGAACTTGCCAAACAAATGAAAGGTAAATTCTTCATTCCTATGAACGTACCGAAGTTTGTACTAAAAATTATGCTGGGTGAACGAAGTGTGGAAGTACTAAAAAGTGCCACTGTTAGCTGTGAAAAAATAAAGCAAACAGGATTTACTTTTTTATATCCAACGATTGAGGCTGCTCTTTCGCAGCTTACTCATCCACCAAGAAATTAGAGATCGGTTTTAACCATACGATTTACGCTCCACCAATAAAATAACACCAGGTAGGCGATTGCGAGGCCCAGTACCAGCCAGGGGTAATCGGTTGGCAATGCACCTTTGGCAAAGCTCTTCAATGGATTTTCAGGAAAGGTAAGCATACCGTCGGCGGAATTCATCGGCAGGTAGTCGCCCATGCTTCCCAGGTCGATATTATTCTGACTCCGTAACCGGATACTCCAAACATCAAGCAGTTGAGAGATGAAATTTTCCAATCCCATATAGATAAAAAATACGCCGATAGCAAAACCAGTTCTGCGGATTAGCACGCCGATTAAGACAGCAATCATATTATACGAAAGTGCCTTTAAAAAGAAAAAGCCAACATGCGAAATACCATAAGTTGAAAAGGGAGAACCTGATAATAAACCGAATGATACCGCTGTAATAAAAACAAGTATCGTGGAGAAGATAGCCGTGAGTATTGCCATTACAATTTTTACATGAATAAATTCTTGCCTCGACCAGCCATCAATAATATTCTGACGGTGTGTACGAAATGTAAACTCATTGGTTACAAGAATGATCAATAACAAGGCAGGTAATAATAATAACCAACCAGAGGCATAACTGGTAGTTTGCCAGGTTTTGTCAAAATTATAGGGTGAGAACGAGCCCATCACTTTAGCCGCATCTACCTGGCTGATCATATTTTTGTTTACGATGAATACGATGTAATTAACCGTAACTACGCCCAGGGCAAAAAAACTGCTGAGGATGATAAAAGCATTGTAGTTCTTAATCTTCAGCCACTCGATATTTAATAACTTAAACATATTCTGTTTTTATAATTAGTTGGTTAATTCCATAAATTTAGATTCCAGACTCTTCTTTTTCACCAGCAAATGATTGAGCACCACGCCATCGTTAAAACAATGCTGGTTGATGGTTTCAAGGTTTACTGAGCCTATTGGATAATTTAGTTGCACCAGGTTGTTGTGTACATCCATTGCAGTAAAACCCGATAACTTTTGAATGGATAATTTTAATCTGGCAATGTCCACAGCACCCACTTCCACAATATCTTCATTGGCCAAAATTTCATTCACATCGCCTGTAGCAACCAGCTCTCCCTTCTTTAAAATGGCTACATGTGTGCAAACTTTTTCTACCTCATCAAGTAAATGGCTGGCCATTATGATCGTCTTTCCTTCCTGGTGCAATTTTTTTATAAGCGACCTGATTTCTGCAATACCCACCGGATCCAACCCATTGGTAGGTTCATCCAAAATCAATACTTCAGGGTTACCTAACAAGCAGGAAGCGATTGCAAGCCGCTGTTTCATACCAAGTGAATAGGTGCTAAAACGGGAATCTTTCCGCTGTGTAAGATTCACCATTTCCAATACCCTTGGTATATCTTCCACTCCCCTTCCTTTTACAGCAGCCGCTATTTTCAAGTTGCGTTCGGCTGACAAATAATGATAAAAATTGGGGGTTTCCAAAAAGGTGCCGATCTGTCTTCTGTGATTTTCGTTGGGCACTTCACCCAACAGTTTGTAAGAACCGGAAGTAGGTTTTAAAATATCCATGATGATTCCCAGCATGGTCGTTTTACCGCTTCCGTTAGGGCCTAATATTCCAAATACCGTACCCTTTGGCACATTAAAACTTACGCCTTTTAGCGCCTGAACACGCCCATAATCTTTACGAATATTATCTAAGGAAAGAATTGACATAATGCCGATGAATGTTTGAGTGCTGAAGATAGGTGATTTTAGAAATCGACTACAGTAAAAATAGTATAAGTGGTTAATTTAGGGCAAATGTTTCTGGTGCCACATCGACGTAAACCCGCCAAGCATTGCAAAACCGGTGCGACTGAAATCTAGTTTTCTCAGCCGTAGGTTATCAATATCCCCTTGCAACACTTTTCTGGTAAAAGGATTGATCGTGCCACCCGGCTCCAATGGTGCAGCCGCCGGATTGTATTGGTAAACAGGATCTACAATGGTACCTCTTGGGTACATCATGCCCGGCTGACCTTTTCCTCTGATATCCAATACTGCCGGATGAATCAAACCCAGTGTATGCCCATATTCGTGAGCAGCAGTCGTAGAATTATTTAACAGGTTATCCAGTTTAAAATAACCGGTATTGCTGCCGATATCATCCACAAAAGAAATATCAGTACCGGCAAAAGATTCAACCCTGAAATAATTATTTCTCGGGTTGGTATTTTCAAAAACCATTTCCGGGGTTAAATGCTCAGCCAAATGGCCGGTGATATTAAACACCACTTGGTACAGACGGTTCTTTAGTACTACTTTTCCTTTTGCTTCATTCCAGTGAGTAGCGATATCTTTTGCTATTTGCAGACTCAATGCTTCATTGGCCGCATCACCATAAAAGAAAAAATCGGAATGAATTACTATTTTTTGTTTGGCGATATTTATTTCTGCTTCTCCCATTTTATTAAATTCAGTTTTGTAGCAACGCCGGTTAAAAGCTTGCATCCGGGCATCTACCTTCGATTAAAAGCTCTCAAAATTGAATGAAATTTATTTACATTTAGAAAAATATTTTATGGACCGATTATATGTAGACCCTAACATTGCAAAAGCATCTACCCTTGCAACTGATTTCTATAATTCAACTGAATATTTTGAAGAAGCAAAAGAAAAAATATTTGCTTCGTCCTGGCAATTTATTGGCAATACGGAACTTGTGAAATTTACCGGAGATGTGCAACCCTTTACTTTGATGGAAGGCTATTTAAATGAGCCATTGATGCTGACAAGAGACAAGGCTGGCGACATCAACTGTCTTTCAAATGTTTGTACTCACCGGGGAAATATCATTGCTTACAAAGCCTGCAGCAAAGCGGCAACCTTGCGTTGCAAATATCATGGTCGCATATTTGAACTCAATGGCAATTTTATTTCGATGCCGGAATTTAAAGAGGTAGAAAACTTTCCATGTGAGGAAGATAACCTACCCGTTTTGCCATTATTCAATTGGGGAAATCTGTTATTTACAACACTTAATAAGAAAGAGGAAGCACCCATTTATTTTAAAGAAATGATTGACCGGCTTAGCTGGTTG
>Ga0123337_10007601_pt1 | contig 10058 bp, 11 predicted proteins | sample frozenSSSSmetaG_FD_89792 | JGI IMG/M metagenome (GOLD analysis project Ga0123337, IMG submission 89792) | Glacier valley bacterial and archeal communities from Borup Fiord, Nunavut, Canada, to study Microbial Dark Matter (Phase II) -... | ecosystem: Environmental > Aquatic > Freshwater > Ice >...
ATCGCAACTGGCATGCTTGCCTTGCGCCCACGGGACGGCCTCGACCTTGATGCCGCAAGCGGGGCAGTTCACCCGGCGCATGGTGTAGGAGAGCGAGACGGGAAACTCCGCACTGCGTTGCTTGTTGGCATGGGAGAGTGCATTCCTGGAGGGCGGCGTGACACCGAAGCGACCCAGCACGCCGGACTTCAGGCGCAGCCAGTCACACACATCGTTGAGACCCATGGCATGGGAGAGTTGAGCAAAGAGCATCGCCGAAAGGTGGCTCACCACGCTGAAGGTGCGGGCTTTGACATCCACACCGGTCGCCAGGGCGTGGCGGTTGATCAAGCCGCGAGGAATGAGGTTGAGAATTTGCTTGAGGACGAGCACATTGGCCCGGGCTGGTGGTGCGTTGTTCATAACACCCTACCGAGTGGCAGGGATTTCAGCTCAACACCAGCCCGCTTTTCCGCTGCAAGTCATGCCTTCCCGTGGGACGGCTGTGAAAAAACTTATCTTTAGTCTCGGGCCGCGGATTCCGGCGTTCCGTGTATTCAGTTCGTGGGCTACCAAATCCGGTATGACGGCCAGGTGAGAATCCGCCAGAAGTCCTTGAAGAAGCATCGGCGGAATCTCACTAACGTCACCGACAAGCTCCTCAGGGTCATCAATCCTGGGAGAAAATCTAAATACGGAATACCAATCTACGCACCGGGCTTGATGATGGACCGTCGTCAAATCGAACATTGCTTCAAGATGAAACTGATTTCGCTGTCGGTCGGCCGTCGAAAGTTGGGGCAGCCATTGCCTGTCTGCAGCGATGACATCATGCCCATTTGTTGGGCTGGTGGATACAGGGGCCTTTGGTAGGTTCACTTTGACTCATCCGGTCTAAAAGAACTGGACCGCCATCGTGACCGCCAATTGCGGCGTATCCGCAGCCGCCTCTGGCATCTTGCGACACCAAGCGGCACCTCCAAAGTAACAGGCAGAAAGAAGAAAAAGCGCCAATACTACGGAGCCTCATACAGCTACCACGGACAATTTGTGCGGCCGGCGAATCAATGCGTCAGTTCTCGCGGCTGTCATTTGCTCTGGCTTCATCGTCGGTTTGAAGAATTTGCGAAGGGTAAGAGGCGATGGGTAAAGCGTTTCATGGTCTTGTGGAACCCCCTGCGGGTCGGTTGTCTGAAATTTTTCCGGCGGCTATCCAGCGACAATTGAAAATCCCCTTCGGCGATGCTGGTTGGATCGGTGCCCGTCTTCCTTCAAGCCGTCCAGCAGTGCGTCGTAATCCATCAGTAGACCTCCAGCGGCAGGCACTCCCGCCACTGCCGCTGAAGATCCCGCCAGGCGTCGATCATGGCTAACACCACTGTCGCCGAGATCACCGAGCGCGGCAGCGCCAGCAAATGGTTTCCAGCGTTTTCTCTACCGCCTGCCCTTCATCGGCGGCCATCTTGACGATCTCCAGATAAACTCCGGTCCGCCCCGGTGCCGGTACGTGCCGGATGGGCGTAGGCGGCCCAATAGGCCGGGGCCGGGAGCTGCTCCTCCGACAACGACAGCCGGCGAAGTTACAGGGCTGGCGCAGCAAATGGTCGATCACTTGCCGAAAGTCGACCACCGCCCCGCGATCGCCGCCGCCCAGTGCCGGACGCTCCACCTCCACCGCACCGGCCAGTAGCATGATGCGGTTCTCGTAAACGCGCGCCAGCAGCTTCGATCCTATCAGCGTGCTTGGAACCACATTCCTCAGTCTGTGCACGCGGATTTTTCTGCTGTTCCACATGCTGACCATCAGCTCTCGATAGTCGGGCACCCCCTCGATGACCGACTCCGCCGTCGCGGCCATCGAGGCCATCGAGGCCATCGAGGCCATCGAGGCCATCGCGGCCATCGCGGCCATCGCGGCCATCGCGGCCATCGCGGCCATCGCGGCCATCGCCACAATCCCTGCCATCGCAAGGCGCCCCGTTCTCAGCAGGTCGACCGACTCCTGCACCCCGACTAGGACAACGTCAAACTCCTCCTTGCCGACGAAATCCCGGCCGCCGCGCAACAGCAACGCGGGCGTCCGCAGCGAGGCCGGAGGAAGGAAATTGTGCTCCATTCAGGAGTAGCAATTCTGATAGGGATGGAGCAGGTTTCGGGTGAAACAATCGCTCAGAAACGCATGCACGGTAGGGAAGTCGCAGATGGTGATGAGCAATGACTCAGAAGCCGCGAAATCGCTCTCGCGTGGCTACATGGCTGAGAAGTCGGAGCGCTGAGTCGATTTGGCAGACAGTAAATGCAGTAACGACAGCATGGACACCCAAGTTCCATGGAACCTCCAAATCAGGGCTGCCTGTTCCCACTTTCGTTCCCTAACGGCCCGCTTCTGCTGGCTCTGGCTTCGGAAGTAATTGGAAATGAATGGAAGTACGAGGACTGGGACTCGAACCCAGGACCAATTGATTAAAAGTCTATGGGTTAACGAGTTGTCAATGATTGGCGCATGATTCCCGATGATACCCTTTGAGGGTTGCAAACCCAGAAGGATCAAGGCACTATCAGCCCAATGGAGACGATCAATGACGATCATCTGGAATCAACCGTAGGCGAAACGCCTGCCGGAAAACTGCCGGAAGAAGCCGCCAAGCGCACATTCTCAAAGAGCGATGCCCGCTATTGGATGGTGCCCCGCCGGCTTTTCAAGGATCATGGAGCCCCCGACTTCTCATGCCGCTTCTCTGTACGGGGCGAGCGCAATCAGTTGTGTCTGGGCACACCGAATCAGCGGGAGGCTGCCAAGCGCGCCGCGGAGCTGGTCGCTCTCGTTATTGCGGATGGCTGGGAGGCTGGTTTCGCCCTCTACCGTCCCCAAGAGAAGATCGCCGCGCCCGCCGTGGTGACGGTGGGCATGATCATCGAGGCCGCCACCCGGGTTTCTTCCGCCCGCCGGCATTCGGTGACGGGATACGCGAAAGCGTTTCGACTGATCATCTCCGACATCAAGGAGGTGAAGGCCGATGGGAAGTTCGATGCCTACAAGGGTGGCGCTGCAAAATGGCGGGCTAGGGTGGACGCCATCGCCTTGGACTCGATCACACCGGCCGACGTGCTGGCCTGGAGGAACGCCCGGATCCGCGCCACCGATGGCGATCCGCTCGCCAAGCGCGCCGCCGTGGTGACGACGAACAGCCTGATCCGAAACGCCAAAACCCTTTTCGGCAAGAAGCTCCTGCCCTTCATCGAGCAGACGATGCCACTCCCGCGCCCGCTGCCGTTCGAGGGCGTGCCCTTGGAGAAAGGCCCATCCCTCCGCTACATCTCCCGGATGGACCCCTACGCTATCCTCGCGAAGGCCAAGGAGGAAATGGCCGAGGCAGATCCGGAGGCGTTCAAGGTGATGATTCTCGCCCTGGTGTTCGGATTGCGCCGCGCGGAAATCGATAATTTCCTCTGGAAGGCGTTCGACTTTTCCGCCGCGATCCTCCGAGTCGAATCCTCCGAATTCCACGAACTCAAGAGCGAGGACAGCGCCGGCGCGATCGACTTGGACGAGGACACGCTGGCACTGTTCCGAGGCTACCGGGCCAAGGCCCCCGAGGATCAATTCGTGATCCGCAGCCCACTCGCCCCGGTGAAGAATCCCAAGCCCGGCCGCTACCGCTGCAATCCAATTTTCAAGAAGGTTCTGGCGTGGCTCCGCGCCAATGGCATCAACGGCCACAAGCCCCTTCACACGCTCCGGAAGGAAATCGGCAGCATCATCGCCAGCGAGCAGGGGATTTTCGAGGCAAGCCGCTACCTACGCCACGCCGACATTCACATCACCTCCGCCTTCTACGCCGACAAAAAGAAGGCCGTCACACCCAAAGCGTTCGGTGGGTTGCTCGGAAACGGGAAGGCAGTGAAGACGCGCGATTTCTCCCAAAAGAAGACACGTCCCAAAAAAGCGGCTCACTGAGATGCGACCCATGGACGAACTCCCGCCCATCAAACTTCCCAAACAGTTCACAGGTGAAGGGCTTGAAATCATCGGGAACCCCCTTGATCGAGGGGAGCAGTTCACATTGTGGTTCCGCGACGGCAGATTTGAAATGCTCAGCCTTCCAAGTAGAGAAAGCTTCCCGAAATGGACGCCGGAAACGTCCACGGCTTGGGAAAAGGCAATGCGTCAGAGTCGCGCGGAAAGTCTAGCAATGACCCTGAAAGATAACCCCGGCGATGTTGCGGCGGCCGAGGAACTCACGGCGATCCTGAAGGTTTGCCGCAAGGCGCGACCCCGAGAAAGGGCGGCTGAAAACGCAGTCGGGAACATTAGGAATGGAGGAATGCCCACAAGTTGGCCGTCTCAAGATAGACGGGAACGCGCGGCTATCATTGCCATCATGCAATTATGCAAGGAAGGACATCGGCCGCCTACCGGGAACAATGAGATCGACAAACTTTCCCTGCCGCTCACCGGGGATGTTCTGATCGATCGGATGAAGAGACTCCGGGATGATATTGACCCAATGAAGCCGTTTCTAACCAATGATGGCGATCGCAAGAACCTCGCCAAATTTTTGAGAGCTTTGGGGCTTGGATGGCTTGGGTTCAGAGCGCGCGGTTCTCAAGGTGGGCGGTGACTTGGACGGAATTTTACCGACCGTAATCATATCATCTTGGGTGCATTCGTTGGTCATCGCCGAACACGGCATGAACCAATCATGAAAACTACCACGCCCAATGCAGCAGTTCTCGATGAGACTGCACCCGCAGAGCCATGGATGAAAACGCCAGAAGCCTGCAAACACCTCAGCATTTCAGAACCGACCCTCCGCCGTTGGTTGAAGAAGAAGCTAATTACCCCTCGCAGAACTCCCACGGGAGAACTGCGCTTCCGGCGCTCCGAGCTGGACGCGCTCCTCGCATAAAAAGCAGGCCCACCCCGGGCTTGGAGCGGACCTGCAGAAACCTTGGACGGGTTCAGAACTGCGGAAATCGTTACCCAAACCGGAAGCCTGCCCAAAATGAACAATCGGGCAAATGCACCACAATTCCGATCAACCCAATCCACGCCGCCGCCGTCACCGTTCGCGATCCGCTCGCTGCGGTGTTATTCACGCAAGCCAAGGCATCGCCGACACGTTCGCAGCTTTCTACTTCCGACTCGCTGGCGGCACATCCTCCCAACGCCAGGCAGCAGAGGAATTCAAACAACAGATTCTCAGCATGCGGGAGGAGGCCGCGTGAAAAGCCGCAGAAACCACCGGCGGCAAATGTCCGTCCGCTTTCACCCTGAGGAAATGATCGACCGGCCGGCACAGAAGCGCCGCGCCGCGGAAGTTGCGAGGATTTCCACGCTCCTCGACTCCATCGACAACGGCCCCCGCCAACCGGAAAGGAGCGCCACCAGGTGAAAGCGCCTGCCTTTCAATTTTACGCAGGCGATTGGATTTCCTCGCAGCGGGTCGCGCTCATGACCTTGGAAGAGGAGGGCGCATACATCCGGCTTCTCTCTTTCTGTTGGCAACACGGGAGCATCCCGAGCGATCCCGAGAAGATCGCCCGCCTGATCGGCAAGGGTGCTTCAACCACCCTTGCAACCACCCTTGCAACCATGTTTGAACCGGGCGGTGAAGGACTGGTTCACCGCAGGCTTGAGGAGGAACGGGAGAAGCAAAAGGAGTGGAGGGACAAGAGCGCCGCCGGTGGGAAGAAGTCCGCCGAATCGCGCCGTTTGGCGAAGGAAGCAAAGAAATTGGCAGCCATGGAGGAACCACCCTTGGAAGGGTCCTTGCCGAATGGTGCTAACCAAACGCCAACTCTTCACCCTTCATCTTCTACTTCTAATCCCCCAAACCCCCAAGGGGGCTTTTCTCTCGTCACCGATCCGGCCGGAGATTCTCAGGAGAACACTCCGCTGATGATCCGCATCGGCCGCTTTTTCAACCGCCGCCCATCGACGCGCTGGAACCCCAAGGAGAAGAAGGCGCTGAAGGCCATCGGACCCATCGACGCCGAGGACGTGGAACTTCTGGAACGCTACTATCTGGAGCGCATCCCCAAGGAAGAGGACTATCGGCGGCGCGACTTGGAAACCTTGCTCAACAACTGGACGAAGGAAATCGACCGCGCTCGCAGTCACTTCGCCGCCCTCGCCTCCTGATGGAACACACACCCACAGCTTCCGACGACGTGACCCGCGCCTTGCCCCATGCGCTGGGGCCGGAGAAGTCGCTCCTATCCTCAATGCTCCAGGATCCGCTGGACTTCATCGGCCTTGCCATCGAGGAGAAGCTCACGCCGGCGCATTTCTATCTGCCATCGCACTCGACGCTTTTCGGTTTCCTGATTGAGCTCTTCGAAACCGGGCTGGAGGTGGAACTCGTTTCACTGGTGCAGCGCCTGCTTGACCGCGGGCTTCTGGATCGTGTCGGCGGGCCTGCCACGCTGACAGACCTCTACACCTACGCGCCGAGTCCCGGCCACTTCCGGCACCACCTGCAGCACGTCAAAGACAAGTTCGTTCTCCGGTCGATCATCCAGAACGCCAACGCCGCCATTGCGCAGGCATACGACGCCCCGGAAGAAGTCGCCGCCCTGTTGGATTCAGTGGAAGCCGCTACCATGGCGATCCGGGACGGCACCGTGACCGGCAATGCCATCACCAACAGGCAGGGGATTCTCAACGTCGTTTCCGAGATCGAGGAAATCATCCGGGGCGACCGCCCACAGATGGGAATCGCCACCGGATTCGAGCGGCTGGATGGCATGACGAGCGGGCTGCAGGGCGGCGAAATGTTCGTGATCGCGGCGCGCCCGTCGATGGGCAAGACCTCGTTCATGATGAACATCGTGGAAAACGTGTGCATCACCCAGGGCAAGCCCTCCATGGTGTTTTCCTGCGAAATGAGCGCGCACCAGTTGCGGCAGCGCCTGCTATTCGCCCGCGCCCGATTCTCGAAGTCCTCACTGATCCCCGGCGAAGCCCCAGCCAAGGGCGACCTATCACGCATGAAGCGCGCCGCGCTGGAGATCGCAGACGCCCCGCTGTTCATCGACGACACCGAGGGCATCACCATCAACGAACTCCGCGCCAAGGCCCGCCGCAGGCACCGCAGCAGCGGCCTTGCCCTGATCGCCATCGACTACTTGCAGCTCATGCACTCCACATCGAGGCAGGCGCAGAATTCACGGGAGCGGGAAATCGCGGAGATTTCCGCCGGCATCAAGGGACTAGCGAAAGAGCTGGGGATTCCAATCATCATTCTGGCCCAGCTCAACCGAGGCCCCGAGAGCCGCAGTGGAAAAAGCATGGGCATCCCTCGCATGGCGGACCTTCGCGAGTCCGGATCTATCGAGCAGGACGCCGACATGGTGGGCTTGCTCTATCGCCCCGGCTACTACGCCGAGGACGAAGCCGCCAAGGAGGCGGAGGCAGGGGCGGCAGAGTTGATCCTCGCCAAAAACAGAAACGGAGCCACCGGCCACATCCCCCTCACGTTCGTCGAGTCCCTCATGAAATTCGAGAGCGGCGCGCCAGAGCGCAAGCTCGCCCCGCCACCACCAACCCGCAGCCGGTTCGACCCATCCCCATGAAACGCACCCACGACATTCTTGCATCGGTCGGGACTTGGAAGGACGAGAAGGGAAAGACCCACAAGCGCACCGTCGCCGTGGGGTCGGTTTTCGAGTCCGCGAAAGGGGTTCAGGTGATGCGCATCGACGCCATTCCGGTTTCGCCTGACTGGTCGGGATGGCTGCGAATGAAGTCCTGTCTGCCGGAACTGCCGCCCGGCCGCCGGACCTCGCCGGGCATGCCACCCGCACCCGATGAGCAGGCTGATAGTTCAGTCGAACCCGACGACAAACCATTCTAACATTACGCCCATGGACCCCGCCACACACCCTTGCCCCTCCGACTGCGCCGTCATCCTGTTGCGGGCCGTCACCGAGGAGAACGTCATTTTCAGCTACTACGCTGTGATGATGGCCGTGCACCGGCGGGAACTGATCGGAGAGACGCCCAGCCTCGCTGGTGTCGCCGTCGCCACGGGATACTCGTACCACGCCGTGCGCAACATCATCGCCCGCACCCACTACCTGGAAAAGGTGGACGGCACGCCCGTGGGTCTCCGGCTCACTCAGGACGGCATCGAGAAGCTCGCCCGCATTTCGAAGCGCCTCGCCCGCCACCTGCCATGAAATCCCGCGCCCTCATCCCCACCCTCTGCTGTATCTGCTCCGCCCCGCTCTATTTTTTCCCGGGACTGACAGCAGAAACAGAACCGCAAGGATTCCCACACATCCGGCACTCGGAAGCGTGCAAGCGCTGCCTCGATTGTGCGGGGAAAACCTGCCCCTCGATCACCGAGGCCTTGGCCGAATTCAAACCGAAACGTTTCGCAACCCTTCTCCGCCTCAGCATCGCCGCCGGCTGATCCATCACCACTCACCAACACCACCATCATGATTAGAATTCCAGATCAGCCAGGTCTCCCACAGCAGCAAATCAACGCACCCACCGTTTCCCCTGCCGCCGCCAACGCCCCGAATGCCGCCCTTGGCAGCATCGCCCAAAGCATCGCCAGCGTGGGCGCCCATTTCCAACAGGTGGCGGATGATGCCCAGAAGCTCGAAAACGCTCGCGCCGAGAGTGCGGCCCGCATGCAGCTTCAGGAAGGCTACTCCAAGCTCCAACAGGATCTCGATAAGGACCCCACTGCCGACCGGGTGACTGCCACGCGGGATTATTGGAATGAAGCCCGCGGTATCATTGGGAACCCGGATTTGTCCCCCCAGGTGCGGGATAGCCTGAAATTCTATCATGACGAGCAGGCGAGCAACGCCAACATCGAAGCCGGAGCCACCCAAGCCAACATCGCCCGCAAGCGAGCAGGCCTCCAGCTCTCCAACGAAATAGACGCCGCCACCAAGAACGGCGATATCAAGGGCCTCAAGCGGGCGCTCGCCACCGGCCGCGAGGCTGGCGTAGTGTTGCCTGAGCAGGAGGACAAGCTCGTTGAGCACTACAACCGGACCGTCAGCGGGACGACACTCGACCTCGCCATCAACGAGGATCCGAAGGGCGTGCTGGCGGACATGGAGCAGCCGGATTTTTTCACCCGGTTCCCGGGTCTCAGCAAAAACGACATACCTCGCTTGCAGGATGCGGTGCGCATCTCGTCACAGCGCAAGCGGACGGAGGAAATGGACCTGTTCGACGCCGCGCTCGAAACCGGCGAACTCCTGCCGCAGGACCTGGAGGGCGCGGACTACATCACCCCGGGTGACGTCGCGAAAATCAAGAAGGCCATGGTGAAAGTGGATCCGCCCACCGCCGAGGAGCACGGGAAAGTTTGGGACTTGTTGTTAGCAAATCGGCAGATTTTCGCGGACCCTTCGATTTCCGACAAGGACTATGCCGACCGCTGGAACACGCTTCGTGCGGAAGTCATTGGTGAAATCCCGCCCCAATACCGGGGTGATATTTCTGCGGAACTCAGCCAGCGAAGCCCGGCCAACCGCAGCGCAGCCAAGACCAAGCCCCGGGGATTCAGCGAGGCCCCCGAGTTGAAAGCCATCGGCCTCGATCGCATCACCCGCGCCCGCGCCGCCGGCATGTTCGGCCCCGTCGACGAGGATGCCGACCCCGTGGCGAAAGAGAAGGCATACCGGCGGGCCGAGGAATTGCGCGTGGAGGTGGCTCGCTTCGTGGAAGCCAACAAGGACGGGGTGGACATCGAGAAGGTGACGGAATTCACCGACAAGCTCATCACCGGCGACAAGGTGAAAACCACCGCCAGCCAGTTTCAGAACTACGTGCCAGGCGGCGCGCAACGCCTCCGGCCTGTCCCGTCACTGCCAGCCCTGCCGCCGAAGTCCGGCGCCAAGGACAAGGCCACGACCGACCCCATGCAGATCCCACCCGGCAGCGGAGAAGCCTCCGACGCCCTGCTTCCACCCCGCGCCCAGCTCGAAAACTTTTTGAAATAACACCCCATGACACCTCCCGATATTCTCACCCCAGACGCGCCCCCAGTCAGCGCCCCCGCCCCCGCAATCATCACCGACCGCGCGGACCTCGCCATTGAAACCCA
>Ga0123337_10007603_pt1 | contig 10058 bp, 11 predicted proteins | sample frozenSSSSmetaG_FD_89792 | JGI IMG/M metagenome (GOLD analysis project Ga0123337, IMG submission 89792) | Glacier valley bacterial and archeal communities from Borup Fiord, Nunavut, Canada, to study Microbial Dark Matter (Phase II) -... | ecosystem: Environmental > Aquatic > Freshwater > Ice >...
ACCGAGGTCCCCGCCGCCAGCCTCGCGCTTGACGCCCTCATCATGGTCCGCCCCGGCGACCGCATCCCCGCTGACGGCATCATCATCACTGGCCAGGGCGCCGTGGACCAGGCCCCGGTCACCGGCGAAAGCCTGCCCGCCAGCAAGGGCCCGGGCGACGCCGTCTTTGCCGGCACCATCAATACCGATGCGGTGCTGACCATCCGCGTTACCGCCACCGCCAGCGACAATACCATTGCCCGCATCGTGCAGCTGGTCGAGGAGGCCCAGGAATCCAAGGCCCCCACCGCCCGCTTCATCGATCGCTTTTCCCGTTGGTACACCCCCGGCGTGCTCGTTGCCGGCGCGCTGGTCGCCACCGTGCCGCCGCTGCTGCTGGGCCAGTCCTGGGATGAATGGATCTACAAGGGCCTCGCCATCCTGCTGATCGGCTGCCCCTGCGCTCTGGTCATCTCCACCCCCGCCGCCATTGCTGCTGCCCTCTCCGCCGGCGCCCGCCGCGGCCTGCTGCTCAAGGGCGGCGCCGTGCTCGAAAGCCTGCGCACCATCACCACCGTCGCCCTCGACAAGACCGGCACCCTCACCCAGGGCAAGCCGCTGGTCACCGATATCCACGCTGTCGCGCGCCCCGTCGCCAAGGTCCTGTCGCTGGCGGCCGCGCTCGAAACCGGCTCCAGTCACCCCCTGGCTTTGGCCATCCTGGCGCGGGCCAAGGCCGACAGGGTCGCGATCCCGCCCGCTGCCGCTGCCCGCGCGCTTCCCGGCAAAGGCCTGTTCGGCACAGTCGGCGGCGAAGCTGTCGCCCTCTTCTCGCCCGCCGCCGCCGCCGAAGAGACCACCATCGCGCCGGACCTGCAGACCGTCATCGATGGCTTCACCGACGCCGGCAAGACCGTCTCGATCGTGCTGGTCGGCGGCGAGATAGCCGGTCTCATTGCCATGCGCGACGAGCCCCGCGCCGACGCCAAAGCCGGCATTGACGCACTCAAAGCTATCAACATTGACGTCATCATGCTGACCGGTGACAATGCCCGCACCGCCCGCGCCATTGGCGCCGAACTGGGCCTCGAGGTACGCGCCGGCCTGCTGCCCGAGGACAAGCAGGCCATCGTGCGGGCCCTGCAGGCTGAGGGCAAGATTGTCGCCAAGGTCGGCGACGGCATCAATGACGCGCCCGCCCTGGCCGCCGCCAATATCGGCATTGCCATGGGCGGCGGCACCGATGTGGCGCTTGAAACCGCCGACGCCGCGATCCTGCATGGAAGGGTCGCCGACATCGCCGCCATGATCGGCCTCTCCAATGCCACCATGGCCAATATCGGGCAGAACATCGCCGTCTCGCTCGGCCTCAAACTGGTGTTCCTCGTCACCACCATTCTGGGCATTACCGGCCTCTGGCCCGCCATCCTCGCCGATACCGGCGCCACCGTGCTGGTGACGCTCAACGCCGTGCGCCTCCTCGCCTGGCGCCCGCGCTGAGCCCTGTTCAGGCCAGCCGCATCAGCCCGGCCGCCGTCGGGCCGAAGCCGGCCTGCCGGTAAAGCGGCTCAAGTTGGGGTTCGAAGTCGACATGCAGCCACGCCGCGCCTCTTTCCCGCGCGGTCTCGGCGGCCAGCGCCAGCAGGCGCAGCGCAATGCCCTGGCGCCGGTAGGCCGGGTCGACACAGGTATCGAGGATGAAGGCGTGGATGCCGCCGTCCCACGCCACGTTCACGAAGCCGACCAGCAGCGGCCCGTCATAGGCGCCGACATGGGTCAGACTGCGCTGCAGGATCGGCTGAAAGGATGCTGGTCCGGCATCACCCCAGGCGGCCTGCCACAACCGTTCCAGCGCGGCATCGTCGGGATTGGGATCTGTTCTGATATCGATCATGGCACCTCACCTTACCAACCTGTCGAACTGTTCATGTCACCGCAAGGTCGCGAACAGGTGAACACCGCTAGGGTCCTTTGCATACCGGCAACGTCCGGCTTCCCATGCAAAGGAAATCCTCCAGATGACATCGCTCAAGACCTCCGCCATCGTTGCCCTCATGACCGCCGCTGTCGGCCTGTCGGGCATTGCTCCCTCCTATGCGCAGGACGCCACCCCGCCGGCGCCGCTGGCCGCTGCCGAACAGGCGGCACCAGGCTGGGGCCAGGGCCCCATGTCCGGCATGCGCCAGCATGACGGCGAGCGCGGTGGCGACCGCGGCATGGCCGGCTTTATCGGCTTTGACGGTGGCTCAGAAGCCGTCGAGATCGCCTTGGTCCGCCTCAGCCACGCCATCGACATGACCCCCGAGCAGCAGACCCTGTTCGACACCCTCAAGACCGATGCCCTCGCCGCTGCCGAGACCTTCTCGGCCGCCCTTGAAGGCCTGCGCCCCGCCGCCCCGGCCGAAGGCGCCCAGCCTGCGCCGCTCGACATTGCCAAGGGTCTCGAACTCCGCATCGCCCTGCAGACTGCCCAGATCGAGGCGCTCAAATCGGTGCAGCCCTCGGTAACCGCATTCTTCGCCAGCCTCACCGACGCGCAGAAGGCCGAGCTTGCCCCCGCCCGCGCCATGCGCGGCGACATGCAGGGCCGGATGGGCGAGCATGGCCGCGGCGACCACAAGGGCCAGCATGAAGGCCGCGGTGCCGGCCCGATGGGCGGTCCGGGCGCCGCTGCCCCCGCAGCCCCGTCCAACGGCTGATCCAGATCGGCGCGCCTTCTGGCTTCGGCAGGGGCGCGCCGACCCGCGATGCCTTGACCTACCCCGTCGGCATCGCGTTTCCGCCGGTTCGTCCCAACCGCGGACAGGCCCCGGCTCTCAACAGCCGGGGTTTGCTTTTGGCCCCGCCTGCTCTACCACTCGGTAACCCGCCGACTGGACCACGCCCCATGACCATTTTGCCGCTCGATCCGGCGCGCCTGCGCGCCCATTTCCCCGCCTTTGCCGAGCCATCGCTGCAGGGCCAGGCCTTTTTCGAGAATGCCGGCGGCGCCTATACGGCCAGCGCCGTGCTCGACAAGCTCGACCATTATTATCGCGCCACCAAGCTGCAGCCCTATGGCGTCTATCCCGCCTCCCAGGCCGCCGGCGCCGCCATGGATCTGAGCTACGAGCGTATCGCCCAGGCGCTCAACGTCACCAGCGACTGGATCCATTTCGGCCCCTCCTCCACGGCCAATACCTATGTGCTGGGCAAGGCCTTCGGCGACTATCTGCAGCCCGGCGACGCCATCGTGGTCACCAATCAGGATCATGAGGCCAATACCGGCGCCTGGCGCAAGCTGGCCAAGCAGGGCGTCGAGGTCCGCGAATGGCAGGTCGATAGCCACACCGGCCGTCTGTCGCTCGACGCGCTCGATGCGCTGCTCGACGGCAAGGTCCGCTTCGTCGCCGCGCCGCACTGCTCCAATGTCGTGGGCGAAATCAACCCGGTGGCCGAGATCGCTGCCCGCGCCAAGGCCGTCGGCGCCCTCACCATCATCGATGGCGTCAGCTACGCGCCCCATGGCCTGCCCGACCTGGCTGCGCTCGGCGCCGACATCTATTTCTTCTCCGCCTACAAGGTCTATGGCCCCCATCAGGGCATCATGGCCGTGCGCCCCGAACTGGCCATGGCCCTGCCCAATCAGGGGCACTTCTTCAATGACGCCAAGCCGCGCTACCGCCTGACGCCGGCCGGCCCCGACCACGCTCAGATTGCCGCCTGTTCCGGCATTGTCGATTATCTGGAATCCGTGGCCGACATCGCCGGACCCGGCGCGCCGGGCGAAACCCCGTTCCGCCGCGCCCATGCCGCCATGCGCGCCCAGGAAGTGGCCCTGGCCACCCCGCTGCTCGATTACCTGCGCCAGAAGAATTCGGTACGCATCATCGGCCCCGCCGATCCCGCGCTACGCGCGCCCACCATCGCTTTGGCGCTGGATGAACCCGGCGCCGTCGTCGCGGCGCGGCTGGCCAAGCACGGCATCATGGCCAGCGGCGGGCATTTCTATGCTTACCGTTTGCTGCAGGCCCTCGGCATCGACCCCAATCACGGCGTCCTGCGCCTCTCCTTCGTCCACTACACCACGCCCGCAGAGATCGATCAGCTGATCGCGGCTCTGGATAAAGAGCTCCCCTAGTCTGGCAGTCGGGGTCGGGTGGGCGCATGCCCGAACGCCGCGCCTTGAGATCCCCACCCTTCATTCCTCCCCACCAAGGGAGGGAGACGACTGCACATACTGAGACCAAAAAATGTCCCGTCCTGTCGCCGCCCTGCTGCTCCTGATCTGCACCATGCTCTGGGGCCTGGCCTTCATCGCCCAGAAATCGGCGATGGATTCGATGGGTCCGCTGACCTTTTCCGGTCTGCGCTACCTGATCGGCGGCCTCGCCGTGCTGCCGCTGGCCCTCATGGAGCGCCGCAAGCGTCCCGCGCCACTCAGCGCCAATAACTGGTGGCTTATCATCGCCGTCAGCCTGGTTTTCCTCGCCGGCTCGGCGCTGCAGCAGTTCGGCCTGATCACCACCACCGTCACCAATGCCGGCTTCCTCACCGGGCTCTATGTCTTCTTCGTCCCGGTGCTGGGTTTCCTCATCTTCCGCACCCGCCCGCACCCCATCATCTATGTCTGCGTGCCGCTGGCGCTGATCGGCATCTATTTCCTCAATGGCGGCGGTCTCGACAGCTTCAATGCCGGCGACGGGCTGATGGTGATCGGCGCCGTTTTCTGGGGCCTGCATGTCATTCTGCTCGGCCAGGCGGCGCGTGTCACCGGCCTGCCCATCTTCGTCTCCGCCGTCAGCTTCCTCATCGCCGGCTCGCTGGCCGTGGGCCTCGCCTTCATCTTCGAACAGCCCGATTTCAGCGCCATCCAGTCCGGCTGGATGGAACTGGCCTATACCGGCATTCTCTCCACCGCCGTGGCCTTCACCTTCCAGGCCATCGGCCAGCAATATGTGCCGCCGGCCAATGCCGCGATCATCCTTTCGGCCGAGAGTCTCTTTGCCGCCTTGGGAGGCGCCATCATCCTGGGCGAGCGCCTGCCCCCGATCGGCTATGCCGGCGCGGTGCTGATCTTCGCCGCTATCCTGGCCGTCGAAGCCCTGCCCCCGCTCTGGACACGGCGCCGCATGCACATCCCGCGCAATACCAATTAGCGCGGCCCGTTACTCCGCATAGCGATAGAGCTGGTAGCTCTTGCAGATGATGCCGAAGGCGCAGCCGGTCAGGGTGATCTGGTCGTCGCTGACCTGGGCAATGGTCCCGGCCGCCGATTGCCCATAGATATGCAGGTCGCCCTCCCACTGCCCCGGCCCGGTCGGGCTCGCATGATCGATCAGCAGCGTATTGAGATAGGGCAGGTTTTCCGGGCTGTCGGCACCATTGCCCAGCCAGATCAGCGTGCCGCACAGATCGGTCCCCGTGGGGCCGCACAACTCGACGCGATAGCGCGAATCCTTCATCTCGATTTCCCAGATGCCGGCCGGCGACGCGGCCAGAGCCGGTCCCATGGTCAATATCGCCACGGCCGCCATGACACCCGCGCTGCGCATGCTGGCCACCGACATCATGGGCTCACCTTGAACATCTGGTAGGTCTTGCAGATCACCAGCAGCGCACAGCCCTGCAGCGTCATCTGCGTATCGCTCTGCTGGGTGATGGTGCCCTGGATCTTGTGCCCGAACAGCTGCATGGCGCCCTTCCAGCGGTTGGGACCGCTCTGCCGGATCGCTTCGGCCACCGGCGCATTGAGGAACGGCTTGTACTGCTCGTTATAGTCGACGTCCGACAGCCAGACGAGCGTGCCGCACAATTGGGTGCCGTCGCCGCACAGCGCCAGCGCGATGCGGGTGTCGCGCGAGTCCAGCTCCCACACGCCATTGGGCGAGGCCTGCGCCGCGCCGGCGCCAACTGCCAGGGCCATCATCACACCCGCTACGATGCCAAGCCTGTTTGCCACCACGATAAATCTCCTGCACCCTGATCGGTGTTGTCCCACCATGGCGATCATCGCCTGAATGCTGGCTGAACGATGGCGTCACGCCAGTGTCATTCGTCCACCCTAAGGTCGGCTTGTTCCCGGCCCAGCCCCACACGGCCCGGACTGCCGCGCCCCGCGTCCCCAACGTAGGCCCGGCCCTTTGGAGAGCGCGGTCGCCAACCCCCGCTCTCCCTGCCGATCAGATCGGCCTTGGCCGCCCCTCGTGGCGGCCTTTTTTTTGTGGAGCAGCATTCTTTGCGCTCGCTTGCCCGCCAGCGCTCCGGCACAACGGGGCCACCATGGCCAAACTCTATTTCTCCTACGCTGCGATGAATGCCGGCAAGTCCACCTTGCTGCTGCAGGCCGCCTATAACTATCGCGAGCGCGGCATGCGCCCGCTGCTCTATACCAGCGGCCTCTATGCCCAGGACGGCGTCGGCCTGATCGCCTCGCGCATCGGCATTTCCGAGCCGGCCGAGCTCTATTCTGGTGATGACGATCTCTACCAGGCCGTGCGCGAGCACCTCGAGAGCGGCAAGGTCGATTGCGTCTTTGTCGACGAGGCCCAGTTCCTCACCGCCGACCAGGTCTGGCAGCTGGCCCGTGTCGCTGATCGGCTCAAGATTCCCGTCATGTGCTTTGGCCTGCGCACCGATTTCCAGGGCAAGCTCTTCCCCGGCTCGTCCGAACTGCTTGCCATTGCCGACGTCTTGCGGGAAATTCGCACCATCTGCGAATGCGGCGCCAAGGCCACCATGGTGGTCCGCCAGAGCGCGGATGGCCGCGTGCTGGCCCAGGGCGAGCAGGTGTCGATCGAAAAGTCCGTCTATATCTCGCTGTGCCGCAAGCATTGGGAAGAAGCCATCGGCCGCTGGCCGGCGAAAGGACCTGCATGACCCCCACCGTGACCGAACCCGCCGGCGCCCTCACCATCCGCACCCTGGCCATGCCCGCCGATACCAATCCGGCCGGCGACATCTTCGGCGGCTGGGTGATGAGCCAGATGGACATTGCCGGCGCCATTGCCGCCGTCGAGCGCAGCCAGGGCCGCGTCGTCACCGTGGCCGTTGAGGCCATGACCTTCATCGCCCCGGTCAAGGTCGGCGACGTGCTCTGCGTCTACACCAGCATCGAGCGGGTCGGCACCACCTCCATTACCGTGGCCATCGAGGCCTGGGCCCGGCGCGACCGTCTCGCCGATCGGGTCAAGGTCACCGATGGCCGCTTTGTCTATGTCGCCCTGGGCGAGGATGGCAGCAAGCGCGCCATCGCCCCGCTGCAGGCAAAACCTGACTGATCCGTTCAGCCAGCGTTCAGCTGGACTGTGATTTCTGAGAGATAACGGCGCGCGGGACAGGCAACTTCCCGCCCCGCGACCGACCTGAACTTTTCACCCGGCGGGGAACTTTTCCAGTCTCCTGCCCGTTTCTTGAAGCAATCAATAATGTCGTGCCTGACCGACCTGCCCGACTTGCCGGGCACTGTCACGGCGCGATGCGGAGGCACCCGATGAATCGCTACAATCGCAAAATGCTGCTCAATATCGCCACCGGCGTTGCCGTCGCCGCCACCGCTCTGGTTGTCTTCCTGCCCGCGGCCAATGCCGCGCCCGGCACCGTCACGACCAATGTCAACGTGCGCTCCGGCCCGGGCACCAACTATGCCGTGGTCGGCACCGCCCGCACCGGCGAGCAGGTTGACGTGCAGCGCTGTGAGGGCTCCTGGTGCTACGTGTCCAAATATGGTCCGGACGGCTGGGTCTCCTCGAGCTATCTGAGCAGCGGCGGCAGCCCGGTCAATTCCGCCCAGCCCGGTATTTCCTTCGGCTTCCAGATCGGCGGCGGAAATGGCCCCAATGTCAGCATCGGCGTCGGCACGCCGCAGCCGGTGCGCCCGACTCGTCCGCCGGTAATCGCTCCGGTGAGCGAAGTCTGCTTCTTTGATGGCACCAGCTATCGCGGCAGTTCCTTCTGCCTGGGTTCCGGCGACAGCACGCGCGACCTGCGCAGCTGGACCGACCGCATTTCCTCGATCGACAATCCGAGCCGTCTCGAAGTCCAGGTCTGCTCGGAAGCCAATTACCGCAACTGCCGCACCTACACCACCAGCGCCTCCTCGCTGGGTGACTTTGACGACTACATCGTCTCGGTCCGCGTGCGCTAAGCAGTCAACCCTCTCCTCCCTGAAGGGCGTCCACTCCGGTGGGCGCCTTTTTCTTGTCCATGGCACCCCGCAAACGCCAAACGCCGCCCCGAGGGGCGGCGCTGGCAAAAGCCGGACAAGCCAAAGGCCACCGTGTTTTCAACATCACGGTGGCCTTCGGTATAGTCTGGAAAGACTAGAGCAGGGTCAGGTTCGTTGCCGAAACCTTGCCGTCACGGCCGGTCTCGAGCTCGTAGGTGACCTTGTCGTTCTCGTACAGGCCCTGCAGGCCCGAACGCTGCACAGCCGAAACGTGCACGAAAGCATCCTTGCCGCCATCTTCAGGCGAAATAAAGCCGAAGCCCTTGGTTGCGTTGAAGAACTTGACGGTACCGGTGATGGTGGACATATTTTGTATCCTGAGTATAGGCTCGTGTCGCATGCGGACGAGCAGTTGTCCGGCAGCAGCATGCCGTCCGGAAAGCACGTTCGCACGATAGAGTCTGTAGCCACGACCGGAAAACCGGTATCAGGGCAGCCGACTTAGGCTGAAAACGTAGGGCCGTTGTCGCAGGAAACCGCCCCTTTGGCAAGGCTCTATCCGTGGCGGGGCTCAAGCCTGCGCTGACTTGGCAATATGTTCACCCATCGCGACGATGGTCGCGGTCAGAAAACGCTGCACCACCAGCAGCTCATCGGCACTGAATCCCGACCATGCCTGCTGCATCAAGGCACGATACTGGGTGCGCACCGCCAGGATCTCGGGCCGCCCTACTGCCGGACCCGGCTGCAGGGATAGCCCGCGCCGATCGGTGGGGTGCGGGGCCCGCGCCAGCAGCTTGCGCTTCTCCAGCCGGTCGATCAGCGCCGTGGTCGATCCCGTCGATATGCCCAGAAAGGCCGCCAGGGCCTTGGCCGATGCCGGCTGCTCGGCCCGCTCCACCCAGGCCAGGCACAGCAAATCGGTGGCGTTGATGCCGATCTGATCGGCGATCTGCCGGTCAAACCGCTGCACCTCCAGCAGCAGCCGCTGCATCATATCGCCCGTATCCGTCTCGACTTTCCGCGGCGCACTCACATTCGTCTCCCTGGCTGCCCAGTCTTTTAACTCTAAAATCATATAACTCTATTGTAGAGCTATATCAATGCCGCTATATACGGCGCTCGCACTAACCCTCAGCAGGCGCCCCATGTCTCTCTCCGCCGCCGCCCCGTCCAGTCCTTTCCCCATTGCCACCACACCCGCCGGTGACTCCGATGCCGCCATCAGCGTCGCCACGGAAGCCGATGCGCCCCACTCCTCCTCGCGGCACAGCAGCCCAGCGGCCCGGGCGGGCATGGTCATCGTCGCGATTCTGCTCGGCCTTGCCGTCTGGTATCCCCTGGCCGATCGCCAGGCGCCTTTTGCCAGCGGCGCCTCCATCACCGCCCTCGTCACCCAGATTTCCCCGCGCATAGCTGGCCCCGTCAGCGCCGTGCTCGTCCAGGACAATGCCGAGGTCAAGGCCGGCCAGCCCCTGTTCACCATTGATGACACCACCTTCCAGATGGATCTGGCTTTGGCGGAGGCCCAGCGCGATCAGGCCCTGCAGAGCATAAAAGCCACCAATGCCGCCGTCGCCGCTGCCCAGGCTCAGCTCGATCGCACCAGGGTGCAGGCCACCACCGCCACCCAGGCCCGCGACCGCGCCGTCGAGCTCTTCGCCACCGGCACCATAGCCCGCGCCAAGTTCGATCAGGCCAATGCCGATTATGACAGCGCCCAGGCCGCCATTGCCGCCGCCAGTGCCGATGTCGGCCGCGCCCAGGCCCAGGCCGGACCGGCCGGCGAGTCCAACCCGCAATTGCGCAGCGCTGCCGCCGCCGTCGAAAAGGCCCGCTTCGCGCTCGACAACACCACGGTCCTGGCGCCGGTCGACGGCTATATCACCAACCTCTCCCTCGCCACCGGCCAGTTTGCCACCGCCGGCCAGGC
>Ga0123337_10007605_pt1 | contig 10057 bp, 7 predicted proteins | sample frozenSSSSmetaG_FD_89792 | JGI IMG/M metagenome (GOLD analysis project Ga0123337, IMG submission 89792) | Glacier valley bacterial and archeal communities from Borup Fiord, Nunavut, Canada, to study Microbial Dark Matter (Phase II) -... | ecosystem: Environmental > Aquatic > Freshwater > Ice >...
CTACGAGCAATACCGCATGGGCTCGTTCTTCTCCGATCCCGAACTCTACAAGCAGGTCGAAGTGCTGCGCGGGCCAGCGTCATCGACGCTTTACGGTTCGGGTGCGCTGGGCGGCGTGATCAATTTTACCACCAAGGACGCTTCGGATTTCATCGCCGACGGCAAGACCGGCGCGGCACGGCTGCAGACGCAGTACAGCTCGAACGGCAATGGCACACTGGTCTCCGGCGTGCTGGCACAGCAGGTCAATGACACGTTTGACATCCTGGCCACCGGGAACTGGCGACGATCGGACGCCATTGCCCTGGCGAATGACCAGACGCTGTCAGGTTCGGATTTCGCAGCCCTGTCAGGTTTGGTGAAGGGCACGGCGCGGTTCGGCGACAATGACGAACAGGCGCTGCGCCTGTCCTACCAGCGCTGGAGCAGCAATGCGGACAACCAGGATTATGCCCAGACCGGTACTGCCGCCATGTTCGGCAAGGTCGACCGCGACGTGCTCGATCAGACGGCGGTGCTGAGCTATGAAAATGAGGACAGCGACAATCCCTGGGTCGATCTGAAGGCGAATGTGTCCTTTTCAGATACTGCCGTGTCGCAGACGAAATCGGCCGTCGGCAGCTTTGGCACGGCCGAATATGGCTATCGGACCTGGCAGGCCAATATCGAGAACACTTCGGAGTTCGATACCGGCGCCTGGGTGCACTATCTGACCTATGGTGTGCAGGGCTCGTTCCAGGACCGGATCGGTTACACCACACTGGCCGTGCCCGATCCTGGCATCACCACGCACCCAGAAGGCCAGGAAAAGCGGCTCGGCCTGTTCGTGCAGGATGAGGCGATCCTTGATGAGCGTCTGACCCTGATCGCCGGCGTGCGCGGCGACTTCGCCTGGCAGACGCCCAAGCGCACCACCAAGGGCGAGGTCAACATCGACGACTCGGCGATCTCGCCCAAGCTCGCGGCGCTGTATGATCTCAACGACAATGTGTCGATCTTCGGCTCGATTGCGCATACCGAACGCATGCCGACACTGGACGAGCGCTACCAGTACAATGCCACCAAGACACCAAGCCTGGGGCTGAAGAAGGAAAGCTCCAATTCCATCGAAGCCGGCTTTGCCCTTTCCGGATACGAGCTGGTGCAGGACGGCGATCAGGCCAGCGTCAAGGTCACCGCCTATTACAGCGACCTCACCAACATGATCGAGTCGTCTCCTTCGGTCGCCGGCAATCCCTATCACCGCAATATCGGTGAAGCCACGATCTATGGCGTAGAGGTGGAGGGTGCCTATGAATCGGAGAGCCTGTTCAGCCGTATCGCCTATTCGGCGACGGTCGGCACAAACGATCTGACCGGCGCGGCACTGACCTCGATACCGGCACACAAGCTGGTACTCACTCTGGGTGCCCGCGTACCGGAATACGAACTGGAATATGGCGTGAAGGCAACGCTGGTCGCGGCGACGGAAACTGGCGTGACCCCGGCAACGGGCAGCTCCACCGCCACCAATGGCTATGCGACGCTGGACCTGTTCTCGTCCTGGAAGCCGACCAGCGGTGCCTTTGCCGGGACCCAGTTGCGGGCATCGATCGACAATGTGCTCAATGCCGACTTCCGCGACAACCAGCAGGCCGACCGGTCAACCGGACGAACCTTCAAGCTATCGATCGCCAAGCAGTTCGACTGGTAACAACTAGTAAGCTTGCGGTTACGGGCCCTCGCAGATTTGCGGGGGCCTTCTTTTTGTATGCTCCGCTCAACCGATCATGAGATGGCGGATTTGGGTGTAGTCGATCAGCGATTGCATCGACAGATCAGAGCCATAACCAGAGTTCTTCATGCCGCCATGCGGCATTTCGGTGGCCATGACGCCGTGGGTATTGATCCAGGTAACGCCATATTCTAGCGCATTGGCCAGGCCCATGGCCGTGCCGGTGTCCCGTGACCAGACTGACGATCCCAGGCCATATTCGGACGCATTGGCCCAGCCCAGAGCCGTCTCGGCGTTATCGAACGGGGTGATGCTGAGCACCGGCCCGAACACTTCCTTCTGCACGATTTCGGCATCGATAGGGGCTGCCACCAGGGTGGGCGCAAAGAAGAAGCCGCCGGTTTCAGCGGCCGTGCCCTGCATCACGTCAGCGCCGGCGCTGCGGGCCCGGCTGACAAAACCGTCGACGCGTTCCAGCTGACGCTCGCTGATCACCGGGCCGAATTCGACATCGTCGCGCTCCGGCTGGCCATAGACCAGCGAGCCGATCATGGTCTGCAGCTTGTCGGTCAGGGTCTGGACGATGTTGGCGTGGGCGAAGATGCGGCAGGCGGCGGTGCAATCCTGGCCGGCATTATAGAAGCTGGCTTCGCGCAGCGTCTCGACCAGTTTGTCGAGATCGGCATCCTCGCAGACGATGACCGGCGCCTTGCCGCCCAATTCGAGATGGGTGCGCTTGATCATCGGGCCGGCGGCGGCCTGCAGCACAGCGCGACCGGTGCGGACATCGCCGGTCAGCGAGATCATGCGCACCGTGTCATGCGAGATCAGGCGCTGGCCGACATCGACACCATTGCCGCAGATAATGTTGACGACGCCGGGCGGCAGGACCTCGGCAAAGATCTTGCCCAGTTCGAGCAGGCTGAGCGGGGTCAGCTCGCTCGGCTTGATGACCACGGTATTGCCCGCCGCGATGGCGGGGGCAATCTTCCAGGCCGACATCAGCAGCGGGTAGTTCCAGGGCGCGATCTGGGCGACGACGCCAATGGGGTCGCGACGGATCAGGCTGGTGAGGGCCGGCGAGCGGAAATTGCCGGCGGCAGGCGCCGGGATATTGCGCACAGCGGTTGCGTAGAAGCGGAACACGTCGGCGACATTGGCCAGTTCCCCGCCCTTGACGAAGCGCAGCGGCTTGCCGGCATTGCGGGACTCGACACTGGCGAGGCTATCCGCGCGTTCCTCGATCAGATCGGCAATGCGCCAGAGGGCGGCGCTGCGCTGCTTGGGCGTGGTCTTGGCCCAGCCCTTGAAGGCTGCAGCGGCGGCAGCTACAGCGGCATCGACCTGCGCCGGGCTGGCGGAGGCGACTTCGGCCAGGGGCGTGCCACGGGCGGGCTCGAAGGCGATTTCGACCGCGCCCTGCCCCTCGACAAACGCGCCGTTGATGAACAGCCGGGTCTCGAATTCAGTCATGGGGTCAACTCCGCGGCTTGGGCCGGCTGATAGTGGGTGCGTGCGGCCTGGCCGACATAGTGCCAGAAGGCCAGATCATGCGGGCGCTCCTGGGGGCGCCATTCGGGATGCCATTGTACGGCAAAAACCGGCGCCGGCGTGGCCGTGGCGGCAATGGCCTCAATAACCCCGTCGGGGCCGGTGGCGTTGACCATCAGGCCCCGCGCCAGACGGTCGATCGTCTGGAAGTGCACGCTGTTGACGGTGAGTTGTTCGCTGCCGGTCATTGCGGCCAAGACGCTGCCCGGCGGTATCGCCACGGCGTGAGCATGGCCGAACATCGCGTCCAGATCGGCGCCGTCAGGGGCATGGTGACGCCCTGCCCCGTCGCTGGCGCGCATGTCGCGCAGCGAGCCACCCAGGGCGACATTGATTTCCTGCAGCCCCCGGCAAATGCCGAAGACCGGTTTGCCGGCGGCAATAGCCGCCTTGATCAGGGCCGCGCTCAACGTGTCGCGCGCCGAATCGACTGGTGCCTGCCCTAGATCGGCCGAACCATAGTGGCGCGGCTCGATATTGGAATTGCTGCCGGTCAGCAGGACGGCATCGAGCCGTGCCACGATATCGGCCGCGTTGGCGGCGGACTGGTGCGAGGGAATGATCAGCGGCACCGCTTCGGCAAAGCGCTCCACGCCCTCAATATAGCGGTGTTTGACCGCCTGGGCGGGCTCACCTTCGACGGCGCGACCGCAGGCGATGATGCCAATGACGGGACGGTGCTGTTCAACCATGTTGCCTGACCCTTTGGGATGGGAAGGACCGGGGCCTCCCTAAAGTGCATGGCACCTGCTAGGCTAACGCTATGACATACAAAAAACCCGTCGGACAGGCATGAGCACCGAATTGAACAACAGCGCAGACATTGTCACCTGGCTCGATCAGAACCCCCAGGTGGAAGTGCTGCACACCGCCGTCGTTGACCTCAATGGCATCATGCGCGGCAAACGCATCCCCATCGACCAGGCCCGCCGCATCGCTGACAATGGCATCCGCATGCCGCTGTCGATCGTGGGCGTGGACGTCTGGGGCGAGGATATCGTGGGCAATCCGATGGTCTTTACCAGTGGTGACGCCGATGGCATCTGCAGCCCGACCGGCCGTGGCGCCTTGCCCATCAACTGGACGACACGACCGAGCGCCATGATCCCGCTCTGGCTGTTCCAGGACGCGCGCACGCCGTTCCTGGGCGATCCACGCCAGTCACTGGCGCATGTGGTGCGGCGCTTTGCCGAGCACGGGCTGACCCCGGTAGTGGCGACCGAACTGGAATTCTACCTGGTCGATCCCGAGGCCGATTCTGCCCGCCCCCCCATCTCGCCCTATACGGGCAAGCGGCTGGATTCGGACGCCATCCTGTCGCTCGACGAGCTCGAAGATTTCGGCGAGTTCTTCCGCGACGTCTATCTGCAATGCGAACAGCAGAATGTGCCGGCAGATACAGCCGTGGCGGAAAACGGCATCGGCCAGTTCGAGATCAACCTGCTGCACAGTTCGGACGCGCTCAAGGCGGCCGATGATGCGGTGCTGTTCAAGCGCATCGTCAAGGGCGTGGCGCGCAAGCACAAGCTGGTCGCCACCTTCATGGCCAAACCCTATGGCGGCCGTTCGGGTAATGGCTTCCACGTGCATTTCAGCCTCAACGACGCCGCCGGCATCAACGTCTTTGACGATGGCACCGAGACCGGCTCGGAGGTGATGCTGCATGCCGTGGGCGGGTTGCTTTCGGGCATGGCGGAATCCACCCTGCTGTTTGCGCCGCACTTCAATTCCTATCGCCGGCTGCGCCCCGACACCCATGCGCCCAGCGCGGTCTCCTGGGGCTATGAGAACCGCACGACAGCCGTTCGCATTCCCGGTGGCAATCACAAGGCCCGCCGCATCGAGCACCGGGTTTCCGGCGCTGATGCCAATCCCTATCTCGTGCTGGCCGGCATTCTTGGCGCAGCGCTGGTAGGCATCGAAGACGAGATGAAGCCTGCCAAGCCGTTCAAGGGCCGGGCCTATTCCGAACGCCTGCCCAAGCTGCCGGCCGACTGGGCCTCGGCGGTCAATGCGTTCGAGGACGGCGACATGATCCCGCGCATTTTCGATCCCACGCTGCAATCGATGTTTGTCGCCTGCAAGCGACAGGAAATCGCCGGTTTTGCCTCGCAGGTGACGGACCTGGAATTCAGCGCCTATCTGGAGATCGTGTGATGACCGCAATGAGCTATGCGGGCGATGGCAGCTATCCGCCGAGCTATTATGCCGCCTCGCGCAATATCACCCGGGTGCCCGTCGCCCTTGAGGGCGAGGTGCAGGCCGATATCTGCGTGGTCGGCGCGGGCTATTCGGGGCTGTCGGCTGCGCTGCATCTGGCCGAGCAGGGATTCAAGGTGGTCGTGGTGGAGGGCGCCAGCGTCGGCTGGGGCGCCTCGGGCCGCAATGGCGGTCAGGTGGTCAACGGCCTCAACGCCAGCCTCGACACCATCGGCAAGCGCTATGGCGCGCAGACCGCCAATTTCGTGGGTGGACTGGTGCAGGAGGGTGCCGGCATCATCTATGACTGGGTCGAACGCTATGGCATCGACTGCGATCTGCAGCGCGGCAATATCTATGCTGCTTATACGCCGGCCCATATGCGCGATCTGGAAGCCAAGCAGACGCTGTGGCGCCAGCATGGAATGGATGACCATGAGATGCTCGACAAGGCTGGCATCCGCAAGCATATCGGCAGCAATGTCTATGAAGGCGGCATGATCGACCACTCGGGCGGCCATATGCATCCGCTCAATCTGGTGCTGGGCGAAGCCAGAGCCCTAGAAGGCCTGGGCGGGGTGATCTACGAAAACTCGCCGGTCACCAAGGTGGAGCAGGACGCCACCCGGGCGACCGTCACGACGGCCAAGGGCCGCGTCACTGCCAACGCGGTGCTCGTCTGCGGCAATGCCTATCTGGGCAATGTCGTGCCGGAACTGACGGCGCGCGTGATGCCGGTCTCCACCCAGATGATGGCGACGGCGCCGCTGGGCGAAGAGCGAGCCAAGGCCCTGCTCCCGACAGGCATGTGCGTGGAGGACGTGCGCTATATTCTCGACTATTTCCGGCTCAGCGCCGATCACCGGCTGATCTTTGGTGGGGGCGTCGTCTATGGCGGCACCGATCCGGCAGACGTCATCGCCAAGCTGCGGCCGAACCTGGACAAGGTGTTCCCGCAGCTGGCCGACGTCAAAATCGACTATGCCTGGAGCGGCAATTTCGCCCTGTCCTTCTCGCGGGTGCCGCAACTGGGAAGGCTGGGCGACAAGGTCTATTTCGCGCATGGCTATAGCGGCCACGGCATAACCGGTTCGCATCTGTTCGGACGCATCCTGGGCGAGGCCGTGCGCGGCGACCTCACCCGCTTCGACACGTTCGCCAAGCTGCCCTGGATTCCCTTTCCCGGCGGTCGCATGTTCCGGGCGCAGTATTCGACGCTGGGCTCGTGGTGGTACGCGCTCAAGGACCGGCTGGGGATCTGATGGCGCAACCGCCGTAAATCTGCCCGGAATAGCGCTGCGTGACGGGCGGCGCCGTTCCGGTCGATAATATGACAAAAATTATCTTGTTTTCTGACGGTCTTGTTTGGTAGATGGCGGGCGCCGCCGGTTCGCTTGGCGCGCCTTCTGCCAACAGGATCTTCCCATGCCCCATTCCGCCGTCGCCCGCTGGTCGCGCCTTGCCGCCACCGGACTGATTCTTGCCAGCGGCCTGACCGCCGGCGCCGCTTTTGCCGGCCCGACCAGCTATCCGCTCACACTCTCCAATTGCGGCGTAGACATCACGTTCAGCAAGGCGCCGGAGCGGGCGATGGCGCTGGGGCAGAACAGCGCCGAGATCATGCTGCTTCTGGGCCTTGAGGATCGCGTTGCGGGCACCGCCTTCTGGCCGTCCAAAGTGCTGCCCGAGCTGGCAGCGGCCAATGAAGAGGTGAAGCTGCTGACGGTCGAGATCCCGACGCTGGAAGCGGTTCTAGCCGAGCGTCCCGACTTCGTGGCCGCCCAGTTGCTCAATCTGCTTGGCCCCAACAGCACCATTGCCACGCGCGAAGACTTCGCCAATCTCGACATTCCAAGCTATCTGTCGCCCGGCGTCTGCGCCACATCCGACAATGTGGCCGACGTGCATGGCAGCCGCGCCAGCCTGTGGAATATGGATCTGCTCTACCAGGAGATCGACGAACTGGCGCAGATCTTTGACGTAAGCGATCGCGGCCAGGAACTGATTGCCTCGTTCAAGGCTCGCGAGGCGGCCATCCGCGAGCGGGTGGCAGGCAGCGATGGCGATCCATCCTTTGTCTTCTGGTTCTCCAGCCCGTCGCCGGCCGATGACGCCTATCTGGGCGGCAAGAATGGCGCATCCGGCTTCATTGCCGACCTATTGGGTGGCCATAATGCCATCACCACCGAAGCCGAATGGCCGACGGTGAGCTGGGAAGGCATTGTCGCTGCCAACCCGACCGTGCTGGTGATCGCCGATCTCGACCGCAATCGCTGGGATCTGGACAAGCCTGCGGCCAAGAAGGCGTTCCTGACCAGCGATCCGGTGGTCAGCCAGATAGATGCCGTCAAGAACGGCCATATCGCGGTGATGGACGGCCAGGCGATGAACCCGACCATCCGCACCATCTACGGCGCTGAGCAGCTGGTCGATCAGCTCGTGGGCTTTGGTCTGATCAAGTGAGCCTCGTCAGCCGCACTCTGAGCGGGTGGGCCGGTCTCGGTCTGCTCGCCGTGCTGTCGCTGGCGCTGCTGGCCGTATCGATTGGCGCGGGCGTGGGCATTGGCGAATTGGCGATTCCGCCATCGACGACGTTCCACGCCATCACCAACCGGCTGGGCTGGACGGCGGTGCCGCTCGACAAGATCCACGAAAGCGTCATCTGGGACTATCGGCTGAGCCGCGCTCTGGTGGCCTCGCTTTGCGGTGCCGGGCTGGCCCTGTGTGGCGCCATCCTGCAGTCTTTGCTGCGCAACCCGCTGGCAGAGCCCTATGTGCTGGGCATATCGGCTGGTGCATCGACCGGCGCCGTCTCGGTGATCGTACTGGGCATTGGTGCCGGTGCGGTTACGCTTTCCAGCGGCGCCTTTGCCGGTGCACTGGCAGCGTTTCTATTCGTGGTCATCCTGGCCAGTGGTGCCCGCGGTGGCGCGGACCGCACCATTCTGGCGGGCGTCGCCGCCTCGCAGCTGTTCAATGCGCTGACCTCCTACATCGTGAGCACCTCGGCCAATGCGCAGCAGGCGCGCGACGTGATGTTCTGGCTGCTGGGCAGTTTCGGTGGGGTCCGCTGGCCGGAGTTTCAACTGGCATTGGTCGTGGTGCTGATCGCCCTGGCCATCTGCCTTTTCTACGCAAGGGCACTCGACGCCTTCACCTTCGGTGACGACGCGGCATCATCGCTGGGTATTCCGGTGGTGCGGGTCCGCATCATCCTGTTCGCCACCACAGCCATGCTCACCGCGACCATTGTCAGCATGGTGGGATCGATCGGCTTTGTGGGCCTGGTGGTGCCGCATGTGGCACGGTTCCTAGTGGGCCCGCTGCACCTGCGACTTTTGCCAGCCTGTGTCGGGATCGGGGCCATCTTTATGGTACTGGCCGACATCGTATCCCGCATCATCATTCCCCAGCAGGTGCTCCCCATTGGCGTGGTGACTGCGCTGATAGGTGTGCCGTTCTTCTCGGTCATCCTCTATCGGGCGAGGCGCGCCGTATGACCATCAAGGCAGACAGAATCAGCTGGGCAGCCGGCAAGACCGTCATTGTCGATGACGTCTCGATCGCCGCCGAGCCCGGCAAGATGCTGGGTCTGCTCGGCCCCAATGGGTCGGGCAAGTCGTCGCTGCTGCGCTTGCTGGTGGGTCTGCGCAAGCCGGATTCCGGACAGGTGACGCTGGATGGCGAGCCGATCGGCCAGGTCAGCCGGCGTCGTCTGGCCCGTCGCGTAGCCCTGGTGGAGCAGCATGCGACCACAGACGCCAGTGTCACAGTGCTCGATGTGGTCCGGCTGGGCCGCACGCCTCATCGCTCGGCCCTGTCGCCCTGGACCAGTGCCGATGACGCGGCCGTCGAGGCGGCGCTGGATCGAGTCGGCCTGGCCGCAAGGCGCGGCCAGTACTGGCAGACCCTGTCGGGCGGCGAGCGGCAACGGGTGCATATCGCCCGGGCCCTGGCGCAGATGCCCAGCGAGATCGTGCTGGACGAGCCGACCAATCATCTCGACATCCAGCACCAGATCGACATTCTCCGGCTGGTCAATGCCCTGCCCGTCACCAGCATTGTGGCGCTGCATGACCTCAATCATGCGGCGATGTTTTGTGACCGCCTGGCCGTGATGGACAAGGGACGCATCGTCGCCGAGGGTACGCCCGAAGCCGTGCTGAGCGAACAGCTGTTGCGCGAGGTGTTCCGGATCGAGGCCAGAATCGAGCCGTCGCCCTACCATGGCAAGCTGCATATCCACTAGTTGCTGTAGCTGGCGCGGCCGGGTGAACCGTTCGGCCCGGTTTGGGCTTCACCGGCGCTGCCGACCTCTCCTAGAGTGCCGGCAACAGACGGAGAGTCGGGTGACCCAGATAGCCGATAGAGCGCCAAGCAGGCGCGAGTATTTTCAGCCGGTCATGGCCGGCGCGCTGGCGGCGATCGTTGGCTATGCCAGCACCTTCACCCTGGTGCTGGCGGCGCTGACGGCCTCGGGAGCCTCGCCGCAGCAGGCCGGCTCGGGCCTGATGAGCGTCTGTATCGCCATCGGGATTCTGAACATAGTGGTCAGCGCGCGCCTGCGGGTGCCTGTCAGCTTTGCCTGGACGA
>Ga0123337_10007606_pt1 | contig 10056 bp, 9 predicted proteins | sample frozenSSSSmetaG_FD_89792 | JGI IMG/M metagenome (GOLD analysis project Ga0123337, IMG submission 89792) | Glacier valley bacterial and archeal communities from Borup Fiord, Nunavut, Canada, to study Microbial Dark Matter (Phase II) -... | ecosystem: Environmental > Aquatic > Freshwater > Ice >...
GAAGTGGATGCGCTTATTCGCGACTCGCAATAATAGCGCGCCGCTGCGCCTGCTGTTCCTCAACCACATCGATGCCTGCGGCGTAACGGCGATCATTGTCGGGCTGTGCCTCGTGCTACATCGCGCGTTGCGCCTCGATACGCTGCCGCTGGTCGTGCTGATGGCGTTCACCTGCTGGTTTGCTTTTGCGGTCAACGATTATTGCGACGCGAGCGCGGACGCAGACGATCCTTTCAAGCGCGAACGCAATTTTTTTGTAAAAACCACAGTTCCGCGCGGGACGGCATGGGCAGGCGCGGCGCTGTGCAGCACGCTCATGCTGGCCGGGTTTGCGCCTTACGGAATGCGCGGCCTGCTTGAATGGGCGGTCGCAGTCATGGCAATTTTCGCGTATTCCGCGCCGCCGCTGCGCCTCAAAAATCGACCGTTGCTCGACCTTGCGATGCACGGCTTTTTCGTAGAGACTGCGCCTTACTATGCGACCCTCTACTTGCTGAATGTGGCGTGGACACCGCTCGACCGCGTGATGCTTGCAATCTTCTTTCTCGGCTCACTTGCCGCGCAAATCGAGCAGCAAACGCGCGATTTCGACGCCGATGAGCGCACCTCCGCGCGCTGGGTGGGGCGCGCTCCGGCGGTGCTGCTGCTGCGCATCCTGACTTTTTTGTTTATCGTGACGGTAAGCGGCGCGTTCCTTGTTGGGGTGCTGCCACTGTGGTTTGTGCCATTCGGCGTGATCGGGTTGCCCGTCGTGATCCACCGCTTCACGCGCAAAGAAAACGAGCCGCGTTCGCAGCGGCTCATCTTCGCAGTATTGATATTGGAGCTGGTCTACGCGGGCGGCGTATTCGGGGTGGCGCTACTCACCAGATAGCCCTGCTTTGGCGAACATGACGTCCGTAAATGGCGCTGCCCGCGTTTCGACCATCGCGCGCAGGGTCGCGAGGCTAGTCATTGCTGCGGCGCGTGTCTCTGCGTCGAGCGCCAGCGCCTCGAACTCATCTTCATCGAGGACAAGCGTGCTGCCATCCGGGTAGACCCACAGATCGAGCGCCAGATCATCCGCGTATATCTCTGTTTCTTCGAGGATCGCCGGGCGCGTGATGTTGCAGTACCAGCCCTTGAGATGGTCATCCGCAACATCGTACAGCGCAAAGATATTGAACCAGCGGTCACTGAAAAACCATTCCACGAACCGATCATCGGGGCAGAACGTGGTATACGCCGTCACTTTCTCTGGCGCGTTGAAGCGTGCTTGCAGGTTCACATAGTCCGGTCCTCGTGAGAGGACCTCGCCTGTATAGTGCCAGGTTTCGCGCCCGGCGGAGTCGCGTTTGTGAACAGTGATCGACATCGGCTACGCTACTTCTTTGTCACTGTGATCGGTACAGGGTCGCTCTTGGCGAGCAGCGTCGGATTGTCCTCGTCGCTGAAGTCTGCCACGACGACGACATACGTCAGGTCGTTCGCGCCTTTGGGCAGGTTGCCGAACTCGCTATTCGGGATGAAGAGCGGCACGTTCGTGTATTCCGAAGAGGCATAACGCGGCGAGAAGTCAGCCGATGTGCCGAGCGTGCGCCCAATTGTGAAAGCAGCGGTTTTCGCTTTGACTGCCGTTGTCCCATCGGCTCCATAGAACAGCACCGCGAGTATCCCGTTCTTGCCCTTGAAATTATCGATGCTGAACGAGACATTGACGGCCATGCCCGTCGTGCCTTTCGTTTTGACGTTGAACTTCACGCTTGTATCGGTGATTGCGGCAGTTGCGTCGCTGGTCGAAGGCGGCAGCGTTGGGGTCACGCGCGAGGGCGAAGTGCGCGTTGCCGCAGCCAGGCGCGTCGGGGTGGCGCGCGGTGCTTTGCCGCCGGGTGTGCTGCTCGGAGCAACTTCGGGCGTCGCATCCGTGTTGGGACCCGCATCCGCGTTGATCGTGTCTGGATCGGGTAGCTTTATGCGCCCCGCGCCGAATACCGGGTCCTCACCCGCTTCACCGAGGTCAACTACATCGCGGATCATCGCTGCGCGGACTTCCGCCGAGGTGATGCCGGGGAATGCCTGGAAGAATAGCGCCGCCGTCCCGGAAACGAGCGGCGTCGCGCCCGATGTGCCGCTGAAGCCATCCGGGTAAACCTGCAATACTTCACCGGTCGGCGCGGTAATATCCGGCTTGATGCGCCCGTCGGCGGTCGGACCCTGCGAACTGTAGGTTTCAATTTCGTCACTCTGGAGTCCGGTTGCGCCGACCGTAAAGGCCGAAGCAGAGTCGGCGGGCGTCGTCAGGCTGCGTTCCGCGACCTGCGCCCAATCCGGAAAGAGGCCGTTGTTGACATAGATTTCCAGTTCAGCGTTGCCTTTCGTGGCCGCGCTTCTGCCGATGACCAGCCAGTAGCGCTTGCCCTTGTTGAGCTGCACGCGCGCATTCTGGTAGGGCAGGTCGTCACGGCGACCGCGACGCGCTTCGGCAGCGGAGGCAACTTCCTTGCCTGCGTCATCGAAAATGGTGAAGGTATATTCGTTCTTCTCGCCGCCCTTCCAGTTACCATTCCAATTCATGGTGATGCTGGTTTGCGGACCAAACGCCGCGAAGGGCAGCGCCTGCTGCTTATTGGGGAAATCGTGCCGACCGTTGCCATCCTTGTCGGTGAAGGTGACAATCGTGTGGTTTTCGGCTTCGTTGCCCGCTGCGTTAACCCACAACACACCCGTCTTGCGGACGATCTCATCCACCACGAGCGACTCCCCGAAGGTTCCATCGTGTGGACCAATCGCAGAGCCGACCGAATAGGAGATGATGCTGACCTTATTCTTTATGAAGAAGTTGATCGACTCGTTGAAATGTTCGTCGGTATCCGCGAGACCAACCACGATTTTGGCATCGGGCGCGGCTCCATGAACGACTTCGGCGCAGGCCGTACCGTGTACTTCCTCGTCCTCGGTAAGTTCCGCGATAGGCTGCGCGCCCTGCACATCACGCGGCAGGTCGCTCCCGTTCATCAAATCCTTAATCTGGCCGAAGCCGAGATCGAGGACACCGACGACAACGCCTTTGCCGCTAATTCCGGCGGTGTTCCAGCTCGTCGCACCGATGTATTTGGGACCCACACCCTTATCGGCATGGCTGAGGCGCATCACACCGCTGGTTGTTTTCGGGATCGGTGGGCTGACCTGCTTCACGTTCTTTACGGTCGCGACCGTCAATAGATACTTGATCAGCGTACCGGGCGTCTGATAATTTGAGAGAATATCGAGCGGGATGCCGATTTCAAGCTGGCCGAGCGCGTTGAGCGGCGGGTAGCAGCTCACGCCGAGTTTCGTCTCGTCGTCGCAGATTTGCGTTAGGTCGGTCGGCGTGTTCAGCGTGAGATATGCCAATATCTCGTCCTTCTTGTTGACATACCCGCGTTCGCGCGCGAGTTTCAGGACGCCTTGCAGCCCTTCCTTGTCGAAGGTCATCAGCAGATCGAGATAGGACAGCGGCAGGTTGAATTTCTCCAGCAGGCCGGATTCCTTGAGGAACACTGCGAGGCCGGATGCACCATTGCTCTGATAGACCGCGACAAGCTGCTTGTACAGGGCGGAGAGGTCCATCTGATCAAGCTGCGTATTCGAGTTGATGTACTGGCTCAATTCAGGAAACTGCTTGAGCAAGTCTTCGAGTGTGGGCGGCGGTGTGAACGTCCCTGAGAATTCAGGACCCGCGAATGCGGTCGCGGCAGAGGTCGCAGCGGCATTCGGCGTACCAAGCGGGGGCAGGGTCGGGGTTGCAGTTGGGTTCTTCGGGGCGATTTCGATCCCGCCGCCGTCGTCGGTCGCCGCATAAGTTGCGAGACCTGTGGCAGTCGCCTGTGCGCGGCTGCGGTCGGCGTGCTGCGCGTTTGCCGCGCCAAAGACGGTGAACAGCGACAGCGCTGCGAACAATGTAAGCAGTAGACGCGATTTCACTGGCATACTCCTTCAGAGACAATGCAAGATGGTGTTGATTGTACAACAGGTGCGTTGAAAGAGTCTGACGTTCAGCCACCGGGCGCATACTGCGTCACCGCGTGGGGTAAATTCGCCGCGCTGTTACGCTTCGTTTTCCATGCAACCTGCATTCTCACGACTACAATAACTCGGTCCATTGATGGTCGGGCGAGTTCTCTCACCTGATTTTCACTGCGCCGCTTGAATACGGGTGCGCTGTCCTTTAGAATCAAATGAAGATAGAGGTCCCTGATTTGACGATCCTCGAATCGATCCGCATCGCACTCAGCGGCCTCGCCGCCAACCGTCTGCGCGCACTCCTGACGATGCTCGGTATCATTATTGGCGTGGGCGCGGTGATCTCGCTCGTCACCTTTGGGCAGGGCGTGGAACGCTACATCAAACAGCGCTTCGAGTCGATTGGCTCCAACCTGATGTTCGTCTTCACGCAGGCTCCGCCCGGTGGCGACTCCTCGAAGGTGAAGCCCGTCACGCTTGCCGATTATGAAATGCTGGCGAACCCGGCTTACGCGCCCAGCGTGCAGCGCGTCTCCGGTGAATACGCAGTCTTTGCGATTGTGACGGCTGGCCGCAACGAGACCGCGCTCGGCGTCTCCGGCGTGATGCCGCAGCATACGCAGGTCTTCGACTGGTATCCACAGGAAGGCCGCTTCATCGACGAATCCGATGTGAACACGTCCGCGCGCGTGGCAGTCCTTGGTAAGAGCATCGTCAAGAAGCTATTCGACCCGGCGGTGGAACCTGTCGGGCAAACGATCAAAATCAACAATATTCCGTTCCGCGTCGTCGGCACGATGAACGAGCGCGGCGGGACGGGCTTCGGCGATCAGGATGCGGTCCTGTATATCCCGATCAGCACCGCGCAAACGCGCCTTGCGCAAGCCCGTGCCGCCGATGGCAGCTATGAACTTTCGGTAATTTATGCGCAATCGATCAGCGCCGAACGCATGACCGAGGCCGCGAACGAGATTACCGAGGTGCTGTTGCAGCGCCACAATATTCAGTTTCGCGATGATCAGGATTTCCAGATCATCACGCAGGAACAGGTGCTAGGCGTGGTCGGACGCATCACCGGCCTACTGACCATTTTCCTGGCGCTCATCGCCGGGATTAGCCTCGTTGTCGGCGGCATCGGGATCATGAATATCATGCTCGTCTCGGTTACGGAGCGCACCCGCGAGATCGGTTTGCGCAAGGCGGTCGGGGCGCGTAATGCCGATATTTTGCTGCAATTCCTGATCGAGAGCATTGTCATATCGCTGCTCGGTGGCTCTATCGGAATCGTCATCGGCGCGGCGGTCGCGCTCATCGGCGGCCAGCTCGTGCCACAAATCACGCTGACAGTCACGCCGCAGGCCGTCCTGCTCGCAACGGGCGTCAGCACCGGGATTGGCGTCTTCTTCGGGCTATATCCAGCCAGCCGTGCCGCGCGCCTCAGTCCGATCAAAGCGCTAAAATATGAATGAAGGAGACTCCTGCAATGAGTGACAAACAGGTGACGGTATCGCTGCCCGAAGCGCTGGTACGCAAAGCCGAGGCCGCGCAGGTGGATATGCGAGCGGTATTCGAGCGGGCGCTGGAACATGAGGTTTCGCACGTCCCCGATGAAGAGCAGATTGAAAAAACCGCGACGATGCTACGTGAATACTTTCCTGAAGAAAGGGTGCAGGAAATCATCGCGATCATGCGTCGCGGGGAGCGTGTTCTGGGGATGTTTGAAGGTCTTAATTCGTGGGTAAGCGATGACTTTGACGATCCGCTCCCCGATGAATTTTGGTTGAGTGGTGATCCATGATCTACCTGCTGGATGCACATGTATACATCTGGCTGATGCAGGAGCCGAAACGCCTTTCGAGCCGGGCAACGTCCATTTGCAAGGATAAGTCGAATACTCTACTGCTGAGTCTTGCAAGTTTGTGGGAAATTCAAATCAAGTCGCAATTGGGGAAACTCAATCTTGAAGTTCGGTTGGAAACGTTGTTTGACGCACGTGCCACGCTTATAAATGGCGAGTTGCTCCCTATCGAGGCAAGTCACATTCTTGCACTCAATCGGTTGCCTATTATGCACCGTGACCCTTTTGATCGGATGCTCGTTGCGCAAGCGCTCGTTGAAGCCTGTCCCTTGGTTTCGCATGACGCGGTGATGACGCAATTTCCAATCGATGTGATTTGGTGAATTCATGCGACAGATCGTGATTACGGCTGACGATACGGGCGGTTACAACGTGGAAGTTCCCTCTTTGCCAGGTTGCTATACGCAAAGAGAAACCGTCGAGGAAGCAGTAACGAACGCTCAGGAAGCAGTCACACTGTATATTGAGGTTCTGACGGAACGCGGGTTAATGGTTCCTCCCGACGATAATTCAGAAACAACCTGGATTAGCTCACCTTGAAATCACTTTGCTCCGCAGCTAGAAACCGCTCCCGATGAACAACCTCCTCGAAAACCTGCGCGTCGCCTTCGCGGGCTTGCTGCTCAACAAACTGCGCGCTGCCCTGACTACGCTCGGCATCAGCATCGGCGTCGCGGCGGTGATTGTCCTCGTCTCGCTTGGGCAGGCCGTACAGGATTATGTTGCGGAGCAATTCCTCGGCATCGGGACCAACCTCGCGTTCGTTCTGCCCGCAACCAATGCAATCGGTGGCGGCGGGGGTGGCGCGCCTGCCGCAGGTCGGAGCAGCCTGCGCTTCTCCTCGCTTACCGAAAAGGACTGGCAGGCGCTCGCGGACCCGCTCAACGTCCCCGATGCGAAATATGTAGTCCCGCTGCTGCGCATTAACCGCGACGCCGCCTACAACACCAGCAAATCTCGCGTTCGGCTGCACGGCACGACCCCGGATTTCTTCGCGGCGCGTAACCGCACGCTCGCGCTAGGTCGCCTCTTCGACGACGATGATATGAGCGCGCAGGCGCGGGTCGCCGTGATAGGGCTGACCAACGCGAAGGCGCTCTTCCCGGATACGCTTTCGCCCGTCGGCGAGACGATCCGCATCGACAACGTGGCCTTCAAGGTGATCGGTGTGCTGACTCGCTACGGCGGGACCAGCTTCAACGACGAGGATGATATTGTCGCGATCCCGCTGCCCACCGCGCAAAGCCGCCTCGCCAGCCAGCGCGCACCGGATGGTAGCCGCCTACTCAGCGTGATTTATCTCTCCGCGAGCAGCGATCAGGGCATCACCGCCATGTCGCAGCAGGCGCAGGATACGCTTCGCAAGGCGCACAATATCAAATTTCGGCAGGAAGACGATTTTCAAATCCTGACGCAGAAAGATTTGCTTGAAAGCTTCGGGCAGATTACCGGGTTGCTCACGATCTTTCTGGGGATTATCGCCGCGATCAGCCTGATCGTGGGCGGGATCGGGATTATGAATATCATGCTCGTCACGGTCACGGAACGCACCCGCGAAATCGGCCTGCGCAAAGCAGTCGGCGCGCGGCAGGGTGATATTTTATTCCAATTCCTGATCGAGGCGACCGTACTAGCGCTGGTTGGCGGCCTCGCCGGGTTGACGGTCGCGGCGCTCGGTACGCTGATCATCGGTCTCGTCGTCCCGACCTTGAACGCAAGTGTGCGCCCCGAAAGCGTACTGCTCGCAGTTGGCATTTCGACCGGAATCGGGGTATTTTTCGGAGCATATCCGGCCAGCCGCGCGGCGGCATTGAACCCTATCGAGGCGCTGCGTTATGAGTGACGACCCGAACCGCGACCCCTACGAAATCGACGACGAGACTTATCAGCAGACCTTCGGCCATTTTAACCCCGATGAATATCTGTCGCGCCGCCCCGCTCGGGCAAAGCCTGACGAGAACCCGACCATTGCGCAGCCGCCGCGCCAAGCGCCACAACCTGCGGGCGACTTCCCCGATTTCAACGCGGATAATTATTTACAGGGGCGCGGCCTGCAAGCCCCGCAGCAGGACCTGCCGCAGGTCGATCCTGACCAGCCCGTGCCGCTGCAAGGCTTCGATACACTGCCCCCCGTTGCGCAGCAAAGCCGCTACGTGACGAGCGGGAGCGCCGCCCGCATTGCCCGCGCGCAAACGCTGCGCACCAACGACCGCCTGCTTCAAACCACCCCTACGACACGGATACTTATCCTCGTTGTGTTCGGCATTGGCGGGGTTTTGCTAGGGTCGTGCTGTATGCTCAATCTCCTGCTGCTGGTCTGGTATACCCGGCGCTAGGCTCTGCGCGACGACCTTCTTGGGACCCGTGCGCGTCGTGACGATCACGCCCGCGACGATCAACGCGCCACCGAAAATCGCGCGCTCCGTCAACAATTCGTGTGCAAAGACTACGCTGAACAACGCCGCGAAGGGTGACTCCATGGCGTAAATCAACGCCGCCTCGCTTGGCGAAATGCGGCGCTGCGCCCACACCTGAACCGAGAGTCCCACACCGGAAGCGAGCAATCCCGTAAAAAGTGCGGTCGCGAGGACGATCAGCGGGAGTGCCGTCGGGAGTGGGTCCGCGAACGGCTGGAGCAACGTACACAACGCGCTCTCGCAGCCGCGCGCCGAGGCGAAAAGCGGGAGCAGTACCGCGCTCGTGACCCCCACCGTCCCGACCTGCATCACCGTCATCACGCGCCAATCCGCGCCTTTCGGGAAGCGCTCGACCACGATGATTTGCAACGCATAGCTCGCCGCGCAACCGAACGCCAGCAGGTCGCCCAACAGCTCGCCACCCGGTGAATAACTGAGCAGGACCAGCCCGGCCAGCGCGATCATCGTCCCGCCCAGCACGCGCACGCTCAAACGCTGACGTAGCAGGATGAGCGCGAGAAAGGGGACCATCACCACGTATAGCCCGGTGATGAAGCCCGTTCGCCCCGATTCGATGCGGCGCAGTGCGAAGGTTTGCAGGATATAGCCGAACGTGAGCATCACGCCCGCGAGGATGCCCCAGCGCACTTCCGAGCCGCGCGGCCAGCGCCGCAGCCGCAGCACGAGCGGGAGCATGACCAGTGCCGTCAGGCAAAAGCGCAACGCGAGGAAGGCCAGCACCGGGAACGTGGCAGTCGCGTCCTTGACCATGAAGAACGTCGCGCCCCAGATCGCGGCCACAATCAGCGTAGCGAGGTCCGCGAGCAGATGATCGCGCGATACAGATGTTGGGTTTTCAAGCATGTGATTTGAAAGGGTGTCCGTTGATCAGGGTTTGCAGGTGGGTTCTTTCCTGCACCACCATTCTATCTAAAACTGCTGATTGGATGGAGCAACCGCATTGACGCTCCCTATGAAATGGACTACTATCGAAGTCGTAGTTATCGCATCGGAGTAAACATGTTCTTATCTGCAATTATTCGATATAGCCGCCGTCTTATTCCGGCGCTGCTTGCACTTTTCCTGCCAGCGGTCGTCATCATGACCCGCGCGCAGGAATTGCAATGCGCGGACGCCATCAAACGCATCTTGCAGGATACGGGCGACCGCTGCAAGGATACCCTGCGCAACAAGGGCTGCTACGGCAACGACCTCGTGCTTGCGACCCCACGTGAAGGCGTCCCGCTCGACGGCGCAAATGCGTTCGTCTTCCAGAAGCCAAGCGATCAGGCGAACATCACCGACATCGACACGCTGCGCCTCGCCCCGCTCAAGCAGGATAGCAACCAGTGGGGCGTATCCTACCTGCGCGTGCAGGCCAATTTCCCGGATGTGCAAGCCGGGCAGTTCGTGACGATGCTCCTCTTCGGGGATGCCAGCATTGAGGACCGCTCCAAGCAGACGAGCGCGGCAACAGGCAAGCCACAAAGTCCACTGCAAGCCGTCTACTTCCGCACGGGTGCGGGGTCGCCTTCGTGCAAGAGCGCGCCAACCAGCGGCCTCATCTTGCAGACCCCACGCGGCGCGCAAAAAGCCGAACTGACAATCAACGAGGTCAAGCTGCGCGTCGGCTCGACCATCTTCCTGCAATCACCGAGCGACGAGTTGCCAGCATTCGACCCCAACCCCCCGACCCTAACCGCCACCTCGCCCAAAGCCCCCCTCCCGCCCACCCACCCGCCCCCCCTCGGCCGCACCCCCGACCCGAATAAGCACAAACACGTCGCCACCGTGATTGAA
>Ga0123337_10007607_pt1 | contig 10056 bp, 11 predicted proteins | sample frozenSSSSmetaG_FD_89792 | JGI IMG/M metagenome (GOLD analysis project Ga0123337, IMG submission 89792) | Glacier valley bacterial and archeal communities from Borup Fiord, Nunavut, Canada, to study Microbial Dark Matter (Phase II) -... | ecosystem: Environmental > Aquatic > Freshwater > Ice >...
CACGAATATCGAAAATAACTTTGTCAAAAAATCAGCAGATACACCAAAATATGTCTGATATACTGAAGATGTGTAAATGCTTTGGAGTAATGATCCCAACGCTGTTTTTGTATTTTCCAGAAAATATTTTTCCAGTGCGAATCTTTTTATTGTTCCTGAAGCGTTCAGCGATTCTATCAGTTGAGTATCCAGCGCAGCGGATTTCTCCAGTATTTGTCTTTGCCACTTACGGTTCATCTTATCACTGAAATAAAACAGTGCAGCATAAATGGGTACGGATACAGCCAGGATTATGGTCAGTTTCCAGTAAAAAACAAACATCACCGCGAAGGCAAACACAACCATTATGGTATTCAGTACCAGGTTTACAGCCACCTCACTGATAAAAGCGCTGATCCTAACCGCATCATTAATGCGGCTGATGATTTCTCCCACCCGCATGCTGTCAAAAAAGGTCTGGGGAAGGTGTAACAGATGGTGATAATAACCAACAATCAGTTTTTTATTAATCTGCCTTCCTGTCTTTAAAATCAGCAGTCCCCTGGCAACACTGACCGATAAATGAAAAGCAAGCAACAATATCGCTATTGCCGAAATAGGATCCACCTGACCGGCATTTTTTCCATCCCATGAAATGTCAATAATTTTCTTAACATAAATCGATTGCGTTAATCCCGTGATTCCGGCAATCGCCGCCAGTCCAAATGCCAGAATAAGCGCTGCACTGTGTGGCACTGCAAGCAACCGGAAACGTGCATAAGTAGATTGATTACAACCTGACGAAAAAGATTCTCCGGGGATCATCAGTATTATTATTCCCTTCCATATCTTATTGAATTCTTCCTTTGTTATTTTGCTGAATCTTCCTTCAGCAGGATCCATTATGGTGACCTGTTTTTCACTAACCTTTACGAGCACTATAAAATGCGCCCGTTTTTCATCCAGTGTTACATGAGCGATGGCGGGCAATGGTAATTCATGCAGTGATCCGGATGGAACCCTTATGCCTTTTGCGAGCAGGCCAAGTGCCGTAGCCGCTTCGATCATACCAAATATAGAGGTACCATATTTGTCCGTGCCCGCCATCAGCCTTACCTGGGAGACACGGACATTTAATTTGTAATATGCACACACCGATGCAATACAGGCCGCGCCGCAATCTGTGCTGTCGCGTTGCCTGATCAGCAAAGCCTTTTTCACTATACGATAATTTAATTATTTACCCTGGCCGGTTGCCTGCTCGTTTTTGTATACCCTGGCTTCTCTTACACCTGTATTAAAAATATAGATACAGATAATAATAACCAGAATGACAACGGCGATAATTATTATATTCTTCTTCATTGTATAGATTGAATGTGAATGAATGCACCACATTACCGCATAACAAATTAAACTATTAATCTGAACATCCCGCTATCACGCCCGCAAGCCTTGCCATTCCCCAGATGGTGCCACCATAGACCATCGTTTTTACAGCACTGGTTATATTCCCTGTCAACGTTCCCCTGATGCAATACATGGTATCAATGAAACCTCCACCGGTTAATAATATAGATTCTCCTAAAGGGATCTCTTTAAAAAAATCAGAAAACAACAGTTCTTTTTTCATAATAGCTAATTTTTATTTGTTATTTAAATTGTTTTTTTGTAAGAATTTGCTTCATCTCTTCCCATGTGATAGAAATATTGTAAACCCTTAACACCAATTTGTATGGCAGCAGTAACAAGTGGCGAAACCAGCTTGTCATAAATAAAACCTCCACCTTTAATCTTCATCTCTTTTTCAGACAATGGCCTCTCACCCCTCACAGAAAGATTAATTTCTTTTTTCATAAATTTTTTTTTGATGATGTACCTGTCTTATAGACATGATCAGTGCCCGGGCATACGGTACAATGCTCCCAGTGATTGATTATCATGGAATAAAAGTATACCGGCGCCGTAATGGAACCATAGTGTTTACGCCAGAATATTACCGTTTTTTTCTTACAGGTTTCCGAGGCTTTCCCTGATCACGCGGAGTTTTGTTTCCGCATCGCTCTTTTTTTGCTGCTCCAGCGCTACCACCTCTGGGCGGGCGCTGCCCATGAACCGTTCATTGCTTAATTTTTTATCTACAGATAATAAAAATCCTTCCAGGTGCATGAGCTCTTTTAATAATCCCTCTTTTTGTTCGGAATTGTCAATCGGTTCAGCGGTTTCCAAAAAGAATTTATCTTTTCCGATCACCACAGATGTACTATGACCCAGGGCCTCGGTATTGAATGCTATGGCATTTGCGTTTACCTGTTTGGAGAGAATATGGTAAACAGACATATACAATTCGGGCGTCTCTGTAATAATGTATAATTTGATCTCGTCTTTATTTTTTAATTTGCTTCTTACCCGGGTATCCCTGAGGCCGGTTATTACTTCCTTCAGAAGAGCGCCCGCAGCCAGCGACTGCTGTGATGGCGGCTCAGCGACACTAAATTGTTTTACGGTCAGGTCATCATTTCTTTCATCCAGCAGGTGATAAATTTCTTCCGTAATGAAAGGCATGAACGGATGTAAAAGTTGCATCAGTTCCGTAAAGAATATTACGGTATGCCTGTAAATGGAGGGATCTACCGACATCCCATACGCAGGCTTTACCCATTCTAAATACCAACTGCAGAAATCATCCCATATCAGTGAATAGACCGTTTTAAGTGCCTCGCTCAATTTGAAACCGCTGTATAATTTTTCCATTTCGGTTCTGGCTTCCGAAAGCCTGTTGGAAAACCAGTTTACCGCGAAATCGGTTTTTGCCGCCTGCGCATATATTTCTCCGTTATCTTCCTGTTCAACTGTTCCCGCGAAGCCCGATACATCCATTACCTGGAAGGAATCGTGTCCGCTGGGTTCTTCTGTTTCCATTCCAGGTGAATTCAACTTTTCTTCCCACATTTTCAGGAGCTTCAGCGCGTTCCACAGTTTGTTGTTAAAATTTCTTCCCTGGTCGGGTGAAGAATCATCGAACAACAGATCATTGCCGGCAGGGGCAGATATCATGATGCCAAAACGTACCGCATCGGCGCCATATTTATCGATCATCTGCAGAAGATCAGGTGAATTGCCAAGGCTCTTACTCATTTTCCGGCCCGTTTTGTCACGCACCATACCAGTAAAATACACGTCTTTGAAAGGTATTTCCTGTTTATATTCCATGCCCGCCATAATCATCCGCGCTACCCAGAAAAAGATAATATCCTGGCCGGTGACCAGCACAGATCCGGGATAATAATAATTGATCTCTTTATTGCCGGGGCTGGTAATACCTTTAAATACTTCGATAGGCCAGAGCCAGGAAGAAAACCAGGTATCGAGCACATCTTCATCCTGCCTGAGCTCCGCATCAGCGACATTGTATTTCTCAGCAAAAATTTTTTTCGCTTCGGTTTTATTTCCTGCAACAACAAACTTTCCGTCTTTATCGTACCAGGCCGGTATCTGTTGTCCCCACCACAATTGCCTGCTGATGCACCAGTCTTTAATATTGGTAAGCCAGTGTTTGTATGTATTTAAAAATCTTTCTTCAGGATGTATGTGCACCCGGCCATCCAGCACAGGTTGCAGCGCTTTCTCGGCCAGTTTTGGCATGGATACAAACCATTGCGTGGATATTCTTGGCTCCACAACTGAATTGGTGCGTTGACTAAATCCTGCCCGTGTCTGGTTATCTTCTTCTTTCACCAGCCATCCTTTTTCACGCAGTGCTTCTGCTATTTTTTTTCTGGCATCAAATCGTTCAAGTCCGGCAAAACGACCTGCGGCAGCAGTTAGGGTGCCGTCTTCATTTAACGTTTCAATTACTTCCAGATGATGTTTCAGCCCGATATTATAATCATTGATATCATGGGCCGGGGTAACTTTTAAAACGCCCGTTCCAAATGCAGGATCGATGTATTCATCTGTTATAAAAGGAACAATACGGTTAACGAAAGGCACTATAGCATATTTTCCGGCCAGACTTTTATAACGCTCATCTGCAGGGTGTACGCAAACAGCCGTATCGCCCATAAGGGTTTCAGGCCGCTGAGTGGCGATTGTAACAAATGGCGTGTTGTAGGTTAATAAGGAAATATCGGCGTCCGGTGTATCAACAATAAAATATTTTATATAATATAATTTACCCGGCAGGTCTCGGTGTTCCACTTCTTCATCGCTGAGAGCAGTTTTAGCAACGGTATCCCAGTTGATCATTCTTGCCCCGCGATAGATCAGTCCTTTATTATAGAGGTCGATAAATACTTTTATTACCGCGCGGTAGTAGTCTGCATCCATGGTAAACGATACCCGGTTCCAGTCTACACTACAGCCAAGTCTTTCTATCTGGTTGTAGATAATTCCGCCGTATTTTTCTTTCCATTCAAAGGCATAGGCCAGAAATTCTTCGCGTGAGAGCTGGGATTTATCAATGTTCTTTTCTTTTTTGAGCATGTCCACCACCCTGGCCTCAGTAGCGATAGAAGCGTGATCGCTGCCGGGCACCCAACAGGCATTGAAGCCGCTCATGCGCGCTTTTCTGATGAGGATGTCCTGCACGGTTTCATTGAGTGTATGGCCCATATGAAGAATGCCGGTAACGTTGGGAGGGGGTATGACTATAGTAAATGCAGGGCGCTGGTCGGGAACACTGTGGAAATAACCTTTTTCTTTCCAGTGCCGGTTCCATTTTTCCTCAATTGCTTTGGGATCGTAATTTTTAGTAAGCTCCATACAGACGCAAATATAGAAAATGGTCCGTATAAATGATTAATGACCGTGCCTGATGCAGCCTGTCTGACGAAGACCTGTGTCTTTTCCTGATAATGATTAAAACTAATGGCAGGAATAAACGCAAAAGTTACCCTCGTGGGTAGCCGCGCCTGTGAATTATATAAGTAATCGGTCTGCCAATCAGGCGAACCAATAGAGGTAAGACAAAAGCATAATTAAACTCAGGAACCCGAAGGCCCATAAAGCTGTTGATGCATTTTCACTTAAATGAGTGTTTCCCTTTTTCATAACGTTTCGAGTTTATGTGATTGAAATTGCAATGCACAAAGTTCCCGGGTACGTTCAACAATGGTTTTCGAAAAGGATACGGAGAAAAAGAGAGAGAGAACCTGAAATTCAATATTCCGGCCCTGAAACAAATGTACTCTTTCGCTTTTGTAAAGTCAAGATATTTTTCTACTTCTGGCGGGTAAACTCAACCTGGCAGAATACCTTTACTAAACATGTACGCCATTGTAGACATAGAAACCACCGGCGGGTATGCCTCGGCAAATGACATCACCGAAATAGCCATCGTGCTGCATGATGGCATCAGGGTAACTGAGGTCTATGAAACACTTATAAAACCTTCAATACCAATACCTTATTACATTCAGTCTCTCACTGGTATTAACCATAAAACAGTAGCTGATGCCCCCTCTTTTGCAGAAGTGGCACCAGTGATATTTGAAAAACTGAAGGGCCGGGTATTCGTGGCGCATAATGTTAATTTTGATTACTCTTTTGTCAGGCATCACCTGGAAACAGCAGGTTTCGATTTCACAGCTCAAAAGCTTTGCACAGTCAGGCTCAGCCGTAAAGTTTTTCCCTTGCTTGCGTCTTACAGCCTGGGCAATCTTTGCAGGCATTTTGAGATAGCCATTTTAAACCGGCACCGAGCGGGCGGAGATGCTGCCGCCACGGCATTGCTTTTTACACATATTTTGAACAACGATGGAGCGGTGCACATCAAACAATTCCTCAGGAAGAACTCCCGGGAGCAGTCACTGCCTCCGAATCTTTGTAAAGAACACATTGAAAAATTGCCCTATTGTCCCGGCGTATATTACTTCCACGACCAGAAGGGAAAGATCATTTATGTAGGCAAGGCAAAAAATATCAGGTATCGTGTCAGCAGTCATTTTACAAACAATGGATCCGGGAGACAAAGGCAGGAATTTTTGAGGAATATTCACAGCATCACTTATCAGCATTGCGGCACCGAACTGATGGCTTTTATTTTGGAAAATGTGGAGATCAGGAAATACTGGCCGCGCTATAATTCCAGCCAGAAAACATTTATGCAGGGATTTGGATTGTACGTTTATGAAGATATGAACGGCTATAAAAGAATGATCGTTGAAAAAAAGAAATCTAACCTGAAAGCCTGTTACACCTTTAATTTACAGGTGGAGGGCTTTCGGTTGCTGGGCCAGTTACGCGAACAGTTCCATTTGGAAATTGCCGACGGTGAGCCGGTGGAAGCATACAATGACCGCCTGCTGAAAGCCGTGGAATACCTGGAAAAGCTACTGCCAACGTTTGCCGTTATTGATGACCGCTATGATGACGAAGGAAGGTCTTGCATACTGATTGAAAAGGGAAGGTTTTACGGAATGGGATATATGCCGGCAGATGCATCGGTGTATTCGGCAGAGGAGTTAAAATCATATCTTCAGGTGTATCCGGAAAATGATTATATCCGCGGGCTCGTGTATCAGTATGTGAGGATGAAGCCAGAAAAAAAGGTGGTTTTTAGTTAAGAATAATATCTGCGTACAGCGATATAATTTTTTTATGGAAAAATATATTAGCTCCTGGTATAGCCCGGCATTACAGAAAGAAATGCCGGTGGCGGTATATGGTCATTATGGTTTTGCATTGTTGTTGGTGCCAACCGCAGCCGCGGATTACCTAGAGTATGAAAGATTTCAATTAATAGAAACGCTGCGTCCGTTCATTGAATCTGGTAAGGTTAAAGTTTTTTCGATAGATAGCAGCAATAACGACAGCTGGATGAATTACGGTGCTCATCCTTTGCATAAAACGTATATGCACAGGCAATGGAACTATTACGTGTACGATGAAGTGATACCTTTTATTAAAAACAATACAAGCGAAGCCACTCCTGTGGTTACCTGTGGCGCTTCATTCGGCGCGTTGCATAGTGCGAATTTGTTTTTCAGTCGCCCCGATATAATCAATGGCTGCATCGCCATGAGCGGGGTGTATGATCTTACAGAATATACCCGCGAGCATTATGATGAAGACGTGTATTTCAACAGTCCCATGCATTACCTTTCAAATTTACAGGATCACGAGATACTCCAACAGATCAGGAACAGCCATCATATCCATTTGTTTTCAGGTAGCGGGGAACATGAAGATCCCGGTTCCGCATGTCGTTTCGCAGCAATATTATATGATAAAGGGATCAATTATGAGCTTGACATCTGGGGGCAGGAGTGGAAGCATGACTGGAACACCTGGCGTGTGATGCTGCCGCATTATTTATCTACGAGATTCTGATTTAATAATGCGATGAATTCTTTTCTGGGTATCATTTCTGCACCAAGGCTTTCCAGGTGTTCCGTATACACCTGGCAGTCTATTAATTGTACTCCCTCTTTTTTTAATTGTTCCACGTACGAAATAAAGGCAAATTTACTGGCATTACTTGCTTTGCTGAACATGCTCTCTCCATAAAAGACATTTCCGAGTCTGATACCGTACAGACCCCCGACCAATTCCTTGCCGACCCATGTTTCTGCGCTGTGAGCGTATCCTTTTATATGCAGGTTAGTGTATGCATTTCTTACCCCATCGGTGATCCATGTGCCATCCTGATCTCTGCGTGCGATTTTCTTGCATTCGTCTATCACTTCCGAAAAAGCTTTGTTAATGGTAAATCGGAAACTATTTTTTTTAATGAGTTGTTTCATGCTTTTGCTGGTAATTAATTTACCTGGAAAAAGAACGAACCTTGGGTCGGGGCACCACCAGAGAATGTGGTCACCTTCGTACCAGGGAAAAATTCCGGAACGGTAGGCAAGGAGAATGCGTTCAGCAGACAGGTCTCCGCCAGCTGCGAGCAATCCATCGGGTTCTGCAAGATCCACCGGTGGAAAAATAAGTTGATTATCGAGTGCAAAGACGGGCATTTTCAGGCGGTCACTTCTATGGTAGCGCCGATGCCCCGTTCTGTGATCGCATCACAATATTTCTTTAGATCATCGTAGGAGCCGTTTTTCACTGCATATTTTCCTTTAAAATGGATAAAATAAGCACATTGTTCAGCCTGTTCGTTTGTTTGTCCGCAAACGGTAACAAGTGTTTCTATAACCCATTCGAAGGTATTTACCTCATCATTCCACACGACCAGGCTGTAGGGTTCATCAGTACGCGTAAGCAGGTCTGTGTCCTGATCCTGAAGATGTTGTGTGTTGCCGGCAAAAATCATACACACAAATTTAATGTAAAATTAAAAACTTATCCGGTTGTAGCAAGTAAATTAACCGTCCATTGCCAATTTGGGAAGTACAAAACATTTTTTAAAAAAAATTTGGGTAAAAACATCCAGCGCTTATCTTTGCACTCCTAATCTAAAAAAAGGGAGCATAGCTCAGTTGGTTTAGAGCATCTGCCTTACAAGCAGAGGGTCCGCGGTTCGAACCCGTGTGCTCCCACAAACACGGGGAAAGTATTTTCAAAACTATTTTCCCCGTGTTTATTTTCTGCTATGTATTTGTTTGCGTATTTATCATACATCTGCCTGTTTATTTCTTCTTCTATCAAACGTTCTTCCATTCTATCAAGCTTTTTATCAATATCCTGAATTTGAGTACGCAGATTAACAGCAGTCTCCTGTTTATCTTTATTGAGTTGATTATAAGTTGCTATCATTTGTTGTTTAATAACATCAGCAAGATCTTTATCCAACTTTATATTAAAGCAGCTTAATTGTGCCTTAAAAACTTCGTGCAGAGTATTTGTTCTGTTATTACAATTACATCCTGTGGTTCTGTATTTGTAATAATAAGCCTGGTTTTTCTGTGCCTTATATGCAGTTAAATACTGAGAACAATCGCTACATTTTAAAAATCTTTTCAAAGGCATATTATCATTTTCAGTTCGCTGACTGTAACCACGATGACGGTTATCCATAATTCCATTTACTTTCAAAAACAAATCTTTGGAAATAGCTTTTTCCTGAATGCCTCTAACAAGTTTTCCATCTAGTGCACTGTGTGCAAGCGACCCAAAATAAAAAGGATTTCGGAGCATGTCAGAAATCCTGCGGGAATCTACATTCCATCCTAAAGCTTATAAATTAGTTTTTATACTTTCTAAGGACAAGCTTTCCAATTTCCAAGTAAATATTTTTTTAATTAACCGACCTTTTTATTTAAGATAAATTTTTTTTTCCTTATCGCTTATTAATGTCATAACCAGTGGGCGGTGCCGTACACCAAATGCCATTCAATAATTGTTCCTTCACACCTGCCATGCATTTTTCCCGGCGAAGTTGGTTGTTGTATATACTTGCTTTTAAGCGCATATTGTTGACAGGCTTTGCGCTGAGTCTCCAAACTTAAATTATTATCTGCCTGCTCTTTGGTAGGTACACGGGTATAAATAACACAATTAGACCCGGTAAACTTTTGGGCTTTCTTTCCTTTTGTAAAGGATTTAAAAAACAATAGATCATTACTCATGCTGCTTTGGTTTTATGATCATTAATTTTAATAACAGGTAATTCCTGTATTTTACGCCACCAAACAGTAAAAAGATTAAGACAGATCTGTCCCGGAGCAAGCTTGCGAGAGATCTGTAAACTGTTTGATTATTCCAGAGCCGCTCATTAGAAGTATGAGAAAAAGCAAGCAACATTGGTGATGGATCAAGCGATTGTTTTGAAGTTAGTAGAAGAGATAAGAGAAAAACTTCCATGGGTAGGAATATTAAAACTTTATTACCTGCTGCAAAAGTCATTGACCGATTACAACATAAAAATGGGTAGAGATAAGCTTTATGACCTATTGAATTATTATGGCTTGTTGATAAGGGAAAAACGAAGACGTAACCCAATAATAACAGAGCCGATTGAAATATTAAAGTTGAAGTAAACAAAAAGCTGATTTATATTGGTCCGCTGGAACTAATGCTAATATTGATTTGTAGCTGATTATTATTTTTTCAGCCAGCCTATTGCCAAACCTTTTGTTGCCTGCTGCCTTGTTTTTTCAACCGATTAAAAGCTTGAAATCAGAAAAC
>Ga0123337_10007609_pt1 | contig 10053 bp, 10 predicted proteins | sample frozenSSSSmetaG_FD_89792 | JGI IMG/M metagenome (GOLD analysis project Ga0123337, IMG submission 89792) | Glacier valley bacterial and archeal communities from Borup Fiord, Nunavut, Canada, to study Microbial Dark Matter (Phase II) -... | ecosystem: Environmental > Aquatic > Freshwater > Ice >...
CCAAATCTACCATCTATTGAACTTAAAACATTTAGAAACAGTTCATCGGTTTAGCCTTACTAATCTTAAAGTTCTTAATATTAGCCACTTTCAGACCACAAACAACGGTGGGATAATCAAATTTCAAACAATATTAGATTCGCCAGCTAATCCTCTGAGAATTTGGCGACAGCCGACTGTGGAAGTGGATTTAATCTTACATACTCCCTACACTATTGAACTGAGTATTCCAGTCTACAATCAGAAAAGAATATTTGTTATATTTTATGCTTTCCCCTTAAATGACTCAGAGCATCACCTATTTATAGATATTTATAGTGACCTAGAGTGGCCAAAGCCATTATTACAAATAATATTGCATTTTGCTTCTTGTTTGACACTATTTGAAGATTTGCCCTATCTAAGTGCTTTGGCTGAGAAAAATATAGAGCGTTTGTTCAACTTAAATAGGACTTCAAATCATGAGAGTGCGTTGCTGTTTAAAAGATTCGTTGAGTTATATGGTTCGAGTGGAGAAACAACTAAATTATTTGCAGGAAGGGAAGAGAGACGCGATTAATCGCGTCTGTACAGGAGTTGGGAATTTTAAACTCATAACTCCTGATTTTGTTAAGCGCGTGATAGTAAGGGAGCAGCAGCTAGTAAGGTTTTGGTATATGGGTGCTGAGGATTAGCAAAAATAGTTTTTGTCACACCGAGTTCGACAATTTTACCGCCATTCATCACGGCAATACGATCGCACAAAAATCTCGCTAACCAAAGATCATGAGTGATGAACAGATAAGTTAACTCAAATTCTTCTTTTAATTGCAACATCAAATCCAGCACTTGCGACTGCACGCTGGCATCTAACATACTCACGGGTTCATCGCAAATGAGAAGTTTAGGGTGAGTAATCAAAGCACGAGCGATCGCAACTCGTTGCTGTTGTCCCCCAGACAAATCTGATGGATAACGCTCATAATACACTTCTGGCGGTGTTAACCCAACTTTTTCTAGCATCCACAAAACCTGTTCTTTTGCCTTAGCAGGATTGGCAAGATTGTGGATAAATAAAGGGTCAGCGATACTTTCTCCCACTGTCATCGCTGGATTAAGACAAGCATGGGGATCTTGAAAAATCATTTGTATTTGTCGTCGTGAGGAGCGAATTTCTTGACGCGAGAGTTTAGTTAAATCCTGTCCTAAAAACTCAACTTGGCCACTAGTGGGACGAATTAGTTGCAAAATTGTTCGTGATAGCGTACTTTTACCACAACCTGATTCCCCAACTAAGCCAAGAATTTCTCCTGGATAAAGATCCAGGTTGATGCCATCTACTGCTTTAATTGTCTGCACTTGTGTGTTAAACAGTCGTTCGATAAAGTTAGGTTCTATGGTGTAGTATTGCTTGAGTTCTGTAACACTCAAAATTGGGGATTGCTGATTAATAATCGGTAATTGCTTTTCTGCGTCATTGACAATTATCAATTCTCCATTATCTTTTACTGCTTGAATGTGTAAAGCTGCTTTTAAGAGCGATCGCGTGTATTCATGTTGAGGGTGTCTAAATACGGTTTCTGTGGAACCCATTTCGACTATCTTGCCGTTGTACATAACGCCAATGCGATCGCAATACTCAGCCACCATTGCTAAATCGTGAGAAATCAGCAGCAATCCCATGTTTTCTTCACTGCACAGGCGAGTTAATTCTTGCAATATCTGCGCGGAAACCGTGACATCTAAACTGGTGGTAGGTTCATCGGCAACAATCAACTTGGGATTGAGGAGTAAAGCTAAGGCGATCGCAACTCGTTGACGCATTCCACCGCTAAACTCATGAGGATACTGATTCCAGCGACTAGCGGGAATATTCACCTTTGCCAAAGTAGCAAGTGCTTTTTCTTTGGCTTGACGCGTTGATAATTCTGGTGAGTGCGCCTGAAGGGTTTCGATACAATGCTTACCAATCGTCATCAGTGGATCGAGGCGTGTCATCGGATCTTGAAAAACTAATGCGATCGCTTCTCCGCGAAACTTCCGCAACTGCTTAGGCATCAAGTCAAACACCGATTGTCCTTGAAATATCACCCGTCCCTCAACACCACTAGACGCTGGTAGTAAACGCATTACTGCCCGTCCGATAGTTGACTTACCACAACCCGATTCTCCCACCAATCCCATTCTTTCACCTGGTTGCAAGGTGAAAGATACATCATCAACCGCCCAGCTTGCTTCTTCTCCACTCCGCCCAGGATAGGCAACTCGCAGATTTTCGATACAGAATAAGGCTTCACTCATAGTTAGTTATCAGCCTGAGCTACCAGCTTTTATAATTTCAAATTTAAGATAGTCTATCAGATTAGTATTAGAGCTTAGTTGGGTGAACATCTTTTATTGTCTTAGCGATCGCAACGAGATCCGCCAATCTTCTATCATACTAATTTATACCGCTTGTCTCAACTTTTATCCGTTTATGTAGGAGACGCGGAAGTTTGCCTACCTTTATGTCTAGTTAATTGAGATGGTAGCTGGATTTACGCCATGCTGTACTAGTTGTTTAGCTGATTAATTCACCCATTTGTAGGAGGTAATTAACAAGTGAATAAGTCTACTTTGTTTATAATCCGACCAACACAAAATGGTTTTAAGCAGCATTCACGCAATAAATGTATCAATCATGCTAAACCTGATATTCACCGGATGTATAAAAATAAAACCCTTGGTGGTTTCAACAGCTTTTTTCCTGGCTGTGCAGACTTCTGCCAATGCTCAACAAGCCTTCCCTAGTTTGACTCCAGCACAAGCTCAACATTTATCCCGTGACTTAGTTCCATATAATTCTCAAGACTTTTTTAGGCAAGGGAAAGATTCGATTGAGAGAGAAATTCAAATTCTTAGGCAAAGGCAACTGCGCTCAATTAAACCTGTTCTTAAGATTGATTCAGTACTGCAGGTAAAAATACCACATACCCAGCAAAAATCCTAACATCTTATCTAACTAACAATCATCATCCTTCTATGACACCTTATAATTAGGGACTGACAAATAAAAAAATACTCAATAATTTCTTGTGGGGTGGGCATCTCGCCCGCCCCACAAGTAGTAGTAATTTATTTGTTGTCAGTCCCTTAAGCGATCGCTACCATCACAATCACTATACTGGGTTTCCTAACAGCATAGTTTTTGTGTTTTCAATAAACTTTGAAACACAAATTTACAGTTTTAATCGTCTAGCAAACTCATCAACGCCTGAATTTCAACGTCTTGCACCTCTGATAATTGCCCCTGTAACTTTAATAGCTCATTCTGTAATCCTTCTGCTACATAGAGCATATTAGATTCTTGGGCAATTTTTAGCTGATTTTCTTTAATTTTGATTTGTTTAACCAAGTTGTTTTCAACATGAATTGAATTGTAATGTTGAGCAATCATAGCTTTACATTTTTTATCAATCTCTAGAGTGCAATTAAATTTATCACCTATGTATTATTCCACAGTTTGATGATTTTTTAAATATCTGGTGATTTAATCTTGATTACTCGTTGTGTTTACGGGTATGGCGCTTCTTCTTGTCTGAGTAGTTTATTTAAGGTCTTTTAGGCATTGAACCGGACGCTCAATCCAATTTTGCTCTATTTTCACAAGCAGGAGACTTTTAACGGTAAATTCTCTAATAATAAAACTGCATAGTTTTTCCACAGTTCCATTCTCAATAGTTTGGGAATATTGGTTTAATACACCATGTCCATATTTTTATCGGCTTTTACCAAAATGTAAATCATGATATATATAGCGTTTAATAATCACATAAGTACATCCTAGCCCCTCCTCGCTTGCTCTTAGGGGGTTGGGGGTGAGGTTCTTGTACCTCACAAGGGACGATAACTGCTATAAGATTGGTTGACTTAGTGTTAATTTTTAGATAACACGCATTAAATTGTTTGTTATTTCACCGAGTCTTGTGGATATGTTAAACATTTTTTTGTGAACAGTTATGAACTTAAAGTTTAATTCAAGAAACATTTTTACATTTGTAAAAGTTATATCTACAATGTTTATAACAAGCGCAATTGGATTAGAATCGTGGAATATTTATGCAGTAATAAATAATAGTAATCTACCAAACAGCCTTAATCCAATTTTTTGGATTGAGCGTTTTGCCATGACGAGCCATTTTATCGAAAGTATTATAGCAGGTTTTTATGCAACCTCAAGAAAAAAGATGCCAATAAAATATGCTATTTATACTTTTTTTGTAGGCACAATTGGGTTGTTAGAACTGTTCTCTCAAGAGAATGACTATTAAAGCTTCTTTGCAGGAGTAAGCGCAGCCTCTTGTAGAGAAGAATTCTTTGTTGAGTAATTTATTCCTTGGAAGTCCCCGATTACAATCCAAGTTCAGCAAACACCTCTGGAGAGAACATATCCCACAATACCTGGAAATATGGCATCAAAGTTTCAGCTTCTTGAGGAGTTAAGCTAATGTCTATTTCTTGCCTCAGCAAATTTAGCATTTGACGGACTATTTCCCAGTGGACTTTTAATCTGGGATACAGCATTACACATAAAGGAAATAACTCTTCTTGGATAGCTCCACAGCTTGTTTCTAAAGCACATACCCACAGGTATATTTGAAACATTTCTACATCACGAATACTAGAGGTCTTAACTATTGGATTACTTAATCCACCAGACATTGAGTTGTAATTTGGATAAATTTCAATTATTTTTTGGCAAATCCTCTTAGCAATTTGTGTACTAATTGGTAGTAACTTTTGCACTGCGGATAATGCTACAGAATCAGAATCATGGTTAGCTGCTGCTTCATACAGCGCTTCCGGCTATTATGCAATACAGTTTTTCTCCTTGCCCTCTCCTATCAAAGCTTTCAGATTTTGGAATGTACCTCATAGCTGCCGTAAGTGCTGTAAGCACGTTGCAGTGGCATATACAAATGGTCATCAATAACTTTAAAGTATGTACTAATAAGTGATTGTTCTATTGGCTCAAGTGATTGTATGAGCATTTCACTGGTGTAATGAAACTGCATACTTACAAAGCCAATAACTCTAGGGTCATTACTTGTGTATTTCTTTCTGAGCTTTCCTATATCCGCACCAATTACTGTAGCCAGCTTGCTAGGAGCCACTTGTTCTGTATAAACATCTAATGCCTGTTGATAAAGTGGATTCTCTGAGTCAACAAAATTCCTTACCAAAGAAAGAGGTTGTGATGTTGTTTGTTGAGTATATACATCCAAAGCTTTTTGGTAAATGTTAAAAGAATCCCCTGCGATTTCCCACGGATTAATTAGGTTTAAGTCTATGCTATGTTGTTGAATTTCTTTTGATAATAATTGCTCAGTTTTATTCCAGGCTCTTGCACTAACACTCCGCAAAGAATCTAATACTTTTTGAGCAGTTCTCTTTCGTCCCTCTGCTGATACTATCTCTGATAAATTAGGTATTTCTATTTTTTCTGTCTTATCAGGATCAACCTTGAGATTCCCTATATATTTTTTAGCCCATTGTTGTGCTAAAGATTCAACGACCGTCTTATTTCCTTGACTAGAAACGGATTTTAAGTGATTTAGCGGAAACTCTTTCACAATAGCTATACCTAATATATCCTTATTAACCTAGTACTGTTATAAATATTAACACTTAATTAATTTAATGAGAAGATTTTTTATACAAAGATTAGTATTGTAATTTTATGTATGACGGTTATAAAATGTTTTAGGATTAATCTATATATCTGGCGTATTAAATAAAGAAATTTTTGATAAACAAGTATTTTTACTGATGAAATAGTCAACAAATATAAGTAGATAGGTACGAAAACACCAAAATATGTAAAGATAAATAAGTACAGAAAATGAGAAAGCTAAAAATAGTCTTATTAACAAAAGGTCATTAACGCGATCGCACCCTACGTACAAAAGTTGTCGGTTGTTAAATCGACGCTACTTAGCAAAAGTCAGTTGCGGGGGTTTCCCAATGTCGCTTACAGGTAAATCTGACAGGCAGAAGGGAGTATAGTTTGTATAGTTAGCTTTTTAGTGAAATTTTAGTTTAGCACTAAGGAATTAAAAAATGTCCACTGATACTGACATCGTTGCTTACGTTCAAGAAAGTGAATTTGATGCTGTTTTAACTGAAAGTGAAGAGAAAGTCGTTGTTGTTGACTTTACTGCTACTTGGTGTGGCCCCTGTCGCCTGATCAGTCCGTTAATGGAGCAACTCGCCGAGGAATACAAAGGTCGCGCTAAAGTCGTTAAGATAGACGTTGACAGCAACAAGCCGATTTTCAAAAAATTCGGTCTTCGCAGTATTCCAGCAGTTTTAATTTTCAAAGATGGTGTTTTAGCTGAAACTATTGTGGGAGTTTCTCCTTACGAAGACTTCAGTAACGCTGTTCAGAAGCTTCTTTAGCTAATTCGTAATTAAAAAGGATTTCTACCTGATGCCTAATAACGGCAGTGACGTTTCAGGTGAAGTTTAAATTTCCCGAAGTCCGAGGGTCGGCTTCCGAAGCTCGGACTTTTTACCACTTAATACACAATAGACATCTGGTAGAAATTAAATATGCGTTACCCAGAACCCTTGTAGAGACGTAGCACTGCTACGTCTCTACATTCTTTTTCACGCCTATGTCTAATTATAAATTTTTAAACATTTACTTTTCGTCTGTAATGTGATTTCAGTAAACCACTCGGATATTGTTTTGAGTTAATCAGCTCCAATTTTTGTTCCGGGCTAGGCGGTGGGAAAAGGTGTATACCACCACCTAAGATAATTGGAATAGTTGAAATAATATATTCATCAATTAAGCTGTGCTGAAGAAACGAATTAATTAATGCTCCGCCACCGACTAGCCAGATGTTTTCCAAGCCTTGAGCCTGTATATTTTCTAAGACGTGCTTTACTGTGTCAGAAACAAATACAACGTCTTCGCGATCAGATTGGAGATGACGCTGGGTGAAAACGAAGGATTTTTTTTCTGGATAAGGCCATTCATCAAAACTAAGTCCAATTTCATATGTCTTGCTGCCCAAGACAATAGCATCAATCGATTCGTAGAAAGCAGTGTAACCGTAGTCTTCACCTTCTGTATTAAGGATTGATAGCCAATCAATTCCGCCATCACTGCGAGCAATGTAGCCATCCAAACTAGCTGCGATGTAAAGGGTAACTTTCGTCATTGTGCTTCTGAATTTGGTAGTTTTCACTCAATTAGTGGAAGCGCGATCGCAGGCTGATTTCTTCTCAAGTATTTTAGCCTCTAATGGTTCTGTGATATTTTAATTAAACAGATCACATCATAGCGATGTCTACGATGGTCACTGAGCTTTGTCAAAGTGCGGGCTACGCCTTCGCTCATCCGATTACTTACATTTTTTGATTATGCGATTTAAACCGACCGGCAATAAATTCTCGCTTAGATAAATGCTTTGTATTGCGTTTGGTGACTCGCTCTCGCCACATCTTGAAACTAGATTCTTTCATTTCGCGCCTCATTAGGGCAATTACCTGTTTCTCCAGCAGCCCAAACTGAGCCTCAATAGCATCAAAAGATGTTCTGTCTTCCCATGCCATTTCAATGATGCGATTGATGGTTTGTGAATCGAGGTTAGGTAGCTTCATTTCTTTGCTGGCAAGTGATAATTTGAGCTATATATATTTTACCTTTCGTTTTGAAGAACCATTGTGTCTGCTGCACCCAGTTGCAGGGCATAGAGGTTTGCATAGACACCTTGCTGATTAATCAGTTCGGCGTGGCTACCCTGCTCGACAATTTGTCCTTGCTGAATTACTAATACCTGATCTGCCTGAGTAACTGTACTGAGGCGGTGGGCAATTACGAAACTGGTACGACCTTGCAGCAAGCGGGCGATCGCAGTTTGTACTAGCGCTTCTGTGCGGGTATCGATGCTGCTGGTGGCTTCATCCAGAATCAGAATTCGGGGGTTGATCAACACTGCACGCGCAATACTGATCAGTTGTCGCTGTCCTTGGCTCAGGGGTGCGCCCCGTTCACCCAATTGAGTTGTATAACCCTGTGGCAGCGAGGTAATGAACTCATGCACATTTGCCATCTGTGCAGCCGCTTCGATATCAGCTTGGGTAGTATGGGGAGCGCCAAAGGCAATGTTTTCGGCAACGGTGCCGCTAAACAGAATATTGTCTTGCAGGACGATGCCAATTTGACGCCGCAGACTTGCTTGAGTAACGCTACGCACATCAATATTATCAATTTTCACTGCACCGCCAGATACATCATAGAAGCGTAAAATCAAGTTTATGATTGTACTTTTTCCCGAACCGGTCGGCCCGACTAACGCAACCATCTGCCCAGGATAGGCGTGTAAATTCACCCCTTTGAGAACCAATTGATCTGGGTTGTAGCCAAACTTGACACTCTCGAATGTCACCTCACCTTGAATGGGCGGCATTTCTGTCGCATTGGGTGCGTCTTTAAGTTCTGATGGTTCATCTAGTAATAGAAAGATTCGCTCTAATCCGGCGAATGCAGATTGAGCTTGGGTATAAAACTGGCTGAGAATCTGGATAGGGCGGAAGAATAGCTGGACGTAAAGTAAAAAAGATGTCACCACACCCACTGTTGCAGCTCCTGTTACCGCGAGATAGCCGCCATAGGCTAGCACACCTGCGGTTGCTAGTGTGTTGAGAAAATCAATCGAGGGTAAAAAGGCTGAAGTAATTACCACAGCTTCCACATTGGCGTCACGATTAGCAGCGTTAAGAATGTCAAATTCTGCGATGTTCATCTGTACACGATTAAATGCCTGTGCTTCTCGCACACTGCCAATATCTTCTTCCAACTTGGCGGAAAGCTCCCCAATCGTCTGTCGGGTAACGCGAAACTTGACTCTTGCCCAACGTGCAAATAAGCTTGTGGTAAAAATCATCAGTGGCACAACTAAGTTGCTCAACAGGCCAAGTTTCAGGTTGATTGAGAGCATAGCAATGACAATGCCGACTAAACTGAAAGTGTTGCCCAGCATTTGGGCGATCGTCAGTCCAAATGCCTGATTTACAGTATTAACATCATTCAGCAAGCGGCTCATTAAATCGCCTGCTTCGCTGCGATCGAAAAAGCTGAGTGGCAGACTTTGAATTTTAGTGAAAATATCTTGCCTCAGTTGAGCTAGCAATCGCTGCATAATCCAGCCGACTCGAAGAATTTGACCCCGGATTGCTAAAATACCAAGTCCGTAGTTGAGCGCTAGTAGCCCTAATAATAGCAGTAATCCCTGCAAATTTCCTTGTGCAATTAGGTGATCAATCGACCAGCCAAGAAAGAATGGGCCAATTGCTTGGGTTAGGGCACCAATAAATACTAGTGTCAGGGCGAAGGGAATTTCTTTGCGATAGAGTTGCAGGTATTGCAAAAAGCGCCGCAGGGTGGAAAGTTGCTGACTCGGTTTTTCCTCAGATGCAACAACGGGAACTGTGCCTCTCATAAAAATTTGGGATTTTAGATTTGGGATTAAAAGTCTTTATTACAATTTCTAGCTATAGCACAGACCTAACCCCCAACCCCTTACGCCAGGTGCTACCCTGCGGGAACGCTAAGAGCGAACAAGTCGGCAGAGCCGCCCAACGCACTGGCTCCCCTACAAGGGAAGGGGAGTAAGATTCAAAGCGTCTCTCTTTTTAGGAGAGAGGTCAAAGTGTATTGCATACAAACGAGAAGCGCTATAGAGTAATTATCCTAACTTGAGATCATTTTTTTGCTTCGGCTTTACCTGAGATTCCAAAATCACACCGTAGAGTGGGCTGGTTTGCATCAATTCCTCGTGGGTGCCTTGTGCCACCAATCGTCCTTTATCCATCAGAAAAATCCGATCGGCATTCTTGACAGTACTGATGCGTTGAGCTACTACAAAGGTTGTACAAGCTTTTCGGCGCATTAAGTCATCTAGTTCGGCTTGTATTTGGGCAGCAGTTTTGGCATCCACAGCTGAGGTACTATCATCCAAAATCAAAATACTGTAATCGGTTAGTAAGGTACGAGCGATCGCAATTCTTTGTTTTTGTCCACCA
>Ga0123337_10007610_pt1 | contig 10053 bp, 6 predicted proteins | sample frozenSSSSmetaG_FD_89792 | JGI IMG/M metagenome (GOLD analysis project Ga0123337, IMG submission 89792) | Glacier valley bacterial and archeal communities from Borup Fiord, Nunavut, Canada, to study Microbial Dark Matter (Phase II) -... | ecosystem: Environmental > Aquatic > Freshwater > Ice >...
GACGGAAGTCAGCAACCGTATTGACCAGCATTTAGACAGCCAACTCGACACAGCCCGTCACCTGGCTCAGGTGAATGGTGATGCCTTCGATGTGGGATTGCTCGACCCCAAAGATTTAGATAATATGGCTCGTTTCTTTTGGAAACAGATGCAATTGTTTAATGTCGGCTACATTAGCTTTGGGACTCCAGGAGGCGAGTTTGCAGGTGCTGGATATGTATTAGATCGCAATATTGTTTCTGGCATCAGCAATCCAAAGCAACGCGGCAATCGAGATTATTACTTCTACAATACAGATAGTCAGGGCAACAAAACTACGCTTATTGATATATACAAAAATTACGAATTTGACAAAGAACTGTGGTACTCAAATACGGTTAAAGCCCGAAAGCCGACATGGGTTTTATACCAGTGGGAAATCACGCCGTTTCCTCTGGCTGTTTCGGCAAATCGCCCGATTTACGACAAGAAGAATCAACTGATTGGTGTCATCGGCATCGACCAGCGTCTTTCACAAATTAGCGACTTTTTGCGTCAACTGAAAGTTAGCAAATCCGGCAAAACGTTTATTGTGGAACGCACCGGGCTAATTGTGGCGAGTTCCAGCACCGAGGAACCTTTTAAACTGATTGATGGCAAGCCTAAACGTTTGAACGCATCAGAAAGCAGCGATGGGTTAATTCAATCAACAGCTCAATATTTACTCAAGCATTTCGGCGGCGATTTTAATAATGTCAAAGATACTCAACAGTTGGATTTCTTGCTGAATAAAGAACGCCAGTTTGTCCAAGTTTTACCCTGGAAAGATGAATGGGGATTGGATTGGTTGGTAGTGGTTGTGGTTCCTGAATCCGATTTCATGGGCCAAATCAATGCTAATACTCGCACTACGGTTTTATTTTGCCTCGGTGCGTTAATTGTGGCGACGGTTTTGGGGTTTTATACTTCTCGCCTGATTACGAGCCCGATCGCACTTTTGAGCACTGCATCATCGGCGATCGCCTCCGGGAAGTTCGATCGCACAGTCGAAGTCTCCGGGCACAATGAATTGGGCGTGCTTTCCCAATCCTTCAACGATATGGCGCAGCAACTGCGCGACTCTTTCCGATCTCTGGAAAATACCAACGCCGAACTCGAACAGCGCGTCGAAGAACTCACCGTAGAACTCAAACAAGCAAAAGAAATGGCAGACGGCGCCAACCGCGCCAAAAGCGATTTTTTGGCTAACATGAGCCACGAATTGCGGACTCCCCTCAACGGTATTTTAGGATACGCGCAAATTCTCCAGCGCAGCGAACCTCTGACGCACAAAGGGCGCGGCGGAGTTGATGTCATCTATCAGTGCGGTTCGCACCTGCTAACGCTGATTAATGATGTGTTGGATTTGTCGAAAATCGAAGCCGGGAAACTCGAACTGCATCCCACCGCTTTTCACCTACCTTCATTTATCCAAGGTGTTGCCGAAATCTGCACGATCCGCGCCGAAGAAAAGGCAATTTCCTTTGATTTGCAGATCGATTCGGAACTTCCAACAGGGGTTTGCGGTGACGAAAAACGTTTGCGCCAAGTGCTGCTAAATTTGTTGGGAAATGCGGTGAAGTTCACGGAAAAAGGTGGAGTTATTTTTGCTGTCGATGTCATCAAAAATTTGGAAAGTTCAACTCAAAACTTGTCCAGAATTCGGTTCCGAGTCCAAGATACAGGGCCGGGAATGACACCAGAACAAGTTAAGAAAATTTTCCTACCTTTTGAGCAAGTCGGCGATGTTAAAAAGCAATCGGAAGGTACTGGATTGGGACTCGCGATCAGTCAAAAGATTGTAGCGCTGATGCAGAGTGAAATTGCGATCGACAGTCGTGCTGGAGTTGGCAGTATTTTTTCCTTTGAAGTGGAACTCCCACAGGCTCAAAATTGGACAGATAGTTCGAGAATCATCGAACAGGGGACTGTCTTGAGCTACAAAGGTGATGACAAGTACAAAATTTTGGTGGTGGATGACAGGTGGGAAAATCGGGCTGTGTTGGTAAACTTGCTGGAACCGATCGGGTTTGAGATGATTGAAGCGGCTGATGGGAAGGAAGGGCTCGATCGAGCTTTGGCCACCGCACCAGATTTGATCCTCACCGATTTAGCTATGCCCGTAATGGACGGATTTGAATTTTTGCGCCAAATCCGCGCCGATCCTCAACTGCGAGATGCGATCGTGTTAGTGTCGTCTGCAAGCGTGTTTGAGCTCGATCGTCAGAAGAGTCTGGATGCAGGCGGGAATGATTTCTTGCCGAAACCGGTGCAGGCAGATTTGTTGTTGGGATTGCTGAAAAAATATTTGCAACTAGAGTGGGTGTATGGCGAAACAGTAGATGCGGGCGAAAAAGCGCAGCAGGCGATGATTAGCAAAATGCAGCTTCCGGCGATCGAGATTTTGCAGTTGCTAAACGAACAAGCTCAAGCTGGCGATTTGGACGCGGTAATCGAGATTGCAGAACAGATTCAAACAGCTAATCCACAACACGCGATTTTTGCCAAAAAACTACTCGTTTTGGCAGAAGGTTTTCAAGTTAAAGAACTGCGGGCATTGATTCAGGAACATTTATCATAAGTGTCAGGGAAAAATATCATGATTGAACCCGATAAAAAATTTATTTTGATAGTAGATGACAGTTCCACAAATTTGTCGGTTTTGTCGCAGGCGCTAAAAACAGCAGGCTACAAAGTGAAAGTGGCAGTAGACGGCAAATCGGCGATTGAGATGCTGGAAAAATGCGCGATCGCTCCCACGAAAAATCCTTTGCCGGAACTAATATTGCTAGACGTACAAATGCCCGGTATCGACGGCTTTGAAACCTGCCGCCAGCTCAAAGCCAACCAGGTGACAGCGGTAATTCCGGTGATTTTTATGACTGCTTTAGCAGATGCCGAAAGCAAGATTAAAGGCTTGTCATTAGGTGCTGTGGATTACATCACCAAACCTTTTGAACAAGACGAAGTAATTGCCAGGGTTAACATTCACTGGCGGCTGAAACAGCTAACCGACAATCTAGAACAACAAGTCACAGAACGCACTAGGGCTTTGCAACAAGCTCAAGTACAGGTTGTGCAGCAAGAAAAACTATCGGCATTGGGGCAACTCGTTGCCGGAGTTGCCCATGAAATTAACAACCCGCTGAGTTTTATAGTCAGCAACATTGCGCCGGCAAAGGAATATCTAGCTGATATTACAGAAGTTCTTCGCCTCTATCAAAAACACTATCCTGAACCTACACCAGATATCGCTATCAAGATTGATGACATAGATTTGGAGTTTGTAATCGAGGATTTTTCTCACCTCTTGGATTCCATGCAAGTAGGCACTGAACGCATTAAAGATATTTCGCTGTCGCTGCGGAACTTTGCCCGTTCTGATATAGATACTGCGACGGCGATCGATCTCCACGAAACTTTAGATAGTACGCTATTGCTGTTGAAACATCGACTAAAAAATCGAGGCAATCGCCCTACAATTGAAGTGATCCAAAATTACGGTGAATTGCCGCCGATTAAATGCTATCCTGGCCCGATGAATCAGGTGTTTATGAATTTGTTGGCAAATGCGATCGATGCTGTGGAAGATGCTTGGGAAAAAGACCAACGCTGTCTGACAATTACAGTTAGTACGGAAGTTTTGCGCGAAAGTGCGATCGTCCGAATTGCCGATAACGGGTTGGGAATGACGGATGAGATTCAAAAACATTTGTTTGAACCTCTGTTTACCACGAAAGCGGTTGGTAAAGGAACCGGGCTGGGATTATCGATCGCTCGGCAGATTGTGACAGATAAACACGGCGGTCAATTATTTTGCAAATCTCTGGCTGGTAAGGGTACTGAATTTGCGATCGTACTTCCTATTTAAATTCAATCTTATATTGGCTTAAATTAATATTATAAAACTGGTTCGTAGTGAGGACTTTAGTCCTCATAATTGAAGGACTAAAGTCCTCACTACAAACCTCAAATCATATCAATTCCGGCTGTGCCGGAATAATATAGAGGAGACTGCACGTGCCGTATCCCTACAATTGATCGCGGTAGGGACACGGCACTGCCGTCTCCTCCGTCTCCTCCGTCTCCTCCGTTTATATCATTCCGATGCAAACGGATTTGATATCAATAGCTAATTTGCAAAGTAACAGAAGCTTGAATCTCCTGTTCTCCTCCCACCACTGGGGTTGTAGCAAAACTAACATTAGCACTCCGATCCTCAATCTGTCGGTACACAGGAGGTGGCGCGCTAGCACCGTTGAGTTGAATACTCAGAATTTCTCCCCGCTTGAAGTTAAGAGCGCTCAAGACTTCATCAGCTTGCGATTGAGCGTCTTGAGTTGCTTTTTTGAGTGCTTGTTTTTGAGCTTGTTCGATCGCACTTTCGGTAGCAACAAAACTCACACCGTCAATGCGTGTCGCCCCCACTTTCACCGCATCGTCGAGCAAAGTACCGGCGGATTGAGTATTAATCCGAAAAGTGACGGTATTCGTCGCCGTATAGCCCGTTATCTGCCGCTGATTGTTGTTGTAGGTAGGATTGAGGCTAATACCCGAAGTTTGGAGTTTTTCGACTTGGCGCGATCGCAGCAACTCTACCACAGCGGACGATCGCCTCGCCGCTTCCTGCTGCACCTCGGCCGCCGTTTTCCCCTGCACTTCAACCCCCAAACGAACTTGAGTCTGAGTAGTCGGAATTGCTTCTATCCCGCGCCCAGTAACTGTTAGCGTTCTGAGCCGCTGTTCTTGAGCCTGTGCCGGATCTAATCCTGCGAAACTAACAAGTGTTAAGGTTAAACACAACGCTGTTATCAGGTTGCGGAAATTAAGGCGATCGCCCCGTTGCAAAATTGAATTCATAAACTTGATTCTTTTTAGATACAACAGATGGTATAATCCTATGCTGCAACGGAAATTTTCAGATATCCCCACGGTTACACTTTTAGAAACTATTAATAGGGAATTGCGAATTGGGCATGGCGCATTGGGGAATGGGAAACTTATCTAAGAACAGTTAATATATGCGATCGTTAAAACAACTTGCTAAGCAACTCAAACAAGAAACTTACGCTGTTTATTTAGCCAGTATAGACCAGAGAGTGCCTTGGTACGCGAGAGTTTTAGCAGGTTTTACTGTTGCGTATGCTTTTAGCCCGATCGACTTGATTCCCGATTTCATCCCAATTCTCGGCTACTTAGATGATTTGATAATTGTACCTTTAGGAATTTGGCTGGTACTGAAGATGATTCCGCCCGCCGTTTTAGCCGAGTGTCGGGAAAAAGCAGCCGCAGAAATAGAACGAGGAAAACCGATAAATCGGGCTGCGGCTGCTGTAATTATTGCCATCTGGATTAGCTGCGGAATATTAGCTGCAATTTGGCTGAAACAAATATTTAAACGTTAAACTAACTCAAAATATTATAAAATATTTAAAGTTTAAAAAATCACCATTTTAGTTATAATACAGAGTGCGCACTGCGCATCTTACGTTACAAAAACTCGCGGTATCACATCCCAGTATTATTTATTCCTAAAAAATCAAACTAAGATTCTAGCTATGACTCAAACCACTGATTTTCTCAGCCACCTCAACCCATCTCAACGCCAAGCAGTCGCACACTATAACGGGCCGATGTTAGTAGTAGCGGGGGCTGGTTCCGGCAAAACCCGAGCTCTGACTTACCGAGTCGCTAATTTAGTTCGCACCAATCGAGTCGATCCCGAAAATATTCTGGCGGTGACATTTACAAATAAAGCCGCTAGGGAGATGAAAGAAAGAATTGAAAAATTGCTGGCAACTCAGCAAGCTGAAGCGGAATATGGCAAGCCTTTGGCAGAGTTGGCGCCGGAGATACAGACGAAATTGCGATCGCACATTTATCGCACAATTACCAAACACATTTGGATGGGGACTTTTCACTCTTTGTGCGGCCGCATCCTCCGCTATGACATTGAAAAATATCAAGACGAAAAAGGTCGCCAATGGAAGAAGAATTTTTCGATTTTTGACGAGTCTGATGCTCAAACTCTCGTCAAACAAATTGTTACCAAAACTCTCAACCTTGATGACAAGAAATTTGACCCGCGCAAAGTCCGCTACGCCATCAGTAATGCCAAAAATAAAGGTTTGTCCCCTCAAGAATACCTAGCAGCAGAACCGGATTATAGAGGTCGGGTGATTGCGGATGTTTACAGCCGTTACCAAGATGCTTTGGCCGCAAACAACGGCTTAGATTTTGATGATTTAATCCTAGTTCCCGTTAAACTTTTGAGCCAAAATGAGCAAGTATTAAGTTACTGGCATAGAAAGTTCTGTCATGTTTTAGTTGACGAATACCAAGATACTAACCGCACTCAATACGATTTGATTCGGATGTTGGTCACAAATAATACTAATCCGAAAGAATTTGATAAATGGCAAAATCGCTCGATTTTTGTAGTGGGTGATGTCGATCAATCAATCTATAGTTTTCGGATGGCAGATTATACTATCTTGCTGGAATTTCAAGAGGATTTTGGAGACGGTTTGTCTGATGAGAAAACTCAGACGATGGTCAAATTAGAGGAGAATTATCGATCGCGCGAAAACATCCTGGAACTCGCAAACCACTTGATCGAACACAATACCGAACGGATCGAGAAAGTTCTGCGCCCGACTCGCGAACCGGGTGCTCCGATTGTGGTGTGGCGCGCTGATAACGAATTAGATGAAGGGGAATTTGTGGCCGGCCAAATTCATTCGTTGAAGCGCCAAAATTCGGAATACGAACACGGCAGTAACTTTGCGATTTTGTACCGCACCAATGCTCAATCTCGCTCCTTTGAAGAAGCGTTAATGCGTTTAGATATTGCGTACAATATTGTCGGCGGGCTGAAGTTTTACGATCGCAAAGAAATCAAAGATATCCTCGCATACCTGCGGATGCTTGCCAATCCTGACGATAGTGTCAGCCTGAAACGGATCATCAATACTCCCCGCCGTGGCATTGGCGATACCACTTTTTCCAAAATCGAAGACGCTGCGACTCAGTTGGGCATTCCCCTGTGGGAAATTCTCAGCGATGAGTCTTCTGTAAATACTCTAGCAGGGCGATCGGCAAAAGCGATTATTAAGTTTGCCCAAATGATTAGCCATTGGCAACAACAACTAGAAACGTTGCCGGCTTCGCAAATTGTCCAAGGAATTATCGAAGATTCCGGTTATATTGACGATTTGAAAAATCAAGGAACCGAGGAAGCAGAAAATCGGATCGAAAACGTCAGAGAATTGTACAATGCGGTGCTACAATTTGAAGAACAAAACGAAGAACCGACGCTAACATCGTTTTTAGCAAAAGCATCTTTAGCGTCCGATTTAGATGACTTGAAAGAAGACGATTCCCGCGTATCGCTGATGACGCTGCACTCGGCAAAAGGTTTAGAATTTCCTGTAGTATTTCTAGTCGGAATGGAACAGGGTTTATTTCCCAATTTCCGCAGCTTGGATGACCCAAAGGCGATCGAAGAAGAACGCCGTTTGTGCTACGTGGGCATTACTCGCGCCCAGGAACAGCTATTTCTGACCCACACTCGCGAACGTCGTCTTTGGGGAGGCTATCGCGAACACTGCACTCCTTCGCTATTCTTGGGGGAATTGCCAACACATTTGCTGGCTGGAAGTACGAAGAAAACTCAAGGGGGGAAAACGGCTGCATCTAAGGGAAAAACTAATAATTCAGCAGCTAATTCTGGGAGTTCTCAACCAGGAGAGTGGAAAACGGGCGATAAAGTTTTTCATCATGCTTTTGGAGTTGGAGAAATTACGCACGTTTTGGGAGTCGGTGATAAAACTAATCTGGCAATTAAGTTTTCGGGCTTGGGCCGAAAAATCATCGATCCGAGGACGGCTAAGTTGCAGCCAATCTAAGCAAAAAGTAGCAATAAAAACATCAGCTTTTATGCCTTACAGTCAATTTACAACGATCGGCAAAGTTAAAGCAGCCTTCAATCTCACAGTAATGGAAGGAATCAGATTTCTGCCGGAAATCGAGCCGATCGCACCTACGACTGTTTTGCAGACCCTGCTGGAGACAAATTTGCCTTGGGCGATCGCTACCAGCACAGAAAAAGCCCGTTCAGAAGCTATTATCAACCCTGTCTTGCTGGAAGTTCGCAACATTCTGAACCAACAAATCAGCGTGTTTTCGGGTGAAGAATTTAATGTGGATGCTGCTGTTGGACTTACAGGAGTTTGCGATTTTCTGATCAGTCGTTCCCCCGAACAATTAGACATTGAAGCCCCAGCAATTGTCATGGTAGAAGCGAAAAAAGGAGATTTGAAAGTAGGTTTGGGTCAATGTATTGCTGAAATGGTGGCGGCTCAGAAGTTTAATGAAGCGAAAGGTCGATCGATATCAGCCATCTACGGCAGCGTTTCCAGCGGTACAGCTTGGCGGTTTCTCAAGCTGGAAGGGCAAATAGTGACGATCGATCTTACCGACTATCCGCTACCCACCGTCGATAAAATATTAGGATTTTTAGTGTGGATGGTACGCCAAAATTAGCATCATATCAAATTTGCTTATATCGGAATTAATCTTACCGGAAATCAGGAGACGGCAGTGCCGTTTCCCTACAATTGATCGCGGTAGGGACACGGCACTGCCGTCTCCTCGCTTATCATTCCGGCGCAGCCGGAATCGATTGACTTCCCTGCTTCGCCAATAATGCACTTCCATAAGCAGCCGCAGTATGAATCGGCGTTACTACGGGCACTTTCAAATAACGCTGACGAATCGCACTCCAAACCGGATTTTTTGCACCACCACCAGCCGTATAAACCTTGGTCAAATTAGTTGCACCGAATTCTTGCAATAATTGATATCCCCGCGCTTCAATCCGCGCGATGCCTTCTAGCAAACCGTGCAGAAATTCCACTGAATCGGTTGGACGCGGTTCGAGTCGGGGCGGCAAATTCGGGTCGTTAATCGGGAAGCGATCGCCCTTTTTTAACAATGGGTAATAATCCAGCAAACTTTCTCGATTAGCATCAATCTTTTTGCTCAAACTATCCAATTCAGCATCAGTAAAAAAGTGTCGCAGCACCGCACCTCCCGTATTAGAAGCGCCTCCAACCAACCACAAATCGCCTAATTTGTGACTGTAAATCCCGTATCTAGAATCATCTACGCGGGTATGACTTAACAGTTTGACTGCTAGTGTCGAACCGAGAGAAGTTACTGCTTCCCCCGGAGAATTGACACCGCTAGCTAAAAATGCTGCGATGCTATCGGTTGTGCCAGCACAAACTGTACAATCGCGGGGAAAACCAAATCGATCGCCCACTTGAGCTCTCAATTCCCCTACAGGCGTTCCCGGCGCGACAACTTGCGGCAATTCAGGCGTTGCAGCGCCCGCAATTCCCTCGATCAGCCAATTCGGATAGCACAAAGTATCAACGTCAAAACCGAGTTTCAAAGCATTGTGATAGTCGCTAATTCCTAATTTCCCGTGCAGCAAAAACGCCAACCAATCAGCTTGATGCAGGAAAACCGTAGGGGCGGTGCCCCCGTGCCCGCCCTCCTGCCACCACCCGTGCCCGCCCAAATGCTGCCACCACAGTAGTTTTGCCAGACTAGATGTAGCGCTCAATACTGTGTGGTTGTCCGGGGCGATCGCCCTTAACCTCTTTGTCACGGCTGCACCGCGCGCATCATTGTATAAAATCGGCTCACATACGGGTATACCATCGGTATTGCACAGCATGACAGTGGAAGATGTGCCGTCAAGGGCGATCGCCCTTACCTGATTGCGGATTGTTGGGGGGATTTGCTCGATCGTCTCCCACAGCGCATTTTGCCACACCGAGGGCAATTCAGGCGGTTGTTGCGCGTTTTGGACAAAAGTATATGCTGTCTCACAATGTATTGTACCCCGGGAGTCGATGATTGTCGATCGAGCACCAGTCGTACCAAAATCTATTCCCAAATAAAGATTCATTCGTAAATCGCGCGAGTTTTCCTATTTTCAGTTAAAAAGTTTATTTGAATTAAACA
>Ga0123337_10007616_pt1 | contig 10046 bp, 6 predicted proteins | sample frozenSSSSmetaG_FD_89792 | JGI IMG/M metagenome (GOLD analysis project Ga0123337, IMG submission 89792) | Glacier valley bacterial and archeal communities from Borup Fiord, Nunavut, Canada, to study Microbial Dark Matter (Phase II) -... | ecosystem: Environmental > Aquatic > Freshwater > Ice >...
GACCTCGTCAACGACGGCACCATCACCGTGGCCACCGGCGGCACCCTCGCCATCTCCGGCGATGTCACCAACAACGGCACGATGCGCCTCACCGCCGGCTCCAAAATCGTCAACAACGGCACCTTCGTTAACGGCGGCGTCCTCGACCTCATGACCGCCGGCGGAACGACGCCGGGCAACTTCGTCAACAACGGCACGCTCATCGACGCCAGCGCGGTCAAGGTCTCCTCGTGGTCGAACACCGGCACCAGCTTCACCCTGCACATCGCCTCCTACACCGGCCACACCTACAAACTCCAAACCACGGCCGACCTCGTGACCTGGACCGATGTTGACAGCCGCACCGGCGCCACCGGCGTGGATCTCGTCTTCACCCACGACGGCGGCGCTTTCTCCCGTCGCTTCTACCGCATCGTTGCCCAATGAAAATTCCCGCGCCCCGTTTCCTTCTTCTACTCGGCCTGCCCGCGCTGCTTCACGCCAAGACCCACTGGGAAGCCCCGCTCAAAAACCCCGACGCCTGGTATGCCACCGCCGAGGCTCAGACGCTCGCGGCCAGCATCGTGCAATACCAGACGCCCTCCGGCGGCTGGCCCAAGAACACCGATTTCTCATCCCCGCCATCCACGGATTTCCTGAAGGACGACGTCCCCGAGCATCGCTCTGCCACGATCGATAACAACGCCACCACCGTCCCGATCCAGTTTCTCGCCAAAGTTATCACGGCTTCACCGACTACGGCTGCGCCCTTCGAAGCCTCGGCGAAGAAGGGTTTCGATTACCTCCTCGCCGCCCAGTATGACAACGGCGGCTGGCCCCAGTTTTTCCCGCTTCGCAAAGGCTACTACACCCATATCACCTACAACGACGACGCGATGGTGAACGTCCTCGAGCTGCTGCAAGCCGCCGCCGCTGGTCGCGCGCCCTATGCGTTCCTCGACCAGCCGCGCCGCGACCGCGCCTCCGCCGCCGTCGCCAAGGGCATCGACTGCATCCTCAAAACCCAGGTGAAACAAAACGGCGTGCTCACCGTCTGGTGCGCCCAGCACGACGAACACACCTTTGCTCCCGCTTGGGCGCGCAACTTCGAGCCGCCTTCCCTCTCCGGCAGCGAGAGCGTTTACATCGTGCGCTTCCTCATGTCGGTCGAGAAACCTTCGCCCGCCATCATCGCCTCCGTCGAAGGCGCCGTCTCCTGGTTCGAGAAAACCAAGATCACCGGCCAGCGTTTCGAGTTTTTCACCAACGCCGACGGCGAGAAGGATCGCCACATCACGCCCGATCCCTCCGCCCCGTTGCTCTGGGCGCGTTTCTACGAACTCGACACCGACCGCCCCATCTTCATCGGCCGTGACCGCGTGATCCACTACGCCCTGCCCGACATCGAGCTCGAACGCCGCACCGGCTACGCCTTCTACAGCGCCCGCGCCGGTTCTCTGCTGGCGAAAGACTACCCAAGGTGGCGCGAACGCATTGGCACGGGCCACTGATTCGCCCATGCGTTTTTCGCTTCTTCTGCTCGGGCTCGCGGCGACTCTCTCAGCCTCGGCCGCGCCCGACGCCACCGTCGCCGCCGACGGCTCCGGCAACTACCCTACGGTGCAAGCCGCCATCGATGCCGCGCCCGCCCGCTCCACCAACCAGGCACGCTGGGAAATCCATATAAAACCCGGCGTTTACCACGAACGCATCCACCTTGCGCGCGACCACTCCCGCTTCTTCATCCACGGCGATGATGCCGCCACGACGATCATCGCCTTCAACCTCAACGCCAACCTCCCCGGCCCCGATGGCAAACCCCTCGGCACCTCCCGCACCTCCACTGTCTGGATTGAAGGCAGCGACGTGATCCTGGAAAACCTCACCATCGCCAACACCGCAGGCAACGTCGGCCAGGCCCTCGCCCTCCGCGCCGACGGCGAGCGCCTCGTTTTCCGCCACTGCCGCTTCCTCGGCTGGCAGGACACCATCCTCGCCAATCGCGGACGCGATTTCTTCGAGGATTGTTACATTGAGGGCCACGTCGATTTCATCTTCGGCGCCGCCACCGCCTACTTCGCGCACTGTCACCTCCACTGCCTCGGCAGCGGCTACATCACCGCCGCATCCACCCCCGAGAGCACGTCCTACGGTTTCGTCTTCGCCGACTGCCGCATCACCGCCGCCGAAGGGATTGAAATTAAAACCTACCTCGGCCGTCCGTGGCGCCCGTTTGCCCGCGTCGTATTTCTCCGCACCGAGATGTCCGCCGCCATCCGCCCCGAGGGCTGGCACAACTGGGGCAAACCCGACGCCGAAAAAACCACCTTCTACGCCGACTACGCCAGCACCGGCCCCGGCGCCAACCCCGACGCCCGCGTGCCGTGGGCGCACAAGCTCACCGACGCCGAAGCCGCCGCGTTCACCGTTCCCACCGTCCTCGCCGGCCCCGACCACTGGAACCCTCTTCGTTGATCTCCCCCCGGCGGCATCAGCCGCCCCTCCGCTCAATCGTGGAGGCCATTGGCCGAAACCGCTCCCAGAGAATCGCCCCATTGGGCGGTTCCATAAGTGGTCTGCAACTCCGAGTCCGAATCCTCCGTCAGTCACAAGCCATCTCAGCTCGGCGGCGCATAATTCTTCGTCCCGCCCAGCGCCCCGAACTGCCGGTAAACCACGATGAACGCACCCAACCCAAACGCCGCGATCACGCCGCCGATGACGAACGTGTAATGGTAAACATGCCCGGTCACATCGAGCAGCTTCCCCACCGCCGTCGGCACCAGGATGAAGCCGATCGCATTGAAAATACCCGCCGCCGACGCGAACTGCGCGAACTTCGTGCGCGGAAAAAGCCGCTGCCCGATCGAGGCGATCCCCGTGAAAAAAATGCCCGAGACCACGCCATGGACGATGTAGGCGAACGAAAAACTGGCGGTTCCGGTGGCGAAGAGCCCCGCCCATAACGACACCGCCGCATAAAGCGCCAGCGACCCGATCGCGAGGCGCAGCGGGTGAAACTTGTCCGCCGCCCACCCCAGGAAAAACGCCAGCGACAGCGAAATCGTGTAGGTCACCACGCGCAGATGCCCGAAGTAGTCCATGTCCATGCCGATGCTCTTCGCATAGGGCACGTCAAACGAGTTGACCGGCAGGAACGCCACGTTGCCCGCCATTAGCGCGACAAACAGCCACAGGTAGAACGGATGGGCCGCGCACTCGCGCACATACAACTTGATCGGATCGATAAAACGGGTCGCCAACGTGCCCTTGCCCTTCGGGGCGGGCGCCTCGTAGGAGCCTTCTTTCACCATCAGGCACATGAACGTGAACCCGAGTCCGTAAAGCGCGCCCAACGAGAGGAAGAGAATCTTGTAATGCTCCTCCGCGTGACCGATGAGAAACTTGTTGAAGAGGATGCCCGCGATCAGGCTGACCACGCGAAACAGCCCGTAGAAACGCCCGATCACCGCCTGCGGCACGACGTCGTTGATCAGCCCGCCGAAAACCGCGTTCGCCATCACCGTAAAAATCTCAAACACCGTCCAGCACACGCCAAACACGATCAACCGGCACGCGACGATATCGAAACCCGCCCCGACCGGCGTCGCATGCAGCACTTCCGCCAGTTGCGGCGTGTAGCCCATACACACCATCGCGGCGGCCGCAATCGGCGTCGGGATGAGCAGGTAGGGAATGCGCCGGCCCCAGCGGCCGCGATGGTTGTCCGATCTGACGCTTATGATCGGCCCCAAAAGCATGCCGAGCGCGGCCGGCAGCGAAGTGACCAGCGCGCCCATGATGAGGTCGGACGCTTTGAACTGCTTGAAAAGCATCTGCGCCATCGGCTGCACCGCGCGCTCCTTGAGCGACCACGCAAAATCCCCCCAAAGCAACAGGGCGAATAACGCGACCAAACCGGCGGCGGTGTAAGTCAGCGTGCCGACGCTCCACGTCTTCACCGGCGGCTTCGCCGGGGACGGATACTCTTCGGATAAAAAATGCATGGGGTAGTGCCTGATGGGTATGCGCGATTGCCGGACAACCGCCACATCCAACCCTATCTTACAGTAAGCCCGATCTTTTTATCATCAATAAACGGGGAAATCACGGCACATCCTCCCTGCATCTTACTGTCAGAGTGACCCGTCCTCTCCTTCGTCCGCACCCGACCTATCGTGAGTATCTTCATCACAAACGGGCGTCTTCCCCGTAATGAAATGAAACACCCCGTCATTATCCTAATCGCATTGATCCTGCTCGCCGCACCCGCGTCGGCCGCCGTGCGCCTCATGGCCGCGACCGACGCCACGGAGCCGTCGTTCCCTCTGGTTTCACGTGGCGCATCGGCCGTCATCGTCATGCCGTCCGGCTTGCCCAAGGTCGTCGAGATCGCGGCGCGTGACCTCGCGACCGACATCGAAACCATCACCGGCGTCCGCCCGTCGCTCACCCCCGACGCTCCGACTGATCATCACCCGCGCATCGTTCTTTCCCTCGTGCCTGATCTGGCAGGACGCTGGGAAGCCTTCCGCCTGTCCGCCACCATCGCCGCCGACGGCACTCCCGTGCTCACCATCGCCGGCTCGGACCGGCGCGGCCTCGCCTACGGCATCTACGAACTTTCCCGCCGCATCGGCATCTCTCCGTGGCATTGGTGGGCCGACGTCCCCGCCCCTCATCGCCCCGAACTTCGCCTGAGCCTGGGCACCGACCCCGTGGATCAACCCGCCGTGCGTTATCGAGGCATTTTCCTCAACGACGAGGACTGGGGCCTCCAGCCCTGGGCCGCCAAAACCTTCGAGCCCGCCGCCGGCACCATCGGGCCGAAGACCTACGCGAAGATCTTCGAACTCATGCTCCGCCTCCGCGCCAACACCCTCTGGCCCGCCATGCACGCCTGCACCACGCCGTTTCATCTCGTGCCGGGCAACAACACCGTCGCCGACGACTACGCCATCGTCCTCGGCTCCTCCCACGCCGAGCCCATGCTCCGCAACAACGTCGGCGAATGGACCGCCCCCAAGGAAGACTACAACTACCTAACCCACCGCGCCGACGTCCTCGCCTACTGGGAAAAACGCATCGTCGAGCGCACCTCCGGCGAAAGTCTCTTCACCCTCGGAATGCGCGGCATCCACGACAGCGCCATCGTCGGCCCCAAAAACCAGGCCGAACGCATCGCCACCGTCGAAAAAATCTTCGCCGACCAACGCGACCTCCTCGCCCGCCACCTCGGCCACGGCGACCCGACTCGCGTCGCCCAGTTATTTTGTCCCTACAAGGAAGTCCTCGACGACTACGAAGCCGGCCTCCGTGTCCCCGACGACGTCACCCTGCTCTGGCCCGACGACAACTTCGGCTACGTCCGCCGCTTCGGCACCACCGCCGAGCAGACGCGCTCCGGCGGTCTCGGCGTTTACTACCACCTCTCCTACCTCGGCGCCCCCATGGCGTGGCTCTGGGTTGACTCGCTCGCTCCCGCCCTAGTCTGGACCGAAATGACCAAGGCCTACGAACACGGCGCGCGCACCTTCTGGATCGCCAACGTCGGCGATCTCAAGTCCACCGAGCGCTCCACCGAGTTCTTCCTCGACCTCGCCTGGCACGCAGACCGCACCTCGCCCGACGCCCCCGCGCGCTGGATGCTCGACTCCGCCGCCCGCGATTTCGGCGCAGACAACGCCCGCGCCGTCGCCGATATCCTCGCCCGCCACCAGACCCTCGCCGCCGCCCGAAAACCCGAGCACCTCCAGTGGAACCTGCCCGCCACACCCTACGCACCAACCACGCTCACCGCCGACGAAATCACGCGCCGCCTCGACTCTTACGCCGCGCTCGTGAAAGACACCGCGTCCCTCTCCGCCAAACTCCCCGCCGACGCGTGGGACGCCTTCTTCGAACTCGTCGGCTACCCCGTGCAAGCCGCCGCCGCCGCCAACGAACGCTACTTCCGCACCGAACTCGCCCGCCTGAATCCTTCTCGCGCCCCCGCTCTGCTCGCCGCCTCGCAAGCCGCCGCCGCCCGCATCACCACGCTCACCGCCCGCTACAACAACGACACCGCTGGCGGCAAATGGCGCGGCGCCCTCACCGCCAACGGACTCTCGCCCAAAGAATGGAAAAAATTCCAACCCGAGCTTCCTCCGCCACTCGGCACCGCCCCGGCCTCGCCGCCGCCCGTCGCCCGGGCCGTCACTCATCCTCGCGTCCCGTCCGATGCGCGCTCCGGCGATTTCCTGGAAGCCAACGGAATCGTCTCCATAAACGCCGGCCACTTCACCTCGCCAACCGACGTCCCCGGCGGCGGCTGGCGCGCGATCCCCGGTCTCGGCCGCACCGGCTCCGCCGTCACCGTGCTCCCGTCCACCCTCCACGGCGCCCCGCGCCTCGCCTACCGCTTTCACACTGCTACTGCGCCTCCCGCCACTCTCCGCGTGCGCCTGCTGCCCACCTACCCGCTTGTATCCGGCCAGGGCTTGCACCTAGCCTTCGCCCTCGACGCCGGCCAACCCATCCCCCTCTCCGTCACCTCCGGCTTCGACCCCAAATCCGACGCCTGGAAACAACGCGTCCTCGCCAACGCCACCGAAGCCACCGCTCCACTCTCCGCCCAACTCTCTCCCGGTTGGCACACCCTCCACCTCATCGCCATCGATCCCGGCGTCGTCGTTGACAAACTCGTCATCGACCTCGGCGGCCTCACCCCCTCCTACGACGGCCCGCCCGAAACCCGCCTGCCCTGATCGCTCTCTTTTAATGATGCGCCCGTTCATCCTCTGCCTCGTGTTGGTTTCTCTTGGCTTCATCTCCTCGGTCCGCGCCGACGACCAGCCCGCCGCCCCGCTGCGCGTCGTCCTTATCGGCGACTCGACCGTCTGCGATTACCCTCCCGCTCACGCCAACCGCGGCTGGGGCCAATTCATCGGTGAACACTTCCAACCGGGGGCCGTCACCATCCTCAACCTCGCCGCCGCCGGACGCAGCACCAAGACCTTCATCCAAGAGGGCCGCTGGCAAAAAGCACTCGATGCCAAGTCCGCCTACATCCTGATCCAGTTCGGTCATAACGACTCTCACTCCCCGGAAAAACCCGAAGCTACCAACGCCGCCACCGACTACCGAGACTACCTCCGACGTTACATCGACGAGGCCCGCAAAGCCGGCGCGATTCCCATTCTCATCACTCCCATGGTGCGCCGGACCTTCGGCCCCGACGGAAAACTCACCGACGCCCTCGCGCCTTACGCCGAAGCGATGAAAGCCGTCGCCGGCGAAAAACACGCAGCCGTGATCGACCTGCATGCTTACAGCGCCGCACTCGTCGAAAAACTCGGCCCCGCCGCCAGCGCCGCGATGGCGAACAAACCCGGCGACGTCACCCACTTCAACGAAAAGGGCGCCCGTGCGATGGCCGATCTCATCATCCAGGGACTGCTTGCGGCGGACCCGAAACTGGCCCGCTTGCTCAAGACCCCTTGATCCAGTCCAACGCCTCCTGCGACCGCCCGCTCAAGACCCGCCTGCGCTGAGTCCTTCTCCTTTTTATCCCATGACCACCTCCGGCTTTTTTGCCGTCCTGATTTCTTTCGGCATACTGTCACTCTCTTCTGTCTCCGCCTCGGCCGCGGATCGCCTCATCGTCGCCCCGCAGACGCTGCGCTCCGACGAAGCCACGTTCGTCTGGAACAAACATGGAAAACCAAACGACAGCGTTGCCTACGAGGTGTTATGCGACGGCCAATCCCTTGGAACCACCTCCAAAACCCACTTCACAGCGACGCATCTGGCCCCCGATCACCTTTACCAACTCACCGTCGTCTCCCGCCTCACCGGCGACGGCTTGATCATCTGCAACGAAGGGATGTCGGTCCTCACGCCCGCGAAGGAACCCGTCGTCTCCGTCCTCGACCACGGAGCCGTCGGCGACGGAAAAACGCTCAACACCAAAGCCCTCCAGTCCGCCATCAACGCCTGTCCCAAGGGCGGCGTGGTGCTCATCCCGAAGGGCGTCTTTCTCTCCGGCGCGCTCACCCTCAAGAGCGACATGACCCTCCTCATCGCCAAGGACGGCGTGCTCAAAGGCACCGCCAACCCCAAGGACTACCTGCCCTTCAACCGAAACCGCTTCGAGGGTTGGGAAATGGAAACCTACGCCAGCCTCCTCAACGCCGGCACGCTCGACCACGCCGGCCCCGCCAACATCCGCAACCTCAGCATCCGCGGCGAAGGCACCCTTTCCGGCGGCGGCAAAAAACTCTACGACGCCACCATGGCGCTCTATCCCAAGAAGGTGGACGGACTCCGCGCCCGCGGACGCCTGATCCTCCTCATGAACGCCGAGAACGTCGAAATCTCCGGCCTCACCATCGAGGAAAGCCCGTGCTGGACCCTCCACTACATCTATTCGGAAAACGTCAGCATCCACGGACTCACCATTCGCAGCAACGTCCACAACGGCGACGGCATCGACCCCGATTCCTCCAAGAATTCCTACATCTTCGACACCACCTTCGACACCGGCGACGACTGCATCGCCATCAAGTCCGGCAAGAATCCCGAGGGCAACGCCATCAACCGCCCCACCGAAAACGTGCGCATCTTCGACTGCCGTTTTACCCAAGGCCACGGCATTTCCATCGGGAGCGAGATGTCCGGCGGCGTGCGCAATGTCCTCGTCGAGGACTGCATCGCCGGCCCCCTCCTTCACGGCCTCCAGATCAAGGCCACTCCCGAGCGCGGCGGCTTCGTCGAGAACGTCACCGTGCGCGACTGCAGCCTACGGCAGATCACCGTTTACACCCAGCTCCCCTACAACAACGACGGCCAAGCCGCCCCCGCCCAGCCGTTTTTCAAAAACTTCCGTTTCGAAAACATCGACCTCACCCAGGCCGACGCCGCCAAGCCCGTGATCATCGTCAACGGCTTCCCCGCCGAAGGCCGCGAAACACGCGACGTGACCTTCACCGGCATCAAGCTCCCCGCCGGCGCCAAGGTGCAGATTGACCGCTGCGCCGACGTGACCTTCTTCAACATTACAACCGCCGGCAACTCCCCGCCCTCCTACGAGATCACCCGCTCCCGCAACGTCTCCCGCTAAGTCCCCTCCGCCTCTCCCCACTTTCCCTCCCTCATGAATCCCCTCCTCGGTCTCGTCTATCACTGGCTCGGCGGCCTCGCCTCGGCCAGTTTCTACATCCCCTACCGCGGCGTCAAAAAATGGTCGTGGGAAACCTACTGGCTCGTCGGCGGTTTCTTCAGCTGGATCATCGCCCCGTGGGCGCTCGCGCTGATCCTGGTGCCCGACGTATTCGCCATCCTGCAGGCGACTTCGGGCAAGGTTCTTTTCTGGGCCTACTTTTTCGGTGCCATGTGGGGTATCGGCGGTCTCACCTTCGGCCTTACCATGCGCTACCTCGGCATCGCCCTGGGCATGGCCGTCGCCCTCGGCTTCTGCGCCGCCTTCGGCACGCTTATGCCGCCGCTCTTCAACGGCGAGTTCGGTAAAATCCTCGGCAGCGATTCCGGCCGCATGATCCTCGTGGGCGTCGGTGCCTGCCTCGTGGGCATCGTCATCAGCGGTCTCGCCGGCATGTCCAAGGAAAAGGAACTCTCCCCCGAGCAAAAGGCCGCCACGGTGAAAGAGTTCAGCTTCGGCAAGGGCATGCTCACCGCCACGTTCTCCGGCATCATGAGCTCCTGCTTCGCCTACGGCCTCGCCGCCGGCAAGCCCATCGCCGCCGTCACCAAGGATCACCTGCTCGCCGGCGGCCGCTCCGATCTCTGGCAAAACCTGCCCGTCCTCGTCGTCGTTCTCCTCGGCGGTTTCACCACCAACTTCATCTGGTGCGTCATCCTGAACCTCAAGAACCGGTCCGGTCACGAATACCTCAACCTCGCGCCGAAGGTCGCCCCCGCCGCTCCCCAGTCGCCTTCCTCCGCCCCGCTTCTGCCCAACTACCTCTTCGCCGCCGCCGCCGGCGTCACGTGGTATCTCCAGTTTTTCTTCTACAGCATGGGCCAGACAAAAATGGGCCACTACGACTTCTCCAGTTGGACGCTGCACA
>Ga0123337_10007617_pt1 | contig 10046 bp, 8 predicted proteins | sample frozenSSSSmetaG_FD_89792 | JGI IMG/M metagenome (GOLD analysis project Ga0123337, IMG submission 89792) | Glacier valley bacterial and archeal communities from Borup Fiord, Nunavut, Canada, to study Microbial Dark Matter (Phase II) -... | ecosystem: Environmental > Aquatic > Freshwater > Ice >...
CAGGTCGCCGAGGAAGCGCGCACCCACGGCATGAGCAAGGTGCCGCCGGTACTGCGCGACCATGTTCCCGCCCTCGCCTTTTACAACACCCTCCAAAAAGCCCTGCTCGGCGAGATTGAACCCGCCCCCGACGACGTTTTCCAACTCAGCACGCTCGCCCTGGAAATTGCACCGCCGTCCGGGAAATGGTGGTGGTGGACTGGCAGAACAAGCCGGACGTGCAGAACGCCATTAAAAACGCGCTTGAGGATCGGATCATCGGCCGTCTTGAAAACACGGATCGCGAGGTGCCTTTCGAGACCATCGACTTCATCTTGGACAAGGTGCTGCAAGCGGCTCGCCACCATTATCCGAAATGACTCCCGCTCCTGAAATGCTGCCCGTTGCCCGGCAGGTGAATTACGGCAGCGAGCGAATCGACTTCCTGCTTTCCCGCCGCCCGCGGAAAACCCTGGCCATCACCGTCCATCCCGACCTTCGCGTCGAGGTCGTGGCCCCGCTCGATGCCGACGAGGCCGCGGATTGGATGATACCTTGTGAGATCTCCCGGGATCATCCAAACTGCTGTGAGCGAGCAATGCCACGGAGTTCGGGCACTTTCCGGGACGTCCTGAAACGTTAAGAAATATTAGGATTGGCTCCGCGAGTAGGATTCGACTCGTCCGGCAACCTGCTGAATAACATGAATTATATTCCTTTCTCGCCGATTTTTACCCGTCTTTTCACCCAAAGACAATCGGTCCATGTCGATTTCCTTCCAAGTGTTGCGCAAATGATTCGGTAATTGTTACCAATCCATTTCCGGTTGCATACTTCCGAATGTTTGCAATCTTAACTATAATTTTACCCAGGTTAATTATAATTAACTGAAACAAAACTCCGGGAGATTTGAATGGATCACAATTACTCTTATGACGAAAGACCTGAAACGCCTATCGCCGAAACCGAAGAAGATCTTTGCAGGGCGCTTTGGCTGGCAGTAGCCATCCAGGCGATTATTGACGCGAGCAGCAAAAGCCGCAAGAAATCCGCCATCAAGGAAAAAAGCCAGGCGTTGCAATGGCTTGCGGACAATGCGGATGAAGAAAGCGATCTGGCATTGGTATGTGATCTGGCCGGCATCGATTTCAAGATTTTGAGAAAGAAATTCAAGGAGGTGCTTCGCAATCCATCAGATTCGATTGATTTCCGTTGTCTGAAAAAAGCCGGCGTCGGGAATCGGGGGGCGGAATCAAGAAAACGCTATTTCGCGAGAGTCCGGAAAAATGCCCGTCTCAAGCAGGAGCGAAATCTCAAACAAAACGGCCAGGATGCCACGGTGCTTGTCATTTCTCCGTTCTGCGAACTGGAGTCCGGTCGCCAACAGGAACAGAAATGTGCTTTGTAACGGTCTTCCGAATGTCACGGAACGTCATTAATAATATCCACCGGGCAAACCCGGCCCGGATAACCAAACAAAGGAGAAAGACAATGAGCGACAAACCTATCCATACTTTGAGAATTGGCAGCGTTAAAGCCTCCATCTGGGAGAACACGAGCGGAGCGGGAAAAACATTCTTCAGCACCACTCTGGTGCACACTTACAAGGATGAGGCCGACCAGTGGCGAGAATCATCCACCTTTCTGCCTGACGACCTCCCAAAACTCGAACTTGCCGCTCGAAAGGCATTTGAATTCATCCATACGCAAAATGCCGAGCGCCAGCAACCGGGTAATTTTACCGAGAAAGTTGCAGCCGAGCGCACGGACAAGAAGGGCGCGGCGAAATAGCAGGAAGATTTCCGTTTCCCGGCGGGGCTTCCCGCCGGGAAGATCGGTTTGACAGGTAGAATCAGAACCTCCAGATAGGAAGCCCCATCGCCCCTTGCGCGGGATCTGGTTCTTTCTCAGATGCCGAGCACGCCTCCCTGCCCCCCGTCCGCCAATCCACACAGAGATGGAAGATCGAGGACGAAACAGGCATAAACCCTTCCTGCCTGATTGTTGGCCGCTCTCCCGACGCGTTTTCTGCGATTGAATCGAAACCCGGAATCATTGAATTCCGCTCACGGGCCGACAGTCCAACACTGACAGGCAGAGCTCCGGGCAAGCAACGAAAACTGAAAAAGAAGCTTGGCTGGACGACCACCGGGAAATAATTTTATCCCAGCCCCGCCACCGAAACGATGAGCACCCGCAGCGCCGTAGACACCATAGCAGGGTATTTCTACCAGTTCGATCAATCGATCTGGAGTCTGTTAAGCCTGAAAAGCAACACCGATTCCATCTCCATCGAATGCGTGGAGGACATCGATATCCATACCGCGACCGAAACGACGGCGGTACAATGCAAATATTATGCGAAATCCGATTACAACCATTCGGTGATCAAGCCGGCGGTTATTCCGATGTTGACGCACTTCAGTGATGTCAAAAACGGAGGTAATTCGCCGGTTCGATACAAATTGTGGGGACATTACCGCTCCGGTCATGAAAAGCTGCCCGCCTCCATTGACGTTGCTTTCCTCAAAACGCACCTCCTCACTTTCAAGGAAGCGTCGGTTGAGCGGCACCACCATCTCGAACTCGGACTCAGCGATGCCGATCTGGAGGAATTCCTCAAATTGCTGGTCATCGACATTCGTGCCAAAAGTTTCGAAGATCAGTTCGCGGAGACGATCGGCCTGCTCCAGGAAGCCTTCAAATGCACCCCTTTCGCCGCCGAATATTTTTACTATAACAGCGCTCTGCGCGTCATCAAGGATCTGTCGATTTCGGCCGACGAAACCCGACGGTCGATTTCAAAAAAGGATTTCTTATCCCGGATCGACACATCGGGTATCCTGTTCGGCGAATGGTTTGTGGCCAGAAAGGGGAAGAAGCTTTATTTCGCGGAACTCAGGAAACAGTATTTCACGACTTTGAATGTCTCGCCGTTCGAGCGGTTCTTCATGGTGGAAATTGACGGCTCCAGTTGCATCCGGGCGGAACTCAAGGAACTGATCTTTGTCCTGGCCAAGAAATATTCCAGGCTCACCAGCCGGGATCCAACACCTTTTTGCCCATATTTGTTTGTTAAGGGGATCACTGCCGATGAACTGGTCGGCCTGAAAAAGGAACTCGTTGCGGAAGGATTCAGAATCATCGACGGCCATGATTTCCAAGGCGCCGATTTCAATCCCCTGTCCATCCAGCAGACCGCGAACCATGGCAACGGAATCAAGCTCAAGATCCTGAACTCGCTGGCCGATCTCACCCGAACGGTCTCCGGAATCACTGGAAAATCCCGCTGTTTGTTTCAGTTCCACCTGGGAACCCCCTATTGCGGCTATTCCGACGGGAGCGTCAGCCATCTCAAGATTCAAGTCGAACATTTCAAAGACATCAAGGAAATCATCTAATGGAACAATCCCCTATCAACGCCCAGGTCATCGCCGTATTTCCCGACAAGGTCAGAATCGTGGTGGACAACCTGGAGAATTTCAAACTTGCCGAAGAGTCGTTGAAGGTGGGCTCCCACCTCAAGATCGCCGACAACGACAACGCGCTCCTGATCGCGATCATCGAGAATTTCCAGATCTCGGTGGGCGATGGAAAAAGAGACTACATCATCGAAGCGTTCCCTCTCGGCATCCTGAGAGACGGGAAATTCGAAAGGGGCGGCGATTCCCTCGCGATTCCGCCGAAGGAGGTGCTCCCCGCATCGATCGAGGAAATCAAGGCCATCTATGATTCCGTGCCGGTGGAAAGGAGTTTCTGCTTCTCGAGCCTTTCTACCAACAGCAGCGTCCGGGTGCCGATCGATGGAAACAAGTTTTTCAACAAGCACATCGCGATTGTCGGCTCAACCGGCTCGGGAAAATCCCATACCCTGGCGAAGATCATCCAAACCGCGGTTCAGGGAAAGAGCGGCGAGTTCGCGCTGAACAACTCCCACGTTATCATTTTCGATGTTCACTCCGAATACAGGTCCGCGTTCCCGGATGCCGCCTACATTGATGTGTCGAACCTCGTGCTTCCCTACTGGATGCTCAACAGCGAGGAACTCGAAGAGTTCTTTCTGGACACCGAGGCCAACGATCATAACCAGCGGAACATCTTCAAGGAAGCGATCATCCAGGATCGCCGCGCCCGGTTTCAAGGCACGGAGGAAGATAGACAGAACATCCACCTGGATTCCCCCTTGCTTTTCGACATCCGCGCCGTGCTGAAATACGCGCAGGACAAAAACATCGAGATGGTGGACACTGGAGAGGTCTACGCCGCCAGCAATAAGGAAAAAGCCGGACAACCGAAATTTGGCCAAGGAAGTCTTCACGGCAAACTCACCAATTTTGTCAATCGTTTGGAAAACAAGGTGAATGACAAGAGACTCGACTTCTTTCTTGGTGAAAATTCCCGAAACGTCACTTTCGAGACGGCTCTTCAACGCTTGCTCGGCTACTCGGAAGGCGCGAAATCGAATGTGACGGTAATCGACCTGAGCGGTGTTCCGTTTGACGTCCTGAGCATAACGGTTTCGCTGATTTCACGGCTGGTTTTCGAATATGGATATTTTTACAAGAGGCTTCGCTGTGCCAGAAACCCTGATGAAAAAATCAACAATGATGTCCCAATCCTGCTGGTTTACGAGGAAGCCCACAAATACGTTCCAAACAGCGAGCTTTCGAAATACCGGTCATCCAAAATCTCAATCGAACGCATCGCAAAGGAGGGGCGGAAGTATGGCGTGACGTTGTTGCTTGCGAGCCAGCGCCCCTCCGAGATTTCGGAGACGATCTTTTCCCAGTGCAACAATTTCATTGCGATGCGCCTGACCAACCCGGTTGACCAAGGTTATGTCAAAAAGCTGCTTCCCGATTCACTCGGCTCCCTGATCGAAAAAATGACATCGTTCAGACAGGGGGAAGCCCTGTTGGTCGGAGAAGCGGTCGTTCTGCCATCAATCGTTCAAATCGATCCGTGCACCCAGGCGCCTTCATCGAATGACATCCCCTACTGGGAACTTTGGAAAGAGGAGTGGAAGGAAATGGATATCGCGGCGATCAAACGGGAGTGGTACAAATGACCTCCACCCTGTTCCAACAAAGACACCTGAACATTCAGCAGGCAAGCCGGTGGAGGTGGAAGCCATCCTTACCCAGTCGGGTTTCCGCTAGGCTGACGAGGTGCTCGTGATGGGTGAACAGGATTACCTGCGACCTGCCGCCGAAGGAACGGAGCGCTTCAAGAGCGCTGCCCGCCCGTCTGTCGTCGAATTGCACCAACAGGTCGTCCAGTATCAGGGGCATCGGCTCCTGATCCAGCGGGTGTAGTTCAAGTCCCGCAAGCCGGAGGGCCAGGAAAAGCTGATCCTGCGTGCCTTCACTCATGCCTTCGACCGCAAGGAGCTTGTTGTCGGCATGACCGGCCCTGACTCCGGCAATCACCGGCTGATCGCCGGAATCAAAGACAGCTGAAATCCCCATGAAATCTCCTCCGGTGATTTCGGAAAACCAATGACCGGCCTTCTCCATGAACGGACCTTGGTTCTGTTCCCGGAACCGGTCGATCCGGGCTTTGAGGAGTGAAATCGCGAGCTGAAGTTTCGCGAATTTCTCACAATCGTGCCTGAGAGACGCCATCGACAACTCAGCCTGCTGTGAATGAACTGCGGCGGCATCGGATGCAGTCTCCATTGTTTTACGCTTGTTCGTCCACTCATGGAGTTCGGTTCGTTGCGCTTCAATCTGAGATTCCAGGTGGGTGACCCGGTCATTCACCGCATCCAAGGCCCCCATCAGCTCGCCACCCCCCTCCACCTCAACCTTCCGAACGAAATCTTCAAGAGGCTCTTCCCGGGCCAATCCCGCCAGTGATTGCCGCAACATGGCAAGCTGTGAGGCGCATCCGGCTCTTTCATCGAACCTAACGAGAAATGCGGGCAGATCGGCTTCACCCGTCAATGAAGCTTCCCGGAGCAACGCGTCCAAGGTTTCACGCCAGCGCGAAACGTCTTCCCGAGCCAGTTCCAATTCCTGCTCTTTCTCCTCGATCTGCGATTCCAGGAGTCCGGCCTTCTGTTCGGCACTCTCCCCCCTCGCCGCTGATTCCCAGAGGAAGGAAATATCGTTCTCCACCCCTTGGGATTCCAGATCCAGGGTCGTGATCAACTTGGTCACGTCCGTTTCATGGTTGCCGGTGCTGTCCTCGAGGGCTTTGAGGTCCGCAACAAGTGAACGCCAGCGATCGAATTCGACGAATAACGCCACGCGCGAGCGGAGCAGCCGAAGCGCACCCTGGGGTTTCATTCCCGGAGGAATTCCCAGTTTCTTGGCGCAAGCCGTCCAATCTCCATCTAACGCCTCCAGTTTGAGGCGCTGATTCGGAATCTCTGTCAATAGCCTGCGGGCTGCGTCTTTTTTTGACGCGATCTGTCGATCAACCTCGCGGTTGGCACCAACTGCCTCGTTGTAGGCGGAAATGATCGATCCCGCGCGTGCCAACAATGATGGCAGTCCTCCCGTCCAATCAGGAAGGACCGACTGGAGTGTGGCGGCTGCTGAATCCACTGCCGCCCTGTCCTGGCCGATCTGGTCGTTGGTGTCTTTCCATAAATCCCATTGGCGGCAGAATTCCTCCCATGAGTTCCTCCACTCCGCCATTTCCCTCGGGCTGAGATCCTGAATTCCGGACGGTTTGCAAGCGTTCAGCCACTGCTCGCTGAGTCCAAGCCGTTCTCCTTCAAGCTTCGTGAGACTTGCCTCAATACGGTCGATCGTCGCAGTCAGCCCCGCTAACTGGAGTCGCTTCTCTTCGATCTGAGCCACCACCTCGGCGTCCCGCCTCAGCCGGTCGGCAATTTCATCGGAAACCGTGACCGTTGCGGGGTAGGCCGCTTCAAGCGGTTGGTCGGAAATCGGTTCCTCCTGGTCCCCCACTCCCTTCCATTCCCGCAGGATCAACCTCCAACCGCGATCACGAATCGCCCGCGCATCCTGAAGATCCCGAACGCTGGGCAAATCCTTCTGCCGACCCCTTCGCTCGATCTCTGCCGTCAGCTCCCTCACCTTCTCCTCCGCATGCAATTTCTCCTGTTCGAAAGCTTCCCGACTTCGCTGCAAGGCATCGAAGGAATCCCGGAATTTTTCGATCGTCGATTTCAAGGGAAGATCGAGTGCCCGCAAGTCCTTGAAGTCGGCAGGACATCCAGGCAGTCGGGATCGAAGACCTTCCAATTTCTTCAGGTCGCCCTGACATTTCGCGATACGGGCTGCCAACCCGTGCGCCACTTCCTCGAATCGCTTGGTCTGACTGACCGCGGTCTGGACTTCAAGAATATCATTCGCCGGAACCGAGCGCTGCGCCATCAGCGCCTCAACTTCCGTTTTGAGATCACGTTCGCTTTTTTCTAAATTTGCGAGGCTTTCTTCTCCGCTTTGAAGATCAGCCGCAATCTGTTCGACGGCCAACAGCCTGACTTGCGAAATGCGCAGGGCCTCCAGGTCGGTTAGATCGGCGGTGATTTCCAGTTCCTGGCAGAGACCTGCGATTTTCACTTCCAACTGGTCCTTTTCCAAACGCTTCTTTTCGAGACTGAGTTTTTGCTCTCGAAAAAGTCCCGTTGCGAAATGGAGACGATGGATCTCCGCTTTTTGGGCGAGAATGTCGGGGCTCAATTCGCAGGAATCCAACTGGGTCTTCAGTCCCTTGAGTTGAATTCCAAGCGGAGCCAAACGCTCATCCGACGCCCTCCAACTTTCACGAGCCTCCCTGATCTCCGCTGCAAATTCGTCCCTGAGATGCGGCAGATCACTGGTGGCTTCCAGTTGCTTTGTCACCTCGCGATACTGCCCCACAATCGGCAAGGCATCCCGGCACCGTTCGAGCCACGCCCTTCGGTTGATAAGCCCGGACTTTTCCTTCAGCAGTTCATTGATCTCCAGTTCCAGATCTGAAATGGCCTTTTCCGCCTGCTCCCAGATCTCAGGCCTCATCAACGATTCACGCGCTTGCTTCAGCGATTCGTCGAGCTGCTTGCGGGTGGACCGGATGCTCGCGTTCGCACGGCCTCTGAAAAGAGCACCAGCCTCGTCCTCAAGGCTGCGAATGACCTTGTCAACGGGCGTTCCACCGAGACTGGCGGAAAAGAGCGTTTCCCCCAGGCGGCCTTCACCTTTCAAAAGGGCGCTCGCGCCATTTCGCAGTTCTGTTGAACCCATCCCGAACATGCTCTCAAAATAGGCGCGGTCAACGCCTCCCAAATATTCACCCAACGCGGTATCCGGCAGGGGCGCCCCCTGCTCGTTCAGAAGGGTGTTCTTGTTTCCCTTGCGGCGTTGGAAAGTCGCCACGGTTCCGTCCCTCTTTTCCAACTCGGCCGTGATCGAGAGCTTCTTGTAATCGTGAACAAAACCGTCGCTCGTTTGGGCATCGATACCAAAGAGAAATGAACGAAGGCAGCGAAGCAGCGAACTCTTGCCCGCTTCGTTCGGACCATGGAAAAGGTGGAAGTCTCCCTGCTTGTTGGGTAAATCGATTGCGAGGTCGGTGAACGGACCGTATGCGGGAATCCGGATTTTACGAAATCTCATGATTTGCCTGCTTTCTCTGTAAGCCGCTCGAGGATTACCGAACAAGAATCGTCCGCAAGCTTCTCCCATCCGGAGCCAAGCCAATCAGTTCTCAGCGATTGCGCCATTTCTGGGGGAAGCAACGCCAACACCGCCTCGACCTCCTCCGGAAGGTTTCCAGGGTTGGCCTTTGCCTCGTTGATACTCTCAACCACCACGCGGGTCAGAGCGTCATGTTCCGCAAGTTCCGAAAGGCTCACGACGGGACGCGTGTTCACGCGGATCTGTTCGATCCAGATCCGTCGTTCTCCAAAGTCCTGCGCGCAGGCTTCGATCTCGGCTTCCAGCCGGTCACCGCGACTGGAAAGCACTCCATGGAGGACGGTCCTGCCCGTGAAGGTGACCCTCACCGCCAGAAGCCTGTCCTGGGATTCGTGAACGGCGTCAGTCATAACAGATCGCGTGCGGCCAACGAGGTCTTCGAACGATTCGGCACCCTCGATATCGACGGTTAGACCAGCCCACCGCGCGACGTCCAACGCGCTCCACTTGCATTCCGTTACTTGCAATTCGTCATCCACCGTCACGAGAAAGCACCCGCGAGGTCCGGATTCACGAATTTGCCGCCCCTGGATGTTCCCCGGAAAAACAATCCATGGATCTTCCCGCACAACTGCGGGCTGATGCACGTGACCCAACGCCCAGTAACCGTAACCTTTCGACACGAGATCGTCGACAGAGCAAGGCGCGTAGGTGTCATGGCCAGGCGCTCCGCTCAAGCTGGTGTGGAGCAAACCAATGTTGAATTTCCCGGCCAATGGTGCGGGATAGCGCGGCACGAGATTCTCTTCAACCGCACGATTTGGGAAACTCATTCCATGGATTGCCACGGGCAACGACTCAGGTTGGAAAGTTTCAGCATTCCGGCTCGAAAACGATTTCACGTTGTCGGGCAGGATGAGCTTCCTGGAAATGATCGACGCGGCGTCATGGTTGCCCGCAATCAGGTAAACGGAAATCCCCGCCGCTTGCAGTTTGGACATTTTGGCTCGGAAGAAGAGACCGGTGTTATAATCCTTCCAGTCCTGATCGTAGATGTCCCCCGAAATAAGAACGAAATTGACATTTTCGGAGATCGCCAGATCGATCAGGTTATCGAGCGCCTTCCGGCTGGCTCCCCGCAGTTCCTCCACCGGCGCGCTTTGGCGGGCTGAAAGCCCCTTCAAAGGACTATCAAGGTGAAGATCTGCGGCGTGGATGAATCTGAACATGAAAATCGCGGGGGCGGTCGCTCCCGCTGATTCTGGTATCGAATGGGTAGGGAATCCAATATGAATCGACGGTTGGTGCCGAAGTTTCATCGTGAAATCTCCTCTCCAATTCCCTCATTCCCCATTCTCCTGAAATCCCGCGGGAACGGCTTTGTTTCGCCCGAAATGGAATGCCAGTGTCGCTTTGTAGTCGCCCTAACCTGAGAAATCCGGATGATTCGGAACATGTCACCCTTCATGCTAA
>Ga0123337_10007619_pt1 | contig 10045 bp, 10 predicted proteins | sample frozenSSSSmetaG_FD_89792 | JGI IMG/M metagenome (GOLD analysis project Ga0123337, IMG submission 89792) | Glacier valley bacterial and archeal communities from Borup Fiord, Nunavut, Canada, to study Microbial Dark Matter (Phase II) -... | ecosystem: Environmental > Aquatic > Freshwater > Ice >...
CTCCATACGTCTAGCACACCCGTATGGAGCGTCGGCGGCCCGGCCACCGTAGTCTCGCGTCATGGATGCGGACGTGATCGTCGTCGGTGCGGGCCTCGCGGGTCTCGTGGCTGCCACCGAGCTGACCGACCGGGGCCGGCGGGTGGTCGTCGTCGAGCAGGAGTCGCGGGCCAACCTCGGCGGCCAGGCCTTCTGGTCCCTCGGCGGGCTCTTCCTGGTCGACTCCCCGGAGCAGCGGCGGCTGGGCGTCAAGGACTCCGCCGAGCTCGCGTGGCAGGACTGGCAGGGGGCGGCGGGTTTCGACCGCCCGGAGGACCACTGGCCGGGACTGTGGGCGCGCGCCTACGTCGACTTCGCCGCCGGCGAGAAGCGCTCGTGGCTGCACCAGCAGGGAATGCGCTGGTTCCCGATCGTCGGCTGGGCCGAGCGTGGTGACGGCCGCGCGGGCGGCCACGGCAACTCGGTGCCTCGCTTCCACGTCACCTGGGGCACCGGCCCGGGGGTCGTCGAGCCCTTCCTGCGGCGCGCGGTACAGGCCGAGCGTGACGGCCTGCTCCGCTTCGCCTTCCGTCACCAGGTCGACGAGCTGCTCACCGACGGCGGCACCGTCACCGGGGTGCGTGGCACGGTGCTGGCCACGGCGACGCAGCCTCGCGGGGTCACGACCTCTCGCGAAGGCGTCGGCGGCTTCGAGCTCTCGGCCCCCGTCACCGTCGTCACCTCCGGCGGCATCGGCGGTAACCACGCCCTGGTGCGGGCGGCGTGGCCGTCGCGGCTGGGAGCCCCGCCCGAACGGATGGTCGCCGGTGTGCCGGAGCACGTCGACGGGCGGATGCTGCTGATCAGCGAGCGGGCCGGCGGTCACGTCATCAACGGCGACCGGATGTGGCACTACGTCGAAGGCGTGCACAACTGGGACCCCATCTGGCCCCGGCACTCCATCCGCATCCTGCCCGGCCCCAGCTCGCTGTGGCTCGACGGCAACGGCGACCGGCTCCCACCCCCGCTGTTCCCCGGTTTCGACACCCTCGGCACGCTCGCCCACCTGCGCCGCACGGGCCACGACCACTCGTGGTTCGTGCTGACCCGGTCCATCATCGCGAAGGAGTTCGCCCTCTCGGGCTCGGAGCAGAACCCCGACCTCACCGGCCGGTCGGTCACCCAGGTGCTGGGGCGGGTGAGGCCAGGCGTCCCCGCGCCGGTGCAGGCCTTCCTCGACAAGGGGGTCGACTTCGTCCAGGCCGACACCATCGGCAAGCTGGTCGCGAAGATGAACGCCGTCACCCCCGAGGCGCCCCTCGACCCCGGCCACGTCGAGCGCCAGGTGGTCGAGCGCGACCGTGAGCTGGCCAACGACTTCAGCAAGGACGCCCAGGTGACCGCCATCCACGGCGCGCGCGCCTACCGCGGCGACCGGCTGGGTCGCGTCGCCACCCCCCACCGCCTGCTCGACCCCGCGCACGGCCCGCTCATCGCGGTGCGCCTGTCGGTCCTGACCCGCAAGTCGCTCGGTGGGCTGCAGACCGACCTCGAGGCGCGGGTGCTGGCTGCCGACGGCACACCCGTCCCCGGCCTGTACGCCGCCGGCGAGGTCGCCGGCTTCGGTGGTGGCGGCATGCACGGTTACCGCTCGCTCGAGGGCACCTTCCTCGGCGGCTGCATCTTCTCCGGCCGTACGGCGGGCCGCGCGGCCGCAGGCGCACTGGGCTGAGGGCCGGGGCGAGCATCCGGCGGGCCTGTCGGCTGCGAAGTCCTGTCATGACAGGGATGAGCGACGGACGACGAGCCATGGACACGGTGACGCGGGCCGCGGGCAGGACGCTGGCGGCGGTGGCGGTCCTGGCGCCGGCCGTCGTGGTCGCCCGGGCCCTGAGGGTGCGGCTCTCGGTCGGACCCTGGGGCCGGCACTGGGCCCGCCGGGCGCAGCACGGTGACACCCTGCTCGTGGCGCTCGGTGACTCCCTCACGGTGGGCACCGGCTCGTCCCTCCCCCGCACCTCGTGGCTCGGTCTCTTCGTGGCGCACGTCGAGTCGCGCACCGGGAGATCGGTGCGGGTGGACAACCGGGCGGTCTACGGCGCGCGCCTGTCCGACCTCGTCGCCACCCAGCTGCCCCTGCCCGCGGACGCCGCGATGGTCACGCTGTGCATCGGTTCCAACGACGCGGGCCGCACCGACCCCGAGCAGTTCCGCCGCGACCTCGCCGCGGTCTGTGCCCAGCTGCCCTCGGGCTCGCTCGTCGGTGACGTGCCGGAGTTCCAGTGGGGCGGAAGGGTCGATGCGGCCGCCGACCTGGCCCGTGTCGTGCGGGAGGTGGTCGCGGGCTTCCCCGACCTCGTCCTCGCCACGGTCGAGACGCACACCGTCGACACCTCGGTCCTCACCGAGCTGGCGGGTGACTTCTTCCACCCCGGCGACCCGGGTCACCGCAAGATCGCTGCGGCGTTCATCGAGGCGTACGAAGCCGGGCCGGTCCCCCGGGCTCGACTGGACGGGTCGGTGACGGTCTCCTGACCCTGGGCCGAGATGGCTGGGTGCGAGCTGGCGCGGCCGGGGGTGGTCGGTCAGAGGTACTGCCCGGTGGGCCCGGCCAGGCCGGCCACGCCGGGGTGCTGCTCGGGTCCGGTATCGGCCTGCGGGTGACCGGGCGGCAGCGCCCGACGGATGCCCTGCAGCTGCTGCTGAGCCGCCATCTGCTGGGCGAAGAGCGCGGTCTGGATGCCGTGGAAGAGGCCCTCCAGCCAGCCGACGAGCTGGGCCTGCGCGATGCGCAGCTCGGCGTCCGACGGTGTGGCGTCAGTGAAGGGAAGGGCGAGCCGGTCGAGCTCCTCGACGAGCTCGGGGGCGAGTCCCGACTTCAGCTCGGTGATCGAGCGGCCGTGGATGTCGGCGAGCCGGGCCCGGCCGGCCTCGTCGAGCGGGGCACCCTTGACCTCGTCGAGCAGGTTCTTGATCATCGAGCCGATCCGCATGACCTTCGCGGGCTGCTCGACGAGGTCGGCGGGGTCGGTGCCCCGACCGTCGCCTCCACCTCCCGGCGACGAGACGCCCATGCCGTCCTGGGTGACGACGACGACCCGGCCCGAGGTGGCGGTGTCACCCTCGAGGGCGCCGGTGGAGGAAGGGAGTGGCTGCTCGCTCATGGCCTCCATCCTGCCGCAACCCGCCCCGGGGGCCCCGGGGCCCCCGGGGGACGGTCGGGATCCTGGAAAGCGGCAGGGGCGAGCATCCTCCCCCCTGCCGCTCCCTGGCTGCCACAGGGGCAGGGTGGAGCCGACGGTGTCGACCCCACGGACAGCCACGCCTCATCCTGTCGGTAGTACGAGCGACCGACGATAGTCACTTCGGACCATTCTGAGCCCGTAGCGGGGCGCTGCGCGGCACGACGACGAGCGGGGTCGTCCTGGACGACCGACGACCACTACCCGCGCTAGCGGGGTTTTTTGATACTATTAGTCACTTTTAACCTGAGGCAACGGTCGTCCGTCGGCTCCGGGACGCGCACGCAAGCGCCTAGATCGTCAGCAGGATCTTCCCGATGTGGGTCGAACCCTCCATCACCGACTGCGCCTCGCCCGCCTCAGCGAGTGGGTGGGTGCCCGAGATGACGGGGTGGACGCGTCCGGCGGCGATCAGCGGCCAGACGTGCTCGCGGACTGCGGCGACGATCGTCGCCTTCTCGGCCGCCGGGCGGGCGCGCAAGGTGGTGCCGATGATGGCGCACCGCTTCATCATCAGCTTCCCGAGGTCGAGCTCGGCCTTGGTGCCGCCCTGCAGGCCGATGATCACGAGTCGCCCGGCGGTGGCGAGCACGTCGACGTTGCGGGAGAGGTACTTGGCGCCGATCAGGTCGAGCACCACGTCGGCGCTGTGGCCGTCGGTCTCGTCCTTCACCCGCTCGACGAAGTCCTCGTCATGATAGTTGACGAGGATGTCGGCGCCGAGGGCACGGCAGGCCTCGAGCTTGTCGTGCGAGCCGGCCGTCACAGCGACCCGGGCGCCGACCTCACGGGCCAGCTGGATGGCCATCGTGCCGATGCCTGAGGAGCCGCCGTGCACGAGGAACACCTGTCCCTGTCGCAGGTTGGCCGCCATGAAGACGTTGGACCACACGGTCGACGTGACCTCGGGCAGGGCGGCGGCCTCGACGAGGCCGACCCCTTCGGGCACGGGCAGCAGCTGCCCGGCGGGCACGGCGACCTTCGCGGCGTACCCCCCGCCGGTGAGCAGCGCGCAGACCTCGTCACCGACCTTCCACTCACCGGTCCCGCCCCCGCCGAGGGCGCTGACCCGGCCGCTCACCTCGAGCCCGGGGTACGGCGACGAGCCCGCCGGGGGGTCGTAGAACCCTTGCCGCTGCATCACATCGGCGCGGTTGACGCCCGCGGCGACGACGTCGACGAGCACCTCGCCTTCACCCGCCACCGCATCGGGCACGTCGGCCAGCACCAGCGCGTCGGGGCCACCGGGGGTCGGGATCGTGATCGCCTTCATGGGCCCAACCTACGACGGGCGTCCTCCAGCTGCTCGGGGGTGTCGACGTCGAGCAGGTCGTCAGGGGCGACCTTGAGCACGAGGTGCGGCAGGGTGGCGAGCAGCACGCCCGCCCGGCCGGCATGAGGGCTCTCGGGCATCGCCGCCCGCGCGCTCGCGGTCACGTAGGCCGTGAGCAAGGGCTGGGCGCGCCGGTCACACCCCCGGACGGTCGCCGCCACGACGCCGAAGTCGTCAGGATCGGCGACCGCCTCCGCGAGGGCGTCGGCCAGCTGGCGGGCGGCCGGCCCGGCAAAGGGCATGTCGCCGCCGAGGACGACGACGAGCGGGGTGCCGACGTGCCCCAACCCGGCGTCGATCGCGGCGAGCGGGCCGCCGGCGGGCGGCTCCTCGACGGCCCACGTGACGGCACGGCTGACCTCTCGCGGGGGCCCCACCACCACGACCGGCCAGTCGGCGGGGAGGGAGTCGAGCAGGTGCCCCAGCACCGTGGTCCCGCCGAGGGACTGGTCGAGCTTGTCGGCGCCGAAGCGGGTGGAGCCTCCACCCGCCACGACGAGTGCGGTGACGCTCCTGGTCATCAGGTGCCCCTTCCGGTTGGTGCGGCACCGGAACCCGTGCCCCTGTGGCCACCCATGAGACCACGGGCGCCACTAGCATGTCGTGCGTGAGCACTCCCGGCCCGCAGGACGCCCGCGAGCCCGCGGCGTCGTACGATGTGGGCCGACCGATGCCGTCCTACGGGCCGGCTGCTCCGGTGCGGGCCACCGACACCCAGGCCATCGTCGCGTTCGTGCTCGGCATCTTCTCGGTCGTTATGATCCCTTTGCTGGGGCCCGTCGCGATCGTCGTCGCCAACGGGGTGCTGCGCAAGGTGGCGACGGGCGAGATCCCGGTGGAGAGCCGAGGGCTTGCCACCGCGGGCCGCGTGCTGGGAATCATCGGCACCGTGTTCCTGGGTCTCGGGGCACTGTTACTCGTGGTCTTCGTCGCCGTCACCGCGATGCGGACGTGACCCCGGGCCTCTGATGCGGCCCGATGGCACCTGATCCCACCTGGTCATGCGGAGTTGCGAGCCTGCTGCACGGCCGGCTGCACGGCATACACGGCGTCGACGAGCCGCACCACGGCGTCAGCGACGAGGGCACCGGGGTCGGTGAGGGCGTAGTCGACCATTGGTGGCGCGGTGCCGTGGTCGGTGCGGGTGAGCAGGCCGTCGGCTTCGAGCAGCTTGAGGGTCTGCGACAGCATCTTCTCGCTGACGCCGTCGACGCGGCGGCGCAGGGCACCGAAGCGCAGCGGTCCGTCAACGAGAGCGGCGAGGGTCAGCGCCCCCCACCGACCGGTCACGGTCTCGAGGGTCTGCCGCGACGGGCAGCGGGTGGCGAAGACGTCGTAGCCCTGAGTCTCGTCGGCTGTACCGGTCATGTCGCCTGCTCCTGGTCGTCTGCGGAACCCAACCCTAGCAACCCGTAAGCACTAACTCATGGTTGGCGCTAACTTTCAGTTAGTCTAGGGTCGAGGTGATCCCCACACGACCAGAAAGAGGACCACCATGACCATCGCCGTCACCGCCGTCACCGCCGCCACCGGCCACCTCGGGCGCCTCGTCGTCGACGAGCTGCTCGCCCACGTGCCCGCCACCGAGGTCGTCGCCATCGCCCGCGACGCCGCCAAGGCCGCCGACCTCGCCGAGCTCGGGGTGACGGTGCGCGTCGCGGACTACGGCGACGGCAGCGCCATGGAGGAGGCGCTCGCCGGCGTGGAGCGCCTGCTGCTCATCTCGGGCAGCGAGGTCGGGCAGCGCAGCACGCAGCACGCCACCGTCATCGACGCCGCGCTCGCTGCCGGCGTCGCCCACATCAGCTACACCAGCGTCCTCGGTGGCGCGGCGTCCATCCTGCCGGTCGCGCCCGAGCACCTCGACACCGAGGCCCACCTGCGCGAGGTGGGTGTGGCCCACACGCTGTTGCGCAACGGGTGATACCACGAAAACTACGCGGCCACCCTAGCGTCCGCCGCGGCCACCGGCACCGTGCTCACCAGCGTGCAGGACGGGCTCGTCGCCAGCGCGCCTCGCGCCGACTACGCGCGAGCCGCTCCCGTCGTCCTCACCACTCCGGTCGCCGAGCTCGAGGACGTCTACGAGCTCTCAGGTGACGACGCCTGGCCTCAGGAGGTCCTCGCGGCCGCGGTCGCCGAGGTCATCGGCAAGCCGGTGACCGTCACCCGGGTCACCGCTGCCGAGCAGGTCGCGGCCCTGCAGCTGGCCGGCCTCGACGAGGGCACGGCCGGTTTCGTGGCAGCCATCGACGCCGCCATCGACCATGGCGACCTCGCGATCCAGACCGGCCAGCTGGCCGCGCTCATCGCCCGGCCGACGGGCTCGCTGGTCGACGGACTGCGCCCGCTCGCCTGACCTGAGCCCGCCCGGGTGGGCCGGGCGGCCCCCTTCATAGCCACCGCAACAAGTGGGAAGGCCCGGGGGCTGTGCGGCTCAGTCCTGCGAGTACGTACTGAGGAAGTCTCCGATGCGGTGGACCGCCTCGGTGAGCACGTCCGCGTCGGGCAGGGCCACGAGCCGGAAGTGGTCGGGCTCGAACCAGTTGAAGCCGGTGCCGTGCGTCACGAGCAGCTTCTTGGCCCGCAGCAGGTCGATGACGAAGCGCTCGTCGTCGACGATGTGGTGCACGGCAGGATCCAGTCGCGGGAAACAGTAGAGCGCACCTCGGGGTTCGACGCAGCTCACCCCGGGAATCTCGTTGAGCAGCCGCGTGGCCAGCTTGCTCTGCTCATAGAACCGGCCGCCGGGCACGATGAGCTCCTGCACCGACTGGTAGCCACCGAGCGCTGTCTGGATGGCGTGCTGACCGGGCACGTTGGCGCACATGCGCATGTTGGCCAGCAGGGTGATGCCCTCGAGGAAGTCCTCAGCCAGGTGGGTCGGCCCCGAGATCATCACCCAGCCCGCGCGGTAGCCGCACGCCCGGTATGCCTTCGACAGCCCCGAGAAGGTCAGGCACAGCACGTCTTCACCGGCGAAGGTCGCGGCGTGGTGGTGCACGGCGTCGTCGAAGATGATCTTCTCGTAGATCTCGTCCGCCATCACGACGAGCCGGTGCCGCCGGGCGATGTCGACCAGGCCGCGCACGACCTCGTCGGAGTAGACCGCGCCGGTCGGGTTGTTGGGGTTGATGACCACGAGGGCGTGGGTCCCCGGGGTGATCTTCGCCTCGATGTCGTCGAGGTCGGGAGCCCAGCCGTTGGTCTCGTCACAGCGATAGTGCACCGGCGTGCCGCCGGCAAGGGTGACGGCGCCGGTCCACAGCGGGTAGTCGGGCGCCGGCACGAGGATCTCGTTGCCGTCGTCGACGAAGGCCGTCAGCACCATCGAGATCAGCTCGCTGACTCCGTTGCCGATGTAGATGTCGTCGACGAGGGTCTCGGTCAGGCCGTGCGACTGGTAGTACTGCGCGACGGCCGTGCGCGCGGAGTAGATGCCGCGGCTGTCGCTGTAGCCCTGCGAGCCGGGTAGGTGGCGCACCATGTCGGCGACGATCGACTCGGGGGCCTCGAAGCCGAAGAGCGCCGTGTTGCCGATGTTGAGCTTGAGGATTTTGTGCCCCTCGGCCTCGAGCCGCTGGGCCTCGACGAGGATGGGTCCACGCACGTCATAGCGCACGCCTTGCAGCTTCTTGCTCTGGACGATCTCGCGCATGGAAGCACTCTGTCACCCCGGCCGGCCCGCCCGCTCCGGGGATTCTCGGGGTGGGCGGTCAGTGCGAAGAGCGGGGTTCCACGGTGAGCAGACGCCGCCAAGGGTAGCCGTAGAGCCACCGTAGGCCTCGGATGGCCAGGACGATGCTGGTGGCAACCATGACGGGCACCCCCACCGAAGTCGTCGAGTAGGCGAGGCCGTAACCCCCCGGGAGGGCGGCGAAGGCGAGCAGGGCGGCGAGCAGGCCCAGGGCAGTGGTCGCCCGACGGTCGCGCAGGGTGGCGGCCAGCACCGGCAGGGCCCACAGGAGGTACCAGGCGTAGAAGGCCGGGGAGAGCAGGGCGACGGCCAGCAGGGCGAAGCCGGCGGCGCGGCATACGGCGCGGGGGTCGTGGGCGTGTCGGGCGGCGTCGAGCCACAGCAGCGCGAGGAGCAGGCCGAGCAGCGCGAGGGCGGCGACGCGTCCACCGGTGGTGACGGACGCCCCCAGCTCGGCGCCACCGACCCAGCCGGCGAGGGTGCCCCACGCGGTGGACACGGCCGTCCAGCTCGCTGCCTGCCCGGGGGCGCTGAGAGCCCCCAGCCAGCGGAAGCCGAGCCCGGTGGCGAGGCTGAGACCGGCGAAGACGACGGCGGTCAGGGCCGAGGCGAGGGCGGCACGTAGGACGACCCGACCCCAGCGGGCCGGCTCACCGTCGGCCGCCCACAGGAGAGCGAGGAAGGGGACGGCGACCGCGGCCGGGGCCTTGGTCGCGGTTGCTGCGCTGATGAGCAGGATCGTTGCGGCCCAACGGCGCTCGAGGGCGAGCGCAACGGCGGCAACCACCCCGGCCACCATCAGCGCGTCGTTGTGCGCACCCGAGACCAGGTTTCCGGCGACGACCGGGGTCAGCACCCCGAGCCACAGGGCCCGCACCTGCGCGCGCTCGTCGCCGCCGAGGCGGCGGACGACGGCGGGCACGCCCCAGGCGAGTGCGGCCACCGCCAGCACGGCGAGCAGGCGCAGCAGCGCGAGGGCGACCAGCAGGTGACCCGCCGCCACGCCCGCCACGAGACGGGCCAGCACGAGGAAGACCGGCCCGTACGGCGCCGGTGTGTCGAGCCAGGTGCGCGCGACGCTCTCCACCCACGGCGAGTCGAGCACGCGAACGCCCTGGGTGTAGGGGTCGAGGCCGGTGTGGACCATGAGGCCCTGCGCGGCATACGAGTAGACGTCGCGGCTGTACAGCGGCGCGCTGAGCACGAGCGGGCCGCACCACCAGGCCGCCGTACGTCGGGCCCACCCCAGCCCCACGGGGCTGTCTCGCAGCGCCCACCAGCAGTAGACGAGGGTGCCCACGGCCAGGACCGCCACCGAGGCGGCGAGGTTGGAGCCCCCCTCGGGGCGCCAGGGGACGACGCCCGGCCAGACGACGGGTGAGAACTCGTGGGGGACGGCCGCGCAGAACCACGAGGCCACGGTGAGGGCCACAGCCGCGGCTGTCCCGACCGTCCGCCAGGTCGCGGGCGAGCGGCGCTGGCGAGAGGGTCGCAGGAGCCTCAGGACCCTGTCCTCCCGTCGACACCCTCCCGCAGAAGGTCGACGTGCCCGCAGTGCTGGGCGTACTCGGCGATCATCCGGAGCACCAGCCAACGCAGGTCGACGTCCTCGGACCAGTCCAGCGGCCGGGCGGTGTCGTCGAGGTCGTGAGCGCCCAAGATCTCGCGGGAGACCGCGCACTCGGACCGCCAGGTCTCCAGGTCGGCGGCGAAGTCGGCCTCCGGGGGCGGGTTGAAGTCGAGGTCGGGCTCGTCGGTGGTGAAGAAGAGGAACGGCACGTCGCGGCGCTCGAA
>Ga0123337_10007622_pt1 | contig 10044 bp, 9 predicted proteins | sample frozenSSSSmetaG_FD_89792 | JGI IMG/M metagenome (GOLD analysis project Ga0123337, IMG submission 89792) | Glacier valley bacterial and archeal communities from Borup Fiord, Nunavut, Canada, to study Microbial Dark Matter (Phase II) -... | ecosystem: Environmental > Aquatic > Freshwater > Ice >...
AGCTTGACTGGAAACGTGACGGTCAGCTCGCGCTGGGGGACGCGCAGAATCTTGCGTAGGCCGACTTCGAGGTCAAGCATGTCGGCGGCGATATCGAACTGGCGCTGGGCATTGGCATACGGGTTTTCACGCGCTGGTGCCATAGAATTCCTCCTCATTGAGAATGCTTGATTAGCGCGATTCGATTTGTAGGTCGTTTTTTCGCCCGGTAGGCCAGAAAAACGACCTACAGCGGGTGCGAAATCCAGCGTCTGCGTACATCCTACTATAAACTAAACACGATCCGACATAGGTTCGGAACTGACATCCGGCGCATCACTAATGAGCTCGTGATCGCACCGCACGACGCGCCGCTGCCACCATTCCGCATAGCGGCGATGCAGATGGCGGCTCTCACGCGAGACCTTCCACTGCGCCCGCAGCGCGATACGACCTGCCGCACCGACCAGCGGCGTTTGCACGGCTGCCCAGCGCCGCAAAAAGCGCTTAAAGATCAGCGTCGAGCGCCGAATCAGCCAGTTCCGCCGACCCACCAGCGCGATGCCGACCACCAGGAACAGCACGCCCTGAAGCACCGGCAGCACTAGCCCAATCAGCCCGAGCAAAATAAAAAACCACCCGAGCACCTGCCGCAGCAGCCTCCAGGCGATCAATGCACCACGACGAAAGGATGTGCGCGTTATTCGTTGCATGCTATCAGTATAGCATAGCTCAGGCGCGCTGGAGATGAGGGTTGGATTTGAAATCATGGCGGTTGCATGATCGCGGTTGAGCAGCTGATCGGGCAGCCCGCTTCAGTGGTCGTTGCGGCCGAGCACGGCGGCGGTAGCCCCGCGCGGCCCAGCGGCTGGAGATGGCCGTGTTTGACCAAACACGCTTTACGCGCGGCCAAGCACACGCCGCAGTAGCGCGCGCTCCTCCACGCCAAAGGTGCCCAACAGCCACAGCGCTACCAGATACACCGGCAGCGCCACGACGACCGCCAGCAGCGCCAGCAGCGGCATCTGTGGGTCGAAGCTGCGAATCGCCAGCATCGCTGCGCCCATCAGCAGCGCCGCAATCGCCGGTCGCCAGGCGAGCGCCAGCAGCGGCGGAGCCAGCTGCTCACGCCGCAAGATCGGCAGGAAGACCAGAAACAGCACGATCTCGGAAAGCAACGTAATCACACCAGCGGCATACAGGCTCCAATTCGGCAGCAGCAGATAGCGGCTAAACCAGGGTACTGCTATGAGATTCGCCAGCAGGTTGAAGACCGCCCCAATCACAAACGCACGCGTAATCGCGCGCTGCCGATTGACTGCGATCAGCACATATTGCAGCAGACCATTGGCGAACGAGAGTGGCAGAAACCAGGCCAGAATCGCCAGCACATTCGCCGAGACCGGCAGATAATCGCCTGCGTTGCGTCGCGCGAAGAGCAGGACGAGATCAGGTGCCAGCAGCATCAGGCCGACCGAGATAGGAAACGCCAGCAGCAGCAGCACCTGAAGCGTGCGATTCTGCGCCAGCGCCAGCCCACTTCGCTCGCCATCGGCACGGCGCGCGAGCATTGGGAAGACCGCAAAGGTGATCACCGGCGGCAGGATTGTCGCAATGCTGATAATCTGATAGGCCAGATTATACTGAATTACTTGCAAATCGCCCGTGCCGGTGGCGAACGCTTTGATGATAAAGGTATCGAAGCGAAAGAAGATTGCGTTGAGCAGATTATTGAGCATGAGCGGCAGCGCCAGCGGCAGGAGTTGGCGAATGATCGCGCCATCCCATTGGATGGTTGGTCGAAAGAAATCGCGGCTTTGCAGCACCAGATACAGCAGCGCGGTGAAGGTCGAAACGCCTACCGCCGCCCAGGCTAGCCCGATGATGCCGAACCCAAGCGCCAGCACGGCGAGGCGAGCCAGCATGCTCAAAATAGCGGTGACGACCTCGACAACCGCTGGCACCTCCATGCGCTCGGCCGCGTTGTAGAGCGCTGTGACCGCGCTGGAGTAGGCGCCGGGGATCAGCGTGAGAATTAAAATCCAGATCGCCTGCTGACCAATCGGGGTGATGCTCTCGCCAAGGTTAAGCGCCGCAAGCAGGCTATATGAACCAATCAGCAGCACAGCCACCGGCAGCGCGCCCAGCAGCACCAGCACGCTCCGCAGCGCCAGCGTCACGCCAAAATAGCGCCGCGCGGCGTTGGGATCACGCGCGACCTCCCGCGTCAGCAGGATTCCCAGGCCAAATTCAGTGAACGTGCCAAGAATCTGCACCACAAATAGCGCCGCAAAGGTATACGGGCCAATATCGGCCCCGCGCAACGTGCCGAGCAGCACAAAGGCGAATAGCAGATCGAGCGCGCGAACGACCAGGCGCAGCGCGAGCGGGACGACGCTATTCTTCACCACCCGCCGGGCAGCGTTGTCGGAGTCTTCGCGGTAGAAGCGCCGCCAGAGGAGCACGGCCAATCCCAGGAGCAGCAGCAGGGCCATCGCGCCGAAGAGAAACAGCTTGATGCGGTCATTCAGCATATTGGCAGATTATAGCACGTTGTCGGGAAACGGCAGTTTGCAGCCGGTAGAGAATCCACAAAGCGGCACGCAACGGGCGTAATATTTCGTGTCGCTTTGTGCCGCTTTATGGATCATGCTGAACCTTTTCTTGGCGAATCATTCACTGCTTGCGATGTGTGCGGATCGGCGGCTGCTCCTCGGAGGTGGCATCTGTCGCCGGGGCCGCAGGTGTATCGGCGGATGAGCCACCCAGCAGCGCGCCCAGAATGTCGCCCAGACCGCTCGGCAGCCCGCTATCGGCTGGTGCTTGACTACTACGCGGCGGAGCCTGATTGCCTGCCTGCGCCTGTCCGCCCATCAGCGCGCCCAGAATGTCGCCCAGACCGCCCGGCAGCCCGCTATCGGCTGGTGCTTGACTACTACGCGGCGGAGCCTGATTGCCTGCCTGCGCCTGTCCGCCTAGCAGCGCGCCCAGGATGTCGCCCAAGCCGCTTGGCAGCCCGCCGCCCGCTGGCGCTTGATTTCCTGCTGGTAACTGGCCGCCTGCCGTGCCAAGAATGCTCGAGATCAAATCGCCCAAGCCGCCGCTGGGTGCGCTTGCGCCGCCCTGGCCCTGCGCTTGGCCGAGCATACGTTTGGCGAGATACGCGACAGCAGCCGACAAGATCATCTTGCCGAGCGGGGTATTGATGACTGAGTCTTTCCCCAAAATCTTGTCAAGCGGCCCAAAATTTTGTGGCGACGTTCCATGAATATTGTCGGCCAACACTTCGCGCTCATGCGCAGGCAGCAGGCCCATAATCTGTTGATTCGCCTCAGCCGCCAGCTCGGGCGGCGCATGACTCAGCAGTTCTTTGTAACGCTGCGCCGCCTCCGCAGTGGAAATGCTCTGCGGGTCGTCCTGAAATCGCTTGAGGTAATCGCTATAGTCCGCCTGACTCTGCTCCGACAGATGTACACTCATGCTCTTCCTCCTGATTGCAGTTTATCCCAGCCCATGCTCGAAATCGAGTAGCCGAATCGCAGTTCGGCAAGAATAACACAACCGCGATAAATGTGCCATTTTCTGGCGATCTTAGGGTGTGACGGAAAGTCCTACGCCTGCAGACGAAAACAGACCAACGCGGACAACTGGCACGTATCTGCACTATCTCCAAAGATGAGCGGCTGCTTGCCCTAGCTCGCCACTCGGCACTCGCCACGCCGCTGCGACTTGCGCCCAGCACGAAGCGTGTTATAATCGCCGAGTCATCGAAAAGTAATGACACATGGGCATCCAAAACAGCTTGTTTTACGTTCTATAAGTAGGATCACGGCAACGGAAGTGTAACACCCGGCTTGCACGTCCAGGGATGGAAGGTTCAGGTTCAAATCCTGACGTTGCCACCAATGAATCAAAGAAGCGGCACCCACATATGGGTGCCGCTTCTTTCTTTTTGCGCGTAGACAATGGGGCAGCGAGAAATCATTGCTTTCCAAGGATATGCATTGTACAGACGCGATATATCGCATCCATACGCTGCATGCAATGGCATCACCGCAACCCAGTGCCAAACACAGCTAAACTTTGTTTGCTGCGTGTGTCCTGTGCATAAAAAAGGCGGTGGGGCAGGAACGACGCTGCGCTCCTGCCCCACCGCCCAGCCAACATCTCGCGAGAGACTACGGCAGCAGCGGCTTGACCTTCGGCACAATCTCGGCCCCGCCCGCAAGTGCGATCTTCGGAATAATCTCCGGCACAGCCGAGAGCGCGATTTTCAGTACCTCATCCATAGAAGATACCGGGATAAGCTGAAGGTCGTCGCGCACTTTCTGCGGCAGCTCAACAATATCCTTGGCGTTATCCTTTGGCAGAATGAAGGTCTTGATGCCAGCGCGATGGGCCGCCAGCGTCTTCTCCTTCAGGCCGCCAATCGGCAGCACCTTGCCGCGCAGCGTCACCTCGCCGGTCATCGCCACATCGCGCCGCACTGGCCGCCCGGTCATCGCCGAGATCAGCGCCGTCGTCAGCGTAATGCCCGCCGATGGGCCATCCTTCGGCACTGCGCCTTCCGGCACATGGACGTGAATATTGTGCTCCTCGAAGTAGTTCGGGTCGATACCCAGCTGATCGGCGCGGAAGCGCGCGTAGGACATCGCCGCCTGAGCCGACTCCTTCATGACATCGCCGAGCTGGCCGGTGAGCTGTAGAATGCCCTTGCCACGCATCGGCAGCACTTCAATCGAGAGCGTATCGCCGCCGGTTGGCGACCAATACACGCCCGTCGCCACGCCGACTTCATCCTGCTCCTCGGCCAAGCCGAACGAAAAGCGCTCTGGCCCAAGATAGGTCGTAACATCGCCCGCGTCGATCAAATAGTTCGGCGCTTTTTCGCCGCTATCCGAGGCCGTAGCGACCTTGCGGGCGATCTTGCGGCACAGGCTCGCCAGCTCACGCTCCAGGTTACGCACACCAGCCTCGCGGGTGTACTCGCGAATCAGCTTCAGCACGGCCGCATCGGTGATCACCACCTGATCATCCGCAAGGCCGTGAAACTCGCGCTGCTTGCGTACCAGGAAGCCCTGGGCGATACCCAGCTTCTCATCCTCAGTGTAGCCGCCAATCTCAATGATCTCCATACGGTCGCGCAGCGGCCCGGGGATCGGGTCGAGTTGATTGGCGGTGGCAATAAAGATCACCTGCGAAAGATCGTACGGGATCTCCAGGTAGTGATCCGAGAAGGCGTTATTCTGTTCCGGATCGAGCACTTCCAGCAGCGCCGAGGTCGGGTCGCCACGGAAATCCTGCCCAACCTTATCGACCTCATCGAGAATATAGACCGGGTAGCGCGATTTAGCGGTCTTCATGCCCTGGATGATCCGGCCCGGCATCGCGCCAATGTAGGTGCGCCGGTGGCCGCGAATCTCGGCCTCATCGCGAATACCGCCCAGGCTGGTGCGAACGAACTGACGCCCCAGCGCGCGCGCAATCGAGCGCCCGAGCGACGTCTTGCCAACTCCGGGCGGGCCGACGAAGCACAGGATCGGCGAACGCATTTTGTTACCGGCCAGCTTACGCACGGCCAAATACTCCAGCAGACGCTCCTTGACCTTCTCCAAACCGTAGTGATCTTCGTCGAGCACAATCTGCGCTTGGGCGATGCTGATCTCGGGCAACTTCTCCTCGGCCCAGGGCATCGTCGTCAGCCAATCCAGATACGTGCGAATCACGCCAGCCTCGGGGCTATTCATGCCCTGTTGCGCCAGCCGCTTCAGCTCGTGGGCGGCCTGCTCTTTCACATACTCAGGCGCATCCAGCTCGGCGATCTTGCGGCGCATCTCATCGATCGGGTCGTCTGAGTCCTCATCTTCGCCCAGCTCGCGGCGAATGACGCGCATTTGCTCGCGCAAGAAATATTCGCGCTGACTCTGATCAAGCACCTCTTTGGTATCCTGCTGAATCTTCTGGCGCAGCTTGAGCAGCTCCAGCTGACGTGCCAGCAGCATATACGCCTTGCGCAAGCGCTCGATTGGGTCGATCTGGTTAAGAATATCGAGCCGCTCCCGGAACTCGAATGCTGGCGCATAGGTCACGATGTCCGCTAGGTGGCCGGGCTTGTCGATCCGATGCACAAACGCGACTGCATCCTGCGGCACTTCGCCCAAATGATCGACGAACTCGTCAACCTGCTGCTTGACCGTCTCCATCAGCGCCTCGACCTCTATGCCAATCGGCTCAGCGTCGACAAGCGGCAGGCAGCGCACGCGGTAGAATGGCTCGGTCTGCAAGCTGGCCTGAATCGCAGCGCGCGTCAAGCCTTCCAGAATGATTCGCACCGTGCCATCAGGCAGCTTAATAAACTCTTCTAAGCGGGCGACCACACCGATCGGCGGCAGTTGCTGCGGCTGACCATTCTTGTAGCCTTCGATCTCATTTTCAGAGACGAAGATCAGCAGCACTTCCTGATCTTCTGCCCATGCCTGCTCCATCGCTCGGTAGGATTTCCCCTGCCCAACTTGAAGCGGCACAGTCATGTGCGGCATAATTACCATTTCCCCCAGCACAACCAGCGGCAGCTCACGCTCGCCTGATTCCCCGCGATTGGGGAGCACCTTGGTCTCGCGCTCGGAGGTTTCCCGGTTCTTACTCATCTGAATATCCTCACTTGTCAGGCTGTCTGCCCGCATGACCTCAAATTAGAATGGTTTAGAGCTCGCTGCCGATTATAATCTTACGCTCCAGTCTCGCCTCATGGTAACACAAATTTGGCTGTGTGAAGATGAACGTCGGCTGAGATCATTTTTTCGTTCGCGCTATGCAAGCCACTCGTTCCCCCGCACTGTCTACACCGAACAGCTAGGCACAAAGGTTCGGTTCGGCGCGCTGCTGTGCGTGGCGATCACCTCACGTTTTGCAGGCCGCCGCGCCATTTGGGCGCTCATGTGCCTCGAATACGCGCGACAGGCCGCTGAGCATCGCGTCGAGCAGCCGCAGCAGCTCATCGGCTTGTTCAGGCGGAATATCGGTCAGCGCCGAGTGCATCTCGGCGCGGCGCGCGTGCTTGATCGCCTGGAGCAGCACGCGCCCCGGCTCAGTCACTGAAACCATCACTTGGCGGCGATCACCATTCGGCCGACCACGCACCACCAGCCGCTTTTCCAGCAGCCGATCCACTACGCCAGTGAGCGACGCCGCTGATTGGTGCGTGGAACGCGCCAGATCCGACATTTTGCACTCGTCATCACAATAGCTCAGGTGCAGCAATGTATGAAACTGCGGCACCGTGAGATCAAAGCGATCATCAGACAGCAGCTGCATGAACTGACGCTGTCCCAGCCAGCCAATCTGCATGATCGCCTGCTCGATTCGCTCAAACACATGCTCATCTACACTGCTGGCGTTCATGGCAATTTACTCGGTATTATTGATATTCAATAACGCTAAGTATATCATCCCAAGTAGGCTGCGTCAAATACGTAGGAGCATAGCAGAATGTCCGCAAAAGTCCTTCGGCAAATACCTTGCATCCCAAAGTAAATTACATGCCCGCCAACATTCCGATCACATCTTGTGTGCCACATTGTCGGCAGAGCAGAGTATCATCCAAGTAAGTACATCGAATGAATACATTCCTGTTGATTTTGAGGGCCAGCGATGACGCCACGCAAAATATTAATTGTCGACGACGAAGCTAATCAGCGGCTCATGGTTGAGCAAGCTCTGCGCGCCTTGCCGTTCGACTGGACAATATCGACCGCAGCATCCGGCCAGGAGGCGCTTGATTCGCTTGCGCTGCACCAGCCCGACCTGATTATCACCGATTATCATATGCCGATAATGAATGGGCTTGAGCTAATCGCACGGGTGCGCGAGCTTCGGATTCCTTCGCGGATCATTTTGATCACCGCCTATAGCTCGCCCGAGCTGTACGACGCCGCACAGAAGCTTCAGGTCGATCACTACCTGACCAAGCCCGTGCCGCTGACCTTGCTTCGCCGCATCGCCACCGGCACGCTCGACGCAACGCACGCGCCGCTGACTGGCAACATAGGTTGAAGCGTTCAAGTGCGCCGCGCTCACAGGCAGAGAGAAGCTACCACTCCCATTACACCCATCTCGCTGCATAGCGACCGGACATCCTGACGCCGAAACGATGATCGCGCTGATGTAGCGGCGCGCTTTGCGCCCACCTACAGCGCTCACGGCCCGGCATCGTGGGCGAGCTCGCCCCTACGATTCCGATGCGCAACCGTGCTTGCCAGTGCATGTGCCGATGGCATGAATAACGTAGCGAAAGATATGTCCTTGGGAACGGATTGGGGTGCGGGTACTGGTCGGCTCAATGCGTTTGCGCTCGCCTATAGCCGCAGCAACTTCCCTCGCGCTTCTCACCGCCAGCTCGTGAAATCTATACATTAATAAACGACGAAAGACGAAGGACGAATAGTTCATGACCTTCATCCTTCATCTTTCGTCTTTCCTACTTATTCTGATAGCAAGATGCTTGCCCACGAATTAGCGAAATTGGATGATGCGGAGAAAGCTATCGGCCTTGAGCGCCGCGCCGCCCACCAGCGCGCCATCGATATCGGGCTGCGACATCAGCTCGTCCACATTGTCGGGCTTGACGCTGCCGCCGTACTGGAGGCGAATTTGATCGGCGGCTGCCGCGCCATACAGCTCGGCCAGCGTGCTGCGGATGGTCGCGTGCATGGATTGTGCGTCGGCGGGTGTCGCGGTATCGCCGGTCCCAATCGCCCAGATTGGCTCATAGGCGATCACCAGATCATCCAACGATGCCGGCGCGACAGCAGCCAGCCCAGCGCGTAGCTGGCCGATTACCACCGCCGTAGCCGCGCCAGAATCACGCTCGGGCTTGGTTTCGCCGACGCACATAATGCCGCGCAGCCCGTGGCTGAGCGCTGCGTGCAGCTTGCGATTGACAATCGCATCGGTATCGCCAAAGACCTGACGCCGCTCGCTGTGACCAACGATTGTGTAGGTGCAGCCAACATCCTTGAGCATTAGCGGCGAGATCGCGCCGGTGTACGCGCCCTGTTCCTCGTAGAACACATCCTGTGCGCCCAGACTGATCGGCGTTTCCTGGAGCAGTGGGCTAAGCGCGTGCAGTGCGGTATAGGGCGGGCAGATCAGCACCTCGCGGTCGTGCGTGTCGCCCAGGCCGCGCAATAGCGCCTCGGCCAGCTCAACCGCCTCGGCGATTGTTTTGTACATCTTCCAATTTCCAGCAATCAGGGGCGTGCGCATTTAGTACTCCTTTAAAATCAGCGAATCGGAACGCCTAGCAGACCCCAGGCCATCACCGGCTCGACCGCAAACGCGAGCGCGATGCCAATCGCTACCGTGATACCAAAGTAGAGCGGACTCCAAGCGAGCACCTTAGCGCCATCGAATGGGCCAGCCGGGATCATATTAAACAGGCCGATCCAGGCGTTGAGCTTATAGCCAATGTAGCAGAGCTGTATCGCCCAGTTCGGCAGCGCAACCCCAGCAAAATACAGTACCGGCAGCGCCAGCAGAAACAGCAGCGCGAACACCAGATTGGTCGCCGGGCCGGCCAGCGCGATCAGGCCACCTTGGCGATCAGTCAGGTAGCCACGATGCCAGACTGCACCCGGCGCGGCAATAAAGAAGCCCGCGAACGCAACCACGATCGAGATCAGCAGCCAGCCATTATTTGCCACGAAGTGCGCCTCGGCACCAAACCTGCGCGCGACAACCCGATGCGCCAGCTCATGAAACACAAACGCCAGCCCGCAAACCACCCCAGCTATCAGCAGATTGCTCACGAAAGCAAAGCTCAGGAGATTCTGCGCGCCGGTTCGCAAGATCGCATATGCCAGCGTCGTGCCAGCCCAGGCTTTCAGAAGCTCGAAATTATCATTGGATTTACCCTGGAAAATGCCCTCGTCGGGAACAGTGAAGATATTACGCACATGAACCTGCTTCTTTCTAAGCCATTGAGGGTTCTTGGCCACTTTTGGTGAAATGACCCAGGAACTCTATACTGGCCTCTATCGTAGCCGCACACGAGGAGGTCAGCCATGG
>Ga0123337_10007624_pt1 | contig 10042 bp, 8 predicted proteins | sample frozenSSSSmetaG_FD_89792 | JGI IMG/M metagenome (GOLD analysis project Ga0123337, IMG submission 89792) | Glacier valley bacterial and archeal communities from Borup Fiord, Nunavut, Canada, to study Microbial Dark Matter (Phase II) -... | ecosystem: Environmental > Aquatic > Freshwater > Ice >...
CAATGGCGACAGTTGCTGCCCAACAGGCATTCTTTTAAAGAGGCATGGCTGGTGATTTTGCACGACCTGCACATAAGGAAAATGCTGCCTCCTCAAAATAAATACAATGCTGCCCAGCGTATCGCCTATACAAGTATTATCGTAATGGGGTTTGGTTCTTTGTTAACCGGCATCGCAATTTATAAGCCAGTACAGTTTTATTGGGTTGCGTGGTTTTGTGGCGGTTATCACTTGGCAAGGATCTGGCATTTTGTTTTAACTATAGGTTATGTGCTGTTTTTTGTTATACATATAGTACAGGTAATAATTGCAGGCTGGAATAATTTCAGGTCGGTTATTTCGGGGTTTGAAATTGTAAAAGAGCAAGCAGTAACAAACGTAAAAATCAATGAAGATGAACAATCCATTCAATAAAAAGACAACCGAAAAAATAGTATATCAAAAGCAAATTAACCGGCGCAATTTTATTGCCTTCACAAGTTTTATCGGCTTGAATGTAGTGGCATTTGAAAGTTGGCGCTGGCTGTATAAATCACCCGAAGAAAAGAGTGGCATAACGGCAGGTGCAAGAAAGCCACTTAGAAAAGCACTTAACCAGAATGAATTAATTTTAAGAAAAACATTTTCGGATGGGCATCTTGTAAAAACCTACCCCAAATCAATGGCAGATCCTAACGTGAGGGTTAACAGCGAAATAGGGATCGATGACCCAGATTATGATTCCAAAACATGGTCGTTAATTATAAATAAAAAAGATGGGAGCCAGCTGCAATTAAGCTTAAAAGATATAATGGCGCTGCCTAAAACAGAAATTGTGTATGATTTTAAATGTGTTGAAGGATGGGACCAGATATCCTATTGGGGAGGCTTAAAATTCAAAGATTTTATAAATCATTTCAATTTACAGGAAGAAGCCAAGCTTCAATACGTAGGCATGGCAACGCCAGATAAAGCCTATTATGTAGGTATCGATATGCCAAGTGCCCTGCATCCTCAAACCTTACTGGCCTACGAAGTAAATGGAAAGTTGCTGCCCATGAACCATGGGCATCCGCTACGTCTTATCATCCCTGTTAAGTATGGTATAAAAAATTTAAAACGCATCGGCACCATTTCTTTTAGCGATGAACGCCTGCCAGATTATTGGGCAGAGCAAGGGTATGATTATTATTCAGGTTTATAACGGTTCAGCTTAACAGAGCAGGTGTTTCAGCCGAAATTTAACCGCGAAAAAATGTTTTTTAACCTAAGCTGACAACCCTTAGTTAATTATTTTTCGCAAAAGAAAAATATCCTGCCCACCAACGTAAGGTTCACCTTAGGCAAGGACCTATTTTATTTTTAACTTACGAAAAATATAGATCGGTTTATCAATACCAAAATCTTGCAAAAGTTTTTAAAGCTTATTATCCGGGCCAAAGGTAAACGATAGGGACACGCTTAATAATAATGATATCCTCAATCCAAAATATTACAATCATAATTTTTCAATTTCAAATTGATGCCATCCATCTGATACACGATAAGTAATATGCAGGTTATTGGCTTCAGTAATTTTTTTTACTATGGCAAGCCCAAGCCCGTTGGATGTTTCGCCGCTTTGTTTTGAGGCGGCCATTCTTTTAAATAGCCTTTCTTTTGGTATTTCATCAAAGCTGCTTGTGTTGCTTATTAAGTACTTCGTTGCAGAAATATCTATGCGGATACTACCTCCGGTAAGGTTGTATTTAATAGCGTTGCCAAGCAAATTAGTAATTAAGGAATCAGCAAGCGTGGGGTGGAGCTTTACTATAAAATCCGTTTCATAATTTACGGTAACGCTTAATTGCTTGTCTTTAATAAATTCATTAAAAAGCTGCAGGTATTTTTGCGTTACCTTTGTTAAGTTAATTTCTTTTGTGGTACTGTATTGGTTGTTTTCAATTTTAGCCAGCAGCAACAAGCCTTCATGCAATATTTTTAAACGGTTTAAAGCAGTGATAGCTTCCATAATGGATTGCACCTGCTCATCTTTTAAATTAGTATCCTGCAGCAGCAGCTCCAGCTTGCTTTGTGCAATGGCGACAGGCGTCTGCATTTCATGGGCAGCATTTTCTGTAAACTCTTTCATGTTTACATAGTCCTTATAAATTTTGCCAGCCATAAAATTCAGGGAAGCATTCAATTCATTAAACTCTTTTGTACTAGTATCTTCAAAATGCAAATTTTCCATTTTTTGCAATTCGGCATTTCTTATTTTTTTAAGCGATTGCCCAAATGGCTTCCACAGCCTTTTACTGATAGCCCAGTTAAAAATAAGCGTGGCGGCAAACAAGCCTGCAAATACTGATAACATAGTTTTGGTAATATCCGCTACCAGTGCCGCTTTTTGCTCCTGCGACTGACGGATGATAATTTGGTAGGTAATGCCGCTTACGGCAATAACTTGTGACAGTTGCCTGTAAAAAACAGTATGGCGTTCTTTGGCGTTATATTCATTAACGTCTGTAATAGCAGGTGCTTCGGAAGCGGGCTGCCCGGTTGGAGCAATAAAAATATCCGGCGTTTTTAATATAAAGCTCAGGCCATTGTCCGCTTCGTTTTGAAGGTATTGGGCCCAGGTAACTTCTTCACTCAACAATTCTTTATCGCTGCGGAAATTTATTTTTTTGCTGAACTGCTTAAACAGGTAGAAGCCTGCGACAGATAGCAGCGGTATCATTGCCAGCAAAAAATAAATAGTAGTTTTTGTGAGAAGCTTCATTTGTTGTACCCTGGCTTTGCTAAAGGTCAGTAAACCTGTAGCCGGAGCCATGCGCCGTTTTTATATAGTCATTACTGCCGGCATCTACCAGTTTTTTCCTTAGGTTTTTTATGTGCGTATAAATAAAATCGTAGTTGCTTGCGTGCAGGTATTCGTCGCCCCAAATATGCTCCGCTATAGCCGCTTTGGTTAGTAGCCTTCGCTGGTTAGCAATAAAATACTCCAGCAGCCCGTATTCTTTATCCGTTAAATTAACAGGTTTATAATTTACTGTAACCCGCTGTGCTTCTGCTTCCAGCCTTATTTCATTAAAAACGATCGCCTTGTTGCCATCAAAGTTCCTTCTGCGGATGATGGCATTTATCCTTGCGGTAAGTTCTGATAAATAAAATGGCTTGGAGAGATAATCGTCAGCGCCCAGATCCAATCCGTTCAGTTTATCATCCAACGTATTTTTTGCCGAAATAATGATGATGCCTGCTTTGGATTCCATAAATTTTAACTCCTTTACAATATCAAGTCCATTGCCAAACGGAAGGCCTACATCTATTACGATGCAATCATACAAGTAATTAGTTACCTTCTCTTTGCCGGCTAAAAAATCATTGGCTGCTTCGCAAACAAAACCCTGGTGTTCAAGGTATTTTATAATAGATTCCTGCAATGCTTTTTCATCTTCAATCACTAATATTTTCATACAACAATTTCTTATGCCGGATAAATTAACCGGGTAACTCTTGTGAAGGAAAAATCTTTCATAAATATACTAACAAAAAAACCGCCTCTTTCAAGGCGGGAAGGTAATTCATGGATTATGATTTTACACTGTCCGTTTATCAAAATAAATTTCATTAATCGTTCATCCCAAAATTTCACTTTTTTAAATTCACATCGAAACAGCTTACTGATCTGATTCCGGCTGTTGGTTATCCTGGTTATCACGTGGCTGCTGGTAATTATTTTGTTGCTGCTGCTGCGTTTGTTGCTGCGGATAATTTCCGGCAGCGCCATGCAGTGTGGCCGTTACCACATTTTCTGCTCCGTTTCGCACATAGGCAATACTTAACTTGTCATAAGGGCGCATTGCAGAAATTTTTTCTACCATTTCGGAACCTGTATTTACCACCGTGCCATTTACTTTGGTAATAAAATCTCCTTTCTGAATACCAGCTTCATCTGCAGCACAGCCTTTAGCTACATCCATTACAAATACGCCATTACCATCTGGTATATCATTTTTTTTACGGTCAGCATCGCTCATATGGTCGCTGCCAAACATAACGCCCAGGTAAGCTCTTTTGGCGCTGCCATACTTTATAATATCACCTGCGACACGTGCCACAAGGTTAGAGGGGATAGCATAAGAATAACCTGCATAAGAACCCGTAGGCGATGCTATGGCACTGTTGATGCCGATAAGGTTTCCGTTAATATCAACCAATGCGCCGCCACTGTTGCCGGGGTTTACTGCGGCATCTGTTTGTATAAAAGATTCTATAGGTGCATTGCTGTTACGGTCGTTGATGCCAATGTTTCTTGCCTTTGCACTAACAATGCCGGAGGTAACAGTTATTTCGAGGTTTAGCGGATAGCCAATGGCCAGCACCCATGCTCCTACATGCACATTATCCGAATTATCAAAAGCGATATGGGGAAAATCATTTCCTTCAATTTTTATCACCGCCAAATCCGAACTGGGGTCGGTACCTACAACGGTAGCTTTATAATCTTTTTTATTGTTGAGCGTTACCATCAGTTCATCGGCCTTGTCAACCACATGGTTGTTGGTTACAATATAGCCCGTTGTACTAATAAGCACTCCGGAACCGGACGCCACCTGCCTGGCATTGCTGCCGGCGCTGCCATCGTTATAAGACATGCCTGCACCATTATCATCCCTCGAACCCATTTGCCCGAAAGGATTAGAAGCTTCCCCACCCGGGCGTTTCAGCACTTTTATATGTACCACTGCCGGAGATGCTTTTGCTGCGGCAGTTTCAAAATCAGCCGGGCCTGCAGTGTTGTTATCACTGTAATTTGCAGTTTTAAAAAGAGAAGATGCAGCAGGAACATTTATGGCCAAAATATTTTGGTGATTGTATTTGCTGTAGCCCCAGGCAGCGCTGGCAAAGGCAACTGCAGTTAAAAGAGAAACAGCGATCATTTTTTTTAGTATCATTTTATATTGTTTTATATTGAATAGCAAATTTGCAGGCCACTTATGAGGGAAGTCTGTAGAAAAATGTAAAGGAGTTGTTAAACGTATTGCGGAAAATGCATGGGAACAGGTACTTTAAAGACGCATGTTCTTTATGCAAGCCAACTGATTGGTACAATGGAAAATATTTGCTGGTACGGGCTTCATGCCGGAGAACAAGCGGCCCTAAAAAAGGACTGCCAAACTAAATCCTCATTCGTCGATTTAATTTGGCAGTTTGTTTAGTAAGATGGCTATTAAGTTTTAATGTTAGGACCTTAAAAACTAGGCGGCCATTTTGCGGCATTCTTCTGCGCATTCCTTACAGGCTTGTGCACATTCCTTGCAATGCTCTGTGTGGTGTTGCCCACACTCGTTGCCGCATGCATCGCATAGGGCTGCACAAATTTTGCAAATTTCTTTGGCTTTGTCGCTGCCAAGGCTCATAAGTTGTGCGGCCGCATAACAAAGGGCGGCACATTCCATATCTGCCTGGATACATTTCGCCATCATTTTAATATTGTCTTCCTGTGTGCAGGATGAAGCGCAGTGGTTGCATAAAGCGGCACATTTTAAGCATGCTTCTATACAAGTTTTGTAAGTGTGATAACCTGTCATGTTTGATATGTTTTGTTTATTTAAAATTGATATTTCGTATTTGTTCTAACGCGTTTGCTATTGTTTTACCGCCAGCTGATTGTCAATTTCTTTTGCATTGAGGGCCTTAAGTTCCGTCTTCAATGGTTCCAGCAAATCACGGGAAATGGTGCCCCTTAGTACAACCTCGCCGGCGGCTACATCTGCCTGTACGCCTGCATATTTTGTAACAATCGATTGTACGGAGGTGCGTAATGTAAGATCCGTTGCGCTTATCGATAAGTTATTTACCACTTGCTTAACGCCTTCAATTTTTGCTACATTTTTTTCAACGTCTGCAACACAGCCATCGCCATTGCAGGTACCCGTTAGTGTAACCACTGCGTTATCAACTTTTGCTTCTGTGCCTGAATAGTTTTTACTCGAATCAATTAATGCAGCCACTTTCTTTTGTATCACAGCATCGCCTGAAGAATTATTACAGGCAGTAAAAGAAAAGGCTATAAGCGCAATGAAGAATATTTTCCTTGCAGGCTTCATATAAATAGTTGACATAATGCTAGATTTTATTGATTAACTAATTAATGCTTAAAAGGAGTAGGATCTTTATCATCTTTCGTTTGAGTACGTTTTACATAAAACGGCAGTATAACAGATACGATTGCTCCGTTGAAGAAACACAACAAGGTAGCCGCTGCAAACAGCTCTGGAGCAAGGCCACCTGTTTTGCTATGGATGGTGGTAGAGGGTGCATCCTTAAGTACTTTACTTGAAGGGCCAGACAGAATAAAACCACTATCCATTATCATCAGTAATAAAAAACAAAAAAGTACCGATAATAATACCCCCACGATAGTAGTTACTAGTGATGCAAATACAAGCCCACCCGTACTTTCATCGCCTCCCCTTATCTTACTTGCTTTAACAGTTGTAATAGCAATTGTAAAGAAAAACAAAAGGCTTCCAACATACAATATCCACGAAGCAGTATAGTCTGCCAACTTGATAAAAATGAATGCACAAATACAAAATAGTAATGAAGCTATTGCCCCTGCAGTGACAGTGAACTTCCAGTTTATCTTTTTGAAGATAATTAACCAGGTGGCAATATCGTGCCGAATTGGAAAAGGCCGCACGGAAATCATCCTTCCCTTTTATTTTCCTTTAATTGCCGTACTAATATTGCTTAAACCGGTTTCCACCTTTTAGCGTAAGAAGTTCTTTCTGAAGATTTTATTAATGTTTAGGAGATGATTGTACTGTTAATGTGTAAAAGATGCAACTTCTTTAAATATTTATGTAATCAATTATGATCAAAACTCGCTCAACTTTTGGTTGTTTATATAAGTTGTTATTGGATAAACCATTTTTCGAATAATTATTTTGGCATAAATCCATTTCGTTTAAATAATTGTTTAGCTTTTTAAGAAGTCCTGGCTATTCCCGTGCATCGGTATAAAAGTTTATTGCTTTTATTGATATTAATTATCCTGAGCAAGATTATTATTTGGTAATATTTAAATGTGTATATGGATTCAAATTTGATATGATAATAATATAAATCGACAGACCATTCTTCTTCGGATTATAACATTCCAAATATGGTGAATTTATTAATCACACTTACCGGGTAATTGATTTAAATTATTACCGCGCCTTTTTCTTCTACAAAGTCACTTTCTGTTAGGGAAGAGAAAAAAGACAAAGATTTACACACCTTACTTTTAACTGAACAGTTAGTTTTTCGGAATTTATCAAAAATTAAAATATAAATATATGCAACACAATATTAAAAGTTTGATTGGTTTTAAAATGGCCGCCACAGATGGCGAAATCGGCGAAGTAAAAGAGTTTTATTTTGATGATGAGACCTGGGCTATCCGGTACGTAATTGTAGAAACAGGTAATTGGTTCTCCAATAAAAAAGTATTGATTGCACCACAGGCACTATTGGTACCACATTGGGCAAATAAAAACTTTCCGGTTAACCTTACTAAAGAACAAATAAAAAACAGTCCTGATATTGATACCGATCAACCTGTTTCTACCAGGCAGGAAATTGAAATGTTTGGCCATTATGCGTGGGGACGTTATGGTGGAAGCGGATTTTATGCAGGAGGTTCGGCAGCTGTTATGAATCTCCCTCCTGTTGTAGATGAAGAAATTATAAAGGAGAATGACACTGCCAATAGCGCTGATTACGATCCGCATTTACGCAGTACAAAAAGTGTTTCAGGCTACTATACTCATGCAACAGATGGCGACATCGGCCATGTAAAAGATTTCATCATGGATGATACAACCTGGAAAATTACTGACTTGGTGATTGATACACATAACTGGATTGGTGGCCATAAAGTATTGATACCTGTTCGCCATGTTAAGGAAATACGGTGGCCCGATTTTAAGGTTATGCTGAATGTTTCTACCGCATTTATAAAAGATGAACCTTCCTTTAAAGAATTGATGTAGTTTAACGAAACTGCACAAAATCTCCTTAATAATCTAATAACTCTAAAGCCGACAATTTTAAAGCCTGTTGGCTTACAAGGCTTGATACTTGTATAATTATATTTAATAAAAGCAAGAAAAATATTGTACAAACTATTTTGAAAAGCATCACCCCTATGGTTTTAATGCCAGTTATAATCCAACCTTTCCGGAAAAAAATACCTTGTCCGGTAGCTGGATCTCTCAATGGCAATTTGGCTTAAACCAGGGCCCCGTTATTTTAATGATTGAAAACTACCGGTCAGGTTTAATTTGGGATATTATAAAAAGATGCCCTTACATTATCACAGGGTTGCGCCGTGCAGGTTTTAGTGGTGGCTGACTCAATTTTAAAACAATCAAAGAAACGTAACCATGCAAATATCACCTTTAGCAGGAAAGCCGGCACATCAAAATATACTCGTTGATATTCCAAAGCTTGTTACTGCTTTTTATACAGGAAAGCCAGATGCATCTGTAGCAGCTGAAAAGGTTTCGTTCGGCACATCAGGCCACCGGGGCTCCTCATTCAACAACTCTTTTAATGAAGATCATATCCTTGCCATTACACAAGCCATTTGCCTGTACCGTAAACAACAAAAAATAGATGGCCCGTTGTATCTTGGGTTTGATACACATGCTTTGTCGGCACCGGCTTATGCTGCCACAATGGAAGTATTGGCTGCAAATGATGTGGAAGTAATGGTTGCTAACGGCGACGAATACACGCCTACGCCGGTAATTTCGCATGCAATTTTAAAGTACAATAAAGATCGTACAACAGGCCTGGCAGATGGTATTGTTATTACGCCTTCGCATAACCCTCCCGATGATGGCGGCTTTAAATATAACCCACCTAACGGAGGCCCTGCGGCAAGTGGTATCACTGATTGGATTGAAAAAAAAGCAAATGAATTGCTGCAGGCAAACCTTAAAAATATAAAAAGAATTTCTTTTGATAAAGCTTTGAAAGCAGCTACCACCCATCGTTATGATTACCTGAACAGTTACGTCAATGATCTTGGCAATATCATTGACATGGATATCATCCGCAATGCTAAAATAAAGATGGGTGTAGATCCGCTTGGCGGGGCAGGAATTCACTATTGGGAACCTATTGCAGAAAAGTATAAGCTCGACCTGACGGTACTAAACAAAATTATTGACCCCACTTTCAGCTTTATGACGGTTGACTGGGATGGCCAGATACGTATGGACCCTTCCTCCATATACGCTATGCAACGGTTGATAGCGATGAAGGATAATTTTGATATCTCATTTGCCTGCGATACAGACCATGACAGGCATGGCATTGTAACAAAAAGCACCGGGCTGTTAAATCCCAATCATTATTTATCAGTAGCCACTTTTTACCTGCTTCAAAACCGGCCTCAATGGGCAACAACATCCGCCATAGGAAAAACAGTTGTTACTACTCAGCTGATCGATCGCATAGCGGCAAAATTGAACAGAAAAATATTTGATGTGCCAGTTGGGTTTAAATGGTTTGTTGATGGCTTGCAAGATGGCTCGCTTTGTTTTGGCGGCGAAGAAAGTGCAGGCGCTTCTTTTTCAAGACTGGATGGAAGCGTGTGGACGACAGACAAAGATGGATTCATACCTGCATTATTATCGGCAGAGATCACTGCTAAAATGGGAAGCGACCCCGGCAAAATATATACTGAACTTACCAAAGAATATGGTGAACCATTTTACGATCGTATAGAGGCAAAGGCGACAGCTGAGCAGAAAGAGAAACTAAAAAAACTATCCGCAGCGCAAATAACAACTAAGCAACTTGCCGGTGAAACTATTGAAAATATACTAACAGATGCACCGGGAAATAATGCTGCGATAGGCGGTGTAAAAGTGGTTACTAAAAATGGCTGGATGGCCGCACGCCCATCAGGCACAGAAGATATTTATAAGATTTACTCAGAAAGTTTTGTGAGTAACGATCATTTGAAAAAGATAATCGAAGAAGGGCAGGCAATCGTTGATGGTGTTTTAGGTAA
>Ga0123337_10007627_pt1 | contig 10039 bp, 9 predicted proteins | sample frozenSSSSmetaG_FD_89792 | JGI IMG/M metagenome (GOLD analysis project Ga0123337, IMG submission 89792) | Glacier valley bacterial and archeal communities from Borup Fiord, Nunavut, Canada, to study Microbial Dark Matter (Phase II) -... | ecosystem: Environmental > Aquatic > Freshwater > Ice >...
CGGTCTTGAACTTGTCCTTCAAGCGCTCACCTGGCTTGACCCGTTTGTTGTCCACTGGTCCGTCTCTTTCGACCCCTTCCCTCCCTCTTTTTTTTCGCCTCAATCGACTGTCGGGTAGCTAGCACACGGCATAGAAATCGAGGCCGAAACATGGGCGCGTATACTCGATACTGCACGAAGCGTCGGGATTGAACTAACATCTCCATCAGATTAGCGTGAGTAGGTGCAGTAATGACCCGCAACGACTTTCTCAGCACCCTGACCCCACCCCAAAAGCGCAGCCTCGGTGAGGATGTCGTAGACCGCCTGCGCGACGCGATTTGCAGCGGGCAGCTCCCGCCCAATGAACGGCTGCGTGAGGAAGCGCTCTCCGAATTTCTACAGGTGAGTCGCGGACCGATTCGCGAAGCACTCTCGCAATTGGAGCGTGAGGGGCTGGTGATCAGGGAGCCGAATCGGGGCGCGACCGTCGCGCGGCTCTCCTACGAGGATTTGGAGGAGATTTATAGCTTGCGTATGGCGCTCGAACGGCTAGCGGTGCAAAAAGCGATAGAACATGCGTCGGCGGCGCATCTCGCGCAGATGCAAGGCATCGTAGATCGCATGGCCGAAGCACTCAGCCGGGGCATTACCGGGCAGGAAGCCGCGACGCTCGACTTGGCGTTCCATGAGGTGATCTATCAGGCCAGCAAAAACAAACGTCTGTACGAGTTCTGGTCCGTGCTGCGCCCGCAAATTCATATTTTTCTGCTCACGCGCAACGTCGCGAACTCCGATTTTCGGGATCATCTGCTGATCTCACATTCCGCGATACTGGATGCCATTCGCGACAAGGACGAGGTGCGGGCGCTCGCGACCATCGAGGATCATTTGCAGGGGTCGTATAAGCGCGTGTTGATCAGCTATACGCAGGCGACGAAGCAAGCGGACGGCGTGGCGCGTACATAAAGGATGATGATGAAGACGTTTCATGTCGCGCTGACAGGTGACCATCTCGATGAACAAGGTATTTTTCGCCACTCGACCGAGGGCAGTCTGGCTTTGCTAAACCTTCCCTATATCGATACGCGCTTTGTATTGTCGCAAGCACCGCGCGCCGATGATCCCGGTTACTGGGACCGTATTTATTCACTGCAAACCACAGCCGAGGATATTGCGGGCGTGCATTGTCTCGTCGTGCTGCGCCCCTGGATTAAAGCAAGTACGTTTGCGAACGGCGCAGCGGACCTGACAGTGATTGCGCGATCAGGCGTTGGCTATGACAAGATCGACATCGAGTCGTGTACCGCGAATGATGTAGCTGTGTTCAATGCACCCGTCGCGCTGCACCTTTCGACAGCCTCTTCCGCGCTGATGTTCATGCTCGCGCTCGCTAAACGGCTGCCCGATCAGGAGCGGATCACGCGTGCCGGGCGCTGGGACTTGCAGGCGAGCGTGACTGGCATGGAATTGCAGGGTCACACACTCGGCATTGTCGGCCTCGGCGCGAGCGGGCGCGAACTCGTGCGGCTGGTCGCACCCTTCGCGATGAACGTGATTGCGCATTCCCCGCACGCAGACGCGGCGCAAGCGGCGGCACTCGGCGTACAGTTGACTTCGCTCGACGCGGTGTTCCAGCAATCTGATTTTATCAGCCTGCACGCCAGCCTAACGCCAGATAAAGTCGGCATGATCGGTGCGCAGCATTTCGCGCAAATGAAGCCGACTGCGTACTTTATCAATGTGGCGCGCGGTGAACTGGTCGATCAGGTTGCGCTGGTCGATACATTACGCGCGCGGCGCATCGCGGGCGCGGGGCTGGATGTCTATGAGGTCGAACCGCTCCCGAAGGACGATCCGCTCATCGCTCTCGATAACGTAATCCTCACGCCGCATTGGTCCCCCGCGACCGCTGATGTTGGGCGGCTGACCGGGCGCTCTATTTTTGGTGGGGTCGCGAAGGCAGCGCGCGGTGAGATTCCCGATTATGTGATCAATACAGATGTGCTGGAGAGGCCGGGCTTTCGGCGCAAGCTGGAACGCTTTGCGGAGAATGCTTGATTAAATACAGCACGCCGTCAATTGGCGTATCAAGCACCGAATGGACCATCGTGCAGCACCCTGTAGGTGAGTGCTACGGGTGGAGAAATAGTGTTGCAATCTCGCAAAAGCTGCACTATACTGGAAACTGTTAACAATTTACTGTTTGAACGATTGTAATCAGCAGCAGTTTTTTTGGTCAGGTTCTTCGAAGTTTTCTCAGGGAGTGTAGAACATGCCCTGAACTCACCCCGGCTTTTCCTTCATACCCGGAGCGTTCTCAAATGGCACAATTCAAGGTCGTCATCACCGATTTCAGCTCCCCAGAAAACGATCTGGAAGCGGCAGAACTGCATGGTTCCGGCCTCGATATAGAACTGGTGCGGCTCAACGCAAAAACGCCCGCCGATCTCTTCCCGCAAGCTGCCGACGCGGATGCGCTGCTCGTGCAGTGGGTCAATATCAATCGTGATGTGGTCCAGCAGTTGAGCAAATGCCGGGTTATCTCGCGCTATGGAATCGGCGTCGATATGGTGGACCTCAAAGCTGCGGGTGAACACGGCATCCGGGTCTGCAACGTGCCAGATTTCTGCATCGAGGAAGTCAGCACACATACGCTTGGATTTTTGCTGATGCTCAACCGCCGTCTCTTGATCCAGCACCAGCACGTTATGCACGGCAACTGGGGTAATTCGCCGGGCGGCGCGCCTGAACGCCTTTCCACGCAGACACTCGGCATTGTCGGCATGGGCAACATTGGACGCGCGGTCGCGAAGAAGGCCGCGAGTATGGGCTTGAAGCTGGTCACATACGACCCGTTCCTGTCCGCTGAACACGCCAATAATCTAGGAGTCGAACAGACCAGCCTCGAAGACCTGCTGCGCCGCTCGGATTACGTGACGCTGCACTGCCCGCTGACGCCCGAAACGTTCCACCTGATCGGCGCTGCGCAGCTTGCCATGATGAAGCCGACCGCCTACCTGATCAACATGGCGCGCGGTCCGGTGGTCGATCAGACTGCGCTGTACACTGCCCTCCACCAACACAGCATCGCGGGCGCGGCGCTCGACGTACTGGAAAAAGAGCCGCCCGCTGCTGATGAGCCGCTGCTCACGCTGGACAACGTACTGATTACGCCGCATACTTCCAGTGGGTCGGCGCAGTCGATTATCCAACTACGCAAGGACACCGCGCGCAACGTCGTCGCTGCCTTGCAAGGGCAGGAGCCGCGCTCGGTTGTAAATCGTGCCGACTTACGTATCACTCAGAGCCATTAATCGCGAGGAAGCCATGCCCGCCAATCAGGAACTTGAACGCGCCCGCGTAGAATTGAAGCGTATCGGCGCAGATTTCGCGCTGCTCTCCACGAACGAAAATGTGACTTATGTAAGCCATTGGGCAGTTCCCGTCGAGTTCGGCGCGTTCGCCGCGATGCGCTACGAACCGCCGATGGCCTTCATCCCTGTGGACGACTCAGCCAGTACGCTCCTCGTCGGTGATAACCAAGCAGCGCACGCGCAAGCGGCGCACGCTCTGGATGCAATGCATGTGCATCCAGTCTTCGCGCTGGAGGAGCGCGTCCCCGCCCGTGAAAACTTTCTGAATGCGCTTCGCGAGGTGTTGCGCGGTGCGGGCGTCGGCAGCTTGCGAATGAAGCTCGCGGTCGAAGAAAAAATGCTGCCGCTGGTCGCCGCGCGCCTGCTTATGACGGAGTTCCCCAACCTTGAATTGATCGAGGCCGGACCTGCGCTTGCGGCGGCGCGCCTGATCAAAACCGACCGCGAGCTGGACCTGCTGCGCTTCGCTGCCGAGGTCAACCAGGCCGGACACGAGGAACTCACGCGCCAGTGCCGCGAAGCTGGCAGAGACGAATTCGCGATGTGGTCCGCCGTGCAAAGCGCGATGGAAAGCAAAGCCGGAGCGCCACTATTTATCTTCGGTGAGCTGGTCACGGGCAAGCGCGTCGGCGTGGTCAACGTCCCCGGCGGTCCGCTGCACGTTATTACGCAGCCGGGCGACCTCGCGCTGATGGATAGCAGCCCGCGCGTCAACGGCTACTGGTCCGATACGACGAATACGCAGGTCATTGGCGGGGTCGAACCGACCGAGAAACAGCGCCGCTATGGAACCGCCGCACGTGAAGCATTCTACGCCGCTGCCGACATGCTGCGTCCCGGTCGCCGCGCGCACGAAGCCTTTGACGCCGCCAAAGCCACCTTTGCGAAATATGGCTTGCAAATCGGACATTATGGCGGACACCAAATCGGCGTCGCTGTCAACGAGGACCCGCGCCTCGTCCCCTACGAACAGGCTGTAGTCCAGGCCGGGATGGTCTTTTCCATCGAGCCGGGCAGCTATGAAGGCGCGGCGGGTGACACGGGTGCGCGGATGGAGAAAAGCGTTATCGTCCATGACTCCGGTCCAGAAATCCTGTGCGATTTTAGATGGGGCTTCTGATCTGCGAATTGTGCAGATTGAAAGACAAAAAGAGCGCTGTTTCGAGGACGTGCCAGCGTTGAGATGTGTTGAACAACCTGAAAGCGTCATGCTGAACGCCACTTCTGTTCAGGCGTTCAGCAGTTCACGCAGTCTTGATTTTTCTAGCCGCGCGAAGGGTCGAAGCGTTGCGTCAGGTCGGACACCTCCATGTGCAAGTCGCTCCTCGTAAAAACTTCCGGGCGTAACGCTGTTCCCAGTCCCGGTCGGTCGGGGAGCGACAGCATCCCCTCCGAAATCGGGATGGGGTGCGTCATGACATCGTTGTACCAACCTGCATAGTAGGCGCGGACCGTTTCCATAATCATCGCATTTGGGATGTGGAGCATGAGGTGCGCCGCCGACCATAGCGCAACGGGGCCAATCGTGTCGTGGCTGGTAATCGGCAAGTAGTACATATCGGCAAGTGCACAGATTTTGCGCGTCTCCGTAAGGCCACCGGTCCATGCCATATCCGGCATGATGATGTCGGCGGCATTCTGCTCCACTACTGCACGAAAGCCAAACCGTGTGAAAAGCCGCTCGCTAACGCACAGCCGCAGGCTTGTTTGCTGCTTGAGCCGCACGTAACTTTCCGGGTTATCAGGTGGGATGATCTCTTCAAGCCAGAGAATATCATAAGGTTCAAGAGCCTGAGCGATTTTGACTGCCTCTGGCAAGTTCCAACGCGCGTGACCTTCGATGGCGATCTCCATCCGATCCCCGACTGCGCGGCGGATGTCCTCGACAATCGACAAGCCCTTTTTCAAATCGGCCTTGCGTAGAAAATGTCCAACAGGTCCGACTGCGCCTGCGCCCGCGCGCTGCCCTATCGGACCGCCGAGCGACACACCAAATTGATCGAACGGCCAGATTTTCATAGCTGTAATGCCCTGCCGGAGCAGGTCAACCGCCAATTCGCCAGCATCACCTTCCGCCCACGCCTGATAGTCGCGCTGCGCACCGTAACTCACGCATGTATTATAGATGGCGATGCGGTCACGGTTGCGGCCACCAAGCAGCGCATAAATTGGCTGTCCAGTATATTGGCCGAGCAGGTCCCACAGGGCGACATCGATGGCGCTTATCGCGCGCATTTCAGCCCCTGCATAACCGAAGAAATTTACCGTCGAAAACAGGTTGTTCCAGATGTTTTCAATATCGCGCGGGTCGCGGTCCAGCAGCAGCGACGCAAAAACATCGTGGATGATTGCGCTCACAGCGCGCGGTACGTAATAGGTCTCACCGAGGCCAATCAGCCCGTCGTCGCTGAACAGCCTCACCCATAGCGTGTTCGGCTGTTCATCGTACCATAGCGTTTCGATCCGGTTGATCTTCATACGGCTGCGTGCGGCGGTTGCTGCTGGCCGAGCCGCTTTTCCCAGCCTTCCTGATAAATATTCAGATAGGCACGCGCGTCATAGGGATGCTGGCGCACCACATCCAGATTGAGGTCGATGCCGAGGCCGGGTCCTTCTGGTAGCGAGAGATGTCCATTTTCCGGGTCGATGCGCGGCGTCCAGGTCACGAGGTCGCGCGTCCAGGGTTCATTGAATGCGTCGAAGTGTTCTTGAATGAGGAAATTCGGGACGCACGCCGCGAGCTGCAAGCATACCGCTGTCGCGACGGGTCCCCCACTCTGATGCGGCGCGATCCAGCTCCCATGCGCGAGCGCAAGATTTGCCACCGCGAGGGTGTTTGTAATCCCGCCAAGTGACATCGGTTCCGGCTGCCAGATATTCACGCCACCGCCCTCCGCCAGCGTATAAAATTGGCCGACCGTATCATACATTTCGCCCGTTGCGACGCGGATTGGAGACTGCCGAGCGACGGCGTTGGCGGGCTGTTCACGCTCGCGTGTGGTCGGTTCCTCCCACCAGTAAAGATCGAGCGGCGCAAGGACGCGCGCTGCACGCAGGGCGTCAGCCTCCGTAAAGCGTGCGTGGACATCGATCAGGATGCGTAATTCTTTACCGAAGCGCTCCCGCAAGGCGCGGAGAATTTCGTAGGAAAGTTCGAGTTCGGAGTCCTCGATGAAGCCTTGTGCCGTGCCAAAGGGGTCTACCTTCAGCGCATGGAAGCCCTTCGCGACCACCGCCTCGGCTGCTGCGACGAAATGCTGCGGTGTGCGTTCAGTACGATACCAGCCATTTGCATAGCCAAGGACCGTCTCGCGCATTTTGCCGCCCAACAATTGGTAAATCGGCACACCGAGCGACTTTCCGAGGATGTCCCAACACGCGACTTCAATGGCTCCGACAACCGTGCGGTGAATATGGCCGCCATCCAGCGATACACTTTCCATCATCCGTTTCGCGAGACGGTTGACCTGTAGCGGGTCTTGACCAATCGCGAGATGTTCCAGTTCGCGAACGCCCGCTTCCGTCGTCTTGATGAAGCCGTTCAGCGTTCCCTCTCCGATGCCATACAGGCCGCTATCCGTCAGAACCCGAACGAACAGCCAGTTTTTCCAACCTGCGCTGACGGTATACGTCTCAATTTCAGTAATTCTCATTTCAAAGCCTTTCAGTCAAAGTGTGTTTAGACGTTACGCAGTTACGTTCCCCCACAAGGAGCTGAGGAGTGGACAATTTTGGAGAGGGGCTGTACAAAAAGGAGTTCATCATGCAGACTGGAAGTAGACGAAACCAGAGAGAACGATGAACGCGTAGACAGTGTAGCAGTGGACAGTGGGAATCGGAAAGCGGTGGGGGCTGTGCCTGAACGGTGTGCAGGTGATAAACGTGACGTTAATGAGCAATAGGGTAGTGAAAGCGAAAGGCAGCCAGCAGCAACAGATCGCACGCACGATGCGCAGCCAATCACCGTATCCGCTGCGTTGCACTGTCTATTTCTAGAGTGATTGCGAAATGAAGCATCAATACCTATGTTGAAACAGGACACCCTAATGCGTGCTATTGTTTGGCTGGGACCGGGTAGTGTCGAGCTACAAGCGCGCGACACTCCGACCGCAGGACCGGGGGAAGTGCTGGTCGAAGTTTTATATAATGGACTTTGCGCGACGGATTACCCGATTGTCCGGGGCGACGTCGCTGGTTCACCGCGTGGAATGATCCTCGGCCATGAGCCAGTCGGCATGGTCGTCAAGCTCGGCGAAGGTGTGCGCGGCCTCGCAGCAGGTCAGCGGGTGGTGCTGGATACGATGCTCGGTTGTGGCGTATGCCGCTTTTGCCGGAGCGGACATAGCGAACTTTGCGTGCGTTCAAGCGAGATCGGTTTCACAGCCGATGGAACGTGGTCGGACTATGCGGCGCTGCCTGCGGCCAATTTACATGTCCTTCCCAGTGCGGTCGATAGCGTGCATGGAGCTTTACTGGAGGCTTTAACGTGTCAGCTTGGTGCGGTCGAGGCGCTGGATATTCGCCCCGGTGAAACTGCATTGATCATCGGTAGCGGGATCGCTGCACTGACCTATATTCAGCTTCTACGCATGAACGGCGCGGGGACGATTGCGATCTCGATGTTCGATTACCCGGACCGTGCTGCGCTCGCGGAGCAGTTTGGGGCGGAGCATGTGATACGTGATGGCAATATACAGGCGCTACTCTCACGTGACCCGATGCGCGCCGATCACGGCTTCGATGTAACCATTGACGCGGTTGGGACGCCGGAAACCATACACGCGGCGTTGGCACTGGCACGGCGCGGCGGGCGTGTCCTGCTCTATGGGCTATCGAGTGTGACGGTAGACACTTTCCCTGTTAGCGATGTGATTTTCCGCAACCTGACTTTGTTCGGGCGCACCTCCGCACCCTGGATGTGGCAGCCTGCGATTGATCTGGTCGCGAGTAAGTCGATTCGCCTCGGCGAGATGGTCAGTGAGATCGTGCCGCTGGAAGCCGTTCCCGCACTGCTCACCGCGCCCGAAAACGGACCGCGACCACTCAAGCGGGTGATCCAGATACGCGGCGAGCAATCAGAGCGATAGGGAGCGGGACCCGTTCCGCAGGGACACGCACCTCAAGGCCATCCAGACGAGCTACCGCGAACAGCAGGACATGCTCATCCGTGCGCTGAACGAGTTCTTCATCGAGAATGACCTGTGCCGCGAGGTTGCGCGCCTTTCCACTTTCGAGCAGGTCAAAGCCGAAGAACTGGAACTCGTCGCCTACGAAGCGTTTGGGTAATATCGTCACTTCAACGAAAGTCAGGTATCATGCGTTACGATGCAATCATCATAGGGATCGGCGGGATGGGCAGCGCGACGGCCTGCCAACTGGCACAGCGCGGCCAGCGCGTGTTGGGGCTGGAACAATTCAATATTGCGCACGAAATGGGGTCGTCGCATGGCGTGACGCGCATTATCCGGCTCGCCTATTATGAAAACCCGGCCTATGTCCCACTTTTGCGCCGCGCTTATGAACTCTGGGATCGTCTGGAAAAGGGAGCCGGGGCGAAGCTGTTCTACAACACCGGCTCCATCGATGCCGGACCCGAAGACAGCCAGGTCTTCGCGGGGTCGCTCGAATCCTGCCGCGTGCATGACCTGCCGCACCGCGTCCTGACGAGCGCGGAATTGACTGATGCCTACCCCGGCTATCGGCTGCCGCCGGAAACAATGGCCGTCTTCCAGCCGCAGGGCGGTTTCCTCACGCCGGAGCGCTGCATCGAAGCATATACCGCTGCCGCCGAAGCACATGGAGCCGAAATCCACACGGGCGAGCGCGTCCTCGATTGGGAACCGACCCCCGATGGTGTGCGGGTGCATACCGCGCGCGGCACTTATGAGGCCGATAAGCTGATCCTGACCTCTGGCGCGTGGGTTGGCAAGCTGCTCCCCGAACTCGCGCCAGTCGCGGTCCCTGAGCGGCAGGTGCTGATCTGGACCGCGCTCAAGCGCCCGGAGTTCTTCACGCCGGAACGCTTCCCGGTCTTCAATCTGCTGGTCGAAGAAGGACGCTTCTATGGCTTCCCGCAATTTCAGGTCCCTGGCTTCAAATATGGGATGTGGCATCACCTCAACCAGGTCGTAGACCCGGATACGATGGACCGCGCGACACATCCCGAAGACGAAGCCCTGCTGCGCACGCTTGCCGAACGCTACTTCCCGGATGCGGCGGGCGCGACGCTCGCTATGAAGGCGTGCATGTTCACCAACGCGCCCGATGAAGATTTTATCCTCGATACGCACCCGAACTATCCGCAGGTCGTGATTGGATCAGCCTGTTCGGGGCATGGCTTTAAGTTTTGCAGTGTGGTCGGTGAAATTCTGGCAGATTTGGCAATGAAGGGCGAGACCGCGCACGAGATCGGCTTCTTGCGCCTCAAGCGATTCACGCACGTCTAACATTAAACCCGGCGATATGCCGGGCTGGATTTATCTGACCCTACGCAACGATACGCCTTCCGGTGTAGGGGCTGCGGCTTGCCCAGCCCGATATGCTGGATCGGATAAATCCGACCCTAAGCTAGACTTTGCGCATGGGTGGCGTAAAACGTGTGGCAGAATAAGCCTCAAAACCTGACTTGCCGGAAAGGTAACGATGCTTACGCTGCCACGCTGGATTATGACCATTATCGACCC
>Ga0123337_10007628_pt1 | contig 10038 bp, 7 predicted proteins | sample frozenSSSSmetaG_FD_89792 | JGI IMG/M metagenome (GOLD analysis project Ga0123337, IMG submission 89792) | Glacier valley bacterial and archeal communities from Borup Fiord, Nunavut, Canada, to study Microbial Dark Matter (Phase II) -... | ecosystem: Environmental > Aquatic > Freshwater > Ice >...
CGCTGTCCAAACCAGCCATCATCTACCACAAATAATTCAATCCCCAGTCGGGCCACTTTTCGAGCCAGTTCAAGCTGGCTAACCTCGTTTACCTCAAACCCAACTGCCTCCCAGCTATTGTACAAGACCGGGCGTAGTTGAGACGCAAATTTTCCAGGTAAGACATGTTCAAGCTGGCAGTGATGCAAATTGCGGCTGGCCTGTCCAAACCCTTTATTAGAATAGCCCAGCACCAGCCAGGGCGTTTCAAAACTTTCGTCCGGCTCAAGCTGCCAGCTAAAATCAAAATCGTTAATACCGGCACAAACCCGCACAATCTTTTCAGGCGAATTTAACTGCTCGACCACTATTTTCCAGTTGCCACTCCATTCCAGCCCGCCGAACCAGACCTGCCCTTCCGTTTCGGTAGCACCTTGACCATTTGCCCCGGCACTATCCAGCGCAAAAAAGGGGTTAGCGGCGTGTCCAGTGTAAAGTTGGCGGCCCTCGATTATCTGGCGGCCCGTCCGCACGGGTTGGCGTTCTAACTGAGTTTCCAACAGATGCGCCCCGGTAAGCTGGGTTAAGTGAAACTCGCCCTGGTCACCTGGTAAAACTACACTACCCGACAACACTTGCTCCAACTTAACCGCCTGGTTACTCCCGTTTTTGAGTATGACCCGGCGTTTAATCAAATCACAAGCTGGGTAGATTTGAAACTCCAGGATGACTTCCAGGTCATAGGCTCGGTCAAGTAGCCTGATGGCTAATCGGTCTGGGACGCTTAATGTGTGACCAGAATATTCAAGCCGCAAATCGCGCGTCCCATCGTTCATTAAGGTGCGGAGCACCGGTTCGATCTCCTGAATACCGTTGATAACCGGGTATTCAGCTTGTAGACTGTGTCGATAGCTATGCGGCGAAGAATGTTGCTGATTAGCTACCAGGGCTGGGTAATCTTCCAGGTGGGCTAGCTTTGCACCCCAGTAAGAATGTACCAGTTGCCCGGTGTCAGTCAGATAAAAAGTGTAGGCAGTCTGAGCAGTAGCTAAGACAAAATGCCTTTTTGTTTCCACAAAATCTATCGGCATCAAGCCTCTCCCTGAGTGTTGTAACTAACCAAATCTTTCAAGCCACCTATCTCTGAAAAGGGGTAGGTGGCCCATAATAACATATACTTAATCGAGCTCGCTACCGGCTATCGTTACCGTGTCCAACCAAATCTCAGCTAAGAGTTAGCTTTAATCAGGTCGTTAAGTTGCTGCACCATCGTCTTAACCCCGGCATCTATTGGGGTCTTGCCCATAAGAATACTGTCGTACTGCTTCAATACGTCTCCGGCTTTACTGGCCCAGGTCGCGTTAAAGCGCACCCCAATTTTCTTGGGCGATTGTAGCGCAAAGTTAACTGTTTCCGCCACTGAGTCTTGCCCGTTAGCTTTAAGGGTGTTGAAGTAGGGCTGGGAAGACGGAATGTAGGCGGCAGGCGCTACTGGCGCACCTGGCAAGATACTTTCTCAGGCCGTCGAAGCCAGGAACTGAGTGACCTTCCAGACCGCCGGGGCGTTTTTGATGGTCTTGGGGGAAGCAATGCCAACCGAGTCGAGCGGGAAAACCGCGTCTTTGTACATCGGCATTGGGGCAAAACCGTACTTGAAGCTGGGAGCACCCTTTTTAATGGACGGAGCTAACCACTGTCCACCAAAAATCATTGGAATTTGACCAGCTATAAAGCCTTCCGTAGCGTTGTCATTGGAGAAACCAGGAGGGGTAATATAGCCACCTTGTACCGCATCTGCTATAAGTTTAGTACATTCGTTAAACTTCTCATCCGCAGTCACTTTGGTTGTATCGTTAATACGGTCAGTAAAAGCGCTGCCGCCAGCAGAAACGGCACAATTAGCCGCTGAGAAGGGGTTAATCAGGTCTTCCGCCCACAGACCATAGCGGGTAGTTTTGCTGCCGTCCTTAGTAGTCAAAGTTTTGGCGGCGTTAAGGGCTTCTTGATAAGTCCAGCCAATTTTGGGTAGCGGCAGGTTCGCCCCGGTAAACAAATCGGCGTTGTACCAGACCCCCTTAGTGTTCAAAAGCGTTGGTAGACCGTAGAGTTTGCCATCGGTGGCCTTCCAAACATCAATTACCCCCCGGCGCAAATTTACTCAGGTCAAAGCTGTCGCTCTTGGTACTAGCTACGCTCGACCAATCATACAGTAAACCCTGAGCGCCGAACTGCTGTGCTGTGTCGTTGCCCGTCCAGAAAATGTCAGGAAGCTGCTTTGCCTGGGCCATCGAACTCAATTTCTGGCCGTAGTCACTGTTGGGCGAAGGTAATCGTTTGACCTCAATATCCGGGTTGGCCTTACTAAAAAGCTCCATGGCCTTGTCAATTGAGGCGTTAGTGTCGTTGTTCTCCCAGGTCATATAAGTTACCGTCACTTTTTGACCTATGGCAGCGGCAGCAGTAGTAGTCGCGGATGTACCAGCCGCAGTGGTCGCGGCGGCGGTAGTCGCGGCAGGGGTAGCCGTGTTGTCGCCACAGGCGACCAGAAAGCTAGTTAGCAACAGTGCCGTACACTGTCACCTTCGTAGTGTTCCTTGTCTTCATGAGTCGATTCCTCCTTATAATTGTAGCTAAGTTAAACAAAAGGTGTCAGCAATTAAAGCGGTTGGGTTTTCTACCGAACGTCACATTCTACTTTCCGAGTATATACCGCTTCACAATGTAATTCTTAAAATTTTAGCGAGAGAGTTTGTCAGGGCATCACTTTTGGCTCCGGGTTGCCAGCGACCCCAGGCCCGCCATAAAATAGCGCTGTGCCACGAAAAAGACAATTATTGGTGGCAACATGTAGAGCAAGTTTGCCGCCATATAAAGGTTCCACTGAGTGTTAGAAACCCCGGCAAAACTCGATTTGAAGGTAGCTACCCCCAAAGCCAGCGTCCAGGTTTCTTCCGAACGTAAGTAAATCAGAGGGTTCAGATAATCATTCCAGGTGGATTGAAAAGTCAGAATCCCCATTGTGAGCCAAACTGGTGTGGTCAGGGGTATCATAATCCGGGTGAAGATGGCAAAATGGTTAGCCCCATCTAATTTAGCCGATTCGTCTAAATCGTAGGGTATCGAAAGATAATACTGACGGGCCAGGAAAATATAGAAAGGATTGCCAAAGAAGGCTGGAACCCACAAGGGCAACCAACTATCGTACCAGTTAAGGTTCAGATATAGCCGGAACATTGGAATAAGAGTTACAATGCTGGGCAGCATCATACTGCCAATGAACAAGTAGAACCAAATTTTGCGGCCTGGAAAACGAATTCGAGCCAACGCATAGCCTACCAGCATTGAACTGGCGACCTGCCCGACCACATTTAGCATAGTAATAATAAAAGTGTTTACAAATAACCGCCCGAAATTAATAGCTTCCCAGCTTTTAGGGAAATTCTCCCAGTGAAATTCTTTTGGGAAAAACTCTGGTGGAACCTTATAAATATCATTATTCCCCTTGAGAGCGGTTGTAATCACCCAAAAGAGCGGGAAAAGCATGGTGACACACAACAGAAGAGTTAAAATGTACAGTCCGATGCTGAGAAAATTAAATTTAAATTGACGGTTTTTCCCCAGCCACTTTTGGTTTGCTTTTAGTGATATGTTCATAACGCGCCAGCTTTTAACCTTTCTTGCTGATAGTTGTTTTGGTTCTGGTTAATCTACTCTATTATCGCTATAGACCCAGAAGTTGGAGAACCGAAATATAAAGAAGGTTACAAACATAATTAGGAAAAACAAAATCCACATCAGGGCGGTGGCGTAGCCCAGGTCGGGGAACGAACCCAGGCTACCAAAACCTTTGCTGTAAATGTTGTACATCAGAAAGTTAGTCGCATTGTTTGGCCCACCCTCAGTTAAAAGACGCGGCTGAATAAAAGCTTGCAAGGTGACAATCATTTGGGGGACAACTTGCAAAAATAAAATCGGGCTAATCATCGGAATAGTTATATTCCAAAACAAACGTATTGTGCCTGCTCCGTCAATGCGGGCCGCTTCGTAAAGTTCCTGCGGTACGGCCTGTAAGCCCGCCAGAAAGATAATCATAGTACTACCTACTCCCCACAAGCTGATGATAACTATCGAAGGAATAGCCATTGTTTCATCGCTTAGCCAGTTGCTGGTAGGCAGATGCAGGGTTTGGAGTATCGAATTAATGATGCCAAACTGGGGCTGATACATAAATTTCCACAAACCCATCACCGCTACCAGGGGCAGAATTGTTGGTAAATACAGGATAGTTCGAAAGAATCTAATGCCAGGCATCTTGCGATTGAGCAGGACAGCCAGCAGTAGGCCAGCCCCCACCGTAACTGGTACATTTAGCAACGTAAAAATCAAAGTAGCTTTGAGCGAAGGCCAAAATGCCGGATCTTTGCTAAACATATAATCGAAATTTTTAAATCCTACAAAGACCGGTTCGTTCAGGCCATCCCATTTAGTCAGGGCCAGATAAACCGAAGTAGCCAACGGATAAAGCACAAAAACAAACAACCCGACAATAGAGGGTAGGATAAATAAATAGCCCCACCAGGCTTCCGAACGATTAAATTTGCTCCTAGCACGTTTAGGGATTGTACCCTCCTGGGAAAGAGTATGGCTGCTATCGCTCATCGTTGAACCGGCCTTTCTACTGATTACTGCTTTTATAAGCAGTGGTTGGATAAAGACTGATTGAGCCTAGTGTAACTGAAAGTTAGTCTGAGTTTCTAACCAGCTAATCACGAACTGTCCAAACAAGCTATTAGCCCAGGCAAACCAGCTTCGAGTGTAGTTGAGCGGGTTATCGGGATGAAAACTTTCGTGCATATAGTTAGTACCGCCAGTAGTATTTATCAGCATTTCAAGCAACCGATGTTGTTCCGCTTTATCGTGCGTTGTTAAACCTTGCATAATCAGGCTAATCGGCCAGATGAAGCCGTTTGGAGTATGCGGGCTACCAATACCTCTGGCGAATTTTCCCTGAAAATAATAGGGATTGTCACGGCTCAAGACAAAAGCGCGCGTATTACGATAAACCCGGTCATCGGCAGAACAATAACCCAAGTATGGAATTGATAAAAGGCTGGGTACATTAGCATCGTCCATCAGGTTATAATTGCCAAAGCCATCGGTTTCGTAGGCAAATATGCGCCCATAGCGAGGGTGGTCTACCATACCATAAGTTTCGATACCAAACTTGATTTCATCCCGAAGCTGTCTGGCTTTGCGAACCAGCTCGTAATCGTGATAAAACTGGTTCGCAAACTCAATTAGATGCCCCAGTACTACTATGGCAAACATGTTAGCCGGAATAAGAAAACCAAACTGGCAGGCATCATCGCTGGGCCTGAACCCAGACCAGACCATCCCGGTAAAATTAACCGGCGTTCCTCGTCCGTTAAAAGGCAGTGTATCCGAAGGCGACTGGCAATTGGAGAGCAATCGCTCAAAAAAGTAATTCGAGTCACGGCTATGGTTTTGTTCGGTACACATAACCTCTACAATGCGCTGCATCATCTGATGCAGTTTCTCATCAAAAAGGCTGCTGTCCTGAGTAATATCCCAATAATCTTTGCATAATTGTAACGGGTAGCAAAGCGAGTCCAGTTCATACTTGCGCTCCCAGACCCAGGGACTAAGGGCCGAAGTACGGTCGGTGTGGTGGCCCTGGCTGTTGGGTTCTCGATTAAAAGCATTGGCATAGGGGTCAATCAGAATATAACGAGCCTGACGACGAATCAATCCTCGAACCACACTTTGCAACGAGGCATCCTGCCGGGCCAGGCGAAGATAGGGACGTACCTGAGCGGTTGAGTCGCGTAGCCACATTGCCGGAATGTCGCCCGTAAAAACGAAAACTTCACTATCTTCCAATAGCTCGGTAGTAGTTTCCAGAGTGTTGGGATAACATTGCCGAAATATTGGCTCTACTTCAGAAAAATGAACCCGTAGCTCTCGTGTTAGTTCGTCCATCAATTCATCTAGCGAAGTGCTTTCAATCGACATGGCCTCAAATCCTTTTATCTATATCAACGACACCAATTACTTTTTAATGCAAATAAAACCATTACATGACTTAAATTGCTTTAGAGGTGGTTTGCTAAAGCTTGCAGCCCATCAAAAAAGGTATGAGCAGGTGCAAACTAACCAAATCACGTCAGCCGAAATACTGTATTTTAAGTGTTCTAGATTATTATGTTGTTATGCTTAGCTTGATTGGTATATAATAATATATTTTTTACTCCATATCAATAGGTTTTACTAAAATTGGATAAAATTAGGTTAAGTTTTCGATTGCCTCGCTACTGTAAACCTCGACCTCGTAGATTCGTGTTGCCAGAGAATTCGGGTCTGACTGCGCTGTTACGATGTTTAATCGCACGTATTGAGCATTTTGCGTGCTGAAGGTATGCGTTGTAATGTTAGACATGTTGTTAGTGACGGTGGCTACCGTCGTCCAGGATGAACCGGTAGAACTTACCTGAAGGTTAAAATCTTTAGTGTTCCATGCACTATTTTCGCCTCCGGCCCCGGCGTGCTTCACCACAATTCGCCCCAGGCTGTTAGAGCTACCCAGGTTAATCTGCAAAAACTGACCGCCCGCCCCGCCTGAACACCATTTGCTAGAGGTGCTACCATCTACGGCCTTATCAGGTGTTTCAGATGCGGCACAGGCTGTCGAGCCGGTAGCGCTTTTATTCAAAGCCAAGTTAACGGGAGTAGTAGAAATAACACTCAAGTTATCCAGATTCAAATAATTAGAGTTACCAACCGAAGTATCGAGCGTGAGCGTTACCGAGTTGGAACCAGCGTTAAGTGTAGCCGTCGTCGCGGATTGATTGCTCCAGTTGCTCCAACTACCAGTACTGGCAAAGGTCAGATTATTGTTGATGGTTGTATTATTAACCACCAGTTTACGGGTAGTATTACCGGCTCCGGCGCTGTAACGGAAGTTTAACTGGTAAGAGCCGGTACTGGCAGCATTGACCGTAAAAGTGACGTACTGACCGTTGCCGTTCCAGCAACAGCGATAACCTGTACCGGTATAGCCACCGTAAATGCTCTCGTTGGAGACATTGCTGCTGGCGTTTTCTGCTTCATAAAGTGAACTGGTGCCAGTAGAACTGAAGGCGATAGCCGCGTTAAAAGCATCGAGGGCCGACCCCTGTCGGGCGGCATCGGCACTATCGAATGGCCCTGCCCAGCCTATACCAAATTGATTTGAGCCGTTACGAGCATTGTTCCAGATCGAGTCGGCTTGAGCCATGATGTAATCTTTGTAGGACTGAGTGTTAGTATTCTGATACAAATAGTACAGATTACGCATAAAGACCCCTTTAAAGGTCGCGCCATCTGCGCCGCAGTCAGGTTCACACGGCTCTTTCAGAATACCACCGGGACTCAGGCTACTGGTGGTCATTGTCGCGTTAGCAATCGCTTTCGCTTTGTTCAATTGGGTGGAGTCGTTGGTGGCTTTGTACAAGTCTACCAATCCACCTACGATTACGCCCTGGTTGTAAGTGTAAGTTGGCTTGCCATTATTGTTGCAGCTACCGTCCAAACCGTCGTTAACCAGGTTGCTGCCGTTAATCATACCGCTATTGTTAAACCAGTTCCATTCACGCTGCGCCCAATCCAGATAGCTGCCGGAGCCACCGTCGCCTGGCGTGCGATTATGCAACCGTGCCGCTATAGCCAAAAAAAGCTCGTTGGCTATAGCGTTCTTAGTACCCCAGATATAGCCACCTCCTGCTGCCTTGCTCCAAAAAATACCGCCCCCACAATAGCTAGTATCCCAGCCGTTTTTCAGGTCATTGAAAATTGTTTTTGCCATGTTCAGGTAGCGGCTGTCGTTGGTCAGGTCGTAAGCTTTAATCCAGGCCAGCGCCCACCAACCTTCGTCGTCATAGTAGTAATTGAGGAAGTTACCGCTACTGTTGCGGTCATAGGTGTTGGAAATGTCCCCGCGATAGGTGGTAGTATTAGTCTGGCCTGAATAATCAATTACCCCTTCTAAAATGTTAGCTGAATTCCACCAGCCTGTTGTGTTCCACTGACCATTAGAGGAGTTATACCAGTTCTGCAAGACTGATATAGTAGCGTCCGCCTCGGCCCGGTAGTTACCAGTAGCCTTCACCAGTATCGGCAAAAAAGCCAGGTTAGCACCAAGTAATCCCACGAGCAGCACCAGCCTCAAACCAGGTTCAGCCCTGGTAAGCCAAAATTTTTTTGACAACATCGTCCACTCCTTAGAGCTATAAGGGATACAACAAAAGCTCACCTGTTTAAGGGCGCGCCAAATTAAAGGTGTTTTGTGTTAAAACTTGATCAGCCTAAAACCAGATTGTGAGACCTAAAAAAAGGTGGGTTATCACTGGGGTGAGCTTCACCAGCGAGCGTAGGTCTTAAGCTATCGTCCTGGAATAAGGTACTAAAAACACGGTAATTGCAGAGAAGTTAGCCTGTTAACCTAGCTAAAGTTATACCATTAATTATTAAGTATGTCAATATATTATATACATGTGTTTGTGGATTGAACATATACAACTAACTGGTTGACAAGTTGATAGAGTAGCCTGTTTAAAACACTTTTAATTCGATGACCCCGCCTGACTCAATGAGCTTTACTTAATTCATTCACGCTCGAAGCTTGCCCTGGTTCTATCGAATTTTCTACCAATTTATGTTCAACAATATTGTGTAACGGAACTTTTTCGCCTTTAAGCTGGGCCAGCAGCAAATCTACTGATTGCCGCCCAATTAAGGTTTCATCCTGCAAGATATGAGTAAACAATGGTGGATACACGCCTTCATCCGGGTAATCAAAGCAAACCACTTCACAATCCTGTGGTACGTGCTTACCCAGGGAGGTTAAAACTGCCACCAAAATTACGGCAATATTGTATTCACAGGCTATAAATGCAGTCAATTGGGGGTTTTGAACTATAAAGTCGCTCAGCGCTTGATAATCACCCATTTTAATCTGGTTGGATAGCGAGCTAGAAGGCAAGGTACTATACAGGTTGGTAAAGCAATGTTGCGGGTCAAATTTTAAGTCGTGTTGAATAAAAGCTGCCGAGTAACCTTGAATACGTTCTTCAATAGTCGAAGTGTTTTCTTCGGGTGGTGAGACAAAGCCGATAGATTGATGACCTTTACGCAACAAGTATTCGGTCAATTCCTGTCCGGCCCTTTTGTTATCAGTGTAAACCGCGCAAGCTTCAATCCTTTTGAGATAACGGTCTACAATGACCATTGGAAAAGCATCCAGGGCCAGTCGCAACAGGCTAACGTTATAATAGTCGCCGTGTACTGGAAAAACTATTAGACCATCTACATTAAGTTGTTGAAAGGCGTGAATAGCCTGCTCTTCTTCATCGCGCCGCCCGTAGGTTCGTTTGAACAATAAGTGGCAATTGGTCTCGGAACAACGTTTTTCGACCGCTTTAAGTAGCCGTAAACCATAAGAAGGTGAGAGGTCTTCCAGTATTAAGCCGATCAAAGGCTGGATAGAGTCAGGGCTGTTGCCAACAGTATTAAGAGTCGTCGCCATATCGGGAACAGAAATAACCGCCTGTTTTAAATCTGGCAATTGGCCGGAAACAAATGAGCCTCTACCACGCGCTCTTTCGATTAAGCCGGCCTGCACCAGGGTTTCCAGCGCTTTTTTAGAGGTAATCCGGCTAACCTTAAATTGGTCGGCCAACTCTTTTTCTGATGGAACTCGGTCACCTCTTTTTAGTTTGCCAGTTTTTATTTCTTCTAGTATTGAAGTATAAAGTTGTTTGTATAAAGGCTGCTCCATAAATGTCTTCGCTCCATAAATTACTTGAATCACTCAACAATTGGGAAATCGCTAACTCAAACTAGCGGGGTTATATTGGTTGGGCTAACTTTTAGTACTGTCATATACTTATTAGCTGGAACATATTGATATATGTTAATTATAGCAATAAATATATCATCTATCTAAATAAATGTCTAGCCTGGAAGTTTTAGGGGAGTTGTAGTTATGAGAAGGATATTATAAGA
>Ga0123337_10007632_pt1 | contig 10036 bp, 7 predicted proteins | sample frozenSSSSmetaG_FD_89792 | JGI IMG/M metagenome (GOLD analysis project Ga0123337, IMG submission 89792) | Glacier valley bacterial and archeal communities from Borup Fiord, Nunavut, Canada, to study Microbial Dark Matter (Phase II) -... | ecosystem: Environmental > Aquatic > Freshwater > Ice >...
GCTCGCCAGCGATGCCGAGCCCGACCTGATTTTCGCCGACTGACCGGCGTCACGATTGCGGGCCGGCCACTGCGTCCACAGTCCGGCTCGTAGGGGGAGGGCAATCGCCCTGCGGCATTCCCACAAGCGCCCTCCCTCACTCCCCTCATCCCCTCGTCCCGTAGGGGGAAAGGTGCCGCAAAGCGGCCGGGTGAGGGGACGAGCAGAAGTGCTCCGGAATTGGCAGGCACGTGAACGGAACTGCGCTCAAAATCCCTTTGCCAGGGCATCATCGCGCGCTAGCTTGGCACAAAACGCGGTTCCCCCATGTCCTCCACCCTCACCCTCCTCTCCATCCTCGGCGCTCTGCTGCTGGGCGCCATAAGCCCCGGCCCGAGCTTCGTCTTCGTCGTCCGCACCGCCGTCGCGCAGTCCCGTGCCGAGGGGCTCGCCGCCGCGCTCGGCATGGGGGTGGGCGCCATGCTGTTCGGCGGGCTCGCCGTGCTTGGCCTTCGCACGCTGATGCTCGAGGGCGGCCTCGTCTTTACGGCATTGAAGCTCGCGGGCGGTCTCTACCTGCTCTATCTGGCCTGGCAGATCTGGCGCCACGCCGCCGAGCCCATCGCCGTCGCCACCACCGGGGCCGCGCCGGCGCGCCCCGGCCGCGCCTTCCTGCTCGGCCTTCTCACGCAACTCTCCAATCCCAAGATCATCGCGGTCTTCGGCGCCGTCTTCGCCGCGCTGCTCCCCGCCAATCCGGAGGCCTGGCTCTACTGGGCCATCCCGCCGCTGATCTTCCTGCAGGAAACCCTGTGGTACGCCATCGTCGCGGTGGCGTTCTCCGCCGCTCGTCCGCGCTCGCTCTACCTCGGCCTGAAGCTCTGGCTCGACCGCGCCGCCGCCGCCTTCATCGGCCTCCTCGGCCTGCGTCTCATCCTCGAAGCCCGGTAGCCTCCCGGTCGCCGTTCTCTCCCACCCACGGTGTCACCCCGGCGCAGGCCGGGGCCCATCCTGATACGCCCTCACGGCACGTTGCGGCCCCTCAAGATGGGTCCCGGCCTGGCGGGGTCTACACCGAGAATAGCCGCCCGGCTGGCGAACTCTCGGATTACCCCGCCAGCCCCTTCACCAGCGCCGGATCGACCAGTGCCCCCTTGTGGCCGATCACCACGCCGGCCACCCGGTGCGCCATTCGCGCCGCCTCCACCGGCGGCACGCCGCGCTGGCGCGCACTGAGATACCCGCCGTTGAACGAGTCCCCGGCGCCCGTCGCATCCACCACCTTGTCGGCCTTGGGCGCCGGCACGAACTCGCGCACCCCGTCGCCCGTCGCCACCAGGGCCGCCTCGGCGCCGTTCTTCACCACCACTTCGCTCGCCCCGATCTTCAGGTAGCGCTCGGCTGTCGCCTCGGGCGAAGTGTCGCCGAACACTGGAGCTTCGTCCGAATGCGTCGGCAGCACGATATCGGCGATCGTCGCCGCCGCCGTCAGCGTCGAGGCCATGATCTTCGGGCTGGTCCACAGCGCCGGCCGCACATTGGGGTCGAACACCACCTTGGCGCCGGCGTCCCGCGCCTTGACGATCGTCCGCATCAGCCGGCCTCTCGCCCTGGGAGCAAGGATCGCCATCGAGATGCCGGAGAAATAAACGATGTCGGCGCCCACCAGCGCCGCCTCCAGCGCCTCCACGTCGTCGGCCAGCAGCTTCGCCGCCGATTGCCCGCGCCAGTAGGTGAAGTGCCGGTCGCCGCCCGCCTGGTGGATCATGTAGAGCCCCGGCCGCCGCCCCTCGATGGTCTGGATATGCCCCGTGCCGATTCCGGCCTTGTCGATGAACGCCCGCATCTGGGCTGAATACATGTCGTCGCCCAGCGCCGTCACGTAGTCGACCTGCCAGCCCTCGGGCATCAGCGCCCTGGCGTACCAGGCGGTGTTCAGCGTGTCGCCGGCGTAGCCGAGCCGATACAGGCTCTCCTCCCCACCCGACATCTCGATCATCGCCTCGCCGACGCTAACGAACCGCTTGGTCACGCAAAATCCTCCGAAACAGTGCCAGCGTTATGCCCCAGCCTCCCGCCAACCGGAAGGTGCTATGGCATCCGCCGTCAGCCTCAACTAAGAAACCCGCACGCCGTTCTTTCCTCGCCCCTCCGGGGTGAGAGTGACCGGCGTAGCCGGCCGGGTGAGGGGCCGGGCGATTCATCTGGAGGGGAGTGACCAAATGCGCCTCAGCGCCGAAGCCATCCGTTCGAAATCCGTTCAGGATCTCGTCAGCACTCGTTCAGTTTCCCTCCCCAACTATAGCAGTGATGCTGTCTCATCCGGCATCGTGCACCTCGGCATCGGCGCTTTCCACCGTGCCCATATGGCCGCCTATGTCGACAGCCTCCTCGCCCAGCATCCGGATTGGGCCATCATCGGCGCCTCGCTCCGCCGCCCGGACACCCGCGACGCGCTCGCCCCGCAGGATTTCCTCTACACCCTCGCCATCCGCGACGCTTCGGGCACCAAAGCCCGCATCATCGGCTCGGTCCGCGACGTCCTCGACGCCAACACGCAACGCGCCGAACTCCTTGAAACCATGGCGCTTCCGGCCATCCGCATCGTCTCTTTGACGGTCACCGAGAAGGGCTACTGCTACGCCCCGGCGACCGGCGAACTCGACGAGTCCCACCCCGATATCGTCCACGACCTGGCGCATCCCGATACGCCCATCAGCGCTCCCGGCATCATCACCGCCGCACTTCGCCTGCGCCACGCGCGCAGACTTATCCCCTTCACCGTGATGAGCTGCGATAATCTGCCCAGCAACGGCAAGACAGCGGGCCGCATCGTCCGCCGCCTCGCCGAGTTGCAGGGGGAAAAAACCGGCGATACGAATTATACGGATTACGTTCAAACCGTTCAATTTCCGTCCACCATGATCGACCGCATCGTCCCCGCCACCACCGATGCGGATCGCCAAATGATCAAGGAAATCATTGGGTTGGACGACGCCTGGCCAATCATGACCGAGCCCTTCACCCAGTGGGTGATCGAGGACCGCTTCCCCGCCGGCCGCCCGCCCTTCGAACTGGCCGGCGCCCAACTGGTCGAGGACGTCGAGCCCTTCGAGCTGATGAAGCTCCGGATGCTCAACGGCTCGCACTCCACCATGGCCTATCTCGGTTACCTCAGCGGCCACCAATACGTCAGCGAGGCCATCGCCGATCCTGGAATTCACCGGCTTATCCATGGACTTATGACCGAGGAGGTGATCCCCACCCTCCCCATGCCGCGGGCCGGTCTCGAAGCCTACCGCGACCAGCTCCTCGCGCGTTTTGCCAATCCCGCCCTGAACCACCGCACCTGGCAGATCGCCATGGACGGCACCCAGAAACTCCCGCAGCGCCTGCTCGGCACCATCCGCGACCGCATGGAGGCCGGAAAATCCTTCACCCGCCTGGCGCTCGGCGTCGCCGCCTGGATGCGCTACGTCACCGGCCTCGACGAAGCCGGCCAACCCATTGACGTCAAAGACCCTTTATCCGCCCGCCTGCGCGATCTGGCCGACGCCGCCAACCGCGACCCGGTCAAGCTCGCCGCCAACCTCCTCACCGTCACCGAAGTCTTCGGCCCCGACCTCCCGGCCTCCCCGATCTTCCGCGACACGGTCACCAACCACCTGAAATCCCTGATGGAATCCGGCGCCGTCGAAACCATTCGCCGCCTGAGGTGATCTCCCCTTGATCCTCCCCCGCGTGGCGGGGGAGGGGGACCGGGGTAGCCGGTGGAGGGGGCGACCAGGTGCGCCGGGCGAGCGCTACATCTCCCCGTACGACTTCAAAAACCCATCCGGCCCCATCACGATCTTGCTGTCGATCTCCCCGATCGCCTTCTCGTCCTTCCCCTCGAACTCCAGCGAATGCAGCACTGAGCGCAATACCGCCAGCCGCCCGCGCTTCTTGTCGTTGTTGAGCACGATCCGCCACGGCGCCTCCTCGGTGTGCGAGGCCTCCAGCATGCGGTTGCGCGCCGCCGAGTAATCGTCGAACCGCTTCAGCGCCTCGAAGTCGATCGGCGACAGCTTCCACACCTTAAGTGGATCGTGCCGCCGGTCATGGAACCGCTTGAGCTGCATCTCCTGCCCGATCTGCAGCCAGAACTTGAACAGGTGGATGCCGTCGTCCACCAGCGTGCGTTCGAAGCGGGGCACCGCCTTCAGGAACTTCGTCGTCTCCTCGGGCGTGCAGAACCCCATCACGGCCTCCACCCCCGCCCGGTTGTACCAGGATCGATCGAACAGCACTTGCTCGCCTGCCGCCGGTAGCCAGTCGACATAGCGCTGGAAATACCACTGCGTCCGCTCGCGGTCCGAGGGCTTCGGCAGCGCTACGTCCATGTTCCACCGCGGGTTGAGGTTTTCGAGATAGCTCGCGATCGCCCCGCCCTTACCCGCCGCGTCGCGCCCCTCGAACACGATCACGATGCGCTTGCCAGTCTTCTGCTGGTCGTGCTGCAGCAGCGCCAGTTGCCGCTGCGCCGCCAGCATCTCGACCTCGTAGGCCTCGCCATCCATCTTCTCGTCATACGGAAAGCCGCCCGAGCTCAGCGCCTTCTTCTTGATGGCGCGCGGCAGCACCGGGTCCTCGAGGTCGAAACCTGCAATTGCGTCATTCATTTAGTTTGAAACTCCCACTCGACTGTCATGACGGCGTCACGAGCGTGATATGAACAGCGCAGTTCTGGCAAGCGGCGTCGAATCAAGACCGCTTGCGGGGTGAAGGGGCCCCTCATGGCCGACGAAGCGCAGCGGAGTGGCGGCGGTGCTGCCGCCGACTGGAGCCGGGTGGTCCGGGCACGGCTTTACGGCCGCCTGCTGTTCCTGCTTGCCGTCGGCCTCGTCTTCATGACGCTGGCCGGCATGCAATTGGTCGATCCGTGGATCGACATCCTGGCCTTCGCGGTCGTCCTCGTTCTCGCCGCCATCGTCCCCGATACGAGCGAGTCGCCCACCAGCCTCGCCATCGCCTCGCGCGCCGGCGATCCGGCCTTTGCCGATGGCGTCCGCCTGTTCGCCGATGCGCTGCCCGATCCCGCCATCGTGCTCGACCGGCGCAGCGTGGTGTTCCACCTCAACGCCGCCGCGCGCCAGCAATTCCCCGCCGTGCTGGTGGATTCGCCGCTCGCCTTCACGCTCAGGGCGCCGAGCCTCCTCGGCGCCATCGAGACCGTCCGCCGTACCAATGCGCCCGAGTCGATCGAGCTCCATCAGTCCGTGCCGAACGAGACCTGGCACCGGGTCACCGTCGCCCCGCTCGCTCCGGGCGATGCGGTGAACGACGGCGTGCTGATCGTCACCATGCACAACCTCACCGAGGGCAAGCGGCTCGAGTCGTTGCGCTCCGATTTCATCGCCAACGCCTCCCACGAGTTGCGCACCCCGCTCACCTCGCTGGTCGGCTTCATTGACACGCTGCTCGGCCCCGCCGCCAACGACAAGGAGGCGCGCGAGCGCTTCCTCGGCCTGATGCGCGGGCAGGCGGCCCGCATGGCCAAGCTGATCGAGGACCTGCTGTCGCTGTCTCGCATCGAGATGCGCCAGCACGTTCGCCCCACCACGCCGGTCGAACTCAACACCCTGGTGCGCGAAGTCGCCGAGGGCCTGCAGAAGCTCGCGGCCGATTCCGGCACCAGGCTCGCGCTCACCCTGCCGCCCGAACCCATCACCATCTCCGGTGACCGCGACGAGCTCTATGAAGTGTTCGAGAACCTCATGGACAACGCCATCAAGTATGGCGCCGAGGGCGGCGACATCGAAGTGGTCCTCGGCCCCGCCACCTCGCGCCAGGGCTATCAGTACGCCGTCACCGTCACCGACCACGGTCCGGGCGTTGCCGCCGAGCACGTGCCGCGCCTGACCGAGCGCTTCTACCGTGTCGATGCGGAGTCGAGCCGCAAGAAGAAGGGCACCGGCCTCGGCCTCGCCATCGTCAAGCACATCGTCACCCGCCACCACGGGCTGCTCTCCATCAAGAGCCAGCCGGAGCAGGGCACCCGGGTCGAAGTGCTTCTCAGAAAATGACAAAGTCCGGGCCATCCACAGCCTGAACTCCACGCCACCACGAATTCATGAGTTCGAACAGGGCGTTAACTTGTCACACAACCGTAATACCACTGTCATAAAACCTTTGGTCACGGGCCATAGGTTGCGCCACGTCTAAGGCGCTCGGAGTGACCCGACAGCGCCTAACGGGGCAAAGGCCCCATTCCTTCCGAAAGGGAACATCATGAAGATTTCTGTTTTCGCGAGCGCCGCTGTCATCGCGCTTGCCGGCGTCGGCGCTGCCGCCGCGCGTGACCAGGTTCAGGTCGCTGGTTCGTCGACCGTCCTCCCCTACGCCAAGATCGTCGCCGAGTCGTTCGGCGAGGCCTTCCCGGACTTCAAGACTCCCGTCGTCGAGTCGGGTGGTTCGGGCGCCGGCATCAAGCAGTTCTGCGAAGGCGTCGGTGAAGACAAGATCGACATCGCCAACTCCTCGCGCGCCATGAAGGACGCCGAGCTCGAGAGCTGCAAGACCGCCGGCGTGACCGACGTGCAGGAAGTCAAGATCGGCTACGACGGCATCGTCTTCGCCACCGACATCAACGGCCCGGACTTCGCCATTCAGCCGGTCGACATCTACAAGGGTCTGGCCGCTCAGGTCGTCGTTGACGGCAAGCTCGTCGCCAACCCCTACACCAAGTGGAACGAAGTGAACCCGGCTTTCCCCGAGTGGGACATTGCCGCCTACATCCCCGGCGAAAAGCACGGCACTCGTGAAGTCTTCGAGACCAAGGTCCTTGAGGCCGGCTGCGACAAGGCCGCTCTGACCGCTGCCGGCATTGCCGACGCTGACCTGTTCAAGAGCTGCGTCGCGGTTCGCAAGGACGGCAAGGCAGTCGACATCGACGGCGACTACACTGAGACCCTCGCCCGCATCGACCAGAACAAGACTGGCGTGGGTGTGTTCGGCCTCGCCTTCTACGAAAACAACGCCGACAAGCTGAAGGTCGCCACCGTCGGCGGCATCGTTCCCTCGGTCGAGACCATCTCGTCGGGTGAGTACCCGGTTTCCCGCCCGCTCTTCTTCTACGTGAAGAAGGCGCATATCGGCGTCATCCCGGGCCTCAAGGAATACGTCGAGTTCTTCCTGTCCGACGACATGATCGGCCCGGACTCGGCGCTCGCCACCTACGGCCTGGTCCCTGCTTCCGACGCCGAGCGCGACGAGTACCGCGCCAAGTTCGAAGCCGGCACCACCATGTAATCCGACCGGCGCGGGCCTCCGGGTCCGCGCCACCCCCGCCTTGGGCTAGGCGGTTTTCCCCGAATTCATGAGGCGACGATGTCGGGCGGCTGGATAATAGCGATCATTCTGGGCATAGGCGCCGTATCTTATTTCTTCGCCGCGCAGCGGGCGCGGGCGCAGGCCGACGGCGTGGACCGCAGTGGCAAGGGCGACATCGCTCATTCGCTGCCGGCCTACCACGGCTGGCTGGCCTTCATCTTCTCGGTCATTCCGGCCCTGCTTTTCATCCTCGTCTGGTCGATCGCCTCGGGCACTCTGCTCGAAGGTCGCGTGACCTCAGAGGTCCGGTCCCACATCGCCGATCCGGCGGCGGCGAGCCTGTCGAGCGGCATCGTTCACAACGTCACCGACGCGCTGGTGCGCCTCGACCTGGTGGCGCCCGATCGCCAGCCGCAGACCTACGTCGAGTTGCGCGACAAGGCCACGAGCGCGGGCATCGTGCTCGCCGAGAGCGGTGAGGACTATATGATCCCGCTTGCCGCCCGCACCGCCGCCGACGGCAACCTCTACCGGCTGATCGGGCAGGGCATCGCGCTGGTCCTGGCCCTCGGTGGCGCAGCCTTCGCGTATCGCCGCATCAGGCTTCGGCTGCGTGCCCGCAACCAGGTCGAGCGTGTCGTGCTCTGGGGCCTGGTGGGTGCGTCCAGCATTGCCATCCTGACCACCGTCGGCATCGTGCTGTCGATGCTGAGCGAAACCATCCACTTCTTTTCCGAAGTGAACCCGCTGAACTTCTTCTTCGGCACCGTCTGGGATCCGCGCTTCGCCGATGCCGGGGCGGGCGCTACCGCCGGCCAGTTCGGCCTCATCCCGCTGCTCGCCGGCACGCTCTATATCGCGCTCGTCTCGATGCTGTTCGCCGTGCCGGTCGGCCTGATGGCCGCCGTCTACATGGGCGAATACGCCTCCCGTCGGGTCCGCTCGGTGGTCAAGCCCCTGCTCGAACTGCTGGCCGGCATTCCCACCATCGTCTACGGCATCTTCGCCGTGGTGACCCTCGGGCCGTTCTTCCGCGACCTTTCGATGGCCCTCACCGGCGGCACCTTCGCCTTCATCCAGGCGCAGTCGGTGTTCACCGCCGGCATCGTCATGGGCGTGATGCTGATCCCCGTCGTCTCGTCGCTGTCCGACGACGTGATCACCGCGGTGCCCCGCGCCATGCGCGACGGTTCGCTGGCGCTCGGTGCCACGCGGTCGGAAACCATCCGCAAGGTGATCCTGCCCGCCGCGCTTCCCGGCATTGTCGGGGCGCTGCTGCTCACCGCTTCGCGCGCCATCGGCGAAACCATGATCGTGGTGCTCGCCGCCGGTGTCGCTGCCCGCCTCACCATCAACCCCTTCGAGGCGATGACCACCATCACCGTGAAGATCGTCAACCAGCTGACCGGCGACCTTGAGTTCAATTCGCCGCAGACGCTGGTGGCCTTCGCCCTCGGCCTCACGCTGTTCGTGCTGACGCTGGGCATGAACATCTACGCGCTCTACATCGTGCGCAAGTATCGGGAGCAGTATGAATGACCGACGCTGCCATGAATACCGGATCAACCTCCTCCGCCATGCAGACGCAGGCTGCTACCCGCCGCGATTTCGGCCTGAGGAAGCGACACCGCGCCGAGGCGCTGTTCCGCTTCTACGGAATCGCGGCCATCACCATCGGCCTCGCCTTCCTGGTGATCCTGCTCACTTCGGTGTTTTCCAAGGGCTACACCGCCTTCGTGCAGACCTCGATCACCGTGCCGGTCGAGTTCAGTGCCTCGATCATCGACAAAAACGACGAGCGGGCCACCAACCCCAAGGTACTGGTCTCGGCCAACTACCCGGTGATCGCCCGTAACGCAGTCGCCAAGGCCCTGGGCGTCGATCCTGCCGACAAGGCGGCGATGAAGCAGATCCAGGCATTCGTGTCCGACGGCAGCCGTTCCATGTTGCGCGAGATCGTCGCCGCCGATCCCTCCATCGTTGGCACCACCCGTCCGGTCACCCTGCTCGCCGCGGCCGATATCGACAGCGCCAACAAGGGCCAGATTGATCTGCGCGTCGATGAGAAGAACCGCAAGGTTTCGGATCAGCAGCTCAAGTGGCTCGATCAGCTCAGGCAGCAGGGCGCGATCTCGACGCCGTTCAACTGGGGCCTCCTCACCTTCGGCGCGTCCTCGCGCCCGGAAACCGCCGGCCTCGGCGTCGCACTGATCGGCTCGGCCTACATGATGTTGATCGTGCTCTGTCTGGCGCTGCCCATCGGCGTCGCCGCCTCGATCTACCTCGAGGAGTTCGCCAAGAAGAACACCTTTACCGACTTCATCGAGGTGAACATCAACAACCTCGCGGCCGTGCCATCGATCGTCTTTGGTCTGCTCGGGTTGGCGGTGTTCATCAACTTCTTCGGCATGCCACGCTCGGCGCCGCTGGTCGGTGGTCTCGTCCTCACCCTGATGACGCTGCCCACCATCATCATCGCCACCCGCGCCGCGCTGCGCTCGGTGCCGCCCTCGATCCGCTCCGCTGCCCTGGGCATCGGTGCCAGCAAGATGCAGATGGTCTTCGACCACGTGCTGCCGCTCGCTACGCCAGGCATCCTCACCGGCACCATCATCGGCCTCGCCCGGGCGCTTGGCGAAACCGCGCCGCTACTGCTGATCGGCATGGTGGCCTTCGTCGCCGACGCCCCGGGGAACCCCTTCGAGCCCGCCACGGCGCTCCCGGTCCAGATCTACATGTGGACCAA
>Ga0123337_10007633_pt1 | contig 10036 bp, 6 predicted proteins | sample frozenSSSSmetaG_FD_89792 | JGI IMG/M metagenome (GOLD analysis project Ga0123337, IMG submission 89792) | Glacier valley bacterial and archeal communities from Borup Fiord, Nunavut, Canada, to study Microbial Dark Matter (Phase II) -... | ecosystem: Environmental > Aquatic > Freshwater > Ice >...
CGTGACGGGTTCATCGTGGCTGAAATCGAAACGCAGACGGTCCGGCGCAACGAGCGAGCCGCGCTGCGCGACGTGGTTGCCCAGGAGGGCGCGTAGCTGCGCGTGCAGCAGGTGCGTGGCGGTATGGTTGCGCATGATGTCCGCGCGGCGGCCTGCATCGACTGCGGCGCGTCCCTCTGCACCAACACTCGGCGTCCCCTCCACGACTTCCCCGATATGGATGACGAGGCCACCCACCGGGCGGCGCGTATCCTCAATGTCGATTGCCCATTCCGGCGCATCGATCACGCCCGTATCGCTGACCTGCCCGCCCGATTCGACATAGAACGGCGTGCAGTCCAGCACGATTTCCACGCGGTCCCCGACCGACGCGCGCTGCACCGGCTGGCCGTCCTTGAGGATCGCGAGCAGTCTGGCGGGGCTGCTCAATTCGCCGTAGGGGTTGTAATTGACGCCGGATGCCGGAAGCGCGCCGCTCCCCTTGAGGCTGGCAAGCGCCTGATTATAAACTTCGGCCATATCGATCAAGCCCATCGGCTTGCCGCCGCCGCTCGCCAATTCATGCTGTGTCTGCGCGGCATCGAACCCGGCATCATCGACGCCGTAACCGCGTTCAAGCGCAATGTCGCGCGTGACTTCGAGTGGCAGGCCGAGCGTGCCTTTCAGGAAGAACGTGCGTTCGCCGTCGAGCATCCCGCCCGGTGGGAGTGTGTCGAGCATCCCGTTCAGTTCCGTGAGACCGCGCTCAAGCGTGCGTCCGAAGCGAATTTCTTCCTGCGTGATTTGCTTACGGATCACCTCGCGCCGCTCCTTGAGGTCGGCGTAATGGCTGCCCATTACCTCGATCACGGTATCGGCTACATCCGCGAGAAATGGTTTATCGAACCCGATCCGCTTGCCGAAACGCGCCGCGCGCCGGATGATCATTCGGCAAATATAACCGCGCTCCTTCGGTCCGGGCGTGACGCCATCCGCGATCAGGAACGACGCCGCGCGGATGTGATCCGCGATCACCTTATACGGAATTTCGTCGCCTTTGCGCTGTTCGAGGGTGGTCCCGGCAAGGTGCTGAATGCGGTCCATGATCGGCGTGAACAGGTCGTTTTCATAATTCACGCGCACGCCTTGCAGTACGCTGACGATGCGTTCCAGACCCATCCCGGTATCGACGCCCGGCTTCGGGAGCGGTATACGCGAGCCATCTGCGGACTGGTTGAACTGCATGAAGACGAGATTCCAGACTTCGAGAATGCGCCCCGTACTCTCTTCCAGTTCTTCCGCGACGCCCTCTGCGCCGCGTTCCGGCTCCCAATCGTAGTGAATTTCGGAGGTGAAGCCACATGGTCCAACATCGGCCATTTGCCAGAAGTTCGTTTTGTCGCCGAGGCGGTGAATGCGTTCTACCGGGATGCCGATCTCCTCATTCCAGATTTTGAACGCCTGATCGTCCTTCTCGTGAACCGTGAACCACAGCCGTTCCAGCGGGATTTCATAGACGCGCGTCAGGACTTCATAGGCGAAGCGGCACGCATCCTGTTTGAAATAGTCGCCGAAGCTGAAATTGCCAAGCATCTCGAAAAACGTGTGGTGGCGTGGCGAAGGTCCTACATTTTCAAGGTCATTATGTTTACCACTCACCCTGAGACACTTCTGAGAAGTGGTCGCGCGTGTGTACGGACGCTTATCCAGCCCTAGAAACACATCCTTGAATTGCACCATGCCCGCGTTGGTGAAGAGCAGCGTCGGATCGTTGCCCGGTACGAGCGACGAGGACGGCACGACCTGATGGTGCATTTCCTGAAAATAATCAAGGAAGGATGAGCGTATTTCGGCGCTGGTCATCCGCTTCATGGTGGGGTATCCCTTCTGCGTGGTTTATCTGATGCTGAATGATACCTTACGCGCGCCGCGGTTTGTAGGGGCGGGGCTTGACCCGCCCGAAAAGAGAAAGCTGGGTCGGTCAAGCCGGAGCGCGAAAATAGATGCGGGGCTTGACCCGCCCGAAAAGAGAAAGCTGGGTCGGGCTTGACCGACCCCTACACCGGAGCGCGAAAGTAGGGGCGGACTGCGTGACAACGCGCGCCTAACCTGCTATTCTGGTATTCGACAGCGCGAAGAGGCACGATGCAAGCAATCCAAGATGATACGCTCCTGCAATGGCGCGGTGAGTTCCCAATCCTTCAAACGTCGAATTATCTGGTCAGTAATTCGCTCGGCGCGATGCCGAAAGGCGTTTACGATAGCCTGCATTCCTACGCGGAGACATGGGCGACGCGCGGGGTACGTGCGTGGGGCGAAGGCTGGTGGGACCTCAATGCCGTAATTGGCGACCAGATCGCGCCAATTATCGGCGCTGCGCCCTCGACCGTTTCCGTTCATCAGAATGTCAGCCTGGCAATAGGTGTGCTGCTCTCGTGCTTCGATTTTGAGGCGTCCGCGCGGCACAAGGTCGTCATCACCGATATGATCTTCCCATCAGTCTATTACACGCTGCGCAGCCTGATCGAGCCGCACCTCGATTTGACGATGGTGAAGAGCGACGACGGTGTGGGGATGGACCTGCAAAAGCTGCTCGACGCGATTGACGAGCAAACGCTCTTCGTGTGCATCGATCACGTTTTCTTCCGTACCGCGTATATATTGGATGTGCAGAAGGTGATCGACAAGGCGCACGAGGTCGGCGCGTGGGTGATCCTCGATGCGTACCATTCGGCGGGGATCGTGCCGCTGGATGTGAGCGCGCTTGATGTCGATTTCGCGGTCGCGGGCGTCCTCAAATGGATGTGCGGCGGTCCGGGCGGCGTGTTCCTTTACACACGTCCTGATTACCTGCGCACGCTGCGCCCCAAACTCACAGGCTGGATGGCGCACAAGCGGCCTTTTGCCTTCGAGGTGGATCAGATCGATTATCGTGACGACGCCTTTCGCTTCCTGAACGGGACGCCCGCCGTCGCGAGCCTGTACGCGATCCAGCCGGGAGTTGAAATTATCGGCAAGGTTGGCGTCGCTGCGATCCGCGCCAATTCGATCCGGCAAACATCGCTCGTGATCGACCTCGCGCAAGCGGCGAACATCCCGATCAACAGCCCGTTAGATGCGGCGCGGCGCGGCGGGACGGTTGTCTTGCAACCAGCACACGATTACGAGGTCTCCCGCGCACTGCTCGCCCGCGACATCGTGATCGATTACCGCGCCGGGACCGGGATTCGCGTCTCGCCGCATTTCTACAACACCGACGACGAAATCCGCGCGTGCATCACGGCCATCGCGGAAATTCTGGAAACCGGATCGTGGCGGGCGCACGAGGCGCAGCGGAGTTTCGTCACTTGATGATTTACGACATCACGCGCCGCGTCACGCCGAAAACGGCTGTCTGGCCGGGCGATACACCCTTCGGCTTCGACCTGCTGACGAGTATCGCAGGTGGCGGGTCGGTCAACCTGACGACGCTGCACATGAGCGCGCACACTGGCACGCACGCCGACGCTTACTGGCATTTTGAAAACGACGGCGCGCACCCGGCGGAAATGCCGCTCGAAGCATATATCGGTCCGGCGCAGGTCGTCACGCTGACGCGCGAGGACGGCGGCATCACGCCCGATGATTTGCGTGACCTCGAAATCGCACAGGCGACGCGCGTGCTGTTCCATACGCCCGTGAGCGACCTGCCCGATCATGTCTGGCCGACGCGCTTCCCGTACCTGACCATTGAATTAATTGACATGCTGGCCGCGCAGGGCGTGCGCCTGATCGGGCTGGATTCACCTTCCGTCGATGCGTTTCACTCGAAGGATTTGACGTGTCACCATCGCCTGCGGGCGCGCGGGATCGTCAACCTCGAATCGTTGCAGCTTTCCGGCGTGCCGGATGAAGTCTATGAATTGGTCGCGCTGCCACTCAAACTGGATGGCGTGTGCGGCTCCCCGGTTCGCGCTATTCTGAGGGAGATTTTATAGCCATGACGATACCATCCTTGATTTTGCTCGCGGTCTTCGGCGCGTCGATTGCAGCGATCTACCTGTGGGTGCGGCGTGGCAAGCTGACGCCGACGCAGGGCGCGCTGATCGGCTGCGCGATTGATATTGTGGTGCTGTTCCTGTTCTCGCTTTCGGCGGGCAACGAGCCATTGCGCGCGGTCGTTACGGGTGTCGTCGGCGGCCTCGTCTTCAACCTGCTGACAGTCGCGGCGGCGTCTTATTTCCGGCAAAATGAGATCGCACGGCAAGCGCAGTAAAGCTGTCAGGTAGCGATGCGCGTGGTGTGCTAAACTGCACGCATTCGCAACAGGCCGCACCCACGCATGGCGTTCCAATACGACGACGAAAACACAGTTCCCAACCAGCCCGTCAACCCGAACGTGACGCAGCCCGCCGCGCGTGGGTCGAACCCGAACAACCCGCCGCCGGTCCCGCCGATGTATACGCCCGTCTATGGCGTGCCGCCGCCCGCGCCAATTTATGCTGCACCAGCGAAGCGCAAGCGGCGCTGGTTCCCCGGCGGCTGTGCGGGATGCTTGATGCTCATGGTCGGGCTGTTCGTCGTGCTAGGCTGCGGATGCGGCGCGACCTCGCTGATTGTCTACAATTACTGGCAGGGGCAGAATACAGCGAAGTGGGATGCCGCACAGAAGGTAAACAGCACGACCACCTTCCAGACGGCGAAGGTCTATGACCGTAACGGCGGCCTGCTGCACGAACTCTTCCCGGAAGGCCGCCGCACGAATATCAAACTTGCGAACGTCCCGAAGGTCCTGATCGACGCGACGCTCTCCACCGAAGACAAGACATTTTACGATAACCCCGGTATCGACATCACGGGCATCAGCCGCGCGGGGATCGGGCTGCTCTTCACCGACGACGGCGCAGGCGGCGGCAGCACGATTACCCAGCAGGTCGTGCGCGCCATTGTTTTCGACTACAAATACCGTAACGAGCGCTCGCTGCGCCGCAAACTTGACGAAATCGGCCTCGCGTTGGTGATGACGCGGCAGTGGAGCAAGGATCAAATCCTTGAGACGTACCTCAACCAGATCTACTACGGCAACCTCGCGTATGGGATCGAAGCCGCCGCGCAGACCTATTTCGGCAAGCCCGCCGCGCAGCTCACCCTCGCGGAAGCGACGTTGCTCGCGGGGCTGCCGCAAGCGCCGGGTGAACTCGACCCATTGAGCGAAGACCCGGCAATTCAGGCAAAGGTCGCGGAACGGCACAGGATCGTTCTCGATGCGATGGTCGCTAACGGCAAAGTCTCGCGCGCAGACGCCGACGCCGCGCTCAAAACGCAGTTGACCTTCGTGGACAGCCGGACCGCGAAGCTGAGTTATCCGCATTTCACGCTCTACGCCGAAAACGAGATGAAGGACCTGCTGGCCGGGCTGAACCTGCCGCCGGAGACGCTGCTCACGGGTGGCCTCTCGATTTACACCACGCTCGACCCGCGCTTCCAAAACCTCGCGGAGACCGCCGCCCGCGCACAGATCGCGCAAATCGAAAAGAAGAACAACGCGCATAACGCCTCGGTCGTGATCATCGCGCCGGGGACAGGCGAACTGATGGCGCTGATGGGCAGCCTCGATTACAACAACGAGGCGATCAAGGGCAAGGTCAACGTCGCGATCAGCGCGCAGCAGCCAGGCAGCGCGATCAAGCCGCTGACCTATGCCGCGTCGATGGAGAAGGGGGATACCGCCGCGACCGTCTATTGGGACACCGAGCAGCAAATCGGGTTGCCCGGACAGGCCGCCTATGCGCCACGCAATTACGACGGGCGCTTTCATGGCGTGGTGCGGATGCGGGACGCGCTTGCGAATTCATACAATATTCCGGCGGTGCAGGCGTTGCGGCGCGTGGGTGTCGATGCGCTGCTCAACATCGCCGCGCGGTTCGGCGTGCGCAGCTTCGGCAGCGACGGCTCGAAATATGGCCTGTCGCTCACGCTCGGCGGCGGCGACCTGACTCCGCTCGAATTGACACAGGCGTATAGCGTCTTTGCGAATGGCGGGCAGTTCGTCCCCGTGACCTCGCTGCTATGCGTCCTCAACAGCGAGGGGCGCATCCTGTACCAGTACGAGGGCGGCTGTCCGAAAGGCGAACTGAAATCGGATTCGATCAATACGGGCGCGAATGGGCGGCAGGTGCTGGACCCGCGCATCTCGTACATCATCTCCGATATTCTGGCCGATAACGCCGCGCGCACCCCCGCGATGGGCGCACGCTCGCCACTCTATACCGCGACGATCCCGACATCGGTGAAGACCGGGACGACGAACGATTACCGCGACAACTGGACGATGGGCTATACGCGCAATGTGACGGTCGGGGTGTGGGTCGGCAACACGGATAATTCGCCGATGGTCAATTCATCCGGCTTGACGGGCGCGGCTCCGATCTGGAACCAGATCATCAGCGCGATTTACAACGACCCAGCGCTCAAGGACACGCTCAAACGCAAAGGGCAACAACTGCTCACGGATGGGCAACCGCAGCCGCAGGGTATGACGCGCCGCCAAATCTGCAATCTGGCCGGTTTGAAGGACCCCGCCAGCGCCTGCGCACCGGGACGCGCGGAGTGGTTCCTCGCGGGTGCGCCGCTGGTCGTGGACGCCACCGGGAAGCTGGTCGCGGGGCAGGAAGTCGCGCCGACGCCACCACCGCGCAACGGTCCGCGCTACGCTGAAATTGAAAGGGACGTGCTGCAAGTGCTCGTGCAGCCGCTCGACCCCGGTATGATGGCCGCTATGATGCCGCAGCCGAACAATGGCCGCGCCGCGCCGCCACCCGCCTATTGCCTCGTCCCCAACGAGGTCGCGGACCAAATTCCGACCGCGCATCCGCAGGTTTTCATCCGACCGCCGCGTTATGCCGATGAAGACACCTTCGCGCGGATTTATGCGGCACAGGCAGGCGTCCCGATTTTGCCGAACGTGGTCTGTACCGCCGAACTGCTTTCGGCGGCGCAAAGCGCACCAGGCGCACCCGCCAACGTGGTCGCGCAGATCGTCTCGCCGACGCCGGGGCAGCCTATCGCCGGGCAAGTCGTGATCATCGGCACGGTAGCATTTGGGCAGGAGCAGGCGACATATTACAAGGTCGAAATACAGGGTCCGCAGTTCCCAGACTGGACGACCATCGGAGAGACGCACACCAATCAGGTGATCAATGGACAGTTGGAGAGCTTCGGGGCGGGTGGCCTGATACCGGGGACGTACCAATTGCGCGTGACACTGGTTGGGGTCAATGGGAACTATCTGGTCAGCTCCAATCCGGTCCCCGTACAGATCGGGTGATCACGCGCGTTTGGTGTAGCGGGGCGGTCAAGCCTGACCCCTGCATGGTCGTGCGATTGTATAAAGGCGGGGTTTGGCCCGCCTATTCGTTTTATTTGGCCTAGAAGCCGTAGATTTCACCGAATTTTGCACGCAGATACGCGATATACGCGCGCGAGTTGATCTTCTCGCCCGTCACGCGCTGCACCAGTTCCTGCGGGAAGTAGCGCCGCCCATGCTGGTGGATGTTCTCGCGCAGCCAGCCGAGCAGCGTATCGAACCTGCCCTGCGCGATCTCGTCCGGGATTGAGGGGTGCTGCTTAAGCGCGGTTTCATAAAACTGCGCGGAGAGCAGATTGCCAATAGAATATGTGGGGAAGTAGCCAATCAGCGCTATCGACCAGTGGACATCCTGCAAGATGCCGCGCTTATGGTCCGGCGGTGTCAGGCCGAGATAGCCCTGCGAGCGCTCTTCCCAGGCGTCCGGCGCGTCCTTCACGCTCAGTTTGCCGGAAACGAGATCGGTTTCCATCTCGAAGCGGAGCATGATATGCAGGTTGTACGTCACCTCGTCGGCTTCGACGCGGATATGCGACGGTTCGCTTTTGTTGATCGCGCGGTAGAACGTCTCCATATCCACATCGGAGAGCGACTCCGGGAACAGCGCCTGCAACTGCGGATAGAAGTGGCTCCAATAGCCCCGGCTGCGCCCCACAATATTCTCCCACATGCGCGATTGGCTCTCGTGTACACCAAGCGAGGTCCCGCTCGCGAGGATCGGGTGCAACCCACCCAGCCCCGCGCCCTGCTCGTAGAGCGCGTGTCCAGTCTCGTGCATGGTCCCGAAAACCGAACTGCTTAGAAAATTCGGGATGAAGCGCGTCGTGATCCGCACGTCATCCGGAGAGAGCGATTGGCAGAACGGATGCGGCGATTGATCCTGCCGCCCGCGCTTGAAATCGAAGCCAAACCATGCGGCGGCCTGTTCGGTGAAGGTTTTCTGCTTCGCCACATCGAAATTGCGGTGAATCGGCGCGTCGCTCACGCTATCCTTGCGCTCGGCAATCGCGTTCGCGATAGGCAGCAGGTCCCGGCGTAACCCCGCGAACATCTCCACGACATCGGCGGTCGTCGTTCCCGGCTCGTATTGATCGAGCAGCGCATCATAGGGGTGGCTCGCATAGCCGAGATAATCCGCAAGCTGGCGCGTCAGGTCCACCATTTTTTCAAGCGAGGGCGCGAAGGCGTTGAAATCGCTCTGCGCGCGGGCTTTTGCCCAAATCTGGGTCGCGAGCGCCGTCTCCGCGCTGATCTCCGCGACGAGTGCCGCGGGAACTTTCGTGCGAATTGCGTAGTCGTGTTTCGTCACGCGGACGAGGCTCACATCTGCGTCATCATAGGATGCGCCGTCGAGTTCGCGCTCGGCGGTGTCGAGCAGTCGCCCGGTTTCCTCTGCGGTGAACATCTCGTGTTCGAGCCGTGCGAGGATCGCGAGGTGTCCGGCGCGCGTCGTCGCGCCACCTTCGGGCATATATGTTTGCTGTTCCCAACTGACCAGCCCGCCCGCGCTGCGCAGCGATTGCACATCCGTCAGGCGCGCCTTGAGTCCTTCGAGCGCTGTTCCCATCACAATTCCCTTGTAGTGAAGTTGAATTGCGGATAGTAGCGCATCAGGTGTCCAATGCAAATAGATTTCAGACGTCACGCAGTTGCGCAAACCGGACGCCAGGAATAGCGTCCGCAAACATAGAATTGAGAACAGTCAGATTAGAGGCTGGGGGTTGCGGATGTGCCGGGCGTCTTCCGCGGCTTCGGGGTTTTATCGCCTGCCATCTCGTTGGCAAGCGGATTCGGCTTGTTCATGAGCGCGGTCAGGTCAGCGTTGAGCGTAGCAAGCACCTGATCCGCGACTTCCTGCTTGATCTTGCCGTTTTTGACGCGCGCGTTGACATAGGCCGTCAGCTTCGCCGCCGCTGTGTTGACGATAGCGGCGGGGTCAGCGTTGTTGGCTCTGGCAATATCCGCGAAACTCTTCCCGGCGCGCAGGTCCTTAAGCATATCGCGCTGTGAAACTCCGGTGGCGTCAGCGGTCGCGGCGAGGAGCGTCAGCGCGGCTTGCATCTTGGCAGCGAGCCGTACCGCACCTGACGCAAGCTGCCTGGCCTTCGCCTTGAACTGCGCATCGAAGGTCCCGTTGAGGGCTGCGCTGAGAAGCGTATCCAGGGTGGCGTTCAGCTTGTCGGCTTGCGCTTGCGTCAGCTTGCCGTTGGTGACGGCGGCGGCAACATCTATCGTGAGCGTCGTCGTCGCAGCAGCTTTCACGGCGGCTACATCGCCACCCTTAGCGGTGATGATCGCGGTAAGCGTCTGGCCGTTGAACAGGTCGCGCAGCAAATCCTTACCGGAGATGCCTGTTACATCGATGGTGGCGGTGAGGACCGCGCGGGCGACGATTGCTCCAATGGCCGCTTTTTCTTCGTTGGTTGCGGCAGGCGTAGCGGCTTGCGTAGCGGTCGGCGTCCCGGCTTGTGCCTGTGCAGCAGACGAGCCGCCGAGCGCGAAGACCGCGATGAGCGCCGCAACGATAGCAGCGGTAAGCACTCTGGTTGAGAGTTTCATTTCGGGATAGCTCCTGTAGTTGTCGGGTGATCTAAGCCGATCATGCCGCACAATTGTAAAAAATGTTGGCTCATGTTAATTACAAGTGCGCGGCGACAAGTTGTGCAATAAAATCAGGGGTAATGCGTTTGAGATTGATGTGAAACTCACAGA
>Ga0123337_10007634_pt1 | contig 10034 bp, 7 predicted proteins | sample frozenSSSSmetaG_FD_89792 | JGI IMG/M metagenome (GOLD analysis project Ga0123337, IMG submission 89792) | Glacier valley bacterial and archeal communities from Borup Fiord, Nunavut, Canada, to study Microbial Dark Matter (Phase II) -... | ecosystem: Environmental > Aquatic > Freshwater > Ice >...
GCCCAGGCGTGCGACACCAGCGCGCCGGCCGTTACCGCCAGCACGTCGAAAATGCGCAAGGCGGTCACCGAAAGATTAGTGTGCTCGCGCAGAATGCCTTGATACGCCGTTTCCATTCGCGCTTCCTCACTTTCGGTGTGGTTACAACCAAGGCTAAAGCAGGTTTTGTACCAAGATCGAGTGGTTGGAATTTTTGTATTTAAAACATTGGCTTATAAGCAGTAATCCTTGCGCGGGGCTTGCTCTGGGGTCGTTTTTGGCACCGTTTAAGTCCGTGGATGCCCCGATTACGGGCGTTTGGGACCTGGGCGAACGTCGAAAGTCAGCGGGTGGCGACCCCATGCAGGCGAAAAAAGGGCCGCGTGCTGGCGGCCCCGTCCAGGCATAAATTGTTGCTCGCGATCAAGGTGCGTTCCAGTAGCGTCGGTGCATGCTCAGGCGGCGCTTGAGCCGCAGCGGCAGGCGGCTTTCGGCACAGCCAAGCCGGTAGCCCGCCCACTTCGCAGCGTTGCGCACCACGGCCGAAGGGATCAGCCAGGGGGCTTCGCGGGCGAGGTAGTGCAGTTCGGAACGCACGTAACGGCCGCCCTCGGACTCAGCCACGCCGAAGCTCTCGCGCAGCCAGGCTTCGCGGGCGTGGAACACGCCGATGTCGAAGTAGCGGCGGAATTCCTCCGCCACGCCGTAGTCGTGCGAGTGATGGACTTGTGCCTCGGCGCAGTACGCCACCTGCCAGCCAGCGAGCAGCAGCCGGGCGGCAACGAAGGTGTCCTCGTTCATGATGGTGTTGGTCGGAAAACCGCCGACGGACAGCAGCGCATCGCGCCGGTAGGCGGCGAAGGAGTTGGAGATGAACACGGTTTTCAGCCCCAGCCGCGCGCGGTCTTCCAGGGTGCGGACGGCAGCCTGTGGCGGGTAGTTATAGAGGCGCGCGTGCGCGCCGATGGGACGCGCGTCAACGTGTGGCAACTGCCTGCCGTAAGCCGCGCCGACCGTCGGCTTCTCGAACGCCCGGAACAGCCGGTCGAGTGCCAGGTCGTCGGCGAACAGGGCGTCCTGCGTGGCAAAGGCAACGATTTCAGCGTCGGCCAGCCATGCCACGGCGCGCTGCCGGGTGCCGCCGTGGTTGAACTCGGCACGCGGGATGACGCGCACTTCCAGACCGGCGGCTCGCGCCCGCGCTGCAGTGTCGTCGTCGGAGGAAGAATCGATCACGAGGCAGCGCTCTGCCGGCCGGCGTTGCGCCGCGTAGGCCGCAAGCCAGGCGGCGAATCCGGCCCCGGCGTTGAGGGTGGGGACGATCAGCGCGGTACGCATGCGACCTCCGCGTCTTCGGGGGCGGACAGCAGTGCCCATACCTCGGCGCCGAGGCGCACGGCGTCGAAGTGGGTCTCGGCGAAGCGCCGCGCGGCACGCGACATGGCCTCCCAATCCTGCGCCGACAATTGGCCTGCGCGCACCAGCGTGGCCTGCACCGAGGCGGCATCGCGATCGAACACCATGCCCGCGCCGGCGGGCTCCAGGCCGTCCCAATACAGGCCACGGGCAACCAGCGCCGGGCGACCGGCAGCGAGCGCCTCGGCCACGACGTTGCCAAAGTTTTCGCGCATCCCGCCGCCATCGAGACCCGATGGCAGCACCAGGAAATGGCTTTTCGCAAGCGCGGCGCTCACGCCCGCGCGGTCGAGGTAACCGCAGTACTCGACCGCCCCCGCCGACTCGGCCACCAGCCGGTGAAAAGCCTCCGAGTACGGATGCCGGTAACTGCGCCCGGCGACGATCAGGCGGTCGCCCGGGGCGCGCACCTCGCGCCAGGCCTCGATGAAGCCGTTGATGCCTTTTTCCGGCAGCAGGTGGCCGAGGAACAGCAGCGTGAGCGGCCCCGGCGCCGGTGCGGGCAGAGGCTGCATCGCCGTCAGGTCCACGCCGTTGGCGATCACCGCGATTCGTGCCGAGTCGCCCAGCAACTCGCGGATGCCGACCGCTTCGGTTTCGCTGGTGCAGTGAACCACGACGGCACGGCGCAGCGCGGGCAGCGTCAGCCAGCGGTAATACAACCATTTGTGCGGCTTGTGGGCGCGGACATGGGCGACATGCTCGGGCATCAGCCCGCCATGCGGGGCAATGACGTAGCGCCGACCCAGCAGCTGGCAAGCGAGCGCCGCCAGCGTCACCGGGAAAGTGGCGATGCCATGGATGTAGGCGACCGGCGCGCGCCGACAGGTGCGCAATACGCAGCCCAGCGCACCGAGGCCAAAACCCCAGCGGCGCAGGCCGTAGCAACGGTAGAGTTCGACCGCCACGCCCTCGCCGAGGCTTACGTCGTCAGGCTGCAGGCGGCGTTCCATCGATTCGTCGGAGGCGCATAGCGCGACGCGGTGACCGAGTGCGGACCAGGCGCGCGTCAGCACCCCGGCGGTGACCGAGACGCCGCCGTAGCCCAGCGCAGGCGGAATGTGGGTGGCGATCACCGCGACTTCCGGCGTAGCCGCCGCGGCATCCTGGTTCGCCCGGTTGGCCACCCGCTGCAGGTAAATCGTGGCCTCGTACCAGGCGAACATCAGCGCGAACTCCAGACCCGCGCGACCGTCACGGAAGCCGCCGCGCAGCAGATAGTGATATGAGAAGCGCGCCGGTATGCGCAACCAGCTGCGGCCGAACATCAGACTGAGCTGTCCGCGGCGGGTGAGCTGCGCACCGGAGGTCGGCTTGAGCGCGACTTCCATGGCGGCCTTGCCGACGTGCTTGTGCATCCAGGCGATGATCTCGCCCTGGTAAAAGTGATGGTCGTAGGGCACCGGAGCGATGCGGGTGACGGCGTGCGCCGGGATGCTCTCGCCATGGCCGGTGTGATTGGTAAGAAAGCGCAGGCGCCCGCGCCGGATCACGCGCGGGTGATAGATCGGGTAGCCCGGTGCGTGGTCCAGACGGTGCTTGCGCAGGAAAAGCCGCGAGGGCGCGATCACCGCGTCCACCGCCGGGTCGGCGGCAACTTCGCGCAGGAACCACTCGAAAAAGGCCGCCGGATACCCCTCGTCGGCATCGACGAACAGCACCCACGGCGTCTCGATGCCGCACGACTCCAGGGCAAAATTGCGCTGCGCGGCGAAGCCTTGCCACGGGTGCGATTCAACCCGGCAGCCGTGGGCACGGGCGATGGCCAGCGTCTCATCGTGACTGCCCGAGTCCACCACCACGACCGGCAAGCCCGGTGGCAGCGCGGCCAGACAGCCGGGAAGGTGGCGCGCTTCGTTGCAGGTCAGGATGACCACGCTGAGGACGTCACCGCAAGCCGGATGAACGCCCGCCGCCAGCTGCAATAGTTGACCGGCCTGCTCGCGGTCCGCCGCAACGCTGGAAGGGGAGGCCGGCGATGGAGCAGGGCGCGCCCGCAACGTGATCGATTGGAGTCCAGAGAGCATGTCGTGTCCTTTGATTAATCGGATTAATCGGGAACGCGCCGCAGTGTTCCGCGCCCGTTCCGCACCGGCACCGGGTGGGCCGGCTCCCCGGACGGGTATCCCAGCACCCACCCCCATAAAAACATCAGCAGCGCATTTTGCGGAAACACCTCCCAAGCGTTAAACGCCACGCCTGCCAGCAGCACGTAACTGAACAGCAACATGCGGTCCGGGTGGCGGGAACGCGCCCAGCTGTAGGCCACCAGACCGAGGTAGGCGAGCACACCGACCAGGCCGTAACCGCTGAGCAGAAACATGTAGAGCCCGTCGGCGATGAACTGGCCGGGGAAGGCGTCCTTGCCGTACAGCACGGTCACGGTGTTCGAGCCGAGGCCCAAGCCCCAGCCGAACGCCAGATCCCAGCCGCTTTGAAGATTGTCGAGGTGCTGCTGCCAGCCCTCGATACGGCCTTCGCCCTCGATGCTGCGGCCGCTGACGACGTCGGAGGAGGCCAGCCACAGCGCGGCGGGGAGCAGGAAAGGGCCGGCCAGCAAGGCACCCCAACGGCCGAGCGGCGGCAACTGCCGATAACCCAGATACGCCCCGATCAGCAGAACCCCGATCACCGCAGTGCGCGAGCCGCTCAGCACCGCCACCGCAGCGGATAGCAACACCCACCATCCGCGGTCTGTTCGGCCGCTGAAGGCAAAGACCAGGGCGCAGGCGGCAAGCGCGGCACCGAAAGGGTTGGGCCCGGTGAAGGTTCCCCAGGGTCGGCCGCCGCCCAGAAAGGACACGCCATAGACCGGCGGCGAATTGAACGCCTGGTTGAGCGCGACCAGGCCCTGCAACACCACGAATACGCGCAGGTAGCCGGCAAACCGGTCGAAGGTCTGGTCGCCACGCGGCCGCTGGGCGCACATCATGCCGGCGAACAGGAGCGGCAGGTACTGGAACACCCGCAGGCCGCTCAGCGGAACCACCAGCGGCAGGTCGCGAGCCAGCGCGTGCAGCGTCTCGAAAGCGGCGTAGACCATGAGCACGCTCAAACTGCCGGCGACGGCCGGCCGCCACAGGATCGCGCGGTAGTCTGACTGGAACGCAAGCCAGACGATCGTAACGCCCAGCATCCCTTCCCGCATCAGCCGCAGGCCCCGGTCGCTTTCCTCCAGCTTGGCGCCGTCCCAGACGGACAGCACTTGCGGCAGGGTGGCGATGACCGAGGTCAGCACGAGGGCAAACAGCAGACGCGACAGCGTGGTGTCCGCCCCGGCATTCATCGCCATGGTGCGGGTTGGCCTGTCCCACGAACGGGGTGCCGACGTGGCGTTAGCGGGTGCCATAGCCGTAGCCATAGGACGCGCCCGGTGCAGGGCGCATGTCGTTCAGCACCACGCCGCGCACGTTGCCGCCCGCCTGGACCAGTCGTTGCACCGCAGCTTCCACTTCCTCGACCTTGGTATGGTCGGGCTTGATCACCAGCAGGCAGGCATCGGCAAGCGGCGCCAGTGCCAGCGCGTCTGCCACTTCCAGCACCGGCGTGGTATCGATCAGAACGAGGTCGTAGTGCGTCGCCCAGTGCCGCACCTGCCAGGCCAGACGGCCGCCGGTGAACAGGGCGGCGGGCACCGGGTGCAAGCTGCCGCGCGGCAGGAAATCCAGCGAGCTGTTCGCCACTCGTTGCGGGGTCACCGGGTGACCAGCGAGCAGATCGGACAAGCCCGGATCGCCCTCGGCACCCAACGATCTGTGCAGGCTGCCATTGCGCAAATCGGCGTCGACGAGCAGTACGCGCACCTCTGAACGCGCCATCAGCACCGCAAGATTGGCACTCAGAAAGGATTTGCCTGCACCCGCAAGCGCACCGCAGATCAGCCATACGGCGCCTTGCGGTGCGGTTTGGCTGTCGTGCCACTGGGGTGGCAGGCTGGGGTCGTGCGGGACGGCGCTTTCCGCTTGCGGAGCGGGCGGATAGACAGGGGTAGGCAGCCGCAGCATGTGCGGCAGCGCGCGCAGGCTCTCCACCGCTTGGTCGGCCGGGTCGTCCTGCGCCAGTACGGCGCGGCGACTCATGGGCCCGGGCCGACTCAAAAACAACTGGCGGGAACTGTGGGGCACGACGCCCAGCACCGGCAGGCCGAGCCGGCGCTCCAGCCAGCGCGCGTCGCCCAGTGGCTGACGCATTGACTCGCGCAGCAGGGCTGCGGCCGCGCCGCCAAACAGCCCCACGATCAGCCCCATGACGAGCACCAGATTGCGGCCCGGCCCTGCAGGCGCGGCGGGGGGAATGCTGGAGTCGACGATCCGTGCCGTGCCCAGGCTGCCGCCCTGCTCCACGCGCTGTTCCTGCAGGCTATCGAGGAGGGAGGTGTAAAGCTGGGTATTCACCTGGACTTCGCGGCTCAGGCGAAGGATGTTGCGCTGTGTTTCCGGGAGTTTTCTGACCCAGTCATTCAAGCTGCGGGCGGCGGTTTGCAACCGCGCCTCCTGTTGCGCCAGCGCGAGCATCCTGGGGTGTCCGGGCGCGAACTGCTGCGCGGTCTCGTCGCGCTTCTGGCGCAGCTCGGTGATCTGCTTGTCGACCTCCAGCAAGCGGGTCAGGCGGCCCTGCGTCTCGATTTCCAGGTCGGCCGAACTCGACGCCAGGCGGTAACGGTTAAGCGCGTCCTCAGCGGTTTCCAGACGCGCGCGCACCTGGGGCAGCTGGCGTGCAATAAAAGCCAGCGTCAGCCCGGCCTCGCGGGAGCGCCGCGAGACGTTCTGTTGCAGGTAGGCACCGGCTACCGCGTTGGCGGCTAACGCGGCCGCCTGCGGGCTGTCCGCGCGCACGGAAAGTTGCAGCACGCCCGACTGCTTGCCCTGTTCGCGCACTGTCGTCATGCGGCGCAGCGCATCGGAAGCGCTGGCCGCAGAACGCCGCATCAGCAGGAAACGCGTGCCGGGGCGCGCAAGCAACTCCGCGAGTACCAAGGTCACGCCCCCGCCTTGCGCCGTCACACCAACCCGGCCGTCGAACAACTTTGCGCCTTCAGCGTCCTGCACGCTGTACGTCCCGTCACGGCCAGCGACCAGTTCCAGGGCGACATCGAGCAGCGCCGGCGTCACGTTCAGGCGCTTGACCCGGATCTGCTCCCCACCCCAGGCGTAACCGCCCAATCCGAACCATGGAGCAGCGAGTCCCTGTTCGCTATGGCCACGGGCAAAAGCGGCGCCGAACAGCGGCAGATAGCGGGGCTTGGCGAGCACCTCGCCGTCGATCCGGCGCACCGCTTCGACCAGCACGCGCCGTGACCGGATCAGTTCGATCTCTGCGCTGATGGGTGTGGTTGCTTCCTCAGCCGGGGAGGTGCGGTCGAACAGCGAGCCGATGGCGTCGGGGCGGGACTCGATCTGCAGCAGCGCCTCGGCACGGTACTCGGGCGATTTAAACCAGATGTAAAACTGCGCCACGCCCACGGCCGCCAGTACCACGGCTGCAATGAGCAGCCGCGAGCGCTTGAGCACGGCAACGAAGCTGCTGAAGTCGGCAGGCTGCGCGGGCGGCGGGGAAAACGGCGAGACGTCGTTGTCGCCACGGTGGCGTGCGCCGTTCATCGGCTGCCCAAAGCGTTGTTGGTGAAGTTGTAACTGGGCAGCAGTTGCGTCAGGACCCGGTTCCAGCGCGACAGACTGGCCGTGTCCACGTACACCACATCGCGTGGTTGCAACTGGAAGCGGTCGGCAAGAATCAGGGCGTCCACCGACTCGCCGTTCAAGCGGAACACCTGCGGTGCCGCATCCGCGACGTCTGCCGCACGAATGACGTAAATGCGGCTGGGGTCGGCGCTCGTCGCATTCACTCCGCCGGCATCGCTGATGGCCTCGGCCAGTGACTTGCTGCCTTTGACCATGAGCTGCGAGGCGGGCGTAACGACTTCGCCCAGCACGAAGATTTTGCTTTCGTCGCGCCCGGGAACATTGAGTACATCGCCGTTCTGGAGCAGAACGTTCTGCGTGATGTCGCCGCGCCGGTAAATTGCGCCCAGGTCAACAGGATAGGTCTGACCCGCGCGCGAGAGCGTGGCGCGCGCAACGTCGGCCTGGGGCGTCAGTCCGCCGACACGGTTGATCGCCTCGACCACGGTCAGCGGAACGTCGGTGACCGGCTGAATGCCCGGTCTCAGCACTTCGCCGACGATATAAGTGCGCTGGCTCCTGAACTCAACCACGCGCACGTCGAGCTGCGGTTTCGTGATGTAAGGCGCCAGCGCAATTCTGAGCGTATTGCGCAGTTCCTCGACGGTTTTGCCTGCGGCTTTGAGCACGCCGACATAGGGAAAGAACAAAGTGCCTTCCTCGCCGACCCGATAGCCCGCAGCCTCGGCGGAACGGTATTCACCCGCCGGGATGGTCAACTCGGGATGGTCCCAGACGGTGATGGTGAGAACGTCGCGAGGCCCTATCCGGTACGGTTCATAGGCGGACGCGGGCGGTGCCGGTACCACGGGCTGGGTCTGGGCGTTCAGCAGCGCAAGATTGATCGGGCGGACCTCAACCGGTGGGGCCTGTTCGGCTGGCTGCTCGGCGCCGCTGTTCATGCGGAAGCCCGGTGAGAGTGAACAACCTCCCAAGGCGGCTAGACAGCATAGTAATAACAGCGGTGGAATGCGCAATTTCGGCTCCAGGCGTTTCCACACTGTCGAGCAAGATCTGTACCAATCGGCAGGAAGGGCCGCTTGCCGCCGTGTGGCTGTGCGAGCCGCTTGACGGAGGCAGGATACGGCGCAGGCTGCACCTGTAGCGGGCAGGTGCGCACCATTCGGGCGCGACAAATCGGGTTTTTCAGGGGCGAGAGAAGGCGATTCGCGTATTTGATCAGTATGAAAGTGCCAGCTCCAGGTACGCAAGCCGACGGCCACAAGCGGCCGGAGTACGGATCGGTCAAACCGCTCTCCGGCGCGGGTTCTCGGCTCTATTTACAGGCCGTGCCTTGGCATCGGTTTTCCTTATGCTCACCCGAGCCTGGAAAGCCTGTCTGGAACTCACCTTGAAAATCGACGCCGCCGACCGTGTCGTCGCTGCGCAGGTCTACAGCACATACAAGGCGCCCATTCTCAAATCCATCCCCGGTTCCCGTTCCAGGGAATTGCATGTTCGCGATCACGACGTACAGATGTCGCAATGCAGACAAACCCTGTTTTCAGCCAGCGGATCGTTCTCGACACGGCGTGATGGATGTCGTGTAGCGTCGCCGCGCCTGGCCATTCGCGTTTGCGGTGTTTAGCTGTTTACGGCGATGTCACCTGAGTAGCCCAGCGCTGTGCCAATGCGCGCGGCAGTCATTTGCAGCGCATCGGCCCAGCCGGGTTTGTGGCGGTCGGCGGGCGCCGAGATCGACAGGCCGGCCACCAGCTTGCCTTCGGCGTCGCGGATCGGCGCGCCGATGCAGGCGACGCCGAGTTCGGCCTCCTCGCGATCATGGGCCAGTTGCGCCTGGCGGATAACGGCCAGTTCGGCGTTCAGCCGCTCCAGTGTGGTCAGGGTGTTGGACGTGTACGCCGGCAGGCCGGTGCGTTCGGCGTAGCCCATCACGCCGCTGGCGCTGTCTTCGGAGAGGAATATCTTGCCGACCGCCGTGACGTGCAGCGGGGCGTGCGCGCCGACCACCTGCACCACCTGGATCATGGTCTGCCCGCCCGACACGCGCTCGACATAGACCGCCTCGTCGCCGCGCCGTACGATGAGGTTGACGGTTTCGCCGGTCGCCTCGGCCAGTTGCTGCATCGCCGGCATCGCTACCTGGCGGATGTTGAGCCGCGCACGCAGGCGATTGCCGACTTCCAGCCAGCGCACGCCCAGGTCGTATTCGCCGGCGCCGGTTTTTTCGACCAGGCCGTGCGCTATCAGCGAGCCGAGGATGCGGTGTGCGCTGGCGGTATGGAGTTCGGCTTGTTCCGCCAGGCGCGTGAGGTTGAGCGGGCCGGGGGCGCGCGAGAGGAGGCCGACCAGCGCCATGGCGCGGTCGATGACCTGAATTGACGAGCTTACGTTTTTCATAAAGTGAAAATTTATTACGCGATGTGAAAAGTGTAGGGCTTTCTGCTTCAATACGTCCATCGTTTCACATCATGTGAAACATTTTCATATCGTGAAAGGTTTGCCATGAGCGCCCAGATGCAGTCCGCCCCCGAGAATCTTCCCGCCTTTTGCGAAGGCATCCAGTATTTCGCCGCCAGCTACCCGGAAATCGACCGCCTCGGCGCGGCGCCGCTGCTGGGCCCCAACCAGCCCACGCTGCCGGACGCCACCAGCGAGGCCGCGGTCTACCAGACCCTGCTCGCAGCCGACGCGCTGCGCTACCTGACGCTGCAGGTCACCGGCAGCAAGTCGTCCGGCCACCCGGGCGGCTTTGCTTCCAGCGCCGACGCGGTTGCCGCGCTGCATCTGCTGGGCCACCGCAACCTGGTGACCGAGGTCGGCCATCACGCGCCCGGCTTCTATTCGGCGATGTTCCTCGACACCTCGCTGGAAGACATGGGCATCACCACGGTTGCGCAGATGCGCACGCGCTTCCGCTAGCGTCATGGTCTGCTCGGCCACCTGTCCGGCGCGATTCCCGGTCTGCTCGCACCCGCCGGCCCGCTCGGCCAGGGC
>Ga0123337_10007635_pt1 | contig 10033 bp, 9 predicted proteins | sample frozenSSSSmetaG_FD_89792 | JGI IMG/M metagenome (GOLD analysis project Ga0123337, IMG submission 89792) | Glacier valley bacterial and archeal communities from Borup Fiord, Nunavut, Canada, to study Microbial Dark Matter (Phase II) -... | ecosystem: Environmental > Aquatic > Freshwater > Ice >...
GATCAAGCGCGGCGAAGAAAGTCGCTACGTGACGTTGCGAGCGGATGCGAAGTAAAAATAGGAACTGCTTTTTAAACGATAAGTGTCGACGCTGGAGCGATCATGAAACTGACCGTCGTGTCCGGGAGTTATTGCTATTTATGTGATGACTTGATTGCGGCGTTGTCCAACGCTTAACGCCGCCATCAGATTCAGCTGGAAATGGAAATCATCGATATTGATTTGCGCCCTGATTTAAAGGCTCAATATGGGGGCAAGGTGCCGGTATTGATGGATGGGAAGAGTGAGATTTGTCATCACTTTTTTGATGAAGGCGCTTTTTTAGCGCATTACATGGCTCGCTGAATAATCAGTTTACTTAGGTGATTTGATGCGAGGTGTAGTGTGGAATAGCTCGCAGAAATAATGCGTTTGCGTTAAAATTAATGAGTTGAATCGCTTTTCAAAAATAAGGGCACGAGGTCGTGCCCTTCTTCGTTTTTTAAGGCCTTTCTTGAGATATTTAACGGCCATGTTGATACCCCCCCTATTCGTATGAAATTAATCAGAAATTTTTCAATTATTGCGCACATCGACCATGGCAAATCTACCTTGGCGGATCGCATTATTGAGCGCTGCGGCGGCCTTTCATCACGCGAAATGGAATCGCAAGTGCTTGATTCAATGGCGCTTGAGCGTGAACGCGGGATTACGATCAAGGCCCAGACCGCTGCGCTGACGTACAACGCGCGCGATGGGAAGACTTATGAATTGAATTTGATTGACACACCCGGACACGTCGATTTTTCGTATGAGGTTTCGCGATCACTCTCTGCCTGCGAGGGCGCGCTGTTGGTCGTTGATGCCTCGCAAGGCGTAGAAGCGCAGACAGTGGCTAATTGCTACACCGCGGTAGAGCTGGGCGTTGAAGTTGCGCCGGTGTTAAATAAAATTGATTTGCCGTCTGCGGATGTAGAGCGCGTTAAGGCCGAAATCGAAGACATTATTGGGATTGATGCCTCAGACGCGGTGCAATGCAGCGCCAAGACAGGATTGGGTATTGATGATGTTATTGAGACCGTCATTGCTAAAATTCCTCACCCGGTGGGCGATGTGAGTGCACCTGTAAAAGCGTTGATTATTGATTCCTGGTTTGATAATTACGTTGGTGTGGTAATGCTGGTTCGCGTCGTTGACGGCGTGATTAAGCCAAAAGACAAAATTCTTTTGATGGCAACACGTGCGCAACATCTGGTCGAGCACGTTGGCGTATTCACACCAAAATCAGTGGGTAAAGATCAGCTTTCTGCCGGTGGTGTAGGCTTTATTATTGCGGGCATCAAGGAATTGGCGTCGGCAAAAGTAGGCGATACGGTGACGCTGGTAGACCGCCCTGCGAATGCCGCGTTACCTGGATTTAAAGAAATCAAGCCACAGGTGTTTGCCGGACTTTATCCGGTGGAATCAAACCAATACGACGCATTGCGTGATGCGCTGACCAAGCTACAGTTAAACGATTCTTCGCTTCGTTTTGAGCCAGAAACCTCGCAAGCGCTGGGTTTTGGATTTCGCTGCGGTTTCCTGGGTCTCTTGCACATGGAAATTGTACAAGAGCGGCTTGAGCGTGAGTACGATATGGAGCTCATTACCACCGCGCCCACCGTGATCTACCAGATCGTCAACAACGACGGCTCAGTCATCGAGATCGAGAATCCGTCAAAGTTACCCGAGCTTTCAAAAATTCAGGAAATTCGCGAGCCCATCATTACGGCTACGATGTTGATGCCACAGGAATATGTCGGCGCGGTGATCACTCTGTGTAACCAGAAGCGTGGTGCGCAGATTGATATGCAGTACGCCGGGCGACAGGTAATTTTGAAATACGATATGCCGATGAATGAAGTGGTGATGGACTTCTTTGACAAATTGAAATCGGTGTCGCGTGGTTATGCATCGCTTGATTACGATTTTAAGGAATACCGCGCGGCGGATCTGGTCAAGCTCGACATCATGATTAACGGCGATAAAGTGGACGCACTATCGTTGATCGTTCATCGCGCCAACAGTCAATTCCGAGGCCGTGAATTAGCTGCAAAAATGCGTGAATTGATTCCGCGCCAAATGTTTGATGTGGCAGTGCAGGCGGCGATTGGCGCTAATATTATTGCGCGCGAGAATGTAAAAGCATTGCGTAAAAATGTGCTGGCAAAATGTTATGGCGGCGACATTTCTCGTAAGCGCAAGTTGTTGGAAAAGCAAAAAGCCGGTAAAAAACGTATGAAGCAAGTAGGCAGCGTTGAAATTCCGCAAGAGGCATTTCTGGCGATTTTGCAAATTTAGTACGCCAAAACCAGCTCCGATAGAGAGTGGAGTTTGTCGAAAATATAAGATTGCGAGCGTTAGTGTTGTATTAACGGGTATTCGTCGCATGGCTGTAGCTTGACGTGATGCGAATCAACAAAATAAGCTGGGTCGTTGGGATTTAACGAGCCAACATCAACCGGGCTTAAGGAAAATAAATGAATTGGGAAATAATTGGTTGGGCTGCGTTAGCGATTAGTGGTCTTGTTATCGTCACCGGTTTTTTTCGAAAGCCTGGTGTTGCTGCATCAATAGTGGGTAATGAAGTTTCGATTCATCCAAACGTCTGGCTTGAAATCGCGTGGCCGATTTTTGCCATCGTGGCGATGGCGATGCTGACATTCAAAGAGGTGCTCGGCTTTGCAACGGTGCTGCTGTTGGCAACGGTTATTACGGGTGTTATTTGGGTGATTGATGCGCTGATACTGAGCAAAAAACGGGCAAAAGATTCTGGTGACCCGGTCGTGGTCGAAATGGCCAAGAGTTTTTTCCCAGTTATATTAGTGGTGTTTCTGCTCCGCTCATTTTTGTATGAGCCGTTCAAGATTCCGTCGGGCTCGATGGTTCCAACGTTGCTTGTCGGTGACTTTATTCTGGTCAACAAATACACGTTTGGTATTCGACTGCCGGTCATCAATAAAAAAATTGTTGATATTAATTTGCCGAAACGCGGTGACGTGATGGTGTTTCGTTACCCGGAAAATCCCAGCAAAGATTTCATCAAACGTGTGGTCGGAACACCGGGCGATACCGTTGAATATCGAAACAAGCGGCTGACCATCAACGGTCAGGCGATAACGACTGAAAAATCCGGGATTTTCACTGAAGTTGATGATCGAATGGGCATGCGCCAGTTTGATCAATTCGCCGAAAAGTTGGGTGAAAAGCCGCATAGCATGATGGTCGATCCGCGCTATCCTGTCATTAGTTTATCGGGCGTTCGGCAGTTTCCGTACAACAAGAATTGTGTTTACAATGAAGATGGAGTGGTTTGCAAAGTACCTGATGGCCACTACTTCATGATGGGTGATAGCCGCGATAACAGCGATGACAGCCGCTACTGGGGATTTGTGCCCGAAGAGAATATTGTCGGTAAAGCGGTGCTGGTTTGGATGAATTTTGGCGCGCTTAAACGCGTGGGTCAATCCATAGAATAAGTAGTAATTTGTCTGTCCCAATTAATTAGCGAGTGAGGTTATTGATGAGACGCTCCCCATATATGAACACAAACGTCGCCATGGCCAAACGGCAGCGCGGCATCAGCTTCATCAGCCTTATTTTCATTTTTGCGGTATGCGGCCTAGTGTTTTTGCTGGCGCTCAAAATTATTCCGGCCTATCTGGAATATTTCACCGTCAAGAAAATCATTGCGGCGATGAAAACCTCGGATGAAGTTAAAACTGGCACCGTGGCCGACATCCGCAAAAGTTTTGACAAGCGCGTCTCCGCTGACTATTCGGAAGTGGTGAAATCAGACGATCTGGAAATCACCAAAGACGGTAACGAAACAGTAGTCACTGCCGCGTGGACACACCGCATTGTGTTGATCCCAAGGCATACCTTGCTAATTGAATTTAGCGCCAGCACGGCTGATAAATAGGTTCTGATTCCTTCGTCCGCGATTAACACGAAAAACTTAACGATATCGTCGCGATGTTAACAGCGCCCGATGAGCTGGAGCGCAAACTTGCTTATCATTTCGCTCTGCCGGGGCTTCTTTCGCAGGCGTTAACGCACCGCAGTTTTGGCACTCCACACAACGAACGTCTGGAATTTTTAGGCGATAGCGTACTTAATTGCGCCATCGCAAAGTTCATTTTTGGTCGTTTTGTGGGGATGCCGGAAGGTGAATTGAGTCGCTTGCGGGCTAATTTGGTTAATCAGAATGTATTGGCTGAAATCGCGACTGAACTGGAATTGGGCTCACGGCTGAGGTTGGGCGAAGGCGAATTAAAAACTGGTGGGGCAGAACGTCCATCGATACTGGCAGATGCGGTAGAAGCCTTGCTTGGCGCGGTATTTCTGGATGCGGGATTTGATGCCGCAAGCAACGTCGTGGAACATTTATTTATGGCGCGCTTGGACCAAGTGAGTCTTTCCAAGCCGAGCAAAGATGCCAAGACCGCGCTTCAGGAATGGCTTCAAGCCAAGCATCGACCATTACCCGCTTATTCCGTGACAAAAATCGAAGGCGAGGCACATAAACAACTGTTTCAGGTGCAGTGTTTGGTGGACGCTGACGGTGCAGTTCAGCAAACAGTGGCGACGGGTAAAGGCGTGAGCCGCCGCGTTGCAGAGCAGGAAGCCGCGAGTCAAGTCCTTGCGCTGTTAACCAGTGCCAGCCAATCGGCTGCAACAACACCAAAGAGAAAGCGTTCCCCAAAAATACCATGACATCAAGCCCGAAAATTACCGCAGCCACCCATGCAGTTACTGGTGCTGCCATTAAGGCCGCAAGTTCGAAAGCTAACAACCAAGCAGAAAAATCTGCAAAAAAACCGCCGGTCAGCGCACCTGTCCATGCGCCCGTGAGTTCAACTGTCATTGCTCATACTGTTGCAGAGCCAGTGCTGCCTGAGACGCTCCCAGGAGCGCTGGCGATGGCTGAGCTGAATGAGCATGTAAGTCAGACTTTTCGCTGTGGAACGATCGCAATCGTGGGTCGCCCCAATGTCGGTAAATCAACGCTACTCAATCACCTCGTTGGGCAGAAGGTCACTATCACCTCCAAAAAAGCCCAAACGACGCGGCATCGTATCACCGGAATTTTTACCGACACCGATGCCCAGTTCTTGTTTCTCGATACCCCAGGATTCCAAAAAACGCATGAAAATGCCCTAAATCGCGTCTTGAACCGCACCGTCACGCAGGCAGTTGCAGACGCAGATGTCATCGTGTTCGCAATTGAAGCAGGTAAATTTCTACCTGCTGATGAGCTGGTTTTAAACGCCTTGAACACGTCGGATGCTGTCGCGAATTTGGTCCCGATCATTCTGGTGGTAAACAAGATTGATCGGGTCGAAGACAAGCGAAAATTGCTTTCATTTCTAAACGACATCACCTCGCGCCTCACTTTCGCTGCGGTGGTGCCCACCAGCGTCAAGAACAAGGTAACGCTTGAGGAATTGAAACGTGCGATTAAATCGCGCCTGCCTATCGCGCCTGCAGTTTTTGCAGTGGATGAGATTACTGATAAATCAGAACGATTTATGGCAGCCGAATTTATTCGCGAAAAAGTTTTTCGACAGGTGGGCGAGGAGCTGCCCTACAGCATTAGTGTATTGATTGAAAAATTTGAGCAGGAAGGCAATTTGCGGCGCATTTTTGCGACTATTGTGGTGGACAAATCGAGTCAAAAAGCGATCATTATTGGCACCAAGGGCGAACGTCTGAAACGTATCGGTACGGATGCGCGAAAAGATATGGAAGTCACTTTTGCTGCCAAGGTCTACCTTGAATTATTTGTGCGCGTTAAAAAAGGTTGGGCTGACAATGAAGCCATGCTGCGACAATATGGCTATGAGTAACGCAATCATTGCAGGCTGATGGCAGGTGGCAAAAACGACAGGCGATACCAGCGCGGGTTTTGTTTTACATAGCTATCCATACCTCGAAACTAGTCTGATTGTTGAGACTTTCACTCGCTCTCACGGGCGTATCGCGGTAGTTGCGAAAGGTGCAAAACGCCCGACCAGCGCGATGAAGAGCCGCCTCAACCCATTTCAGGGTTTATTGCTAACCTGGTTCGGCAAAGCGGATTTAAAAACGCTTAAGAGTGTTGAGCACGCTGACATTTATCCGCAGCTACGCGGTGCGGCGTTGATGTCGGCGTTTTACATGAATGAGCTGTTGATTAAGCTCGCGCAGCGTGAGGACGCATACGAGGTGCTGTACGATGCCTATGAGGAAGCGGTGGTTGCGCTGGCCACCATGCATGTATTTTCCGAGCCCAAGCCCGCGGGTTTGATGGCAGCAATCGCAACAGTGCTGCGCAAGTTTGAAATGTCGCTGCTACGCGAGCTTGGCTATGCGCTACAGTTGAGTGAAGACGTTGATACCAATGAGCCGATCACGGCGGACGAGCGTTATGTTTATGTGCTGGAGCGCGGACCCGTCTGTATTCGTAGCTCGTCGAGTAGTAAGCGGGCGAATGGATTAACAGGTGTATCGGGTGCCGAGGTAGTAAAAGGAGCAAAAGAAGTAATGCGCGCTTGGGAGCGCCATCCATCTTTATCCTTTGATGGATTACAATTAAGTGGTAAAACATTGCTCGATCTTGCCGCAGGCGAGTTTAGCGACCCCCAAACGCAGGCGCAGGCCAAACAATTGATGCGTCGCGCGATTAACCAATTACTGGGCGATAAGCTGCTCCACACGCGCCAGCTTATTCGCGATCTCAAAGATATTTAAACGATTATGTCAAACCCATCCGCCGTGCCTGCGCTCACTCATCTCAGCGTTAACCTCAATAAAATCGCGTTGTTGCGCAATACTCGTGCTCTGGGTATTCCCAGCGTCACCCGCGCCGCAACAATTGCATTAAAGGCGGGTGCAAATGGCATTACAGTACATCCACGGCCTGATGGTCGCCATATGCGCTCGGATGATGTGCGTGATCTTGCGAATTTGTTGCGCGAATGGCCTGGCGTGGAATACAACATTGAGGGCAACCCATTTCATAATTTGCTTGAATTTGTGCGCGATGTGCGCCCGCACCAGTGCACATTAGTGCCCGATGAATCGGGACAATTTACCTCCGATCACGGCTGGGATTTGCCGCGCGATAACGAACGTCTCGAACCTATTATTGATGAGCTAAAAGCGCTCGGCGTTCGCGTGAGTTTGTTTATGGACGCTGGGCTCGAGGGAATTCGCCAAGCTAAAAATATCGGCGCAGATCGGATCGAACTTTATACCGAGCCGTATGCGCAGGCGTTTGGCACGGATGATCAAGCGGTCTTATTGAAACAATTTGCGGATGCCGCAACAGTCGCGAATGAGCTGGGCCTAGGTGTAAACGCAGGGCACGATTTGAATCTCGCTAACCTGCCCACTTTTTTGCACAATGTGCCGCACGTGCGGGAAGTCTCCATTGGCCACGCGCTGATCGCGGATGCGCTCGAGCTGGGGCTTGCCGCGACCGTGAAGCGTTATCAGGCAGCGATTGTCGAAGGCTGCAAATGATCTACGGCATCGGCACCGATATTGTCAGCATCAAGCGAATTGAAGATGCGCTATTTCGATTTGGGGATCGCTTTTTGCATCGCATTTTGAATGAAACTGAAGTGGGTGAATATGCCCAATCGGCACAGCCCGCGCGCTTTCTGGCCAAACGCTTTGCGGCGAAAGAGGCGTTTTCGAAAGCATTTGGTACTGGTATTGGCGCCGAAATCGGCTGGCACGATGTGGCGGTTGCACATGATGAACGCGGCAAGCCGATCATCAAACCCTCGACCGCATTGAGCGAGCGACTTGCCAAATGTGACGTTAAAAACTCGCATATTTCTATTTCGGATGAATCTGAACACGCGGTCGCTTTTGTGGTGATTGAAACTTGACTAAATTAAATTTGAATATGACGTTACAAATACCGTTGGGTCCTGTGGTGGGCGACGTTGCGGGGCTTAAATTAACGACTGATGACATCTTGCGCCTTCAGCATCCGCTGATGGGGGCGGTTATTTTGTTTGCGCGAAACTACCAATCTCCGGATCAACTTAAACAACTTACCGCCAGCATTCACGCGATTCGTGCACCCGCATTATTGATCGCAGTTGATCACGAGGGGGGCCGTGTGCAGCGTTTCCGCGAGGGTTTCACGACTATTCCACCGATGCGCGTTCTAGGCCAAAAATACCAGCATGATATGGCTCAAGGCCTAGCACTGGCGAAGGCTTTGGGGCACATTATAGGGGCGGAATTATCCGCACACGGCATCGATTTCAGCTTCGCACCCGTGCTTGATTTGGATTGGGGTGAGAGTGGTGTGATTGGTGACCGTGCATTTGGTCGTGATCCGGAAATAGTCACCAACGTAGCCGGCGAGTTGATTGCGGGGTTGCACGAAGCTGGCGTAGCGTCATGCGGCAAACATTACCCGGGCCATGGATTTGTAAAAGCCGATTCACACCATGAAGTTCCGCGGGATGAACGCATGATGGACGCTATCGCGCGAGACGACTTAGTGCCATTTAAAACGCTCGCCAAACAGCTTGATTCGGTGATGCCCGCTCACGTGATTTATGAGCAGGTAGACGCTCAATCCGCTGGTTTTTCGCCAAAATGGTTGAAAGATATTTTACGCACACAGCTGGGTTTTGAAGGCGTTATTTTTTCCGATGATTTGTCGATGGAAGGTGCTTCAGCGGCTGGTGGTGTTGTTGAGAGGGCGGAAGCCGCCTTCAGCGCCGGGTGCGATATGGTTTTACTGTGCAACGATGCGGCGCGATGTGATGAATTGCTGGCAGGTTTAGCCGCCACGGGATTCAAGCCGACATCAGAGCGGTCACAACATCTTGCGCGCATGCGGGCCCGCTCCCTGTTTGGATCGCTCGCTGACAATCAGCATTACAAGGCCGCAATAAAAACGGTAGCCGCAGCGGGAATTTAAATCGTTTAAATCAACCCCTCGTTGTTAGAGTGGCGCAGCGGGTTTTGTGCGATATCAGCTGAACACAAACTGAATATGACCTGCGATATTTTTTGCCGGGTAATCGATAATTTTGGCGATGTGGGTGTGACATGGCGTCTCGCGCGCCAGCTTGGCAACGAGTTTGAGATCACAACCCGCTTATTCGTGGATGACCTTGTCAGCCTTGCCGTGCTGGTACCCGCGCTTGATCCACTGCAATCATCGCAAATCGTAGAAGGGGTCGAGGTTCGAGGCTGGCCTGGCGACCATCTAGCTTCTACCTGCACGTCCACCTTAACGCCTGCTAATTGTGTAATCGAGGCGTTTCAGTGCGCGCTGCCGCCACAGTATGTAAATGCGATGACGCTGCGCCGCGTCGCACCGGTGTGGCTAAACTTTGATTACCTCAGCGCAGAATCATGGGTGGTAGCGCACCACTTATTGCCTTCACCGCATCCACAATTAGCGCTCAACAAATATTTTTTCTTTCCCGGTTTTGAGCGTGGGACGGGAGGATTACTGCGCGAACGCGATCTTTTCCTGAGGCGTGACGCGGCGCAACTAACCGTGCCCCGGCAACATGCAAACGAGCTGCGGGTGTTGATTTTTGGTTATGCGAATGCGGCGCTGCCGGAATTGCTAAATGCTATCGAGTGCACCAATGCCAAAGCGGTCGTTACCATTCCACACGGCAAGCTTGGTAAAGATGCGACGGTCTGGCAGAACGATAAACGTCTACGGTCTTCCGACAGCCTAAGTATCAATATCCAGCCATTTGTTCCGCAATCTGAATTTGATGGGCTCTTATGGTCGCAGGACGTTTGCTTTATTCGCGGCGAAGACTCGTTTGTGCGCACGCAGTGGGCCGCCAAGCCATTTGTTTGGCAGATATACCCCACAAGCGACGGCGCACATTTAACGAAGCTCAACGCCTTTCTAGATCGTTATTGCGCCGATTTAAACATCGCCGCCGCTGCCGCTGTTCGAGAACTCTGGCGCACATGGAATAGTGAAGATGCTGTGGCAATCGCGCCAGCATGGCGTGAATTTATGCGCCATTGC
>Ga0123337_10007640_pt1 | contig 10030 bp, 9 predicted proteins | sample frozenSSSSmetaG_FD_89792 | JGI IMG/M metagenome (GOLD analysis project Ga0123337, IMG submission 89792) | Glacier valley bacterial and archeal communities from Borup Fiord, Nunavut, Canada, to study Microbial Dark Matter (Phase II) -... | ecosystem: Environmental > Aquatic > Freshwater > Ice >...
AATTCCCCTGCCGTGATGAATAAGCAACGAATAAACGACGAATAAACGACGAATTATCAACGCTCGTCACTTGGGAGGCGCTTGTTTTAACAAATATAATCATTTTTTTATATTAAAGCCCTGTGCGGAAAGCTACTCCTTGTGCCCGTTGAACATTACGAAAATTTTCCCGTCGCCTCATTTCTCCTGCCTAAACACCTTCGTCATCCGATCGAAGTGATCTACGCATTTGCGCGTTCAGCAGATGATTTTGCAGATGAAGGTGATTTTTCGGTGCCTGAAAGGATTGGCTTACTGGAAAATTATGAGGCTGAGCTCGATAACATTAGTCTTGCTAAGACGCCTGATTCCGCACTTTTTCGCGATTTGGCTGTTGTGATTGAAAACCATGCGCTTCCTTTGCAGCTTTTTCGCGATCTGCTGGGCGCGTTCAAGCAAGATGTCACCCAAACCCGTTACGCCACTTTTTCGGAGTTATTGGAATATTGTCGCCGCTCGGCAGATCCGATCGGCCAACTATTGCTGCATCTTAATCAAGCCGCAACCCCTCAACACATAAAATGGAGCAATTCAATCTGTTCAGCGTTACAACTTATCAATCATTGGCAGGATGTGGCGATCGATTGGAAAAAAAACGACGGCGGGCGAATTTATCTGCCACAGGACGAGATGTTTAAATACGGTGTCACGGAAAGCGATATTGCGAACGCCAGCAACAGTGTTGCATGGCAGCAACTGATGTTGTTTCAATGTCAGCGCGCGCGCGATATGTTGACGTTTGGCAAGCCATTGACACGAGCGATTTCGGGAAGATTCGGCGCAGAGTTACGAATGATTGTGGCAGGTGGTGCGCGTGTGCTGGATAAAATTGACGCGATTAACGGCGACGTTTTTCGTCAACGGCCTAAACTTAATAAATGGGATTGGCTTGCGATGGCACCGTCCCTGATTGCCTGAACTGTTTACTAAATCGTCTTATGCATCACTTCAAGCCTGACTTAATACATTGCCTGCCCAACGATAAAAACAACAATGACTCCTGACGAATACTGCCAAGAAAAGGCCGCGAAAAGCGGCTCCAGTTTTTACTACAGCTTTCGCTTTTTGCCGCCTGATCGTCGGCGCGCTATCACCGCACTCTATGCATTTTGCCGCGAGGTGGATGATGTGGCCGATGAAGTGCAGGACGTTAATGTGGCCCGCTCCAAACTTGGCTGGTGGCGCGCCGAACTAGCCAATTTATTCTCGGGTCACCCCACCCACCCGGTCTCAAAAGCGCTGCTGCCCGCCACTCAACAATTTGGCATCGATCAATCTCGCCTTAACGAAATCATTGACGGCATGGAAATGGATTTATCACGCCGCCGTTATCAAGATTTCAAATCGCTAACCTTGTACTGCCATCGCGTCGCGGGCGTGGTCGGTCAGTTGTCAGCCAGTATTTTTGGCTTCTCCAACCCACAAACCATGATTTATGCCGAGAATTTGGGCCTCGCATTTCAGATGACCAACATCATTCGCGATGTCGGTGAAGATGCGCGCCGTGACCGTATTTATCTGCCCCAGGAAGACCTGCAAACTTTTGGCGTCACGACAGCGGATATTCTCGATTGCAAGCAGACCCCTGCTTTTGAGCAATTGATGGCTTTTCAAGCGATCAGGACAAAGTCGTTGTACAGCGAGGCGTTTGAAGCACTTTCGCCTGAAGATCGCCGACCACAAAGGCCTGGGCTTATTATGTCTGCTATTTATCGTACGCTGCTGGACGAACTCGAGCGCGATGGTTTTAAGGTGCTCAATCAACGCACGTCACTGACGCCGCTGCGAAAATTGTGGATTGCATGGAAAACGTGGGTCACGTCATGAGCGCACCGCTCGTCGCAGTGGTTGGTGGCGGTTATGCAGGCTTGGCAGCGGCAGTTAAGCTGGCCGAACTCAATGTTACGTCCGTTGTTTTTGAATCGGCAAAGGTGCTGGGCGGCCGCGCGCGGCGCCTAGATTACCGCGGCACCGCAATCGATAACGGCCAGCACATTCTATCGGGTGCATACACCGAAATGCTGCGCATGATGGCGCTGGTGGGCGTCTCGGACTCCGCTTTCGAACAAGTTCGGTTAAGGCTTGATATAAGGCATGACGCGGCGCAAAAGACCGGGCAGGATATTCATGAGAATTTTTCATTGCATGCGCCGAAGTTGCCCGCGCCATTTCATCTCGCTTGGGCGCTGCTCGCGGCCAAAGGACTGGACTGGTCAGAACGGCTCGCTGCCATTCGGTTAATCCAAGCGCTCAAAAAATCAAATTTCAGATGTCCTCCAAATCAGACGGTTTCAGCGCTGCTGGCCGCATATGAGCAACCACGAAAGCTGGTCACGTTGTTGTGGGAGCCGCTGACCGTTTCAGCGCTTAATACACCGATTGATTCAGCAAGCGCACAGGTTTTGGCGAACGTATTGCGCGACACGCTGGCCGCGTCGCGCGCCGCCAGCGATTTGATTTTACCTAGCACCGATCTAAGCGCGCTTTTTCCGGAGCCAGCAGCGCGTTGGCTTTCTGGTCGCGGCTCAATGGTTCGCGCTGGTTCTCGAGTATCTTCGATCGCATTATCGAAAGCAGGCAGCGGCGGCTTTGAAATTATTTGCGATGCGGAAACGATGTTTTTCCAGAGCGTCGTAGTGGCGGTCGGCCCGCATCAGTTAGGCAGCTTCGCGTCGCCGTTATTGAACCCTCCGAGTCTTCAATACGAACCAATTTATACGATCTATCTACAGTATCCGCCGCAGGTGAAATTACCCATCCCCATGCTCGGTTGTACCGGTTCATTAACCCAATGGTTTTTTGATCGCGGCCAGTTAATTAAACATCAAGCGAAACAACCGGGGCCGGGATACGGTTTGCCTCAGCCCTCATCCAAAGGCCTGATTGCTGCCGTGATATCGGCGTCTGGCGCGCACAACGCAACGGACCACGCCGCGCTTGCTGCGCGCGTTCACGACGAATTATCAGCAATTTTGGGAGCAATACCGATGCCAATCTGGCACAAAGTAATCGCTGAAAAATTTGCCACATTTGCCTGCACGCCTGCGATCCAAAACGCTGCTCGACCCGCAACTGAGACTCCTATCGACGGGCTCTTTCTTGCCGGCGACTATATTGCATGCGACTATCCTGCCACCCTCGAAGCAGCCGTTCGCAATGGGGCCGCCGCCGCGATACTCGCCGCGAAATTTATATCGAAACCACGTCATGACTGATTCGCAGACAATTCCACAAGCTAATCCACAAACGACTTACCGCGCCTTGCCACATGGGTACGTTCCCACGCCGAATATTCTGAAGGATCGCGTTATTTTGGTCACCGGTGCAGGTCAGGGTCTGGGTCGCATTGCCGCGCTGACGTTTGCGAAGCACGGCGCGAGCGTTATCCTGCACGGTCGCAAGCTGTCAAAATTAGAAGCGGTATATGATGAAATTGAATCCTTTGGTGGTGCCCAGCCTGCATTGATGCCACTTGATTTTTTGACCGCAACCCAAGCCGATCTTGATGGTTTCGCACAGTCGATACACGTCACCCTCGGCCGTCTTGATGGCATTTTTCATGGTGCAAGCCATTTTTCTCCGCTCACGCCGTTAGCGTCGATTGACTTGGATAGCTGGCAAAAGCATGCCGCGGTAAATCTGCTGGTACCGGCTGCGCTGACCAAAGCCTGCATGATGTTGTTGAATCGTTCAACACATCCGGCCGTGGTCTGGCTATCGGAAACCCATGCGATCCAACCGACCCCATATTGGGGTCCATTTGCCACGATAAAATCGGCTCTTGGCCCACTGGCTACGATATGGCAAGGCGAGTTGACTTCACCAGAACAGGTGCGATTTCACGTGTGTGTGCCGGGTCCCGTAGCATGCCCGGCTCGTTCAATCAGCCATCCTGGCGAATTAGCGTCATCGCTGCCCTCAGCCGAAAGTCTTGCGCCGCACTTTGTCTACCTGATGTCGCCTCGCAACAGCAGTGCAGACGCCGCGAATCCGCACAACGCTCTTTACGTTTGTAAATTTGCCGCCGAGTAACTTATCCAGCCGCAGCCCGCAAAGCCGGGATGTTGCAATTGTTGGCATGCAACATGCTCAATAGTCCGCGTATTTTCGGTACACTACAAAAACAAAATAACATGTTGGTATACCCTCCACTAGACCATTTATATAAAAGTCTGCGAACACGTTGTGCTGATTCGAAAGCTCCGCTCCCTTGAAACTTCGCTTCCTTGGTTATCTATGCTCCTGAATAAGTGTTCACCGCGCGGGAGCGCTGCATGAGCAGCATGCCTGATCCACCAGATTCGGAAGAAAAACGGATTTTTGTGGCCAGCATCATATTTATCGACATTGTCGATTATTCAAAAATAGCCGTCTCTGAACAAATCCTCATCCGCGAACGCTTCAAATCACTTCTGACGCTATCGCTAAAAGGGATCGATCCTCAGCTGCGATTGGTCTTGGATACAGGCAATGGTGCGGCAGTGAGCTTTTTGGGCAACGTACAAGACGCGCTCATGGTGAGCATTCGGATGCGTGATTATCTCAAGGCCGCAAACGGTGCACCTGTAATTGAACCCAACCCGGCTGATCTTGACCGCACTATTTCACTCTTTAATTACGCGTTACGTATCGGCGTTAATCTCGGCCCGGTTAAGTTGCAGCAGGATAATCACGGTCATCCACAAATCGTGGGCGATGGGATCAACGTTGCGCAGCGTATCACCAGCTTCGCAGAAGCCGATCAAATCGTGGTCTCGCAATCGTATTTCGATGCGGTCTCGGCGGTGTCAGCTGAATACACAAAACTCCTTTCCTACGAAGGCTCACGCACTGATAAAAATGTCCGCGACCACGAAATTTATGTGGTGAGAGAATCTGTCGCTACCGCGAACCTGATAGATAATGCGGTGGCGGTTAGAAAAGTAAAAGAAGTTAGCGCCAAATCAGGCGATTTTGTTGCGGTCGAGGCCATCAAGCCGATGAACGCTGCAGCAATCAATGTGACGCCGACTGATAAAGACAAAACCGAAAAGTTAACTGAAAAGGTTAGCGAAAAAACAAGTGACAATGCAAAAGAAAGCAATGCCAAGTCGAAACCAGGTATCCGTAAAGACGAACAGCCGACCAGCGCAGCAACCGCTTTCGTAAATGAGTTTTTAAACAACCGCAATAAATTATTTTTAACCGGCAGCATATTGGTTTTCGTGGTGGCGGCTTTGCTGCTTGCGTTACTAATACGAAAACCCGCCAACAAAACTATTCCTGCGATGGAAACAGGCGCTTCTGAGCCGGCGACGATAGCGGCAAAATCTGAGCTCCCAGGCATCGCTACCGCCGGTCCCACTGCATCTCTCCCATTGAGTAGATCTAATGCCGGGATTGTGCAGCCAGCAGGAATGCCCTTGGGCACACCTTTAAGCATGGCTTCTGGAGTAGAAACCCGCGCTCCCGTTGCACCTGTCATTTCGCCTGAGGACACAAAATCGGCACTCACTGCACTTCCAGTGGCAACCAAGCCCACTGTCAAACCCGTCCCCAAGCCAGTAGTCGCGCAAGGCACGGTTTCATTCAGCGTTCAGCCTTGGGGGGATGTGTATGTAAACGGTAGATCGGTCGGGGCATCTCCGCCCTTGAAGCAATCCAGATTAGCGCCCGGCACGTACACAGTGGTGATAAAAAATACCACGTTCACGCCTTACATCTTGAATGTAGAAGTCAAAAGCGGTGAGGAAGTCAATATCATGCACAAGTTTCCGTGAACGCTGCTGATATTAAGCATGCGCGTTGATAAATGCACCACCGGCCAGCGTTTAAATGTCTTGTAATTTTTTCCAATGCCTTCTGCTATGTCTAATGCTTTCTAATTTCTATCGGAAGCCGGGCAGAGGTGGATAAATAAAAAGTGCTCCGTTTAGTGCGACACTTCGCCTGTCGATTACCTTCTGCGCACCAAGCATTCATTAAAAATGAAACGAGTACCATGTTTATGCTGACCACGGCTACCCATCACAAAAATGCATTTAAATCAGTATTTATTTCCTTCAAATTGACGGCGCTCGCCGTTATCCTGCTTGCCAATTCGGGATGTGCCTTGTCACCGGTAACGCCTTCATCCAACGTTCCGCCAGTTACCATGGTGGCGAACCAAAAGCGCATCGACCGCGCGCTGGCCAATCTGGCGGATGGCCTCAAGCGCTATGAGGCTGGCAATTTTGAAGAGGCTAAAACCAGTTTTCTGCTGGCCGTCGATAGCGGCTTACTGACCACACCACAGCTACTTAACGCGCGCAAGCACATGGCCTTTATTCTTGTTTTGCAAAACCGCGAGCCGAGCGCGCGCGAAGAGTTCGAGAAAGCATTCGCACTCGATCCCAAGTTTGAATTGACGCCCGCTGAAACCGGGCATCCGGCGTGGGGCCCCGTCTATCGTCAGGTTAAAGCTGAGATAGAATTTAGTCGCACTGGCAAGCCGGCACCCGCCTCCTCATCTACAAAACAAACGAACGCAAAGCAGCCGACTTTATCTGAGCGCGCTTTCAGTGATGGCATGATGGCCTACGATGCGGGTGATTACAAACAAGCCGTCAAATTATTCACAAGTATCGAAAAGGAAGCTTTGCCTAATCCCGAACGAATCAAAATCCACAAACAAACGGCGTTTAGTTATTGCCTGATAAAGCAGCGCAATTTGTGTCGCGCTGAATTTGGCAAAATTTTAAAACTACAGCCGGCATTTGAACTTGAACCCGCGGAAGCAGACCATCCTTCTTGGAAAACTGTATTTCTGGCGGCGAAAACGGCGTCTAGGCGCACCCTGGATGCCGCACCAGATACAACCTCCGCGCGAAAAAAATAACGGTTGCTCTTTACGATTCTTTGCCCCGAATAACAAGCGGCATCAAAGCCGTATAATCCCCCACCATGAACGAGACGTTAGGCCGCTATAAGATTCTCGATACCATTGGCCAAGGCGCAATGGGGGTGGTTTATCGCGCGGTAGATCCAATGATTGATCGCATGGTAGCGATCAAAACCGTCAACCTTTCTATCAACGCCGACGATGTTGAGGAATACGAAGCTCGATTTCAGCAAGAGATCAAGGCTGCAGGCCGTCTCAATCATCCCAACATTGTCACTATTTATGATGTGGGACGTACCGAAACCGTTGCCTATATGGCGATGGAATTTTTGGTTGGTAAAGAGCTGAAAGATATTCTGGCGGAAGACGATCGCCCGCCGGTGCTCAGCACCGTCGACTGGATTGCTCAGGTCGCATCCGGCTTGGGCGCGGCGCATGACAATGACATCATTCATCGTGATGTAAAACCGTCAAACATTATGATTGTGCGCGGTGAACTCGCGAAAATAATGGATTTCGGCATTGCCCGCATGACAGCTTCGGCGGTTAAGACAATGACCGGTCTGATCCTTGGCAGCCCCCGCTACATGTCACCGGAGCAAGTGGTCGGGCGCTCGCTTGATCACCGTACTGATATTTTTTCGTTAGGCGTGGTGTTGTACGAAACACTCACCAGCGTGCCGCCATTTGATGGCGATAACGTCAATGCGATCATGTATTCGACAGTCAATACGGCGGCACCGCCACCGTCTCGCGAGAACCCGGACGTGCCAGCAATGCTCGATTTAATTGTCGCCAAGGCACTCGCGAAGACGGTTGAAGAGCGCTATCAGACGATGCATGAATTTGCGCACGACCTGACTGAAGTAAAACGTCAATTAGCCGCTCAAACCAAAGGCATGATCGCCAAAAAAGCGCCCTCACAGGCCAAGCTGCCTTCGCTCGAAGCGCTCGGATTGGGGCGGTTTCAGCAGCACAGCGAGGACGTTAACGAATCAAACGCGCTCAAACTTGCCAAGGATTTTGATTCATTCGATGCGACCATCAAACTCGCTGCCTTGACAAATCAAACCAGCGAGTTTGATGGCTATATTTCTGCCACCAAAAAGATGCGCGCCTACGTTGAAAAAAACAAAAGCGCCGACAGTATTAATCCTGCGGAAGCGGATAAGGACAGCGCGACCGAAGCCAGCACCAGTGGGGCCGCCAGGGAAGCCCGCGAGCGCCGCCGAGCGGAACGCAAGCTTGAGCGTCGTCGGCAGCAGGTGGAGGCCGCAAGACTGGACGCCGAGACCGAAAGCGAAGCAGAAAATTTGAGGAGCGCGCAACGACTTCCGATCATTATCATTGCGGTACTGGTGGTGCTGGTTATTGGTTTGTTGATTGCGCTATTCAAACGCTAGCACTAGCGGGGCGGTTCAGACAGTTTGTTATAAAGATGCCCGCCTATGCTGGCGCTTGGTGTTACTCAGTTTGTCGGCAATAAAAAGCTGACGAATAATCTTTCTTAAAGGTTTCTCGTGAACTCTCGCTTCATGAATACCGGCCTCAGAAATAAATTTTTTTCGCTGCTGTTATTGACGGCACTGGCTTATGGCACAAGCGCTTGTGATTCGGGCGAGGTGCGCACAGAACGTAAAAAGCTTGAGCAGGAACGAGCCGATTTTGCGGCAGAGAAAGCGCGAGCCCAGCTTGCTGCCGACGAAAAAGCGCTCGACACCAGGCGAGAGTTGAGAGAGGTCGGTCAGCGCGCTGCTGAACTTGTCAGCACCAAAGCCGCGCTCGAACGCACTACGGAGGATGCAAAACAACAAGTAGCAGCACTGGCGCTAGAAAAAACTGGTGTCGAAAAAACGTCCGCTGATGCTCAGTCCCAAGCCAATGCGCTCAACACCGCAATCGACGCGAGCAAGCAATATCAACAGCAGCAAATTGATCGCGCCAAACGAGCACGCGCGTTTAGCGAAGGTTTTATGGCCGCGCAGCAAGCCAAACTTTCTGTTGGTGAATATTTTCAAGCAGAGGGCAAGTGGCCAACGAGCAACAAGGAATTGGGGCTGCCTGCCGCTGAAAGTTATCGCACCGAAACGCTGCGCAGCTTGAATGTTGAGCCCGCGGCAAAAGCCGTGCGTATCCGGGTCAAGTTTGTTAATCAATCTGGGGTGGAACAACAATTATTGATGGTCGCAGAGACGAGTGAAGCCGGCCAGATCACGTGGACGTGCAGAAGTCCTGACGTAAAAGATATTCAGGAAATCATGCCGACGTGTCGCTATCAAGCGGGGTAGCACCCGGTCGAAATCAAATTGCGCTGCGTCGCCACCGTAAAACACCCATCGCATAGACCGCGTAATAAGCGGCCAGCGTGCCGATAACAATCATGGTTAGAGGGCTGCGCCCAAATTCCTGGGTGGCATGCAGGGAATCGGCTCCTGATAGCGTTGCCATCTGAAAAAAACGATTGCCAAGGCGCGCCACAAGCAGGATTGAAAGTGCGATACCAATGTGTGCATTAGGCGTATAAAAATAGCCCTCGCTGTTTTTTTCAAATTTCGTCAATCGCAATCCCCACCATGCGAGCGCGATGCCGCCCGCCACACCAACCGCCAGCGCCGCCAGCGCCGTCAGCGCAATCGGTGCGGCCAAGACCGTAGTGGCTAACAACGAAATCAGCATTGGAAAAAATATCGCTGCCAGCCAATGACGAATCGGTTTTGAGCGCTGCCGGCTGATAAGACGCCGAATCCGTACTGCGATCCGCCAAACAATCAGCGGCACAAGGACAAAAAAAATAGCGAAGAAGGGAACGTCATAAATAGCTTGTTTTAAGTTTCACAAAAAATCCCGATCTAAATTGAGATCACGCCGAGATCAATGTTTTTGAAAAAATAGCTTATGTGCTGCCAATGGGTCGCTGGAGCGCATCTATTCGCCGCCTTATTTACGGTCGCTTGCGCCTGCGCGCGCAGTGTTCGGCGAAGCCGCAGTCATGACAGCCACACTCATCACCCAGCAGCCAAAAATACAATCAAGTTCTATGGAATTACCCACACTATGGCCCGCAAAAGTGACTGTTGTCGACGTTAAGCCCAGTCCCGTATCGGTGTCTGTTTCGATATCGCTGGCACCCCA
>Ga0123337_10007643_pt1 | contig 10029 bp, 5 predicted proteins | sample frozenSSSSmetaG_FD_89792 | JGI IMG/M metagenome (GOLD analysis project Ga0123337, IMG submission 89792) | Glacier valley bacterial and archeal communities from Borup Fiord, Nunavut, Canada, to study Microbial Dark Matter (Phase II) -... | ecosystem: Environmental > Aquatic > Freshwater > Ice >...
TAAAACTGTCTTTACTAGAAGAGATTTTTTCATGGACTGCAAAAATATAGATTATATTTTAATAAATTGTTAAGATACATATTAAATATTTCAAGTGATAGCAACGGATTAGGTATATTTACACAGGAATAAAAATGAATTCGATAAAAACAAAAAACCTCTCGGTCATTAGGGGTGAATTGGCAGTTTGAATTGTTGATTTATGGTCACCGGGATTGGTTCAATAGTATTTAATCACTAAAAAGTGTAATATATTTAAACAGTTCCGATTGTTATTTAAATAAACCTTAGTATTTTAAGATTAGCGATTTATAGATAAAATTTTTTTGATCAAAGCCTGAAAATCTATTAATTCGATATTATTGTCATTTTATCCACCCGTAAAGGCGTATGAAGGGTTTTTATTAATTTTGTTTTAGATTCGCTCAAGTGAAAAGTCAAATCCTTATAGTTTTGCTCACCCTTCTTTTATCCGCTTGTTATACCCTTAAAATAACAGAGGAAACGCATATTTACGGACGCAGGATGTCATATGATAGAGATTCGGCAAGCAAATTTATTTCAAGGTTGGTGTTTACACATTTACCCTGTAGTGCTATGCTTTTAAAAGACAAATATGGCATGCCCTTAAGCTTGCAAAAGGAAGAAACTGACACACATTGTTATACCTGTACTGAGATTGAATCAAACAAAGAGGCCATGATGGAAAACATCAAATATAATCATCAGTATTTTCAATTGATTACCTATATGGATGGCAGTGTAGCCATGTATAATGAGCATTGCAGTAAGGAGAAAAAACAGTTTTTAGACCGATGGGGCGATAGTGTATCTGTTGTTATGTGGCATACTTTAAGACAGGAAACCGGGCTTTTAATCTTCTATATAGCTGAAGAATCAAATACGTATCCTTATTACAAACCGGATAAGATAGATTCAGTTTTGTATAACTTAAAGGAGTTCTGTTCTGAAAAGGAAATGGAGGAAGACAAAAAATCGATGCAAGCGATGTTTGAAAGAGTGATGCAGATTCAGATTACACCAAACCCTTTTAAAGAAAGTTTTGAATTGACAATGCATGCGGGAAAAGTGAAGATGTTCTTATATAATGCGCAGTTTCTCCTCAGTTTTTTTGATGATAGTGGAACACCACTTTCGTCACAGCCAATAGAATTGGATAAGGCATATCATTTTTCTTTTCCGACTATCCCTTCGGGAAAAACGATTTATTATCGCATCACCTGGGATGATTACCTCTTAAGCGGGCAGGTAAAGAAAAGCTGATATTAGATAACCATAGGTGAAAACATCAATATTGTCGATGAAAAATGGGCCCTGATTTTCCCGACCAATAACACTTAACCGTTTAACTAATAACCCTGCCCTACGGCGTTAACCTGCCATACATTCTTGGGAACGGAATACTCTCCCTAACGTGTTTAAGTTTGCAAAGCCATGTAACCAAACGCTCCAGTCCAAGGCCAAAACCTGCATGCGGTACACTTCCGTATCGACGCAAATCCAGATACCATTCGAATGCCTCCATTGGCAATTCATGTTCAATAATCTTGTCTCTGAGTTTTTGTTCTTCAGTTTCACGCTCACCGCCACCAACGATTTCACCATAACCTTCAGGTGCCAATACATCCACACCGCGAGCAAAACGCTCATCGTTAGGATTGCGCTTCAGGTAAAAAGCTTTCACCTCATGCGGCCAATCGTACACCATAATGGGCACATCAAACAGTCTTGTAATCACTGTTTCATCGCTTCCACCTAGGTCATTGCCATATTTAAAGTTCTTAGCGCTGGCAATCCATTGCGGTATATTCCTTTGAGATTCCTCAAGGTCTTTGAGATCATTTTTAAGTGTAGCAATTTTGGCCTGGTTAAAGTTAATTTCTCCTTTTTTCATGCCCGGTTCAGCGAGTTTTTTCTCCCTGTCAGCTATCTCGGCAGTGGTAGAAATGATTTGTGTTTCCACATTAGCCAGTTCATCTTCCAGCGACTTGATACTATTCTGTCCGTTGACATCTTTCTCACCTTTGATAATCGCCACAGCTTCATCATAAGTAAGACGTGGAAATTTTTTCAGACTGCTTTCCAGAATGCTGGTATCCCTTTCGATAATTTTCAGTTCATTCTGGCAATTATCCAATACCTGCCTGATAACAAATTGCAGAAAATCCTCAATAAGGTCCATATTCTGGTGGATATCACAGAATGCAATTTCGGGTTCTATCATCCAGAATTCAGACAGATGTCTGCGGGTCTTGCTTTTTTCGGCTCTGAAAGTCGGTCCGAAAGTATAAATCTTACCGAATGCCATCGCCATGGCCTCGCCGTATAACTGTCCGCTCTGACTAAGGTATGCAGGTTCGCCGTAAAAATCAGTTTCAAAAAGATTGGTAGTACCTTCAGATGCATTTGCCGTAAAAATAGGCGCATCCATCTGCAAAAAACCCTCTTTCTGGAAAAACTGGTGTATACTATAAATAATGGTATTGCGAATTCTGAGAATGGCCCATTGCCTTTGACTGCGAAGCCAAAGATGGCGCTTGTCCATCAGGAATTCAATGCCGTGTTCCTTTTTTGCAATAGGATATTCTTCCGCAATCTGTATGGTTTGTATTTGGGTGACATGGAGTTCAAAACCGCCTATCTGGCGCTCATCTTTTACGACTGTTCCGGTAATTTCTACTGCACTTTCCAGACTCAATTTACCCGCCTGTTCAAAATCATTTTCGTTGATTTTAGTGGCATCAGCAATGCACTGACAAACACCGCTTCCATCTCTTAAATTGATAAATACTAGACCTTTACTGTCCCTCCTGTTGGCCACCCAACCTTTTAATGTGACCACCTGACCTTCATGAGCGGATAATTCCTTGATATACATTTTTAAATATTTCTTTTTAATACACTGCAAAATTAGTTTACTTTGCACATAATTTCAGTATCTAAAAGAAATTTTCCTATGTTAAAGCAAAGCCTCAGTCAGAAACTCCTTCAGAAACTGTCTCCACAACAGATACAGTTTATCAAGTTGTTGCAGATGACAACAGCGGATTTTGAGGAAAGGGTTGACCAGGAGTTGCTTGATAATCCCGCTCTGGAGAAAGGCGAAGATGACCTGGCTAATTTTTCTCAGACAGAAGTAAAGAAAGATGAATTCAGCAATGAGGATACCCTCAATGATGATTTTAATAGCACGGATTCATACGAGAACGACGATTTTAACGTGACAGAATTCCTGACCGGCGACGATAACGGTGCAACGTTTAAAATGACTGATGATTACGGAGATGATGATCAAAAGGAAATGCCGATTCCTTATCAGCAGAGTTTTTATGATTTTCTGGTAGAGCAGGCGCATTCAAATTTTGAAGAAGGTGATGACCTGCAGTTGGCATTACATATTGTTGGTAATATTGAGGAAGACGGCTATCTCAGAAGGGAATTGTCGGCTATTGTGAATGATCTGGCTTTTACAGAAAATATTAGTACTACCGAAGATCATCTTGAAAGGGTGCTCACTAAAATACAGAACTTTGATCCCCCGGGAATTGGTGCCAGAGATTTGCAAGAATGTCTTTTATTACAGTTGTATAAAAAAGATTACGGTGGAAATAAATCACTGGATTTAGCGGAGCGTATTATTGCTGACCACATGGAGGCATTTGTCAAAAAACATTATGACAAAATTAAAAATGCACTCAAGATTGATGATACCGATTTAAAAGGAGCGTTGAATGAAATTACCAAGCTTAATCCAAAACCCGGACAGTCACAGTCAGTTTCTGTTTCCCAATATATTATTCCTGATTTTACCGTCGTGAATGATGATGGGCATTTGAGTGTGATATTAAATTCAAGAAATGCGCCGGAGCTAAAACTCAGTGCCTCATACAGCGAAACCCTGCAGGCTTATGATAAAGATACCAGCAAGGATAAGAATTTGAAAGATGCCGTACAATATATCAAACAAAAACTGGATGGAGCCAAATGGTTTATCGACAGTGTAAAACAAAGGCAACAAACCCTGCAACTCACCATGACTGCCATTGTGCAGGCGCAGAGAGACTTTTTTATTTTTGGTGATGAAGCGTCTTTAAGACCTATGATATTAAAGGACATTGCAGATAAGATACAGATGGATATTTCTACCATATCGCGTGTAGCCAATAGTAAATATGTACAGACAGATTTTGGTATTTACCCTCTGAAATATTTTTTTAGTGAAGGTATTGTCAATGAGAGTGGTGAAGAGGTGAGTAACCGTGAAGTGAAAAAAATTCTAAGCGATGCCATAGGCAATGAAAGCAAGAAAAAACCACTGACAGATGAAGCGCTGATGGATTTGCTGAAAGAAAAGGGTTATAATATCGCCAGGAGAACTGTAGCAAAATACAGGGAACAACTCAATATTCCTGTTGCACGCCTGAGAAAGGAACTTTAACAAAACACCTGATTTGTCAGGAATGATTTTCTTATGAAGTGCCCAAGACATTTATCTATTGCGACGTTTTTTAATGCACCACATAATGCTACGTTCGATATAAAATAAAAGGACTTGTTTTATACCCATGCCGGGTGTATTTTCGACCAATAGAAAACGCAATTGAACAAGCTTTTGTATGCAGTGTTTTCCTCAAAAATCAATCAAAAGATAGGTACATACTTTACAACTTTTAAATCCATAAACCAATATGCCAATACGTGTAGTAAAAGACGATGACAGTCCGGAAGAATCAAATATACCAAGAGGTGGAGGGAGATCCGGTGGTTCAGGAGGCGGTGGTCTTGGTGCCTTTCTGCCACTTATTTTAGGTTTGTTCAGTAAACGACCTAAACTGATGATCATTGTGATCATTGTACTTGTAGTCGTTTATCTGATGAAAGGGGGTTGTGATACAGGTTCTCTGTTACAAGCCGCTCAAAGCAGTTTGAGTAAGGGTGCAACTCTAGACCCTGCAAAATTTGATGAAACAGAAGTATTTGAGTCGCTGGATGACGAAATTAATCTCCTGCCGGAAAGGGTAAGTTTGGAACAATATTGTCCACCTAGATTGAATCAAGGACAGCAGGGCAGTTGTGTGGCCTGGAGTCATGCTTATGCCGCACGCTCAATCTTGTATGCGATGCAAACCGGCGGAAAACCGGAAGATTGTACCTTCAGTCCGTCTTTTTTATATAACCAAATCAGTCTTCAGGGTTGTCAGGGAGCTTATATCCCCAAAGCCATGGAAAAAATGGAGGAGCAGGGACTGGTGCCTTTCAGAGATTTTCCTTATGATGACCAGGACTGCAGCAATAAACCCGGAGATGATTTGAAACAAAAGGCTGCTTCTTTCAGAATCAAGGGTTTTCAGCGCCTCACCAATGGCGATAAAAAGGGTTTTGAAGGGGAAACCATCAACCTGAGAGCCATCAGACAGAATCTCGCGCAGAACGCACCTGTCACCATCGGTATGATGGTAGGAGGCACTTTTATGACGGATATGATGGGCAAAGATGTTTGGATACCGAGTCAACAGGATTATGAGATGGAACAATTCGGAGGCCATGCCATGTGTGTCATAGGTTATGATGATTATAAGCAGGGCGGAGCTTTTCAGATTATGAACAGCTGGGGTCCTGAATGGGGCAATAATGGTATAGCCTGGGTGCGTTATAAAGATTTTGAGTTCTTCACCAGAGAGGCATACGGATTGTATCCCATGGGTAAATCGGGAGATAAAAAATTTGCGAGCAGCCATCTTCAGGCGTCCTTCGGTCTTACAGATAATGCAGACGGTAGCGATTTGACCTTAAAAAAGGTGTCGGATATCAGTTTCAGGTTGCAGCAAAATCTGAAAAAAGGTCAGTCAAAATTTAAGATTAAGGTCAAAAATGATGCGGAATGTTATACCTATTTGTATGGACTAGAGAAAGGCCAAAAGGTTACGGGTTTATTTCCTTACACGCTCAAACATTCGCCGTATTGCGGTATTATGGGCACCCGTTTGTTTCCGAAGGATTACAGCCTGCAACCGGATGAAGAAGGAAGTTTGGATTATTTTGTGATACTGGTTAGTAAAAAACCACTGGATTATGTGGCTTATAAAACAAAACTCAGTGCAGCTTCCGGCAGCTTGGAACAAAAAGTAAAATCAGTATTTGGGTCGGCGTTACCTGCTCTTGATTTTTCTGTCGCTGAGTTGGTGTCGTTTAATCTGGATAATGCCAATGAAGACACTATTGTAGCGATGATTATTGAAGTGCCGAAGAACTAGGGGTGAGTTAAGCGTTAATGGGTTATTGGTTAATAGGGGGAACAGTTATTTTGTTACACTTGATAATGTCATTTAATATGCAACATGATATCTGGATTAATGGATTTATCCCCAAACTAGAAAGGTTTTCGAAATTCGAAAACCTAACAGTTTGGGATAACCTATCGTACGAAATGTTTTCTATCGAAAACCTATTTACGATAGGTAAAAGGCCCCATTTCGTTAAATTTTTGAAAATTGCTTATATTCGCAGTATGAAAGCAAGAACAACACGGTTTGCTGGTGTTATTCTCTGTCTTTTATGGATAAGTGTGTTTTGCTCTTGTAAAAAGCACAAAACCATAGAGGAGAAAGTCTATGAACCTTCATTCCTGAACAAGTATTTTGAAGACAATATCCTGAACAGGGATATCACCATTTCAATGGCCAAATTTGAGGGCAGGGACACCACACCGATGTATAGCGGTTATGTTTTCAGATTGCTCAAAAACACCTATTACGATGGGCCATTTCAGGCTAAGTTAAACGACAGCACCTACACCGGTACCTGGCAATGCAATGAAGATTACAGCAAAATTACACTGAATATCAAAAATACGGGTGCACTGCAGTGGGTGAGTATCAGTTGGAAATTTACCAATAAAACCACCACTGTTCTGGAAATGATTCCTTGGTTTAATACGGATGGTGACAGGTATGTGAAGTTTTTGAAATAGGTTTGAAGATCATTACGCCTTCGACTAAAGACTTAGCAGCCTAAGCACGGTAAAAATCAGTAAGAAATTAAGGATTGATAGGCGGAAATTTTCCGGCCTGCCACAGCGTATCGAATATAAATTCTTTGTATCTTCTTTGGAAATCAACATCAGTAGAGAATTTTTTGAAAATTTCTGTTTGAGTAAAAAGGTATTGTTGCATTAATTCTTCTACCTTTTTGTCTGAAGATATTTTTGCATTTTGTTTATCCGGAGACGTGATAATTGCATCCATAGTTTTTCTGTCAGATTTCATATCTAATGGAATTTGCTGGGTTAATATATCATTCACCTTATCCTTATCTGTCCATTCTATATCGCCAAAACGCTGATTAAAAGCATTCAATATATGCTCCAGTGTGTCAAGTTCCGGCTCTGATTTGCCACCACTAACGCCAACAGGAATGGGGGTCACAAATCCCGGATCTTCGGCGAGACTTATTTTTTCTGTGCCTTGCTTTGCCGGGCGGTAACTTTCCATATCTATGGATTCTAAAATTCCCTGAGCCAAATCCTCACCTTGAACAATATTGAGTTTGGGTAAAAGGTATTTGAGATACCACCAAAGTTGTTCCCAATGAGGATTGTTGAAGTCCAGCAATTTAGCCAGATAACTGTAAGTCCTTAGAAAGGATTTGACCTTAATTTTGAAATCAATTTGCTTGTCGATATTCAAATCAAATTTGAATATATGAGCAGCAGAATCTATAATAGGATCGAGGATATTTCTTTCGACTTTATTGGCATATTTTTCAAAAAAATCTACAACGGCCTCAGTGTGGTAAACTTCAAATTTATTTAAGGCATCTACCAAGTCATTAAGTTTATTGGGACTTGTTTCTTCGCTTAGAATAGTCGAGGTAAAATAGGGGTCAAATGCAAATCGTATGTCTTCGGCTGTATTGTAAAAGTCCAAAACAAAAGTGTCTTTTTTGTAGGGTTTCAGGGCCCGATTTAAGCGTGAAAGTGTCTGAACAGCCTGAACATCCCTTAATTTTTTGTCGACATACATGGTGTGCAAAAGCGGTTGGTCAAATCCTGTCTGATATTTGTTGGCGACAATCAAAAAACGATATTCTTTTTTCTTAAAGTTTTTTGGAATATCATTTTTGTAACTGTCAAAATTATTCATACCGGTTTCGTCAAATTCAATTCCGTTATATTCTTTTTTACCGGAAAAGGCGACAATGGCTTTATAAGGCGATTTGATTTCTTTCAGGTACTCGTCAAAAGCTTGTTTGTATTTAATGGCAGCTAAAATACTTTTAGTCACAATCATGCATTTGGCTTCTCCGTTGATGAGATGTTTGACCTCGCGATGGAAATGGTCAATCATGATTTTGGCTTTCTCTGCTATTGCAAATTCATGTCCCTCCACATAAGCCCGAAGTTTCTTCTGTGCCTGTTTGGTGTCAAATTCGGGATTTTCCTCTACTGCTTTAATCAGTTTATAAAATGAATTATAGGTGGTATAATTCTGTAAGACATCGAGAATAAATTCTTCATCAATGGCTTGTTTCATTGGATACAAATGGAAGGCATCAAACGCTGTTTTTTCTTCTCCATCTTTCATATAAGCACGGGGAACGCCAAAAGTTTCCAGAGTTTTGTTTTTAGGTGTGGCGGTAAAGGCAAAATAAGAACCATTTTTAATCATCTTTCTACTCTCAATCAAGAGGTTGATTTTGTCCTCTAAAGTAGGCTCTTCCTTATCTTCATCATCTTCACCTTTATCAGCCAGGGCGGCATTCATTTTTGCAGATGTTTCTCCACTTTGGCTGCTATGCGCTTCGTCAATGATAATGGCAAATCTAAGTGAAGCCATGTCCTGAATTTCATCCAATAAATGCGGAAAGGTCTGAACAGTGCAGATAATGACTTTCTTTTTGTTGGCAATGGCTTCTCTCAATTGACTGGTCTTGCTGCCACCCTCGCCTGTTATGGCTGCTACAATGCCTTGTTTGGGTGCAAACTGTATGATTTCATCACGTAGTTGTTTATCCAATACTGTGCGGTCGGTCACTACAATCACAGAATCAAAAATATGATGAGCTCCTGTTTTGTCAAATAAACCGTGCAACTGATGTGAAAGCCAGGCGATGGATTTTGATTTACCCGAGCCGGCAGAGTGTTGTATTAAATATTTCTGACCGATGCCATTTTCTCTGGCATGCGACAGTATCTGTTTCACTGATGTGAGTTGATGATAACGGGGGAAAATCATTTTCTTTTTCTTCTTGCCCGTGTCTTCATCCGTTTCTTCTATTACCTGCGCAAATTTATCGATGATATTGGCCAGTGAATCTTTACTCAAAACCTCTTCCCATAAATAATGTGTTTTAAGACCATTGGGATTAACAGGGTTGCCGGCCCCGAAGGGTGGGCTGGCTTTGCCGTCATTTAAGCCTTTGTTAAAGGGGATAAAAGTGGATGATTTTCCTTTCAATTCCGAGCACATAAACACATGTTCGGTATCGGCTGCAAAATGAACCATGCAGCGAGCAAAAGAGAATATTTTATCTTTTGGGTCGCGGTCGTTCTGGTATTGGCGGATGCCGTTTTGCACATACTGACCGCTTAAGGGATTTTTTAACTCACAGGTGATGACAGGAATACCATTAACAAAAATGGTTAAATCCAGACGGTTTTTGTTCGTTACATCTGCGCTGTAGATTAATTCCTGTGTGACAGAAAACACATTGGCATCGTATCTGGTAGCATCTTTTGCATTATAGTGAGATGCCGGTTTGCGGTAAAATAATTCTATGGTTTTATCAAAGTGTTTAACGCCTTTGCGCAACACTTCTATGATACCCAACTCCTTGATCTTTTCATCGAGACGCAGCAGAAAACTGCGTTCACCTTTTTTTTGAATCATTTCCCAAGTATCTTTTTGAGTAGATTCAATAAAAGACAAGATTTGTTGCGTGTGGATGCAAAATTCACCATCAAATGCGGTGGATGGTAATTCAACGAATTGATGTTGATTGACCAGGTAA
>Ga0123337_10007644_pt1 | contig 10028 bp, 13 predicted proteins | sample frozenSSSSmetaG_FD_89792 | JGI IMG/M metagenome (GOLD analysis project Ga0123337, IMG submission 89792) | Glacier valley bacterial and archeal communities from Borup Fiord, Nunavut, Canada, to study Microbial Dark Matter (Phase II) -... | ecosystem: Environmental > Aquatic > Freshwater > Ice >...
CTCGTCCTCCACAACATCGACACCGTCGGCATGAACGTGGACCCAGCGCTGCTCGGCCACCACCTCGACAGCGGCGCGGGTCTCAGTTTCGAAGTCATTACCCGCCGCCTCGAAGACCGCGGCGGCGGCCTTGCCCGCGTCAACGGCCGCCCGCAGCTCGTCGAGGGCCTCGCCATGCCCCGTGAGGAAGACGAGTTCAATCTATCGTACTATAACAGCAATACCTGCTGGATCCAGATCGACGCCTTGCTTGCCGCATTCCACCTCACCCGCGCCGATCTCTCCGATGCCGAAAAGGTCAACACCGCCATCCGCACCCTTGCCGCACGGATGCCCACCTACATCACCCTCAAGGAGGTGAAAAAGCGCTGGGGCCACGGCCAGGAAGACATCTTTCCCGTCTGCCAGTTCGAAAAACTCTGGGTGGACATGAGCAAGCTTCCCTCGCTTGAGACCAAATACATCGCAGTTCCCCGCCTCCGCGGCCAGCAGCTCAAGGATCCCTCCCAACTCGACGGCTGGCTCCGCGACGGCTCCGCCGCCTACTTGGAGAGTCTGTGCGAATGGTGACAAGCGGAACTCCCCACGTAGTCGTTAGGAATTCAGCCCATAAAAAACGCCTGCCGCTGGAGAGCGACAGGCGTTTGACGAAAAACGATCCGCAGTGGATCAACCGGGAAGAAGGTGCTTCACCGCATCCCGTTCTTCCTTGAGCTCGTTGATGGTGAAATCAATTTTTTCACGACTGAAGGTGTCGATCGGGAGGCCTTGAACGACTTCCCATTTGCCGTTCTCCAGCGTGCGGATCGGCATTGAAGCCATCAGGCCTTTTTCGATGCCATAGGATCCATCCGAGCAAACGGCGACCGAATGCCAGTCCCCGGCCGGAGTCGGAGTGATGAGACTTTTCACGGTGTCCATCGCCGCGTTCGCGGCGGAGGCGGCGGAAGAAGCGCCACGGGCCTTGATGATGGCGGCTCCGCGTTGTTGGACGGTGCTGATGAAGTCGCCCTTGAGCCAGGCGACATGGGAAATCACATCGGTGACCGGGCGGCCGTTGATCTTGGCGTTGGTGAAATCCGGATACTGGGTGGCGGAGTGGTTGCCCCAGATGCAGAGGTTGGTGACCTTGGATTGATGGACGCTGGCCTTCTGGGCGAGCTGGCTTTTGGCCCGGTTTTCATCGAGCCGGGTCATCGCGAAGAAGCGGTCCTTGGGGACGCCCTCGGCATTGTTCATGGCGATGAGGGCGTTGGTGTTGCACGGATTTCCCACCACCAGCACCCGGACATCTTTGGCGGCGTTGCGGGCGATGGCTTTGCCTTGGCCGGTGAAAATCTTGCCGTTGATGCCGAGGAGATCGGCACGTTCCATTCCGGCTTTGCGCGGCACCGAGCCGACGAGCAGTGCCCAGTTAGTTCCCTTGAACCCTTCGTTGAGGTCCGAGGTGCCGATGACCTCGTTGAGCAGCGGGAAGGCGCAGTCATCGAGCTCCATCATCACCCCTTGCAAGGCGGCCATGCCGGGCTCGATCTCGATCAGACGAAGGTTGACCGGCTGATCCGGGCCGAAGACGAAACCGGATGCAATACGGAAAAGGAGCGCGTAGCCGATCTGGCCAGCCGCGCCGGTGATAGAAACAGTAATGGGAGTTTTCACGGATGGAAGGTTAGAAGTTAAAAGTTGTATCACTTGACGGCAGCCAGAATTTGCTCGGTGAGCATTTGGACGAGTTTTTCGGCTTCCGGGTCGAGCTTGGCGCTACTGGACGGGGCGGCCTTGTCAGGAATCTGGCAGACGGTGCCGGGGCTGAATTCCGCGTTGTCGCAGAGCTGGCATTCCTTCCAGTTTGCCCGCTTGTCTTCCATGCCAAGCACCTTGCGCAGGGCGATGAGCTCCTGGGCCTGGCCACCGGTGATAGTGAGAAGTTTGCCACCATTGAGCTGGGAAGCGACCCAGATGGTTTTGCAATAGGACTCGACGTTTTCCATTTTCCAATAGGCGTCCTCGATATCCTTGCCCCAAGTGATGACACCGTGGTTCACCATCAGGACGGCCATGTGATCGACGGCGGCATCGCCGACGGCGATGGCGTTGGCCGGAGTGCCGGGAGTCTCATACTTGGAGAGACCGATCTGGCCGAGGAAGACTTCGGCCTCGGGAATCATGCAAGTCGGCGGCTGCACGCCGGCGACCGCGAAGGCGGTGCCGTGCGGCGGGTGAGCGTGGCAGCAGGCCTTGGCCTTGGGCTGGCGCTTCATGATCGCAAGGTGGGTCATGCACTCGGAAGTGCGCTTGTATTTTCCGGCGAGTTGCACGCCTTCCATGTCCACGAGGCACATTTGCTCGAGCGTCATGAAGCCCTTGGACACGAGAGTCGGGGTGCAGAGCACCAGATTGTCGCCGACACGGATGGTGAGATTGCCGCCATTGCCGTCGGTGTATTCACGGGCCCACATGCGCTTGCCGATGTCGACCATGCGCTGCTTGAGCTCGACGATGGCCGGGGAGTGGAAGAAGGCATGGATTTCCCCAGGGGTCTTCGGGTCTTTGCCGGGAGTCCACTGGAACTCGTAGTTAGGAAGGATCGGCTCGGCGTAGGCGGCTAGCGCGGCCGGGATGGATTGGGAAGCCGGGCTGCCGGTGGAATGGCCGCCGGCGCGAACCGGGCCGATGCCATCGCGAAGAACGTCCTTGGCGGAAGGCGTGAGAATCGAGCCTTTCGGAAGATCTGCGGCGGTTTTCCCGGATTTCAAGTGGGCTTCGATATCAGCGGCGGTGAAGACTTTGTTGCTCATGTGGTTCGGCGGTTAGGAATCGGAAAGAGGCGGTTGATAGGAGAGTGAGTCGAAAATGGCAACGGTAATGGCGTCGATGGGAATGGGGAAATCAAACGGCGCGGTGGCCTCGGCACCCTCGACGATGCCGACGATGTCTCCGTCCCCGGCACCCATGTTGTCATAGACGACGAGGGAAGACTGGGTGGTGAGAGCCGGGGCCTTGTGACAGGCATCGTTGAATTGGCCGGCATCCAGAGGATTGACCATGAGCCAACGACCGCCTTTGAAAGAGGGATCTTGGATACTCAGGGTCACTCGACCGATGACTTGGGCTACGCGCATTTTTGAGGAACGGGAATCAGAAATCTAATCAACAACGCCTTGGATGAAGTTGCGGATGGGTGATTTATCGTCATGGACGATGTGGCGGGCACCCAGACCGTCGGCGGATACAATCACCTTCGAATGAAGGCCGGCTCCGAAGAGGTCGATAGCAACCATCGGCGCACCGATGAGTCCCAGCTCAGGATCGAGAGCCTGGCACAGCATCATCTTCTGTCCCTTGAGCGAGGGATGAGAATAACTGCTGACCGCGTGGCCGACGACTTGAGCGAGAAACATTTGGGTAGAAGCTAAAATACTGAAAAGCTGAAAACTGAAATCAGATGATGCGGAGGTTTTCCACGAGCACGCAGCGGCGGACGCGTGTGAAGGTCTTGGGAGTGGTGATCCCCTCGCCTGTCGTGGTGGCGATGGAGTAGGAAAGATAGCCTTCGCCACCGAGGCCGAGGCCCGCGACCGATGGACCGTTTTTGACGAAGATCGTCGTGTCCATTTCCTTGGCCATGTAAGTCATGTGATCGACATCCTTGGTGTGAATGATGGCGGAGTGGCGATAGTTATGCTCGGCGCGCTTGGCCTCGCGGACGCCGGTTTCGAAATCGGGAACCGAGACGATCGGCATCATCGGCATCATTTGTTCTTCCTGGACGAAGGCGTGGTCCGCATCCGTCTCGGCGAATAGGAGCTGGGTGCCGGCCGGCATGGTGGCTCCGGCATGCTGGGCCAAGACACTCGGATCGGCGCCGACGAGGGCGCGGTTCACGGAGGCATGGGAGCATCCGCCGCCTTCGCCCGACTTGAAGGTGAATGCCGCCGCGGTGAGCCGGGCAAGTTCCTGCGGGTTGAGGCGGGCCGCACCGGCCTTGACGAGCTCCTCGCAGAAGCGGTTGAAAACAGAACCGACGACGAAGACAACTTTCTCACCGATGCAGAGCAGGTTGTTATCAAAGGCGCCGCCTTCGATCACATTGCGAGCGGCGCGGGCGAGGTCTGCCGTGGCATCGACCACGACGACGGGATTTCCCGGGCCGGCGCAGATCGCGCGTTTGCCGGACTTCATCGCGGCATTGACCACTGCCGGGCCACCGGTGATGGCGAGCAGGTTGATGAGTGGATTCTTGCAGAGCAGGTCGAAGGATTCGAGGCTCGGTGACTCGATGGTGGTGATGATGTTATCGATGCCGATTTCGCGGAAGATCGCATCGTTGTAAGCGCGCACGGCCATCGCGGCACTGCGGGCACCGCCGGGATGGGGATTGAAAACCACGGAGTTTCCGGCAGCCACCATGTTGATGACGTTGCCGGTGAGAGTCGGGACCGAGTGAGTCACGGGTAGAATCGCACCGATCACGCCAAATGGGGCGTATTCTTCGAGGGTGATGCCGCCGTCGCCGCTCATGGCGTAAGGCTGGAGCCACTCGGTGCCGGGGACATTCTTGGTGATGAGAAGCTTGCCGATCTTATGATCGAGCCGACCGATTTTGGTCTCTTCCATTTCGAAGCGGCCCCACGGCTCGGCATTCGCGACGGCGAGGCCCTTGACGATTTCAATGACCTTGGCGCGGCCCGCCACTCCGAGTTTCTTCAAGCGGAGATGGGCATCCGTGGCGGCGTTCGCCGCTTTGTCCACGCAGGTAAAAACTCCGCGCTGGCCGGACTCACCGCTGCAACCACAGCCACAGGAAGAGGACTTGGCGGTGCTAACCGGTGCGGGCGCGGGTGCGGGTGCCCCCCCGGTCGTCGCGAGACGCGAGATCACGGATTCGACAACGGAGCGGAGAGTTTCAGGATCGAGAGTTTTCATGCGGGAAAGTGGGAAATCAGAGCGGTTAAATTCACCCGGGTCAGAACCGACGGCTGGGTGAGGGCGGCCTTAGCCACCTTTGTAGAGGGTCTTGCCGTGAACTTCGACGCGGTCGATGATGGCGACGATGGCGGCGTCGACAGGGATTGATTTCAGTCCCTGCGCGGCGCGTGCCGAACTGCCCTGGCAGAAGAGCACCAACTCCCCCTCGCCGGCACCGACGGTGTCGATGGCGACGATGGTGTTAGTCCCGTCCTTGAATTTGGACGGGTCCTTGTCGTCGACGAGTTTCGGACGAAGCAGGAGAAGTTTCCTTCCCACCATCAGTTCGTCCTTTTTCGTGGAAACAACTTGTCCAATGACTTCTGCTAGGAACATAGGTTTGGTGGATGAGTCATGGATCACGGTTGAGAGGGCCGAGACCTGCCCGCGCCCTATCAACCCGTGACTCTTGACTATTACTTGCGTGGAGCGCGTGCTGCGGCACCCGGATCCTTCGGAAGGACGCCATCGATCGCATCGTCCGGACGAGCAATGACATGAGCGCTGACGACTTCGCCGGATTCGGAAGCGGCGGCGGCACCGGCATCGAGCGCGGCTTTGACTGCGGCGACGTCACCGGTGACGACGGCATTGCATAGTGCGCTGCCGACTTGTTTCATCGGACCGACGAGTTCGACGTTTGCGGATTTGAGCATCGCGTCAACGCCGACGACGAGACAGGCGAGGCCGCGGGTTTCGAGGAGTCCAACTGCTTGTTTGGCCATGGTAGTGTGTGTTTGGTGTGAGTTGTGAGAGGTGAGAGAGAACTAGGAAAGTTTGCGATAGACTTCGCGGGCGAGAACGAGCTCTTCGTTCGCCGGGATGACGATGATTTTCACGGCTGAATCATCGGTGCTGATGACGGCTTCCGTAGCACGGCAGGCAGCGTTTCTAGCGGCATCCAAGTGGATTCCAAAGGCTTCGAGCCCTTTGCAAACCGCAGCCCGGGCGTCGATGCCGTTTTCGCCGATGCCGGCGGTGAAGACCAGAGCATCCAGACCACCGAGATCCGGAAGAAAGGCACCGATCCAGTGTCGGATCGAATGGATATTCGCATCGATTGCGAGTTGGGCAGCGGCATTTCCCTGAGCGGCGGCGGCTTCGATATCGCGCGCATCGTTGGACACACCCGACAATCCGAGCAGCCCGGACTCTTTGGTCAGCTGGCGTTCGGCTTCATCCAAGGACAGACCGAGCGTCCGCATGGCGTAGGGAATCGCGCCGGAATCGAGATCACCGACACGGTTGTTTTGAGGAAGTCCGCTTTGCGGGGAGAATCCCATGCTGGAGCCGATGGCCACGCCATTGCGGATTGCCGTAATCGAACTGGAGCCGCCAAGGTGACAAGAAATCACGCGGAACGGCTTGCCACTGACTGCTTGCGGACCATCCAAATAGAGCCGGCGGGCGATTTCCGCCACATCTTCGCGGCCGCAAAGCTCGGCCGAACGCTCGGCGATGAACTTGTGGCTGGCCCCATGGAACCCATAGCGGCGGATGCCGATGTCCCGCCAGGATTGGGGAATCGCGTAGTTGTAGTAGGCCGGCGAGGTCCACTGATAGAACGCCGTTTCAAAAAGCGCGACGAGACGCGCCTTCGGCAAAGCGCTTGCAAACTGCCGGATCCCAGCCGCATAAGGCGGATTGTGGGCGGGAGCGACAGCGGTGAAGCCTTCGAGCGCATCAATCGTTTTCTGATCGGCGAACACGCAACCGCTGAGGTCCTTGCCTAGCACGGTTTTAAAACCCACCGAGTCAATCTCATCCGGACTGCTGATGATGCCCTCGCGCTGGAGAGCGGCGAGCGCGTCCTCAATCACTACGGCATGATCCGTCACCCGTTCGTAGCCCCCCTTGGCAATCACTTCGCCACCGCTCTCATCCATGCGGAAGAGGCGGTATTTGAATGAGGTCGAGCCGAGGTTGGCGACGAGTACGAGCATGTGGGGGATGAGGTTATTTGATATTTGTTAAAAGCTATTCGGAAAATTTCCCATAACCCCTAACTAATAACGTCTAACTTAATCAGGCGATCCAAGTTCCGAGCTTCGACAGATCGTCGTGCGGACGCGGGATGATTTGCACCGAGGTCACGGTGCCGATCTTGGACCCGGCGGCGGCAGCCGCGTCGAGACCGGCCTTGACGGCGGCGACGTCGCCGGTGAAGAAACCGGTGACAAGGCCGGAGCCGATTTTATCCCAGCCGGTCATTTTGATGTCGGCGGCCTTCAGAGCGGCGTCCGAGGCTTCGATGAGGGCGACGAAACCTTTGGTTTCGATGATGCCGATTGCTTGCTTGGCCATGGTAGTGTTAGTTTGGAGTGGTTGAAATAAGGAATCAAGCGATGCCGAACTGGCTCAGGAGCTCCGAGTGCGGACGGGCGATGACGTGCGAGGAAACCAGCTCGCCGACGCGACCCGCTGCCTCGGCACCTGCGTCAACCGCAGCTTTCACGCTGCCGACGTCGCCTTTGACCAGAACGGTGAGAAAGCCACCGCCGGTTTGGATTTGTTTCACAAGTTCGACGTTGGCGGCTTTTGCCATTGCGTCTGTGGCTTCGACGCTGCCGACGTAGCCTTTGGTTTCGATCATGCCGAGTGCAGTGCTCATAGTGTTAGTTGGTGATGTGGGATGGGATTGAGATTACTTGGTGAGTTCGCAGAAAGTGTCGGGCTTGAGGCCGCAAGCATTGCCCTCATCGGTGTCGATGTGGACTTCAAGCTTGAAGGAGGGATCGACGCGGACGACGAGCTTGTCGAAGGTCATGGCGAGAGGGCCGTGGACTTTCAACTTCATCGTGTCCAGGTGTTTGACGCCGTAATAGGCGGCATCGTCCGGATGCATGTGGACGTGTGGCTGGGCGCGAATGACGCCTTCATCCATTTGAAAATAACCGTGTGGGCCCATCAACATGCACCCCGGAGTGCCTTGGATCGCGCCGGACATGGCGACCGGAATATCGAAACCGAGGGAAATCGCATCGGTATAAGCGAGCTCGACCTGGTTAAGATCACGGCAAGGCCCGAGAATCCGAAGGTTGGAAATGATCCGGCTGCGTGGACCAATCAGCGTGATCGACTCCTTGGCGGCATATTGGCCGTTCTGATAAAGTCCCTTCATCGGCGTCAGCTGATGGCCAGGGCCGAAAAGCGCTTCCACGGCGGCCTGCGTGAGGTGGCAGTGGCGAGCCGAGATATTGACGAGCAGCGCATTGGGCGCCTTCGACGCGGCAGGAAGGGAAAGACCCAAGCTGGCGTAAACCTGCTCGCGAACGAGGTGTTCGACAACTGCTCGGGGCGTGGACTGGGAGTTCGGTGCGGCCATCTGGACCAAGGGTTTCGTCGGTTTTAATTGACAAGTCAACCAAAAATCCAAAAATTTCCAACGAAACAAAGAAAAACACGATTCATGCTCGCCATCGACCGTCAACGCCGAATTATCGAACTCCTCCAAGGGGCGGGCTCCCTGCGCACCATCGAGACCGCCACCCAACTCGGGGTGACAGACGAAACCGTCCGTAAGGATTTCGAAATGCTCGAAAAGCGCGGCGAGCTGATCCGCACCCACGGCGGAGCCAGTCGCCCGGAGCGCATCCGTGAAGATGTCCCATTCACCGAACGCCAGGCGGTCCGGCGGGAGGAAAAACAATCGATCGCCCGGCTGGCCGCCAGCCGGATCCAGGCGAACGAGACGATCTTCCTCGATGCGAGCTCGACCGTCCTGACGCTGACCGAATTCCTACCCGATCTGCCGCTGACTATTCTAACCAACGCACTGAACATCTTCAACGCCCTATCCGACCGACCGAATATCGATCTGATCTGCACCGGCGGCCTGTTTGATTCCAAGTCGCGCTCATTCATCGGCCTAACCGCCGAGAAATCCCTGCAACGTTACAACATCCACCGCATGTTTTTCTCAGGAAACGGAATCCATCTCGAACGTGGCATCAGCGAAAGCAACTCGCGCCAGGCAGCCTTTAAGGAGCGGGTCATTTCCAACGCTGAAGACGTGGTCTTTCTGGCAGATCATTCCAAGCTCGGCCAGAAGGCCGCCTTCTTTTTCGCGGAAATCGCCGACATCAGTTGCCTGATCACCGACAAAGCCGCTGACGAGGAGTTCGTCGAGCAACTCCAAGGGCGCGGAGTCGAGGTGCTTCGGGGGAGCTGATTCCCTTGCCCTGGAGTTAGATCTTGAGGAAATTCTCCAGAAGACGCTTGCCGTCCTGCGTCAGGATCGACTCCGGGTGGAACTGGACGCCGTGCACCGGATACTCCTTGTGCTGGAGCCCCATGATCTCGCCTTCTTCGGTCCAGGCCGTGATTTCGAGACAATCGGGTAGAGTGTCGCGTTTCACGATGAGTGAATGGTAGCGGGTGGCCTCGAACGGACTGGGCATGCCGCCGAAAACGCTTTTGCCGGAATGATGGATTGGCGAGGTCTTGCCGTGCATCAGGCGGTCGGCACGGACCACATCACCGCCGTAGACTTGGCCGATGGATTGGTGGCCAAGGCACACGCCGAGGATCGGCGTGGTGGCTCCCATTTCCTTGATGAGCTCGCAGGAAATCCCGGCTTCAGTCGGGGTGCAGGGACCTGGGGAAATGCAAATGCGCTCGGGCTTGAGCGCCTTGACATCCGCCACCGTAAGCACGTCGTTGCGGAAGATTTTCATCTCAGCGCCTAGCTCGCCGAAGTATTGGACGAGGTTGTAGGTGAAGGAGTCGTAGTTGTCGAGAATGAGGAGCATCGGAGCAGAGTGTTAGTTTTCAGGTCCCATGGTCTTGGCGAGAGCGACTGCGCGGAGCATGCCTTTCGCCTTGTTGACGGTTTCCTCGTATTCGTAGGTCGGGTTGGAGTCCGCGACCACACCGGCACCGGCCTGGACGTAGACCTTGCCGCCGGCGACGATCGGCGACGAGTTGCCGGTGCCGGGCAGGGCCGTTTTCCAGGTGATGCCGTCGGTGCCGGACCAGGCCGTCGGCAGCGGGGTCGCGTCGGCGACGCCGAGGCCGTTGACTCCGCGGAAGCGGGGCCAGTCGGCCGCCGACAGTGTGGC
>Ga0123337_10007646_pt1 | contig 10027 bp, 7 predicted proteins | sample frozenSSSSmetaG_FD_89792 | JGI IMG/M metagenome (GOLD analysis project Ga0123337, IMG submission 89792) | Glacier valley bacterial and archeal communities from Borup Fiord, Nunavut, Canada, to study Microbial Dark Matter (Phase II) -... | ecosystem: Environmental > Aquatic > Freshwater > Ice >...
AAGAGCATTTCTTTCGCTCGCATCGCTCCAAAGGACTCCGCGATATGGCGATAGTTCTTTATGCTCAAGCAGTTGCCCAATGTGCGCCCAATCGGGAGGCCAAAACGGGCATTGGGGGACGCGTAGCGCAGATCGCACACAGAGGCCAGGAGAATACCAGCACCAACCGCGTAGCCGTGTATCGCGGCAAGCGTTGGCTTAGGCAAAAGATAGAGCCGTTCAATAATTGCCTCCATCTTCTGCTCGTATACGCGTCCATCTGCCGCGGTAAAGCCTTGAAAATGCTGAATATCGGTTCCGGCAGCAAAGGCTTTTCCAGCACCACGCAGCACCACCACACGAATGTGTTCGTCCTCTTCTATCGTCCGCATGTGTTCTTCTAGTTGCTGGTACATCGCCCACGTTAACGCATTTAGCGCATCGGGCCGCGCGAGCGTCACCGTCGCCACCGTTCCCATCTGCTCAAACAGAACCTCCCCTTGCTTATTATCACTCTCAGCCATGTTATTGACATCCTTTTTACTGTTCATTATACGCAAGTACGGGTATACGTTGCCTTTCAGCCCAACCATGATATAATCAGCGTGTCTATTTCCACTTTTCTTACACATAGTCGGAATAGCGCATTGGGAGAGTAGAGCTATTTTTCGCACGGGTCGTCACGCCGTGCCTGACTGGGAAGGTCCATTCCATGCTCATTACACGCGTTGAGTTAGAAAATATTAAAAGTTACAAAAAGGTTGACATTGCTTTTCGTCGTGGGACAACCGCGATCAGCGGTTCCAACGGCGCGGGCAAGACAACCCTGGTCGAGGCCATCGGCTACGCCCTGTTCAATCACCTCCCTTATAGACAAGATCAATTTGTGCGCGAGGGCGAAAAGTACGGACGCGTCGTAATTCATCTCATCGGTGGCGATGACCGCCCCTATATTGTCGAGCGACGCTGTGGCGCAGGCGCACGCTGGTTTATGACCGATCAAGAGTCAACCGAACGCCTGGAGCAGGGAGCCGATATGCAGGATCGCCTGCACGACCTGTTTGGTATTGACCGCGAACGCCCACTGGAGTCGCTTTTCAAAGATGCCCTCGGTGTGCCACAAGGAACGTTTACCGCTATCTTTTTGGAGACCGCAACCAATCGCAAAAAGACCTTCGACGCCCTGCTCCAGATCGAGGATTACAAAACGTCCTCCGACTATTTGTTGGGCGTGAAGCATCACTACGAAGCACAAATGGCGGTGCAACGCGCCAAAATCAGCGAACTCCTCTTCAAGACAAGCGAGTTGACGGCATGGCGCGCCCAACTCGCGGCGGCACAGCAGCGTGACGAGCAACAAAAACAGCAGAGCGTCGTGTGGTCGCAAGAACTTTCCCATAGCATCAGGGTATTTACCGACTTAAAGGCACAAGAACATGAACTCGAACAGTTCAGGCAACGTTTCGAGAGTTGCCAAACGGCGCACACGAACGCCCAGTCGCTGCTTGAACGCGATGAAAAGTTGTTGCAAGAGGCACAGACCGCACAGACTATTGTGACGGCAAGCTTTGACGACTTCCAATGCTACCAGCAAGCCGAGCGAACGGTTACGGGACTCCGCAAAGACGAGCAACAACGCAACAAACTGCTCATGCAGCAGGCGGCGTTAGATCGAGACAAGGTGACAATCGAGACAAAACAGCGCGGACTCCATGGGCGTCTGGAAGAGGTCGCGGTTGCACGACACGAAATCAAAGAACTTGCGCCACTTGTCGAGAGACAAAACGCGTTGGAAAATCGACGTGATGATCTTCGGGTCAAGGCGAAAGAGCATGATACGGTGATGAGCGAGGGCCTGCGCCTGCGTGATACAACCAATAGATATAGACAGCAGCAGGACAGTATTCAACAGCGTATCGCGGCTATCAAGCCTCTGCAACCACTCGCCGAACGTTTGCAGGAGTGGAGCGAGGCCCTTAGCCAGTTGCAGATACAACAAAACGAACGGCGTGGCAAGCAGCTACAAGTGCAAGAGAAACGCGAAGAGCGCGTGAAGAAGCAGCGCGACTATGACACGGTAAGCGACAGGTTACGTAAGGTTGAGATGTTCATTGTTAAAACAGAAGAGCATCGGCAAGAAGCAGAAGAGATGCCCGACCTTTTACGGCAACGGGTGGCATTGGCGGCACGACAAAATCAGCTAGAGGGCATTATTCAGGGCTACGTCACATCACGGGCGCAATCGGCGGGCGGGCAATGCCCTTTGTTGCATCAAACGTGTCTCAATATTAAAACGAGTGGACAGGTGAGCCTTGAGTCATATTTCGATACCCTCTTGGGGGCTGAACACACGGAACTTGCGACGGTGCAAGGCCAGCAGGCACTCGTAACGCAACGTGAGCAGCAGATCGAGAGATTTGTCGAGCCGCTCAACAAACTCGAACAGTACATCGACGCCCAGAACAACTATAGCGAACGGGTGCAACAGCTTGGCGATGACATCGCCAAGCTTGACCGCGAAATCACGGGCATTACCCAGAGCCTAGACGCGCTCAAGGCACTCGACCAAAATATTAGCGAAACCAAGAAAAGCTATGATACGAGCAAAGAGGCCGATAGGCAAGTACACAGCCTGGTAGGTCTCTATGAACAGGTGCAGCAGTATCAGGAGCAAATTCAGAAGGGCGACGCCGACCTCATAGAGCTACGCACGAAACTTGGCGAACTTAAAGGAAGCGATGTATTGCTTAGGCAGACAGAAGACGAGCTTGCCGCGCTCAACGATCCCTATTCCCGCAGCAAGGCCCAGCAGCACATCGTTGAACAAGAAGGTATGTTCACGCGCCAGTTGCAAGAGCAAGCGCAACGTCTACAGGAAACGCTCCTACAAATGCACCTTCTTGACGAACAGCTAATGGCCTATGCCAATCTGGATAACGCCATCAATCAGCAAGAGGCGATACGCCTGAGCAGTCTCGCGGGTCACGAAAGCTACCTGCGAAACGAGGATGCCGCCCACCTGCTCGCAGAGCGCGAACGCGTGTATCAGGAGCAGGCAGACAAAGCCACGCAAGCAATACACGATTGGCACACCGCCGGCGACGCGTTTCATGAAGCGGACGCCGCGTTTCAACCAGCGCGGCTCCAGATGGTACGAACGGAAATTGACCGTTTGAACAGGGATATTACCGCCCTACAGGGTGAGCGTGACCGTAATCAAAGGGATATAGAAAAGGTAACGGGCCAAATCGCGTTGGCGGAAGTGTTCTTACAAGAGTTAGAGGTGGCCCAAGCAGAGCAACAGACACTTGAAGACTTGAACACCATGATGACGCAGTTTCGCGGCTACATCAAAGAGGCCGCCCCGCACGTCTTGAAGGCCATGTTAAGCGATATTTCAGCCGAGGCCAACCGCATCTTTGGCGAGATTATGGGGGATCGCACCGCGCAACTTTCGTGGCAAAACGACTATGAGATTGTGCTGCGGCGTCAAAGCACAAACCGTACCTTCGCGCAACTGAGCGGCGGCGAACAGATGAGCGCGGCCCTGGCGATTCGCCTGGCACTACTCAAAAAGCTCTCGACGCTCAACCTCGCCTTTTTTGATGAGCCAACCCAGAACATGGATGAAATGCGGCGCATGAACCTCGCGGAACAGATACGGCGGGTGCGCGGCTTTGACCAGTTGCTGGTCATCAGTCACGACGATACATTTGAGCAGGGACTCGATAGTATTGTACGCCTTTCAAAAGAGCATGGCGAGACGCGTACGGTTTCCGATGAAGAGGTACAGCAGGAACGGTTACTCAATTATGCTTCATAAAGGTAAGCTACAGGCGGCCCTCAACGCCAAACGCAGCCAGTTCGCACTCTACGATGGCTCGTTCAGCGACCAACTCAAGTTGTATCAAGACGCGCTTGAGACGCTCCATCAAGGGTACGCATCAGGCGATCAGCTTGATCTCGCGCTCCCACCGGAGGGCATGGGCACGGCGGGGGCGCGTCCAACCATTGAGTTTGATCGCTGGCTCATTAACGCCGCGCAGCAACGGTATCACGGGCCAATCTTTCCCTTCGGGGCTGAGTTCGCCAACCATGAGCAGGCGCGCCAATGGGCCGAGTGCATCGAGGGTGTAACCACCCTCGCCGTTGATGGGAGCCAGCTCATGCCCTGGCGTGATGCCTCAATCCCCGTCGCGCTCATCCAGGTTGGTTTCTTCGCCAACCCACACGCGCAGGGTCGCCTCTACACCAAAGATGTACGCATGGAGGTTTTGGCTCCCGACGAGATTGCAGAAGAACAAAAAAGCGAAAAAAGTGAGCAGGATGGCTACCCCTATTCGGAAATGATGGTAACGATGCGCCGCCACCTGTTAGAGATTGAGACGTTGTGCAGCCAGATGGAACATTGCGTCGATGCGCGCCAGTCCGACGATCCCGCGCACAGTCCTGTGGTCTTTTTTGATGGCTCACTCGTCGTCTCGTTCGCCCTGACGATGCCAAACCCGTACCGCGACTACTACATCAAAGCGGCAATCTCACTGCTCGAAACCTCGGAACGATTACGTGTTCCGCTCGTCGCCTACATCGACACCAGCTACGCCCGCGATATCATCACCATGCTGCGGCGTCTCGATGACACAAAACCACGTCCCGTCCTGCGCGACACCAAGAAGATTCACGACGCGCTCCTGTGGAGCGGACGCTTGCAATGGGGAGACCGCACACCCGCGATGATTTGTGCGCGTGGCGATATCCTGCAAAGCTACGGCCCCTATCGTGAAAGTGTGGCCTTTTGCTATTTGCAGACCACAGCCAAGCATCCACCGGCCCGCCTCGAATTTCCCCGCTGGATGATCGACGATGGCGTGTTAGAGTCTGTCATGGACGTTGTTCGCGCCGAGGTCATCGCCGGCAACGGCTACCCCTACGCAATTGAGACAGCCGACGCGGTTTCCGTCATCACGATGCAAGATCGCGAAGAGTTCTACGCGCACTTCAAAGCTTTTGTCGAAAAACAAGGCGGGAAATTCATCTTCTCCACGAAGTCCCAGAGCAAAGGGCGCAGAAGATAAACACTGAGAGAGGTCGGACAAGACTAATCTTGTCCGACCTCTCTCAGTGTTTATACTAGTATCTCCCCGTACTTAATAATTTCTCTACAGAATTTTTTGACTTCCTTTGACATACTTCCTATAGTGTAAAAATAGAAGTTACACAAGTGCTAATACTTCGTATATACCAGTGGGATTATAGTATTCGGTGAAAAAGCACTACTATAAAAGCTTGTTAGCAAAGATAATAATGTATGATGCGAACAAAATTTTACGGTTATTTGATGGATTTTACTATAGAAAGAAGGAATAGAATGAGCAGAATGAGTAGGCGTACAGTCCTACGGACAGGAGCAGGACTTGTTGTTGGTGCTGCTGGTATCGGTGCGTGGTATGGTCTGCATAACACGCCGCACAATACGTACGCGCAACAAGATAAGAGTGCCGATAATATTGTGCTTCAGTGGAACAGTTCCGCCCTGCAAGCTATCGCGGCGACGGGAACAGGCCCCACGATTGGGGCACGAGCATTGGCGATTACTCATACCAGCATGTATGATGCTTGGACTGTGTGGGACTCAACTGCTGTACCTACCCGTCCCAACAATGGCATTGCTCGAATAGCAAAAAACAAGTGGAAAGATCAGACACAGGCGGTATCTTATGCGGCTTATCGCTCACTGCTCGACCTGTTTCCCTCACAAGCGGCCAGTTTCGCAACCTTGTTGAGCAATCAAGGCTACGATCCTAATGATACCTCGACGGATACAACAACGCCGAGCGGTATTGGCAACGTTGCGGCACAGGCCGTTTTGGACTACCGTCACAACGATGGCTCGAACCAGTTGGGCAACCTCAACGCGGGAGCATCGTACTCAGATTATACAAGCTATAGCCCCATCAACACACCAACAACAATCAACGACCCCAACCGCTGGCAACCTCTACTCACTGCTGCTGGTACTACCCAGAAGTTCCTGACCCCACACTGGGGCAAGGTCAAACCCTTTGCGCTCTCTTCTGGTTCCCAGTTTCGTCCCGTCGGGCCTGCTACTGTTTCACAGGCATTATACAAGAGCCAGACCGACGCAGTGCTGCAACTCAGTGCAGGCCTCAATGACACGAGCAAAACTATTGCCGAATACTGGTCTGATGGCCCTCATACCGCGACCCCGCCGGGGCATTGGGACCTCTTTTCGCAGATTGTGTCGGGCCAATTCGTTTCGCACAAAAACAAGCATGACATCAACGGGGATGTGCTGATGTTTTTCGCGCTCACAAACGCGATTTTTGACGCCAGTATTGCCTGTTGGGATTGCAAACGGGCCTTTGATTCCGCGCGGCCCATAACAGCGGTACGTTACTTGTACACGGGTCAACAGATTTCGGCATGGGCGGGGTCCGGCAAAGGCACACAATCCTTTGATGGCAAAATGTGGAAGAGCTATCTCGCAACCCCATCATTTGCCGAGTATGTGTCTGGACATAGTACCTTTAGTGCCGCCGGCGCGTACGTGTTGACGCAGATTGTTGGGTCTGATACATGCGGCAACTCCTATGTAGCCGCCCCTGGTTCCTCACTTGTCGAGCCAAACATCACACCGTCCGCAAACATCACGCTTTCTTGGCCCGGCTTCTCAGATGCAGCATTGCAGGCTGGCATGTCGCGCCGCTATGGGGGTATCCACTTCCAGCAGGCCGATGAGGATGGGCGCGCATTGGGGCAACAGGTCGCAACCCAAGCCTGGACAAAAGCGCAGGCATATATCAACGGTACAGTGTAGCGGTAGCGACACAAAAACAGGGTACGTGGATTTGCTTCTCCACGTACCCATATGTGGTAGTGGATGTGTTTACAGAAAAGCTTTAGCACAATGTATGCGGAGGACACGTTTGGGGGTCGTTCTGCGTATCCAGGTAACAAAGGGAGAAAAACTATGGCAACGCTTCCATTCACAGGTCGTACCACGCAAGAGAATTTCGCACAACCGACAATCGTCAAAACGAAAAACGTTTATCACGCCCTACGCGATCAGGTTCATCGCAAACGGGTAGTCAATCTTATCTTGCTCGTCATCACCGCGCTACAGCTTATAAATATTCCTGGCGCGATCATGATGAAAAGTAGTGCTTCAATAGGCACGGTGTTATTGAGTCTAGTTTTGTGTGGCGTTGCCCTCGTGTTCAACCAGATCGGGAAGGTTACGATTGTAAGTATCGTGCTTATTGCGGTTGTAGACCTGGGGTGTGGCCTCATGCTGCTGACAACCCCAATGGGACTGGGTGTAAGCGATCTCCCGACGTTTGATATCTTGATTGTTTCCGAGCTAATCGCGGTGTCGCTCCTCCCTCCTTTGAGCGTCTTCCCGGTTGCACTCAGCAACATCGCGTTTATCGCCGTAGACCTCGCACTCCAGCCGCGTACACCTGAGCTGCATATGGTACTAAATTCTAGTATGGGCTTTAACGCGGTTGCGCAACCCATTAGCTTACAGATTGTCGTCGCCGTCGTCTCCTACATCTGGGTCAAAAACGCCCTAACCGCTCTTGCGCGAGCGGACCGCGCGGAAGAGATCGCCGAGATGCAACAGCGTGAAACGGTGATGAAGCAGCGCGAGGTTGAGCGTCAGCAGCACCTTGACGAAGGGGTACAACATCTCTCGCACATCCTGGTGCTAGCCGCCAACGGAGATCGCACAGTTCGCGCACAGATGAACCAGGATAACATGCTTTGGCGCATCGGCAATTCGCTCAACCTCTTGCTCACCCGTGTCAGGCGAACGGCCCAGCTTGAGCAGGAGAACAAGCGGCTACGCGCGGAAGTTACCACGATTACCGAGGCACGTCACCTGGACAAAATGCGAGCGCGGACGTTCGCCTATCCAGAAAACGACGCGCAGAGCAAGAACAAACGGCAAGATGCCAATCGGAACAGTGGTCAGTTATAAGACATATTCTACATGTAGGGGAGACCTTTGCACACCAATGTATGTCTATGGGGAGACCGCAAAGGTTCCCCCTACACATCCAAAGAGGTGAGGAGCGAGATGGCATTTTTACAATTTTGTCTTAACATCCCTATCGCACTGCTTGTCTTCGTAATAAGCACATTGCCTGTCTTGTGTTTCTATGTTGTGCGTGTCGTCTATAAGTACAAGCAGAAATTTGGTAATCTCAACAATTGTATCGGGTACGTGCCAGCGACGGTTACACAAATAACATTGGATAACCAGACGTGGCGCGACGGTTGGGTAGTAAAAGCGGCATGGGTTGATCAGAAAACGCGTCAATCCTATGTCTTTAGTAGTCAGCCACAGGAAATGCTTCCCGTAAAACATGTCGGTGACAGCGTGTTGGTACTCATTAATTCACATGACCCTGTTCGCTATACAATGGAACTCTAACGCATTTTCGGTACAACAAACAACCTCATAAGAGGAGAAGGTGAGATTGGGAGACCATGAATGGCTCTCAATCTCACCTTTTCCTCTTGCCGCCTACAGCGACAAATTATGGTATACTTTCTCTATAACCTATTGTCATTAGCACAGAAAGCATAACAGAAACGGCATTATGTCTCGTTCAATCACACACACATTAACCTGTCCTTGCGGAACGAAATTCGCTAGCGCCACCTACGAATATGTCAATGTCGCGCGGAATCCGCACCTACGCTATGTCATCTTGTCTGGCCTGCTCAACGTCTCGACCTGTCCCAATTGTGGGCGTCGGGCCGCGACTTCGAATCCGTTTATCTATTCCGACCCAGCGTACAACCTGCTCGCGTATGTGCATCCACGCTCGGATGCACCCGAAGAGGCGCGGCTCCTCTTCCTGGAAAAGTTGCGTTCGGTCTATGTGAACCTCACGGAGGAACAGGAAGAATACATTGACGGATCAAGTACGTCGTCGGCCCTCCTCAAGACGGAGGATTTACCCCCGCTGCAAATTATCTTTGGCATGGAGCAACTCAGCGAACTTATCAACGCTGCTCTTAGTCCCGATGATCGCATGGGTCGCTTGGCCCTCAGCACCCAGAGTCGCAACGAAGCGGAACGCGGTCAATTCCTGGACATCGCACGCAAGCTGGCCTCTGAGATGGCATGTAGCATCGAGGTCGAAGACCTGCCCGATGAATACACCGTCTGGGTGTATGGCTCACGTCGTCAAATTGGCGCACTCATGCGCGAACTAACCCCAAGAGGATAACATGATTACAGTTGGCGTCTTAACAATTAGCGACGGGGCCGCGAAAGGCGAACGGCAAGACCTGAGCGGCGAGAACATCCGCACCCTGGTGGCACAGTTACCCGATGCGCTGGTAAGCGCGAACGCCATTGTTCCCGATGAGACCGACGCAATCACCGCCGTTCTGCGGGAGTGGAGCGACCAAAAGCGGCTCAACCTCGTCCTCACAACCGGTGGCACAGGGCTTGCCCCACGCGATGTTACCCCAGAGGCGACGAGTAGCATTATAGAGCGTGAAGCTCCAGGCATTGCTGAGGCGATGCGCTCGATTAGTCTACAGTACACACGCACGGCGATGCTCTCACGCGGGGTCGCGGGCGTTCGTGGTCGCACCCTGATAGTCAATCTCCCCGGTAGCCCCAAAGCTGTCCGCGAGTGTCTTGAGTACATCCTGCCCGTGTTGCCACACGCAATCAACCTCCTGACGGAGGGGCCGCGAGAACACTAGCCATGCGTTACACAGGCCACACCGATTACGTTTTCGCGCTCGCGTGGTCGCCCAATGGTCGCCTGGTCGCCTCCGGTGGCCGCGACAAAACGGTGCATGTTTGGAACCCAGAGACGCAGGAGACGAGCATTATCTATCGCAAGCATAGCAATTGTGTTCTCGCGGTTGCATGGTCGCCCGACGGTACACATATCGCGTCGGGCGATACCGATGGCAATGTTCACGTTTGGGACGCCGCAACGGGTGCAACGACGCTCTTGTACAGTGGTCATGTACGTTTTGTGCGCGGCATCGCGTG
>Ga0123337_10007648_pt1 | contig 10027 bp, 14 predicted proteins | sample frozenSSSSmetaG_FD_89792 | JGI IMG/M metagenome (GOLD analysis project Ga0123337, IMG submission 89792) | Glacier valley bacterial and archeal communities from Borup Fiord, Nunavut, Canada, to study Microbial Dark Matter (Phase II) -... | ecosystem: Environmental > Aquatic > Freshwater > Ice >...
CGGCGGGCTCACCGCCCATGCCGGGATCTCGCAGCCGTCGGTGTCGAAGCACCTTGGCATCCTCAAGCAGGCTGGGCTGGTGCGCGACCGCCATGAAGGGCGCCAGACCCACTACAGCGCGCAACCGGCGGCGCTGGCGCCGCTGCTCGACTGGACGCAGCAGATGGCGGGCTTCTGGGAGGGCCGCTTCGACGATCTCGAAGGGCTGCTGCGGCGGATGGACCAATGACCGGGACCGAAACGCGCTCCGTGGTGGTCGAGCGCGCCTTCGCGGCGCCGCCCGAAAAGCTTTGGCGGGCGCTGACGCAGCCGCACCTCATCGCCGAATGGCTGATGCCCAGCGATTTTCGGGCCGACGCGGGCCACAGCTTCACCCTCCGCAATACGCCAAGGCAGGACGTCAATGTGGTGATCGACTGCAAGGTGATCGCGGTCGAGCCGCAGCGGATGCTGTCCTACAGTTGGTCGGCCTATGGCCTCGACAGCATCGTCACTTTCACGCTGACCCCGAAGCCGACGGGCACGCTGCTGCGCATGGAGCAGGCGGGCTTCCGGGCGGACCAGCAGCAGGCTTTTGCCGGCGCCACAGCGGGCTGGCGGATGTTCCTCGACGGGCTCGACCGGCTGCTGGCCCGGGCCGATTTCGACGCCGGTTCCTCACCCCCGTGACCGAAAAGACAAGACCATCATGACCGCGAGCCTCCTGATCCGGCAGACCCACCGCTGGGTGTCGATCGCGTTCGTTGCGATCGTTGCCGGCATTTTCGCTGCCCTCGGTCTCGGGCAGCAGCCGGCGCAATGGGTGTATCTGCTGCCGCTGCTGCCCCTCGCCGTGCTGGCGGGAACCGGGCTCTATCTGTTCGTCCTGCCCTATCTGCCGGGGCGGCGGCGCAGCGGCGCCTAGGAGCGACAGGCATGGCCAAATCCACCTCGCCGGTGCTGCTGTCGGTCGGCAACCCGCAGATCAAGATGGGCGACGGCGACGCCCCCGTCGCGGCCTATATTGCGGCCTTGCCGGGCTGGAAACGCCCGCTGGGCGAGCACCTCGACGCGCTGGTCGTTGCGACCATCCCGGGGGTGCAGAAGGCGGTGAAGTGGCATTCGCCCCTCTACGGCATCGCTGGCCAGGGCTGGTTCCTGTCGCTGCATGCCTTCAAGAGCTACCTCAAGGTCGCGTTCTTTCGCGGCACCTCGCTCACGCCGCTGCCGCCCGGCGCCAGCAAGATGAAGGGCACGCGTTACCTCGACATCCACGAGGACGACCCGATCGACGAGGCGCAACTGGCCGACTGGGTGAAGCAGGCCGCACGACTTCCGGGATTTCTGGCAAAGGACTGACACCATGAGCGCATCGGACACCATCGACCAACTGATCGCCGGCCTCACCGACTGGCGCGGTGCGACGCTGGCCGGCCTCCGCAAGACCCTTCTCGCCGCCGATCCGGCGATCGTCGAGGAGTGGAAGTGGATGGGCAGTCCCGTCTGGTCGCGCGACGGCATGATCGCCGTCGGCAATGCGCACAAGGACAAGGTCAAGCTCACCTTCTCGCACGGCGCGGCGCTGCCCGATCCCAAGGGCCTGTTCAATGCGGGGCTCGGCGGCAAGGCGTGGCGGGCGATCGATGTGTCGGAGGGCGAGACGGTCGACGCGACGGCGCTCAAGACGCTGGTCCGGGCCGCGATCGCCTACAACCAGAGCAAGCTGAAGGCGAAGGCGAGCAAGGCGTAGATCGAGGCTCGCTGTTGCGAGTTCTACACCGGGTAATCCCCGCGAAAGCGGGGGACCTCCGTTTCGGGATCGAACCGCCGCTACGAAAACAGAGGTTCCCGCTTTCGCTGGAATGACTCCGCGACTGAGACTCGACAGGTGGACGCGCCAACCCTTGCCCCGCTCTCTTGCCGCCCTGCGCCGACTTGGCTATAGGGACATCAGACGTCACGCCAACTAGGGAGGCCATTCCATGTATGCATGCTCATACCGCCTCGCTGGCGGACCTCCGGCGACCGCCTAGGTCGCCCGCCGGCGCCTCATGCCGGCAACTCCTTCCCTGCTTTTCGCTTTTCTCTCCGAGGGTGCTGCCCTCGTCATCGCAATTCCAGCTTGGGACCGGTCGGCTCAGTGCCGCCGGAGCGCACCATGGCCCGTTTGAAACTTGATCTCAAAGGCGATTCCTATCGCAAGGTGCTGGGCTTCGTGTTCGGTCATTGGGCCCGCCAGCCCTGGCGCGTCGGCACGATGTTCGGCCTGTTCATGCTGGCGACGGTGGCGGACGTGCTGACGCCTCTCTATGCCGGCAATCTCGTCAACGCGGTGGCCAGCGGCGTGCCGTCGGCGGCCTCGCTCAACGACGCGCTGGTGGCCTTCGCGGTGCTGATCGGGCTCGGGCTCGCCGCGGTGCTGCTCCGGCAATTCGCCTTTATGACGCTGATCGAGTTCACCATCCGCATGATGAGCGAGGTCGCCCAGAGCGCCTTCCATCGCGTGCAGCGATTCTCGACCGACTGGCATGCCAACAATTTCGCCGGCTCGACCGTGCGCAAGATCACCCGCGGCATGGGCGGCGTCGACGTGCTCAACGACACGCTGATCATCATGTTGTTCCCCTCGCTGGTGATGCTGGTGGGGACCTCGATCCTGCTCGGCACCATCTGGCCGCTGATGGGGATCGTCATCGGCATCGGATCGCTGTTCTACATTGCGCTGACGGTGGCGCTGTCGGTCGGCTACGTCTCGCCCGCCGCAACGCTCGCCAATACTTGGGACACCCGCATGGGCGGGGCGCTCGCCGATGCCATCTCGTGCAACATGGTAGTCAAGGGCTTTGGCGCCGAGGAACGCGAGGAGGAGCGGCTGAGCCGCGTCGTCGGCAAGTGGCGGAGCCGGACCGAGCGGACCTGGCAGCGCGGCACGCTCAACGGCGCCTTCCAGGGCGCGACGCTGATCCTTTTGCGGACCGCCATCGTCGGCGTTGCGATCCTGCTGTGGTGGCAGGGCGCCGCCAAGGCCGGCGACATCACGCTGGTGCTGACATCGTTCTTCGTGCTGCAGGGCTATCTGCGCGACGTCGGCCAGTACGTGCGCAACCTGCAGCGCGCCGTCAACGACATGGAGGAGCTGGTCGATGTCCATCACCAGCCTTTCAGCATCGCCGATCGCCCTGAGGCCCGGACCCACACCATCGATGCGGGCCGGGTGGAGTTCGACCATGTGACCTTCCACTACGGCAAGCACATGAAGGCGCTCTATGACGACTTCTCGGTCACCATTCCGGCCGGCCAGCGCGTCGGGCTGGTCGGCTATTCGGGCTCGGGCAAGACGACGTTCGTGAAACTGATCCAGCGGCTCTACGACGTTACCGGCGGGAAGATCCTCGTCGACGGCGTCGACATCCGCGACTTCACGCAGGCGTCGCTACGCAGCCAGATCGCGATCGTCCAGCAGGAGCCGATCCTGTTCCACCGCTCGCTCGCCGACAACATCGCCTATTCGCGGCCCGGCGCCAGCCGCGCCGAGGTGATCGAAGCGGCAAAGCTGGCGAGCGCCCACGATTTCATCGAGACCCTGCCCAAGGGCTACGAGACGATGGTGGGCGAGCGCGGCGTGAAACTCTCGGGCGGCGAGCGGCAGCGCGTCGCCATCGCCCGGGCGTTCCTAGCCGATGCGCCGATCCTGATCCTCGACGAGGCGACGTCCTCGCTCGATTCGGAATCGGAGGTGCTGATCCAGCGCGCGATGGAGCGGCTGATGGTGGGACGCACCACCATCGTCATCGCCCACCGGCTGTCGACGGTGCGGGCGCTCGACCGCTTGCTGGTCTTCGACAAGGGGCGCATCATCGAGGAAGGCACGCACGAGCAGCTGATCGCGCTGCAGGGCGGCATCTATAGAAAGCTGTTCGAGCGGCAGGCGCTCGAACTGACGCGTGGTCTCGAGGTGGCATGATGACGGACTGGTCCAGCCTGATGGCGCCATCGCTCGACGAATTCGAGGCCCTGGCCGTCGCAGCGCTCGAGTCGCTGCCGCAGCCGTTCCGCGATCTCACCCGCGATGTCACCTGCATGGTGGCGGAATTTCCCGAGGAGGAGGTGCTGGACGAGCTCGGCATCGAGTCCGAATTCGACCTGATGGGGCTGTTCCACGGTACCGGCCTGCCGCAACAGGGCGGGCATGTGCGGACCGGACAGATGCCCAACCACATCGTGCTCTACCGCCGGCCGATCCTCGACTACTGGGCCGAGCACGAGGAGACGCTGGGCGCCATCGTCACCCACGTGCTGATCCACGAGATGGGCCACCATTTCGGCTTCTCCGACGAGGACATGGAGGCGATGGAGGATGCGGCGGCGAAGGAACTGACGCCATGAGCCACAGAGAATTGTGTCTCCCTCCCCCTTGCGGGGAGGGACCAAGGGTGGGGGGTGGAGAGCCCGATGCCATCGACAGGTTGCTGGCTCGCCAACCCCCGCCCCATCCCTCCCCGCAAGGGGGAGGGGGGCACCTCACGCCGATCGAGACTGAGCCATGTCCAAAACCACCCCCGGAACCCTCCACCTCACCCAACTGGGCATCGCCTTCGCCCTCCACCCCTATCAGTACGACCCCGATGCGGCGCGGGTCGGGTTGCAGGCGGCCGAGGCGCTGGGGCTCGATCCGGCTGAACTGTTCAAGACGCTGATGGCCGAAGTCGACGGCAAGCCAGTGTGCGTGGTGGTGCCGTCCGACGCCGAAGTGTCGATGAAAAAGCTCGCCGCCTGCTTTGGGGGAAAGTCGGCGCAGATGATGAAGGTCCCCGATGCCGAGCGGCTCACCGGCTACAAGGTCGGCGGCATCGGCCCGTTCGGCCAGAAGCGCCAGATCCCGACCGCCTTCGACGAAACGGCGGAACTGTTCGATCGCGTCTACATCAATGCCGGCCAGCGCGGCCTGATCCTCAGCCTTGCCCCGGCGGACGCGGTGCGGGCCGCCGAGGGCAAGCTGGCCGATCTCACCGCGTAGGCGGCGGCGCCTAGACGAACTGAAACTGCCGGGTCTGGGTGAACCGTCTCCAGTGGGCGAACGTCGGGTACTCCGTCTTCACGAAGCCCGCCGGATCAATGTCCGCGGCCGCGGCGAAGCGAAACTCGAGTGCCTCGTGGTCGTTCGAGCGGATCTCGCCAGGCTCCAGGCCGGCGTGGACGAGGACCGCGACATTCTGGATCGTGTCGCCGTTGGGGTAGGTGTGCCCCTCGACTGCCGGATCGGAGGAGATACCGAACACCTGCACCGCGTTGAGAATCGCGTTGGTCTCCTCGCGTACCTCGCGGTGGACCGCATCGATCAGCGACTCGCCCAGTTCCATCGACCCGCCGGGAAGGCCCCAGGCGCCGGTGTCACTGCGGCGCAGCAGCAGGAACGTCCCGTCCTGCTCAATCAGCACACTGACGCCGACGGCCAGCAGCGGCCGGTGGCCGACAAGGGCGCGAAGGCCGCCAAGATAACTGTCGGCGAAGTCCACTGTGCCCCCAAAGGGTTGGCGCACCCCAAGCTGCGTCAGGCATCATGCTGTCGTTTTCCGCGCACCGCAAGACTGTCGAAGCGCGCCGCCCTCTCGCGTCTGTCACACGGCTCGGCTAGCCTCGTTCCGCGCGGGAGGAGGGTTCCATGAAGATTCTAGTGGTCGCCGACATCCACTATGCCCTGAAGCAGCTCGACTGGCTGGTCGAGACTGCGCCCGGTTATGATCTCCTGATCATCGCTGGCGATTTGCTCGACATCAGTTCGATGGTCGATGCCGGGACGCAGATCGTCGTGGTGCTCAAATACCTGAAACGCCTGCGCCAGATCACCCGCGTGCTGGTCTGCTCGGGCAATCACGATCTCGACGAGGCCGGCGCCAATGGCGAGATGGTCGCCGGCTGGCTCGAGGCGGCGCGGCGCATGGCGGTGCCGGCGGATGGCGACACGCTCAGAGTCGGGGGCCTCTTGATCACCATCTGCCCCTGGTGGGACGGCCCGCTGACACAGCGGGCGATCGGCCGGCAGCTCGAGGCCGCCGCTCCGCAGCGCAGCGGCCGCTGGCTCTGGGTCTATCACGCACCGCCGCCCGATTCGCCGGTCAGTTGGTCCGGCCAGCGCCACTATGGCGATGCTGCGCTGATCGGCTGGATCGCCAGCCACCAGCCCGATTTCATCGTTTCGGGCCATGTGCACGAGGCGCCGTTTGCCCGCAACGGCTCGTGGGTCGATCGCATCGGCGACACCTGGCTGTTCAACGGCGGCCGGCAGATCGGCGAGATCCCAACCACCATCGCCATCGACACCGAGGCGATGGAAGCAGCCTGGTTTTCGCTCGAGGGGGCCGAAAGCGTCAAACTCGATGCGCCGCTGGCGCGACCGATTCCGCCGCTCATGGCGCTGCCCGACTGGCTCGACCGGCCGCCGCACCTTACCGCTGGCTAGGTTCGCGAATCCGTCTTGCCGCTCGGGCCGAGACGCACCGCCGGCCTCTGCCGCTGCACCAGCGCGTCGAGCACCTCGTCGACCATGCCCAGATGGTCGCTGCGGTCGGCGAACTGCCGCTTGATGTCGGCCAGGTAAGTGGTGGCGTCGGTCAGCCTGCGCGCCAGGATGGTCGAGACGTGAAAGCTGATCTCCTTGTGGCTCTGGAGCAGCGCGCGGGCATTTTCGATGCGGAACGCCGTGGTCTCGGTGACGGCACGCACTGTGGCGGTATGCGGGCCGCCGAGCAGTGCCGCGATCTCGCCGAAAATCGCGCCGGGCAGCGTGGTCTCGGCCACTTGGGTGTCGCCGCGCAGCACCTCGACGTCGCCGACCGCGAGGATGAACATGCGGTCGGACGCCGGACCCTCGGCGATCAGCACCTCGCCCGGCTTGAAGCGGTCGAGCGGGAACCCGTCGCAATAGACCAGCACCGACTGTACCGACAGATCGTTCGACATCAGCGTTCCCCGGAGAGCACCCCGACGCGATCATGCGTTGAATGCCGGCGCCGCGCAATATTGCGGCGGCACGGCAGGCATGCGCGGCCCCGTATGTCGACCTCGCGCCGTGCCTCGTGAGATCGAGTGACCAGAATCTATCCTATGCGCTGCGGCGCATGCCTTAATTAGGGCGCCGCAAGATTATCTTCCAATACGACATGTTATTGACGCTGTAGCACCTGGGTCGTCCAGCGCATCATGGATTATCCCCGAATTCCGGCCTATTTAGGAAAAGTTTTAGACGAAACGCATTCGTTCCGAAAGAAAATTTATAGCACCTCGGCTGATATCACGACGCTGCCAGCAAGGGGTTGACGGAGGTGATCGTGATGTCCCTCAAGCTGAAACTCGTTGTCGTTCTGAGCGCACTGGCGTGCGCCCTGGTGCTTATCGGGGGTACCGGGTATTTTGGCCTTCGGCAGATGTCGTCGAAGACCCAGACGATCGTCGTCGACCGGGTGCTGCCGCTCGAGCAACTGACCTCGGTTCGTACGGACTATCTCTCGGTCGCCGACCAGACGATCAAAGTCGCGGCCGGTACCCGGACCGCGGACGCCGCTGCGCAGAGCATCGCCGCGTCGCGCGCCGCCGCCGCGAAGGACTGGGCGGCGTATCTTGCCACTTATATTACCTGACACCGGAGGAGGCGGGCATCGCCGATCAGACCAAGGTGGCTATGGCGGCGTCGGAGGCCGAGCTTGTCCGGCTCGAGACCATCCTCAAGGGTGGGGACCAGACGGCCGTCATCGGTTTCGCCCGGTCCGGGCTCGACACGACTATCGACCCGGTGGTTTCCAAGCTCAGTGACCTTGTCGACCTCCAGGTGCGGGTCGCGAACGAAGAGTTCCATGCTGGCGAGGAGATCTCCGCCAACATGACGCTGGCCATGGCCGTCCTCGCGGGCTTGTCTTTGGCCGCCATCGGCTACGGCACCTTCACGGTGCTGCGCAGCGTGGTCAGGCCGCTCCACCAGATGGAAGGGGCGATGCGCGGCCTTGCTGGTGGCGATCTCACGCTCGACGTGCCGTTCGCCGGCCGCAAGGACGAGATTGGCGCAATGGCCGCGGCTGTCCAGACCTTCAAGGATGCGGCGATCGAAAACATCCGGCTGGCTGCCGAGACCGATGCGGCCCGGGTCCTCGCCGAGCAGACTCGCGTCGCCAACGAGGCCGAACGGGCCCGCACCGAAGCCGAACGGCAGTTGGTTGCCCAGCATCAGGCCGACGCTGTCGCGGCGCTCGGCGAGGGCCTCGGCAAGCTCGCCGACGGGCAATCGAGATCCCGTTCGAGGGCGAGCTCGAGTCTTGCGCGGCGCCTACAACCAGACCGTCGACAAGCTGACCTCGATCGTCACGCAGCTGCGCTCCACCTCGACTTCGGTGAAATCTGCGACGGGCGAAATTCTAGTCGGCGCCAACGACCTGGCCGAGCGGACCACGAAGCAGGCTGCGGCGATCGAGGAAACCTCGGCCGCCATGGAGCAGCTCGCCGCCACTGTTAACGACAACGCCAAGCGCGCCGACTCCGCCAGCAGCAAGGCGCACGCCGTTTCAGTTGCCGCCGAACAGGGCGGCAAGGTGATGGTCGAGGCGACCACGGCGATGGAGCGGATCACCGCCTCGTCAACCAAGATCTCCAACATCATCGGCATGATCGATGACATCGCCTTCCAGACCAACCTGCTGGCGCTCAACGCATCGGTTGAAGCGGCGCGGGCAGGCGACGCCGGCAAGGGCTTTGTGGTGGTCGCGGTGGAAGTGCGCCGCCTCGCCCAGTCGGCCGCGAGTGCCTCGAGTGAGGTCAAAGTGATGACCGAGCAGTCCGCCACCGAAGTTCGGACTGGATCGAAACTGGTGGCGGACGCCGGCGACAAGCTCACCGCCATGCTCGATGGCGTGCGCGAGAACACGGTTTTGCTCAATGGCATCGCCGCCGCCAGCCAGGAGCAGTCCTCGGCGATCGCCGAGGTCACCACGGCGATCCGGGAGATGGACGAGATGACCCAGCACAATGCCGCGCTGGTCGAAGAAACCAATGCCGCCATCGAGCAGACCGAAGGCCAGGCGAACGCGCTTGACCGCATCGCCGAGGTCTTTGTCCTCGACGACGCCGCCTCACGCCCGGCGCGTCGCGAAGCGGAGCCCAAGCCGCACGCAAAGCCGATCATGCGGGCCGCCAACCAGAGGGCCGCGTCGTCCAGATATCTCAGCAGCGGCAATGCCGCACTGAAGCAGGAATGGAGTGAGTTCTGATGAGTGTCATGATGTCCGATTTCGACCTCAAGGCGGCGGCCAAATCGATCGTTCCGGTCAGCCAGTTCGTGACCTTTACGTGCGGCGACCGCTCCTTCGGCGTCGACATCATGTCGGTGCGCGAAATCCGCAGCGGGTCGCCGACCGCGGCGCTGCCGTCACAGCCGCGGGGCGCCAAGGGCGTGCTCGATATCCGCGGCAGCGTGGTGCAGATGTACGACCTCGAGCAGCTGCTGGGCGGTCCGGGACTTGCCCGCGACGGCAATGCCGGCCGCGTGGTCCTGGTGGCGACGCTGGGGACCGAGGATGTCGGCATGCTGGTCGACACCGTCTCCGACATCGTCTTCGCCCGGGCCGAGGAGCTGCTTGCGGTGCCGCGGACGGGGAGCGGGACCGGGCCGGGAATGGTCTCGGCCCTGGTCAAGAGCGAAGACCGCCTGATCGGCATTCTCGACCTCAAGACGCTGTTCCCTTCGACCGCCCCGTCCGATCCATTGGAGGCCTGAGCATGGATGCCGAGAAGCTCGACTTCTTCGCTGTAGGTCCGCGGACGCTGCCCAGGCGGTGGGCGACCCGCGGCCCGATGCGGCCGCCGCTGACCGTGCGTCAGCCGACCGTGGCGGAGATGGAACGCGAGTTCGAAGCGCTGCGGGAGACGCTCTCGCGCTACCGGGTGATCAGCGACGTCCTGTGGCTCGGCGATCTGCCGGCGGGCGCAGCCGATGTGACCATCGCCCGCGCCATGATCAAGCGGCTACTCTGGCTGCTGCAGGCGCTGGCCGACGCGCGCGACA
>Ga0123337_10007649_pt1 | contig 10025 bp, 10 predicted proteins | sample frozenSSSSmetaG_FD_89792 | JGI IMG/M metagenome (GOLD analysis project Ga0123337, IMG submission 89792) | Glacier valley bacterial and archeal communities from Borup Fiord, Nunavut, Canada, to study Microbial Dark Matter (Phase II) -... | ecosystem: Environmental > Aquatic > Freshwater > Ice >...
CATCCGAGGGAGGCCGTGATGTGATGGATGCATGACGACTTCTCCCGCAGACAGCCCCTCGAGCGCCGCGCCCGACGACGACTACGCCCCCAGTCCCGCCGAGTGGGTCCGTCAGCAGGTGGCCGCCATCGAGGCGGCCGGTGACACCAACGCGGTCGACCTCAACGGCCTGCCGGTGATGGTCCTCACCATGCGCGGGGCCAAGAGCGGCAAGATCCGCAAGGTGCCGTTGATGCGCGTGGAGCACGACGGGGTCTACCTCGCCGTCGCGAGCAAGGGTGGCGCCCCCAGCGACCCGCAGTGGTACCTCAACCTCAAGGCCGACCCCGACCTCGTCGTCCAGGACGGCACACTGAAGCACGACGTCCGCGCCCGCGAGCTCGAGGGGCCCGAGCGTCAGCAGTGGTGGGAGCGGGCGGTCGCGGCGTTCGCGCCGTACGCGGAGTACCAGCAGAAGACGGACCGCACCATCCCGATCCTGGTCCTCGAGCCGCGCTGACCCGAAGCGAGAACCAGGTGGTGAGACCTGCCACGAACCCCCGGCTCGAGCTCACGGACGGCATCGTCGTCCTGCGCCAGCGCGACGACGACGACCTCGCGGTCGTCTCCTTCTCCGTGGTCGTGACTGGCAACACTGGCAACACTGGCAACACTGGCAACACTGGCGATGCTGACGGCGAGCCCGGCGAGCCCGGCGAGCCCGGCGAGGTCGCTGGTGAGGTGGGAGTCCGCACGATCGAGCCCGGGGTGGGTGAGCTCTCGTGGGAGCTGGCCGTACCGCACCGCCGACGCGGCCTCGGCAGCCGGGCCGTGCGCCTGCTCGTCGACTGGACGCTCACCGAACAGGGCCAGGGCGGGCTCGGACTGGGCCGCGTCCGGGCTCGGATCGACCCCCGCAACGCGGCTGCGCTGAGGGTGGCCACCCGGTCGGGACTGATGCGTGAAGGAGTCGAGAGGGTGCCGCGCGGCACCGGCGTCGACCCTGCGAGCACCGAGCAGGTGCTGCTCAGCCGCCTGGTCACCGATGTGCCACTGAGCGACCCCACGAGCTTCCGGACCCTGCTCAACTCCTTCCTGCCCCGCAAGCGCGGTATCGCGCAGATGCTCGTGCGTGACGAGGCCGGCCGGGTGCTCATGTGCCAGCTGACCTACAAGCGCGACTGGGACCTGCCGGGCGGCGTCGTGGAGGTGGGTGAGTCGCCGCGCCTGGCGGTCTCGCGAGAGGTCGCAGAGGAGCTCGGTCTCACGATCGAGGCCGGAGAGCTGCTGCTCACCGACTGGCTGCCCCCATGGGGCGGTTGGGACGACGCGCTGTGCCTCGTCTTCGACGGCGGCGTCCAGCCCGCCGAGGTCGTGACCCGCATCGTCAAGCAGGAGCGCGAGATCCGTGACGCGCAGTTCCTCGACCCCGGTCAGGTGCGCGAGCGCGCGACGGACTTCACCGCCCGCCGGGTCGAGGCTGCCCTGGCCGGAGACCGCGCCTACACCGAGTCAGGCCGCTGACCCCCACCCCCGGACTTGACTCAGGGTCAACGCACCTGACCCGCCGCATACCGGGTGTCAGGTCCCCCGACGCTGAGTCAAGAGCGCGCCACCCCCAGACTCGACTCAGGGTCAACGCACCTGACGTACGGCATACCAGAGGTCGGGTGCGTTGACGCTGAGTCGAGTGCGGGGGGGTCAGGTCTGGGGGGTCGTGGCGGGCGCGAGGAGCAGGTAGGCCTGTGCGGTGAGGATCACCCCGACCGCCACCCACGACCCGGTGGGGAGCCGCACGCCGTACCGCACGTGGTCGACCACCAGGAGCCCCACCTGGAGGGCGACGATCCAGCCCAGGGTGACCAGGGCGAGCTCGGCGTACTGCAGCGCCGACGCGTAGACCCAGAAGAGGACGAGGAAGGCGACGACACCGGTCAACAGCGGGAGTGCCTGCCCGCTGCGCGACCACTCCTTGGCAGCCAGGGCGCCCGCCAGGTCGAGCAGCGCGAGCAGGACCATCGCGCACGCGCCGACGACCCAGGGCGGCCACGACTCGGGCGCCCGCAGCAGCGGGATGGCCGGTAGGCCGGTCGTACTGGCGAGACGGTCGAGAAGGTTCACGGCGATACCTCTGGCTTGGCTGCCACCCCTGCCGGATGTCTCCCCCGAAGAGCACGCAGTCGCCATCTGTGATACGTCAGGGACCGCCGACGTCGGCCTGGCGCGCGATGGTCGCGGCGGCGCGCCGTACGGCGGCGCCCGTCGCGAGGGTCTCGTCGTCGGGGAGGATCTCGTCGAGGAAGGCGAAGCGGCGGCGGACGGCGGCGGCATACGACGTCGTGGCAGGCTGGTCGCGGATGCCGTGCCACCAGTCGGCGATGTCGCCCCACCCGGGCGCGGCGAGCGACCCGCCGAACTGCTGCACCGCGAGCGACGAGCAGAGCGTCGCGAAGGCGAGCCGCTGGTGGAGGGCCCAACCCGAGAGGGTGCCGAGCACGAGGGAGGCGGCGAAGACGTCACCGGCGCCCGTGGGGTCGAGGGCGGGCACCCTCAGTGCGGGCACCGAGGCCTCCTCCCCCGTCGTGCCGTCGATGGCGATCGCGCCGCTCGGACCGAGGGTGACCACCGCGAGCGGCACGCGGTCGGCGAGGTCGTAGAGCGCGTCGTGGGGGGTGTCGGCGCGGGTGTAGGCCATGGCCTCGTCGGCGTTGGGCAGGAAGGCGTGGCAGTGGGCCAGTCGGTCGAGCACGAGCGGCGACCACGACCCCGTGGCGTCCCAGCCGATGTCACCGAAGACCAGCGCCCCGTCGGCCCGGGCCAGCTCGACCCAGGACGCGCCGTCGTCCCCGGAGCCGTTGTCCCCAGGGCCGTCCTCGTCCGCGAAGGCCTCGGCGAGGTCGACGAGCACACTGCGGGTCCGGGGCGGTCGCCCGATCAGCTCGGTCGACGACATCGGTGGCGCGTGACCGTGGGTCACCATGCCGCGGTCCCGGTCGATGCTCATCGAGACGGTGACCGGTGAGTGCCAGTCGGCGAACCGTCGCGAGCGGCTGAGGTCGACCCCCTCCTGCTCGGCGAGGGTCCGCCAGCAGAAGTCGGCGTAGTCGTCGTCGCCGAACGCGGCGGCCAGCGACGTGCGCAGCCCGAGCCGGCTCGAGGCGGTCGCGAGGTTGGCGATGCCGCCCGGGCAGGAGCCCATGCCGTCAGCCCACACCTCGGTCCCACCGACGGGCAGCGCGGCCAGCCCGGTGAAGATGATGTCGAGGAAGACCGTGCCCCCGAGGAGCACGTCGAACTCCGGCTCGCCGTTGCTGCGCTGCGACGCCAGGGGGTCGTATCCGCTCGCCATGCCGCCCATCCTCTCGTGTCGTCACGCCCTCGCGTACGGGGCCGCCGCCTACTCGCTGATACCGCTGCGCTCGACCCCCTCGACGATCCAGCGCTGGAGGACGACGAACATCAGGACGAGGGGGGCGATGGCGATCGCGGCGGCGACGAAGAGCTCGTGCAGGTTGCTCGTCTGCTGGGTGAGGAAGGTCGACAGGGCGATCTGCACCGTCCACGAGCTCTGGTCCTGACCGATGACCAGCGGCCAGAGGAAGGCGTTCCAGCTGCCGATGAAGGTGATCGTCGCGATGGCCGCGACGAAGCCGAAGGAGTTGGGTACGACGACCCGCCAGAAGGTGCCCCAGTAACCGAGGCCGTCGAGGCGCGCGGCCTCCTCGATCTCCTTCGGGAAGCCGAGGAAGTACTGCCGGAAGAGGAAGGTCGCGAAGGCCTGGAAGAGCCCGGGGATGATCAGGCCCCGCAGCGTCGAGACCCAGCCGAGCGACGACACGAGCACGAAGCTCGGTACGAAGGTGACGGACGCGGGGATGAGCAGGGTGGCCACGATCGTCCACAGGACGGCCCCCGAGTGACGGTAGGGGATGCGGGCCAGGCCATAGCCCGCCAGACCGGACAGCACGAGGACGGCGCCCGTCTGCACGACCGAGATCACGGCCGAGTTGAGCAGGGAGCGGGCCATCGGCACCGCCGGGTCGGAGAAGAGCTCACCGATGTTGCCCCACTGCACCTGCGGCGGGAGCCAGCTCCACTGCGCAGCGGTGATGTCCTGCTCGCGCATCAACCCGTTGCGCAGCACGAGGTAGAACGGCACGAGGAAGAGCAGGGCGCCGGCGACCAGGACGAGGTAACGCAGGCCGCTGCCGGCCTTCTCGAGGGGAGACCGCTGGATGCTCACCGGTCGCCACCGAGTCGTAGCAGCCGGCCCTGCAGGAGCGCGACGATGGCGATGAGCAGGGTGAGGATCACCGCGCCGGCGCTGCCGTGGCCGAAGTCCTGCCCCTGCCCGAGGGCCGTGTAGTAGAGGTAGACCAGCGGTGGGCGGGCGTACGGCGGGTACTGCCCCGAGGTCGAGAGCAGGTTGAAGAACTCGTCGAAGGCCTGGAAGGCGTTGATGAGCAGCAGGAGCAGCACGGCGCTCGAGGTCGCGACCAGCTGCGGGACGGTGATGTACCGCAGCACCTTCCACCCCTGGGCCCCGTCGACCGCCGCCGCCTCGTAGAGCGTCGGCGAGATCCGCTGGAGGCCGGCGAGGAAGAGGATCATGTAGAACCCCACCTGCAGCCACAGCCGGGCCGAGACGATGACCAGCCAGTACCACGGCGGCTGCACGATCGAGAGCCACGCGACCGGGTCGAGGCCGAACCAGCCGAGCACGGTGTTGACGAGACCGAACCGCACACCGCTGAAGAGCGACATCTTCCACACCAGCGAGGCGATGACGTAGGAGCAGGCGGTCGGCAGGAAGAAGACCGAGCGGAAGAAGGTCTGCATCAGGGCAGCGCGGTTGACCAGCAGCGCCAGCCCGAGGGACAGCGCGAAGGTGGTGGGCACGATGAAGGCCGCGAAGACGACGAAGGTCAGGAGGCTGTCGCGAAAGGCAGGGTCCGACAGCATGTCGACGTAGTTGCCGAACCCCACGAAGACGGTCGGGGTCACCGTGTTGCGGGCATCGTAGAACGACAGCCACAGGCTCCAGAGGATCGGGACGTAGACGAAGAAGACCAGCCCGGCCACGAACGGCCCGACGAAGACCCAGAACCACAGGTTGCGGTTCTGGTCGCCGCGCAGGCGGCGCGCGAGGGTCGGGCGCTGCGCTCGGCCCGTGTGCCGGGTGGCCGGGTCAGCACCTTGGGTGGCGGTGGCCTGCGCCACCCTCAGACACCGACGCGCTTGAGCTCGGCCTCGACGACGGTCTTCATGGACGCGATCTCCTTGGCCGGGTCGGACCCACTGCGCACGATGCGGTTCAGCCCGTCGGAGAAGGCTGTCGCGCACTTCGGTGTCCACAGCAGCGGCGACTGGGCGCGGCCGCTGTCGTTGACCAGCTTCGCCGCGTCGGCGGCCGGACCGGAGGCCAGCTTGGTGGCCTTGGCGATGACCGACTTGCGGGCCGGGATGTGGAAGCCGTAGGTCTGCGCCCAGTCGAGCTGCTTGTCGGTCTGGTCGACCCAGAGCCACTTCACGAAGGCCTTCGCGGCCTCCCCGTCCTTGGCCTTGGCGCTGACGCTGGAGCCATAGGCGCCGACCGGCACCGACGGCTTGCCGGCACCGCCGAGCGTCGGCCACGCCATCACACCGTAGTCACCGGGGAAGGCCTTCTCGATGACCGGCAGGGTCCACAGCCCGGTCCACTGCATCGCGGCCAGGCCCGAGGTGAAGGCCGACGGGTCGGACCAGTCGGCGGGCGCCCCCACGAGCAGGTCGCCGCTGGTGAAGAGCTGACGCAGCTTGGCGAAGCCCTCGACCGCGCCGGCCCCGTCGAAGCCGAAGGCGGTCTGGTCGGCGTTGAGGTAGTCGAGGCCCGCGGCCCAGAGCATCGGGCCGCCGAGCACCCCCACTCCGCCGTCGTTGCCGGCGAACAGACCCTTGACCTTGTCGGTGGTCAGCTTCTTCGCCGCGGCCAGGAGCTCGTCGACGGTGGTCGGCAGCGCCACCCCTGCCTTCTCCAGCAGGCTCTTGCGGTAGACCAGCAGCTGCATGTCGGTGACCTGCGGGACGGCATACAGCTTGCCCTTGTAGGTCATCCGCTCGATGAGCGAAGGCGTGAAGTCGGAGGCGGCGTCACCGAGGATGCCGGTGAGGTCGACGACCTGGCCGCCCTGGATCATGTCGATGCTCGGGCCGTTGCCGTTCTCGAAGACGTCGGGCCCGGAGGCGGTGAGCAGCGCGGACGCCACCGTGTTGTCGTAGCCGCTGGGAAACCATTTCACGGTGACGACGGCGCTGGGATAGGCCTTGGCGTAACCCTCCACCGCGGCTTGGGTGCCGGCCTCACCGTACGCGTGGTACCACTGCGCGATGGCCGGCTTACCACCCGCACCGGTCGCCGCGGACGACCCTTCCCGACCTGTGTTGCCACCGCAGGCGGCAAGCGCTCCGGCACCGAGGGCCGCACCGGCGAGACCGAGGAGGCGGCGGCGGCCGAGGCCGGGCGTGCTGACGGGGGTGACGGAGGGGGGTGCTGGTGCCATGGCGGGGTCCTCACGAAGGTCGGCAAGAAAGTCGCAACCCGAGGTCATCGAGCGCGGCTATTGCACGCTAGTCCTTCTCGCGCCCCAGTTCTGGCAAGGCGTCTCCGCCGCGCCCTTCGGCGACGCCTGCGGTGGCGGGCAGCGGTCGAGCGTCAGGGGCGGCGACTGCGCCGCAGCCACAGCAGGCCCAGGACCGGCAGCACGAGTGGCACGTAACCGTAGCCCGACCCGAAGTGCGACCAGACGGTCTTGTCCGGGAACTGGGAGGGCGCGAGGTACGACAGGAGCCCGACGACGAGCACCCCCACGAGCTCGACGGTGATCGCCGCACGCGCCACGCGCAGCGACGTGCGGTCGTCACGCGCGAGCGCGACCGTGGCCACGAGGTAGATCACCGCGGCCAGGGCGGACAGCAGATAGGCCACCGGCGCCTTCGAGTACTCCGAGATCAGCTGGTACGACGCCCTCCCCGTCGCGGCGAGCGCGAAGAGGGCGTAGAGCGCGACGAGCACGATGCCGAAGCCGCGCCCCCCGGGTGGCCGGCCCTGCGGCGCCACGGGGTCGGGTGGGAGCGGCGTCAGGTCAGCCATTAAGGGTCCACATCTGGGTCAGCCGGGCGAGGAAGACGGCGATGACGACGGCCGAGCCGGCCACCACGCCCATGGCCCAGCGGGTCTTGTCCTTCAGCGCCAGGAAGGTCACGAAGGGGGGCACGAGCGGGAGCGTGCCGAGGTAGGCGTAGAACACCGGCGCCTCGAAGTCGCGGGTCGTGTGAAGGCCCAGCACGACGCCGACCACGACCTGGGCCAGCAGGAGCAGCTCGAGGGCGACCGCCGTGAGCAGGAGCCGGTCGTCGACGATGGTGTCTCGCACCACGTGCACGAGGGCGACGACGCCGTAGAGGGCGGCCACGACGAGCACCGCGACGGTCAGCCAGGACAACACCCCCTCAGGGTAGTTGGGCACTGCCTCCGGCGATCGGCCGGTCGCCTCCGGCGAGGCGCCGGGCCAAGCCACTCGCGCGCTGGGCGGGGCGCTCGACCGCGGCCCGCACAGCCTCGGGGGTGCCGACCACGGTGACCCGGGACTGGGCTCGGGTGACTGCGGTGTAGAGCAGCTCGCGGGTGAGCAGCGGCGAGTCGGCCGGCGGGAGGACCACGGTCACCGTGTCGAACTGGCTGCCCTGGCTGCGGTGCACGGTCATCGCGTGGGCCGTCTCGACGTCGGCCAGACGGCTCACCGCCAGCGGCCGCCCCTCGGGGGTGCCGTCGGCGATGCGGGCCACGAGAACGCCGTCCTCACCACGGACCACGACCCCGGTGTCGCCGTTGAACAGCCCGAGGCCGTAGTCGTTGGCCGTCACGAGGAACGGCTCACCGGCCGTGCGCTCGGCCCCGGCCGGGCCAGCCAGACCCTCCTCGCGCAGCCAGCGCTCGACCCGGCGGTTCCAGTGCGTGACGCCGTACTCACCGGTGCGGTGGGCGGTGAGGAGCCGGTGACGATCGAGCGCGACGAGGGCAGCGACGGGGTCCCCCGCCCGGCCGGCGCGGGCCACGTCCCGTGCGCCCGCGAGCACCTCGCCGTCCGCCGCACCGGGCTCGACCAGCCGGGCGGCCGGTGTGGCGGCGAACGCGGCGAGGGTCGCCTCCACGTCGCCACGACGGATGGCCTCGGCCAGGTCACCGATCGCGTCACCGTAGCGGTGGGCGCGAGCGAGCCGGGCGACCATCGCGACCCCGTCGAGGGCCTCGAGGCGCTCCAGACCCTCGACGAGGTCGTGGAGCACCGCCCCCGCATCGACCGACGCGAGCTGGTCGGCGTCGCCGACGAGGACCAGACGCGCCTGCGGGCGTAGCGCCTCGAGGAGCCTCGCCATCAGGGTGAGCGAGACCATCGAGGTCTCGTCGACGACGACCACGTCGTGGGGCAGCGGGTTTCCGCGATGGTGACGGAACCGGGTGCCAGACCCGGGACGCCAGCCGAGGAGTCGGTGAAGAGTCGTGGCCGAGAGACTGTCGAGGGTATCCCGGTGCGTGGCGGGGAAGTCGGGACGAGCAACGGCGCCGCGAAGCGCCTCGGTCATCCGGGCAGCGGCCTTGCCGGTGGGCGCGGCCAGCGCCACCCGGGGAAGGTGGTCACCGTTGGCCCGACCGACCGTTACGTCGACGTCGACGTCGAGCAGGGTGCCGAGCAACCGGGCGACGGTCGTCGTCTTGCCCGTGCCGGGACCGCCGGTGATGACGCTGGTGCCGTGACGCGCAGCGAGGTCGGCCGCGGCGCGTTGCTCGCCGTAGTCGGGTGGCCGGACCGCGTCCCCGTCCTGCGACTCTCCCGCCAACCCGTCCGGCGGCCCGTTCCCCCGCTCGTCCTTCCACCCGTCCCCCCGCTCGCCCGAGGACACCGGGAAGTGAGCGTCGAGGGCGGCAGCGAGCCGCAGCGGATCGACGGGTCGGGGTGGCCGCTCACGGCGGCGACGCAGGTCGTCGTCGACCTGCACCTCCTCGCGCCAGTAGCGCTCGAGGTAGACCAGTCCGGCGTCCACGCGCACCGCCCCTGCGACGACGAGGACGCTCGAGGCGACGAGGTCGGTCCAGTCGTCTCGGTCGGGCAAGACGTGGCCACTGAACGCAGGTCCGTTCGCCGACCCGGCGCGGTCGACGTCAGTGCCGACGGCGACCGCTGCCACCTCGTCGGGCCCCAAGCCGACAGCCGAGAGGTCGACCGCGCCGAGGTCGACGCAGACCGAGCCCTGACGGACGGCGCGCACCGCCAGCGCGGCAGCGAGCAGCACCGCCTCCGACCCCTCCCCGGTGACCTGGCCGAGCCGGGCGGCGACGTGGACGTCGGCGGCGTCGAGCAGACCTGCCTCGTTCGCCACGCGCAGGAGCCCCGTCGCCCGCCGGGCGAGACGCCGGTCGTAGGGGTCACCGGCTCGCGGAGACTCCGGCGGCACCGTGCTCATCGCCCCGGCCCCGTCGGTCGCGGCGCGCGGCCGTCGAGCAGGTCGGACAGCTCCTCGACGAGGGCCACGGGCGGCCGCCACGAGAAGACCCCGCACGGCTGCCCGTCGATGACCGGGGTCTGCGGGCCGCACATGCCGCGGACGTAGAGGTAGAGGACGCCGCCGAGGTGCTCTGTGGGGCGGTAGTCGCGCACCCGCCAGCGCAGGAACCGGTGCAGGACGACGGCGTAGAGCAGGGCCTGGAGGGGATAGCTGGAGTGGCCCATCGCCTCGGTCAGCCGGTCGGGCGCGTAGTCCTGGGCCCACAGCTGGGGAGCCTCGCGGCCGACCTCGTCGAAGTCGCCGAGCCAGTTGGTCTTGTAGTCGGCCACGAGGTAGCGCCCGTCGACCCGCAGGACGAGGTCGAGGGAACCGGTGAGGTAGCCCCGCAGGTCCAGCTCGTAGGCCGGGTCGTCGACGACGTCGGCGTACGGCGCCAGCGGGTCGTCGTCGGGCAGGTGGCGCCGCATCAGGGCGCTGAGGTCACGCAGCGTGACCGGGTCGGC
>Ga0123337_10007651_pt1 | contig 10023 bp, 10 predicted proteins | sample frozenSSSSmetaG_FD_89792 | JGI IMG/M metagenome (GOLD analysis project Ga0123337, IMG submission 89792) | Glacier valley bacterial and archeal communities from Borup Fiord, Nunavut, Canada, to study Microbial Dark Matter (Phase II) -... | ecosystem: Environmental > Aquatic > Freshwater > Ice >...
AACAACCGCAGCACTGGCCCGCTCAATCCAACCTTGCGCGACTGGCGCGACCTCAACGCTGCGCTGGACGAAGCGAACAGCCGCCCCGCCGCTGCCAGCCCGCCCCCCTCTGGCCTGCCCAGCCACGAGGAGATAGACGCGGCTCTGCTCAATATTCTCGACAATGAGGCTGGGCCGCGCCCGCCTGGGACGAACCGCCCTGATGAACAAACCAACCGTCGTTAACACCCCTCCACCCCCAACCTCCTCCACCAAGCGGGTAGGACAGGCACGCACTTTCGTGGTCAGCCGGGTGCTGGTTGCGCCCTTGCTGTGGCTGGGGCTTGCGCTGCTGCTGCTGGGCTTGCACCAATGGTGGCTGAACAGCAGGGCCAACCTGGGTGGCTGGGGGGTAGACGATGCCTGGATCACCTTCCGCTACAGCCACAACCTGGCTCTTGGTAATGGGCCAGTCTGGAACGTGGGCGAAAGGGTGGAGGGTTACACCAACTTCCTCTGGATGCTGCTGGTAGCCGGGGCGATCAAGCTGGGCTTCGGCGGGATCGGGGTCAGCATCCTTGCTGGGGCCGCCGCCGCCCTAGTCACTGTGCCACTCACCTATCGGCTGGCGGAAACAGGCCGCTGGCGGGGCCGTCTGCCCGTCGTCTCCGCCGCCCTCACCCTCTTGCTGGCCGCCGACGGTTCGTTCGCCACCTGGAGCATCGCGGGCCTGGAAACTAGCTTCTACACCATGCTGTTGATCGCCGGTGTGCTGCTGTTCGTCCTCTCGATAGAAGCAGAAGGCAACCTGTCTGATACCATCACTGCTGGTGGGTGGGGGCCAATGCTGGCGGGCGGCGCAGGCTTGCTGCTCGTTCTCGCCGCAATCACCCGCCCTGAGGGGCTGTACGCCTACGCTCTCGGCGGCCTGTTCCGCCTCTACACGCTGGTGCAGCGGCGCAAGTTGCTGCGGGCTGACCTCTATTACCTGCTACCGCTGATCATCCTCTACCTACCCTACTTTGTCTGGCGGTGGAGTTACTACGGCTGGCCGCTGCCCAACACCTTCTACAACAAGGTGGGTAGTGGCTGGGTGCAGGTGGAGCGCGGCATCCGCTACCACAGCAAGTTTGTGGATCGCCACAGCGAGTTGTTCTTCTTCCTACCCTTCGTCGCCTTGCTCACCCAGCGGTTGAACCGCCGCCTGCTGTTTATCTTCAGCCTCGTGGTCGGCTATTGGCTGTACATCGTCTATGTCGGCGGCGACTGGAACTGGGCGATTGGCCGCTTCTTCCACCCCATCCTGCCGCTGCTGGTGGTGCTAAACGCCGACGCAGTACGTGGCCTCTACGACGCGATAGTAGCCCGCGCTGGGCAGCAAGCGGAGGAGCAACGCGGCCTTAAGCTCAAGCTGGCCCTGTTTGGCTGCCTGGCTCTGCTAGTGATTGGCTACTTCCAGTTTGAGCGTAGTAGCCTGAAGGGCGAGGTGAATGGCGACCAACTGGCCTACTTCCAGAGCGTCTCCGCCGCCCTCTACAGCAACGCCCTGTGGATCGACGCACATTCCAGCCCCAGCGACTTGATCGCCACCACCGCTGCGGGGGTGCTGCCTTACTACAGCAACCGCCGCTACCTGGACGTACTTGGCCTCACCAACGAGCATATCGCCCATGTCAGCATCCAGCAGCAAGGCATTGGCCGCCCTGGGCATGAGAAAACCGACATCCCCTACGTCCTCTTGCAGCAGCCGCGCTATATCGTCCTTACCGCGCAGGATAGCGAGTGGCTGACCAACAACGACTTCAAAGCCGCCTACCAGCGCGTGCAATGGTCGAGCGACAAGGGCTATAATGAAGCAGCCCGCGTCTACCAACGGCGATAATCGCCCGCCCGCAACGTTACTGACCAGGTTGAACCCCCAATGGAGCGAACGATGGCTGAGAGTAAACTGACGGATGAGCAGGTAGCCGCAACGTTGGCAGAGATTCGCGCAAAGGTGCAGGCCCGCCGCGCCCGCCTGAGCAGCGAGGAGTCCGTCGCTCTCGGCAGCCGCGCCTTCAACCTGACGGAGCTACGCAAGGCGGTGGACGAATTGAACGACCACTGGTTCGTCTCTGCCCACCTGCCAATGACCTGGGACACCCCGCTGGTTGGGCGGCTAGGCAGCTACACCAAGCGGGTAGTGCGTATCTTGTTGCGCTGGTACATAAACCCGATTGTGGAGCAACAGAACCGCTTCAACGCTGCTACTGCTCGCGCCGCCGTCGAACTGAACGCCTACGCCGAACTGCTCACCCGCCAACAAGCCGAGTTGGAGGAGCGTATCGCGGCTTTGGAGCAGGGATTGGGGCGGACAGAGTCGTGAACATCGTGATCACCACTGCCCAGGTGCCTTTCGTGCGTGGCGGCAACGAGGAGTTGGTGGACAGCCTCAAGCTGGCTCTGCTCGAACACGGTCACCGCGTGGATGTGGTCGCCCTGCCCTTCAAGTGGTACCCCCACGAGTCGCTGGTGCGTAGTATGGCGGCCTGGCGGCTGCTCGACCTGAGCGAGAGCAACGGCGTGGCGGTTGACCTGCTGATCGCTACCAAGTTCCCTTCCTACCTCGCCCAGCACTCGAACAAGCGGCTCTGGCTTGTCCACCAGTACCGCCAGGCTTACGATCAGTTTGGCACGCCCCTGAGTGACCTGACTGGCGGGCCAGAGGATGTGCGCCTGCGCCAGATGATCCAGGCCGCCGACGGGCGCGGTATGGGGGTAGAGGTAGCCCCCCAACATCGTTACGCCATCAGCCAGAACGTGGCGGGCCGCCTGAAGAAGTACAATGGTCTCGATGCCCACGCTCTCTACCCGCCGCCCAAAGCGATCTGGCGCACCGGTGAGTACGGCGATTACGTTCTCTACCTCAACCGCCTGGATGACGCAAAGCGGCCCATGCTGCTGCTGGATGCGCTTGCTCTGCTACCAAAGGCGAAGGCAATCATCGCGGGTAGTGGCCCCCTGCTAGCCGAGGTTCAGCGGCGGGCAGCGAAGCTGGGTGAGCGCGTGCAGGTGTTGGGCCGCGTCAGCGACGAGCGGGCAGTAGAACTCTACGCCAACGCCCGTGCCGTCTACTACGCGCCAGTTGACGAGGATTACGGCTACAGCACGTTGGAGGCGCAGGCGAGCGGCAAGGCGGTGATCACCACCAACGACGCGGGGGGCGTGCTAGAGTTCGCGGCTGATCAGCGTAACGCCCTGGTCAGCGAACCGACCGCTGCCGCCCTTGCTGAGAGCATCCGCCGCCTGCAAGACCGCGACCTCGCTGCCGACCTGGGCGATCAGGGTCACGCCGACCTCGCTGCGAAGGGGATTAGCTGGCAGCGAGTGGTCAGCAGCCTGCTGGGTTGACCAATCCCACTCAATTGAGTTAAAATAGTAAGTGTAGGAGGTGCTGCTATGACCGTTGCACAAGAAGCTCCTCAGCAGGAGCTACCAGAGAATTATGAGCAGGTGCGTCAGCAAGTATTGAGCTTGTCGGCTGCCGAACGCACGCGCCTGCTGCACGAGATGATTGATACCTTGGTGCCAGCCACTCAAGAGACTGTTGTACCCTCGATGAAGGATACTCTAAGCTATGCTCTTGGTAGGTTGTCTGCCCCAGGAGTCACGCCACCAAGCGACGACGAAGTGAAGGAGCTTATTGAGCAGGCACGTGCCGAGAGATATGGCTGATGGACCCACTGCGTTGGATGCTCGATGTGAATATCATCCTTGATGTTTTGCTGAACCGCCAGCCTTACGTAGCTGAAGCGAAACTCGTCTGGGCAGCTTGCAACGAGGACAAGATTAAAGGCTACATTTCCTCATCCTCTTTGCAAAACATTTTCTACTTGAGCCGCCTAATTCGCAAGCGCGAACTGGGCTACAGCCCCGAAGATGCTTTTCGTGAAGCTCTTAATGATGTTCGCGTTTGTATGCTCACTTTCACCGTCGTCTGGTTGAATGAAGGGATCATGCAGGCAGCTTTGACTAACCCCGGCAACGACCTTGAGGATGCGCTTGTAGCGCAGTGTACTATCAAGTTGTTGCTTGATGGCCTCGTTACTAGGGACAACAAGTTTAGGAGTAGCGGCGCACTAGTGTTGTCCCTTGCTGATGCTCTAGCACAGATCAAGCAGCTATCGTGAGTGTGCGCCCAGCCACCCCCAACCTCGCGGCTATCCTCACCGACCTCATCCTCCGTTCAAAGGCGTATTGGGGCTACGACGAGGTGTTCATGGCTGCTAGCCACCACAATCTCACGCTCACGGCGGAGTATATTGCTGCTAACCTGACCTACGTGGCCGAGGAAGCTGGGCTACTGTTTGGGGTCTACTCACTGTTTGAACACACGCCTCAGCAGGTGGAGTTGGACAACCTCTTTGTTGAACCGACCGCTATCGGTAAGGGAGTGGGTAAGCTACTCTTTGACCATGCGGTTGAGCAGGCACGGCAGCGCGGCTACCGCGAGATGCGGATCGTCGCTGACCCCAACGCCGAGAGCTTCTACCTGCGTCAGGGCGCGACCCGCGTCGGCGCGGTTGCATCGCCTGCGCAAGCCGGACGGCTGCTGCCGCTGCTGTGCTACAATTTGGTATAATCCTCATGCTACCATCTAACTACAAGGAGAACTTCACAACGCCGTGAGCAATATCTACCACCAACCGCTGTTCGACTCTGTTGAGTTCCGCGCCTACCCACTGGCCCGCTTCGTTCCTGCCCCCGCCGCTGGCATCGTCCCCGACGAGTTCTACTCAACCACCAACTTTCCCACCTACGTGCGCCTGGAGCAGGGCTGGGTGCTGGCTGCCGACCCGCGCATGGACGCAGTGATGGTGCGTGAGGACGACCATGTGCGCTGCACCGAGGCCCGCACCCTGCCCGCTGGCGCACTCGTCCTCTGCGGCAGCCACGAGTCTGGGGCGGACGGCTTCTATGTCAACGACCACGGCTTCCTCGACCCAGAGCCGACCCATACGGAGAAGTTCAGCTTCATGTCGGGTGGCAGCAGCCGCGAACGCCCCGCCGACTACCAGGCACTAGCTGCGATCATGGAGGACGACCGACGGCAGGGCGGCCATGCTGTCTGGGTACTCGGCCCAGCGGTTGTCCATGCGGGCGCACGCGACGCGATGACCTGGCTGGTCAACAACGGCTACGTGGGGGTGCTGTTCGCGGGCAATGCTCTGGCCGCCCACGACCTGGAGATGGCGACCTACCAGACCAGCCTGGGCGTGACCATGCGCGGCCATGCCGTGCCGCTCGGCCACCGCCACCACCTGGCGACTATCAACCGCGTGCGTGCGCTCGGTAGCATTGAGGCGGCTGTTGAGAGCGGTATGGTCGGCGGCGGCATCATGCACGCCTGTGTGCAGCGGCGCGTGCCGTTCATCCTCGCAGGCTCGATCCGCGACGATGGCCCGCTCCCTGGCGTGCTGACCGATGCGCTGGCGGCCCAGGATGCTATGCGGGCGCAAGCAAAGCAGGCGACGATGGCAGTGATGTTGGCGACCGCCCTGCACTCTATCGCCACCGGCAATATGCTGCCGACCTTCTACCTGCGCGACGGCGTGCCACGAGCCTTGCCGATCATCGCGGTCGATCAGGATGAGTTTGTGCTAACCAAGCTGGTGGATCGTGGTACCCACCAGGCGTTCGGTATCAGCCGCAACGCCGCCGACTTCCTGCAACAGATCGTCGCTCAGTTGATGTTGATGCAGCAGTAGCTTGCCTCCCCCCTCCTCTTACGGGGGAGCAAGGTGGAGGTTAAGCCTATGCGTATAGCCTACTTCAGCCCACTCAACCCGATCCAGTCGGGTATCAGCGACTACAGCGAGGAGTTGTTGCCTGCCCTGGCTGCCACCGGCTTGCAGATCGAGTTGTTTGTGGACGAGTACAAGCCGACCAACCGCGAGGTGGCGACCAGCTTTCCTGTGCATAGCGGCAAGCAGTTTGCGCGCCTGCACCAGCGGCAGCCCTTCAACGCGGCCCTCTACCACATGGGCAACTCACCCGCCCACGCCTACATCTACAAGGCTATCTTCGACAATCGGGGACGACTACCAGGCATCGTGGTTATGCACGAGTATGTATTGCACCACCTGGTCATGTGGATGGCCCTCAACGGCGGCAAGAAGCGCGACTACCAGCGCGAGATGGGCGACCGTTATGGGGCGGCGGGGGCAGAGGCAGTGCGCCGCGTCTTGCAGGGCCAGACTCCAGAGAGCCTGTTCAGCTTCCCCCTTAGCGAGCGAGTGATCGCCGCCGCCGACAAGCTGATCGTCCACAGCCAGTACATGGCTGCTAAAGTGGCTGAAGTTGCGCCCCACACCCCGATCACCGTCGCGCCGATGGGGATGCCGCTGCCACCAGCCGTCGACCGTGCCGCTGCCCGCGCCCGCCTGGGCATTGCGCCAGAGACCTTCGTCGTCGCCAGCCTCGGCCACATCAACCCCTACAAGCGGCTCTCTACCAGCCTGCGCGCCTACAAAGCCTTCGCCATGCAGCAACCTGCCAGCCACTACTACCTGGTTGGCAGTGTGTCGCCCAACTACAATCTCCCCCGCCAGGTAGCCGCCCTCGGTCTCAGCGAACGGGTGACGGTCACCGGCCACGCTGACACTGCTACTTACAACGACTACATGGCCGCCACTGACGTGTGCATCAACCTGCGCTATCCCTCAGCGGGCGAGACCTCAGCGGCCCTCCTGCGGATCATGGGCGCGGGCAAGGCGGTAATCGTCAGCAACACTGCCGCCTTCGCCGAACTGCCGCCTGCTGCTGCTGTGCGCGTGGATGTGGATGAGAGCGAGGAGAGCCTGCTGCTGGATTACCTGCTCGTCCTGGCCGCCGACCCGCTCCTGCGCCAGACGCTAGCCCGCAACGCTCGCAAGCTGATCGCCAGCCAGCACCGCCCGGCGCAGGCCGCCGCCGCTTACTATCACGCCCTCACTGGTGGCTACCCAGTCAACTATGAGCCACATACCACGTATGACGAGATAGCGGAGGCGGCCCAAGCGCAGGCCGAGCAGCAGCGCACTGCCGCCGAGCAGGCCACCGCCAGCACGATCAACGCCGCCTACAATCCTCCAGCCCCCCAGGACGAGAGGCTAGCAGAGGGTGCATTGTCCTTCGCCAGGGTGCTGGCCGCTGCTGCCGCCGAGGTGGGTGTGCAGGAGAGTGACGAGGCAATCCTGCGCGGCCTGGCCTGCACAGCAGCGGAGATGGATCGCGGTTGAGGATAACAACTGCTGCTGGGTCTTGGCATCCTCCGCACGGGCGCGGCTGCGGCTGCCCAGCATCGAGAACAGGCTGGAGAGGATGATTAGCACAGCGGCCCCACCAGCGAACAAGCCAAACAGCAGGCCAACCGCCCCGCCGCTAATCCCGCTGCTTATGCCAGCCGTGCTGCCGGGTGTACTGGCCGCCACCTGCAAGTCTTGGGCGCGCACGGTGAACTTGACCCGCCCGCTAGTGCCACCGGGGATAGGACTGTGCTGGTGGGTCTCCAGAACGACGTAGATTTCGTGGTCGCCGGGGGTGAGCAGGCCAGGGTTGATGTCCGAAGGGATCGAGGAGATGTCGCCCACCCCGACGTTCGCCAGCGCGCCGTTGTCGAGGTAGACATGGTAGTGACCAATGCCGTCCTCTGGCTTGTTGTTGATCAGCGTGCCGTCCAGCTTGTAGCCGCTCGTTTCCGTGCGGATCACGTAGTGACCGAGGCCGTCCGCCGTTGGACCGCTGGTGATGCGGATCGCTGGCTTGCCAGGCTGAGCGGCGTAACTCATCGCGTTTGCCAGCCGCACTTTGGTGGTCGCGGCTGGTACGCCCTCCACCAGCTTGCCACTGTTGCTGTAGAGGCGCACCTCAATTGTGTGTTCGCCAGCCGCTAGCTGGGGTAGAGTATCGGTTGGCAAGGCAGTCACGTCGCCAAAGTCCTCGGTCGCCAGCTTGCCGTCTACGAAGATGCGGTAGTTACCCTGTCCTTCCCTATCCTGCTGGTTGACAGCAGGGGCCGCGTAGGTGAAGTTGGTCTTGTGGGTGGTGATCGTCAGGCGGTCACCAGCGAGCGTGGCTCCGCTCTGCGGCGCGACGATCTGAATGGTCGGCTTGTCCGCCGCCTGTGCCTGGCCGCCCAGCAGCGTCACCAGCAGCAGGGCGGCCACTGCACCAAATCCTAGCTTGCTCATCAAAAGTCACCTCTTTAGGTTTGCTGTTCTGCGGAAGACGCTTGCTCAGGGCTTAGCCTTAAGCCAGGCTGCCAGCGGATTGTTATGGCAACTACAGCGGATTGGGTCACCGCATCCGCCCCGTTGCAACCCACTAGCAGACTTAGCCCGTTGTGGTGGTCAGTGCTGCATCCCCTGCATCACTGCCTGGCCGCTGCTCTTGATCTGCTGTCGGTAGGTGCCGAGTTGGGTCAGCAGCACATCGTTGGGGGCGGCGTTCTCTGGGTGGTACTCGAAGACGGCCCGCTCAAAGTATTGCACGAGGTAGCTCTTGCCGTCAAGTTCGCTCTTTTCCTGCAACTCGTTGCTGATCGGGTAGCCGAAGCTGGCGAGGCCGCCGTTCTGCTCCCAATAGTTGCGGAACCTGCCACCTAGCGTCTTGCTGGTCTCCGTAAACTGGCGTGGATTGCTTGTGTTGGCCTGCTGTGCTGGCGCACCCGCCTTGTACTTCTCGTTGTAGCGGAAGCTACCTAGCTGACTGAGCAGTACCTGCTGCCCGGCCTCTGGGTGGTACTCGAAGATAGCGCGCTCAAAGTATTGCATGGTGTAGGTCTTGCCGTCGGTCGGGCTGGCCTGACGCAGTTCGTCGCTAATCGGGTAGCCAAAGCGGGTGAGGCCTCCGCTCTGCTGCCAATAGGCGAGGAAGCTGCCGCGCACTGCCTTCTTGGTCTGGTCGAAGTAGCTGCCGCCGAGGGTCATGCTGGCAGGCGGGGCGGCGGGGATGTCCTGGGCGCGCACCGTGAACTTGACCCGCTGGCTGGTGCCACCAGGGATCGGCACGTGCTGGTGCGTCTCCAGGATCACGTAAATCTCGTGGTCACCAGGGGTGAGGATGGTAGGGTAGATGTCGGAGGGGATCGAGGAGACTTCGCTGACCCCTACGTTCGCCAGCTTCTCGTTGTCGAGGTAGACATGATAGTGGCCGATGCCGCTCTCTGGCTTGTTGTTGACGCGGGTGCCGTCCAACTTGTAGCCAGTGATCTCGGTGCGGATGAAGAAGTGGCCGCGCCCATCGCTAGTCGGCCCCTCCACAATGCGGATGGCCGGGCTGCCGCTCTTGGCGGCGTAGCTCATCGCGTTTGCCAGTCGAACCTTGATCTGCGTATTCTGGGCCGAGGCAATCGGGCTGCCATCCACATTGACCAGCTTCACATCAATGGTGTGTTGGCCTGCGCCAATCTGCGGTAGGAGGTCGCTGGGTAGCGAGGTGGCGGTGCCAAAATCCTGGGCCGCCAACTGGCCGTCCACATAGACGCGGTAAGCTCCCCGCCCTGGTCGCAGGTCGAGGTTGGTGCCGGGCGCATCGAAGGCAAAGTTGTTCCAGGCTACCGCCAGCACCAGCCGCTCGCCGCTGACCGTCGCCCCGTTTGCGGGGGAGACTACGCGGATGCTGGGGTTGATGTTTGCGCTCTGGGCCTGCGCCCCCTGTCCTGGTAGCAAGGCCACCGTCAGCAGGCTGAGCAAGGCTAGCAATCTCATCTTTCTCATTTTGTTACCCCTGTCTGTCCTAAAATAGGTTAATGGTAGGTACGCCTGCTATCTATACGTGGCTGAGCAAGATTTGGCCCTACATTTTCATCTGCTGTACCAACCTGCTGGCAGACGCTATCTGGCACGGTGGCAACAAGATGGCCCCCGCTGGAGAAGCGGAGGCCATCTTGACTAACTGTTATTCTACGTGGTCGGTGGTTAGCGGCTCATATCCATGTCGGGCATCTTGGCCTTCAGGTCGGCCTTGCCGTGATCGACTGCCGCTGGGCGGGCCGCCAGGTCAGCACCAACTACGTGGACAACC
>Ga0123337_10007652_pt1 | contig 10023 bp, 22 predicted proteins | sample frozenSSSSmetaG_FD_89792 | JGI IMG/M metagenome (GOLD analysis project Ga0123337, IMG submission 89792) | Glacier valley bacterial and archeal communities from Borup Fiord, Nunavut, Canada, to study Microbial Dark Matter (Phase II) -... | ecosystem: Environmental > Aquatic > Freshwater > Ice >...
CCCCCTTTCTCCCCTCCCCCCCCCCCCCCCCCCCCCCAACCCCACCCCAAACCACCAAAGAAAAAAACCCCCCCCCCCCCCCCCCCCAAAACAAAACAAAACCCCTCCCAACAAAGACGCACGACAACATATCGAGCTGGAAAAAAAAAAGAATCTAGCAATTGCATGTTTCGATCATGCGACCTCCGGGTTATGAGCCCGGCGCGCTTCCGCTGCGCCAAATTGCTCTGGTTGTTGATGGTGCCGTAGCTGTGTCTCTTCATAGCGCATCGCATCGTATCGGCGGCTGTGACTCGGCTCGGCTCGGCGATCTAGGCGCACGCTGGCGTTGGTTTATCAGCCCGCCAGTTAGCCAGGCGAGAGGTGTGATGGCTGTGAGATGGGCGGGTGGGGGGAGATGTTGCTTCCTCGCATCTCGGGTTGGGTGGTCTTTGGTTTTTAAGGAGCGGGGGAGGGGGGAGGGGGGAGGGGATGGCGTGGCGTGGCGTTTGCTCCGCTGCGTTATTGTCACTTATGAGGCCGAAGCAGAAACAGGAGTAGAAGCAGAGCACAAGCAGAAGCAAAGCAGAAGCAAATCAGAAGCAAAGCAATAAGAGAAAGCATGCACGACCTTCGCTGAGCAGAGCAGACATATAGATATTCATTCCCTCTTTCCCCTTCCCCATCTCCAAATCTACAATCCTTGAGCTATACCCTCCCTCCATCCCTATTTCCGCACCCAATCTGAATCATCCATCCGGATCCCGTCCTCGTTAAAACAGGATAAAGATACAGAGAAATAACGACCAAAACATGCCTCTGCCCTGCTACGTCGCGTAGATCAGGGTCGTGGGCGGGGTATATGATATGTGAATGACACGCTTGACACATTCTGTTCCGTTCCGTCCCCGATTCCCGCTTGTCGGATACACTTCATCTCCTCGTCCTATGCTGTGATATGATGAGACGTGCGCGATCCCCGCACCGTCTCCAACCTCTTCCTCCGAGACGATCACAACCCCCTAACCGTAAATGTCCGCACAAGCCCCCCTTCACCTTCACCCCTCAATGCCTGGCCGTCCTCCTAGTCCTCCCAATCCTCTTCCTGATCCTCGCCCTCACGACCCCCGTCCCCAACTCCCCCGTCCCCTGTTGTTGCCCAGCCCTCCTGCACCCCACCGCCATCCTCAGCTGGCTCCACCGCGGCATGCCGCACGCCTCGTCCGCGCGCGCGTACTGGCCCCTGAACAGCGACGGATGCGCGTGGAAGTCGTGGCCGTCGTCGTCGGGGTCGAGCTCGTGGAAGCCCTCGTCGTCGTCGGGGTCCGCGACGTCGACGTCGATGGCGATGGGGGCGGAGGGGTCGGTGACGATGGGGTCAGGTGAGGTGATGGTGGTCGTCGCGGGCGGTGGTGATGCGGCGAGCGCGGGCACGGGCACGGAGGGCGATTGGTCTGACGAGGGTGTCGGTTTTGAGGCAGATAGGGTGAGCGGTGCGTCAGCAACACTGCACTGCGTCCCACTCGCGATCATATCGCCCAGCAGCGCCTCGATCGACTTCTTCTGCGACAACTGCCCATTCATCTGCCGCTGTCTCGCTCGACGATGCGGCGCGCCGGCCGGTCTGCGCTGGCTCGGCGCGTCCTCCGAGTCCGAGTCTGAGTCCGAGGGTGGGAGCGAGAGGTACATGGTGTCGGCGTGGTCGTGCGCGAGGATCGAGGGGGAGATGGTGTCGTGTGGGAGGTCGTCGGATTCGAGGGACTCGGGTCGAGGTGGGGATTTGGAAAGCGGCGGAGAGGAGGAGGTGTCGAGAGGATTGATGGAACAGGGAGGGAGATGCGCTGGTTGCGGAGGCATGGCCGTGATGTCATGTTCGAGCATTCCGGCTGGCTGCCTTCCTTTCGCTGGGGATTTGGCGTGTAAAGGAGTCGACGATGGCTACGAGGACATCGCACAGGCCGTCGCAGGGACTATGGCGGCTTGAGGAGTTGTCGAGATGGTGATGGTGATGGTGATGGTAGTGATGGTGATGATGATATGATCAAGAGATGATGGGAGAGTGGAAGAGTGGATGGAGATGGCCTGAGACTCTAGACTCAAGAACAAAGAGTGGGCGAGACAGCGGGTACGAGGTACGAGGTAGGATGGGGATGATGGGGATGGGGATGCATTATTGTGTAGGTAGTTAGTTATGTATAGTACATAAATGGTATCTACGGATATGTACCTATGTACCTATGTACATTTGGCATCTGGTAGATAACGTTCGGGAGCGGGTACTCGGGATTGCCGGGATTCCCAGGACTCCAAGGACCAGGATTGAAGCTAGCCCTAACCCTAAAGCCCCTAAAGGCCCTGAAGGTGCAGTAGTGACGTGCGACTAAGATGACAGGAGGTGTTGGGACTGCGAAGAGGGGGGCGCAGTAATTCAGGGAGGGTGTGTAAGAAGGGGAGGGGTAGGGGAGGGCATGCATGCGGTGGGTGGTGTGAGTGGGTGAGTGTGGTGTGGGTGTGATGTGGGTGTGGTGTAAGCATGGAGTGGGCGTGTTTAGAGTGCACGTGCTGGTCTCTTATTACGAAGTATTGTCGAATGATGAATGAATGCGTTAGAGCGTATAAAGTTAGAGCGTAGAAGGTTAGAGCGTGGAGGATTAGCGTAGAGTACGTACTGAATGCTGTCAATTACTTCCTCAGGCATCAATTCCTCCGGCACCTCATCCCTCATCCCATCCATGATCCAATGCATCCATCGGGTCTCGGGCGGAGAGGGCGTGGCTGGAGAGAAACATACTTCATACAGCACATACAGCACATACAGCACATACAGTGCATACAGTACATACAGTACCCACATATATGTACATACATATGTATGTACATACCTACTAACCCGTCGATGGAAAAGGAGAAGGCACATCTATTGACATGACATTTCCAGCACAGTACACGGGCATATCCTTATATTCTTCCTACCAGCTACCTGTCCTGCGGCTTCGCACGCGCTGATCCCATCACGCCGCATGCATGAACGACACGACCCGAGACACGAGAAGATCCCAAGCCCGACGGCGCGGGATACCGAGGAATGGACGGATGGATGTACGTGGGTTGCGTTGGGTTGGGTGCGTTGGTTGGGTTGGAGCGAACGAGGGTGATGCCTGGATGCGTCGTCGAGTCTGCGATCCATGAAGGTATTGATTAACGAATTGCGTTGATGCTATATACCCCTATACATGATATGCCTTATATATGATATGCCTTATGTGGGTAGAATAGTCTGAGCATCATGGTCTCCCTGGCAGGAGGGAGTCGCCGAGAGCTATACCTCTATAGCCAGGCATGCTGGATTATACTGTATGTACATACATACACACATACACATGTGTAGTCGAACTATCTTATGCTGATGATCACTGCAGAAGCGCTATGGCTGTAGGAGCCAGATAGGACTAAATGGGGGATTCTAGAGTCTTAAGGGCGAGGGACAGGATTCCTTGCATCCGTGTAGCGATCCTCAGCAGCATCGCTGCTCTGCGCTCGGTGAATGCCCCATCGAGTTGAATCGCACCAGATATCATCCTCATGTCGAAACTTGACTGTCATCTTCCACAAATCCGTGATGTCTAATGCAACGATGGAATAGAATTCCTCCAGTAAGGACTCCACGGCCACATTGAAATACCCTTTAAAGTCGCTTCCAGCGATGTCATCCCCTGGGGCTCCCATTGGGGGAAGGTAAGCGCTCCGGGACACCGCGACCACAAAGGGGATCTTGGTGCGTTCTCTCCGCGGAGCAGATGAAGGTAGAGGAGAATTCAAGACCGACTCCAGCGAGGCCGTGTTCACCATGAGACAGGCCGAATTATTGAACCCACGGGACAGGTCCATGGGATCGTAGCGTCTGAGAGTTTGCTCCATTTAGCATTGGAATCGAATTGGGACTCACTCGGAGATTCACGCGGGGCGCATCTTACCCAGCAACGTCAGCGGCCGAGGCACCCTCCAGCGCAGGATCCTCCACCCATTGAAACTTCAGCAGCTCGATGGCCCTGTCAACTTGCGGCAGTGACCCACGATGAGGCGCGAGCTGCTCCTCGATGATCTCGTCCCACCGCCGCCGGAACTCGGCCCACCGGGCGTCGTGCTCAGGACCGTACGGAGGGGTGCGAAAGACGTGAAAGCCCCATTCTTGCCAGGCGCCTCCCTGAAACCGAAAGACCAGATCTAGATTTTGGATGTATGGAGCCCGTAATAATCGCTCCTGCTGCTTCCGCTCCTCGCTTTTTGCGGCCTCCAGACGGGCTTCCTGGCGGCGGTCCATCTCGGCGAGCGTTTCTTTGAAACCATCCTCGCCCAGCGTGGCCCTGAGACCGTCGAACAAGGCCGTCCGTTGCTCATCGGACAGGGCCATCAGCTCCTCCCCCGTGACATTCAGGAGGCGCTCGCGATCCTCCCAGCCTGGAGGGTAGAACGACATCGTTATGGTCACTGGATAGACGAGTGAGCAACAGTGATGGATCTGATGGCCGCGAGGACATGTCGTGTTGACAGGAGAGAGAGGAAGGGATTCACATGATCTAGCCTTTCGCTCCTCAGTGTCTAGCAATAGTAGAGTACATACATAGGACATATGTTATTTCCATCTACTCAATTGCCTTTTTAACTGCAAATGTGAAAGTGCTCCTATTTACCTCCTTTACCTCCTTTACCCTTTACCTCCTTTACCCTTTACCTCCTTTACTTCCACGTCCTCTTCACGCAATTCACGTGCAACACCTGAATCTACACGTGATATTCAACCCATGAAGAAACGGCAGCCTTCACGCTGAGTCTAGGCCACAAGAAGCATAGCCTGACGTCAGAGGCTTCTAAATTTAAGGTCGCAGACCACGAATCCCATGAGGGAGACCCAGTCGTCATATCAACACCAGACTCGCCATTCTTCCGACACGATATTGACGAGACGAGTTCGCATCGCCAGTTATACGATATCCAGATCTCCAGACATTATACGATATCAAGTACGATACCAACACTCATTCTGGGTGCTCGAGGAATTGCACGATTGCAGCGGATTTGCACTTTCGAGGGCTTGGGGCGCCGCTTGCTTAGGCTTTGGGAGACCGGTTGAGGGTCAAGAGAGCGCGGGTTCAAGGGTCGACCACGATATCTCCACGCTTCAGTGTGCAGCTTACAAACTATCACCGCGAGCGAATCCAAAATCCTTACGCCGAGCGAATACAAAGCAGTCCATCTCCACCGCAGCAAATCCTTGCCGCCATCCCAAATCTCTACCCATCCAACCACCCACACCAAAAAAATGCACCAAACCTCTCCCCTCGCCCTCCTCATCGCCCTCATCATCACCATCTCCCTCCACATCCCCTCGGCGCTCGCGCAAGTAGGCGGCGCGGGCGTGGGCGGCGCGGGCGGCGCCGCGGCCGCCCCCGCCGCGACGCAGTACCCCGTCGTGGCGATGGTGCCGAAGATCGTCATTGTGGGGACGCTCACGACGAGCTCGGACTTCCTGTTCACGCAGACGTTTGCGGCGACGGCGCTGGAGACGTGGGCGTTTGCGACGCCGAGCGTGGGGAGTGTGGGGCTGGGCTCGGTTGGGGGGACGGTTGGGGGCGTGAGGACTTCGGGGGTGAGTAGTGCGTGAGATGGAGGGCGCGGGGGTGGTGAGGGGCGTTTGGAGGGGAGGTTGGATGTGGGGAATGGAGTGCGACTGACTGAGGTGACTACTTGAAGCGCCTTTCGTTGGGAGGAATCGGTCTTGAGATTTGGCAGCGGCAGCGAGCTCTTTGGTCGGCCACATTTGGAGCCACTAGGAGGAGAGGATTGCCATGTCAGCCACGTCCTCGGCATTGCGACTAGAGCTTAAGGAAGCTGGCGATCTCGACACCGTTGCCAGGCTTGGATTTGGACGAAGGAAGTCTACGGACACAGAGGAGTTTTATGAACATAACAACACAATAGGGTTATTGTGTGATGGGACAGGAGATGGCCACGGAACATAGGTATTGGTGGTTAAATGTATTATTACGTTGTATATCGACCGCTTGGGAACATGGTTGTAAGAGGTGTTACGGGTTGGCTGGACTGCTTCTGCTAGAGCCGTTACTGCATAGAGGTAGCATACCACATATCAGAACAAAAGAAATCCGGTGCTTCAAAAGAAGAGTTTTGTATAGACCTTCGATTTATATTTCATTCAACATCTTTCAATGCTTCAGCCTTCCTGTATGCTGAGGCGTGGATATCAAACTGCGCTTCTGGTTGACTCAGGTCGCCGTACGGCATTCAGCCTTGTCCAAACATATTTCCCCCGACTCCAAGACCTCATCTTCAAACCACAAGCCATTGACACTCCACAACACCATTTCCGTAATCCCACCATCTCTCTCCCGGCATCCCCCAGGCGATTGCTTGTATTCCCAACCTCGAGCGGGCGTCTGCGAAGCTTCGCCGACTCACAACTCCAACCGCAACTAATCCCCCCAACCTCGGCACCTCCCAAAGCTTCACCTCCACCCACGATGCAGCGCGCGAAAGACCTCGCCGCGCGCTCCCTCTTCATCCACTGCCACCCGACGCCGCGCACGCTCGCCGATCGCATGGCGGTGCTGCACGAGCTGCAGCGGCACGGCAGCGTCGAGCATTTCCGGAATCTGAAGGTACGTACTTTGCGTCTCGTGTTTTCCTCTTCCCTTTGTGCCCGGTCCTGCCATGTTAGACAGCGTCGCGTCCTGGCAGGGCACGCTGTGGAGACGATGCTTGGACAGGGAACTGATGCTCAGCAGCACCACCCCACGAATCCGCACTCGTCGTCGTTCCACACCATCGTCGGCAGCGCCTCGACCAGCAGCGCGCTCCTCTCGTCCTCCCCGCTGACCTTCACGCCCTCCTCCTCTTCGTCTCCCTCCCCGTCCTCCTCCTCCTCCTCGGCGTCCCCACCCTGGACCCTCAAAATCAGCCACTCCTTCCACGACCACGCGCTGGCGCTGCGGTCGTCGCCGCTGTACGGCTCGTACAAGGCAGTCGCGGAGAGCAAGAGCACGATCGCGTGGGACCTGAGCGGGCGCGTGCCGGAGGGGATCGCGAAGAAGGCGATCTGCGATTGGGTCACGGATAGTCCGAGGGAGAAGAGGGCGTGGTTGCGGGGCGAGGGGGCGGGGGTGGGGAGTGCGCCGTGGAGGGTCAGGAGGAGGGAGAGGGAGAGGCTGGCGGTGGAGAGGGGGGAGGAGGCGTTGAGGCAGAGGCAGGGGTGGGAGGGCGGGGAGGAGAGGTGGGAGGGGCGGAAGGAGAAGGAGAGGGGGGATAATCAGGCGGGTTGGGATGGGGAGGATTTGGAGGCTGAAATGGAGAGGAGAAAGCGAGTGCGACGGGATGTTGAAGCTTATGAGCATTGGGTAGCGGATGATAATACGTCGATTGCCGAGCAAGAGGAGATGGAAAGGGATAGGCAGGGATAAGGTGACGTTGTGATGAGAGAGGGACCAGGACCACGTCTTGAGGCTGTGAGATCTTCGCACGACGCCAAAGGACTACGCAACAGAATCTAAGGTCTTGGTCTGCCTGGGACTAGCTCTTTGCTCAGCGCTTACAGGCCGCATGCAAAATACATGTACTCTATCATTCGTGATCGATACGGCGGCTGGCGATTGATGGGAACGCTCGTCCACAGAGAAAGTCAGCCTCGGTACGTGCAGCAAGGCAGGATTGGTCGCTAGGCGCCAGCGACGTGGACCTTCAACGGCAGACAGCCATCCAGCCCCAAGCGACGTATTCAACATCGCAAGCTCCATCAAGACATGGCTCAGTGTGAGAAATGCGAGGAATTTAGTACTGAAGCACTTTCACAACGCCCATTTCAGCACCATCCGAGCTGGGCAGCTTTGAAGCCATCCGCGACAAGGAATGAGCAATGTGCATCCTGATCTGGGCGGGAATTTTGGGTGGCTAGGCATTCTGTCTCCGGGGTTGGGGAGATTCTAGATGATGGGCACAGTTCTCCGGATGTCAACACGAGTATGTCGGCGGTGAATACTACGCTGGTGTATGGGGGGTATGACACGCCTCGTAGTCCTTTTTGGCGACCTCGGCGTCCGCAAGTCTCGAAGTATGCTGCACAGTCGCTGGCACCGTCGTGGTCGTGGGTTTCTTAGGGTGGGAAAATAGATTGGCGTGACGCACGCACTGTCGTCTTTTGGTATTGGGTTTGGAATGAGGAAGCACTGGTTTTGCGAAGTTCTCAAAGTTCATTCTGGATCATGCATCTCCAGCATTCGAGTCAATGGGTCAAGTGCTCAGGGGGCTTTCTGGAGATTGCTGATCCCTTCGAGAAGGCTGTTCTACTGGACTTTGAAGGCGTCGAGCAAGCGTCGGAAAGTCTGGACGAGCGTCAATTAGCTGAGCTGAAGCGCCACCGTGCACCTCAACTCATCTAATTTGTGAAGGCAGCCGAAGATTTGGTGGGTTATGCGTATTCGGGCAAACAAGCCGAGACTCCGGAGGAGACATGCTTTCTCCGTCTCTTCGGTAGCGATCCTGTCTCGCTATTGGGAGGACAAGGACATTTGCAAACGGGCTTGGACCCTTTATAGATCGTCATCACGAATCGGGGATTGATAACTACGACGTTGAAGGCAAAAACTGTCTTGACCGTTTCCACAAATGGGCAACCAACCATGATCATGTAATTCGTGGAACGCATCTAATGCGACTGGAAACTCGAGGGCAGAGGGAGATTCATTCGCGGGCAAAGCTCCAGGAGGGATGCGCTCTATTTCCGCGCGACAACGCAGTCTATCGCTGCATTTCTACGGGACGGTTCGATGTAGTTGCATCTCAAGTCATAGCTTCCCCCCATGCCTCCACTGGTGCCTCTCGCGTCTTCGGATTGGGGATTGTGTGTTGGCGAGGGGAGAGGGACGGCGGGAAATCAGAGGGGAGGGGGGTTTGAGACATGAGATGAAGACGGGAAGGAGTCGGGCGGGAGTCGAGGAAGGTAGGCAGGCGGGGACGGAAGCTTTGCTCGTCGGAGCCGGGCGTGCGCCGGCGGAGGGGCTGGAGGAGGCGGGGGAGGGAGATTGAGTGGAGGATTTGGATGCGGCTGGGCTCGTACTCCTGCTTGCGCTGCTGCCTGCTGGTTTCTCTATCGCCGCTGTCGCTGTCGCGCAGTATATCACAATCGATCTATTTACCACAATGGCGTCTTGGATGTGCAGGAAGGCTGGGATGATGAATTTACGTCAGGCGTCGGATATCGCAATGCTATTCCACTCCATTATAGCACGCTTCCTGCCATGATCCTCCCCGATCCCAAGTCCCCGTCCCAGAGCTCGGTGGAGCAAGGCTGGATAGCATGCGCCTCGTGGCCTACTCGTAGTCGTCCCTTTCGTTGCTCTCTGCCTGTCCTCTGATGATGTCGTCGAGGGGTCGTTTCGTACGGAGCGCTTGAGAGGCGACGTTGGATATAGGGTGGATACTCCACTTTCCAGGCTTTGCTCTATTTCTGAGTACTTGAGATGGTAGTGGAGAAGGTGGGATGAATATTATTATCGGTGTAGGAATATAACTTCTGGCTCCCAGTAGTGCGAGATTGTGAATTTAGGTTTGATGCTTTGTTCTTCTAATATGTTGAAAATAAATTAAATCATTAAACCCCTCAGACTCTTAAAGATGCAGGAAGAGGAGAGAAGAGTAAGATTGCGTAGGATGTTAAAACAAAAAATGAGTAAATCGCTACAGCAAATAAAGACTTCCCCACCTGGACAGCAGAAAACATTAAGATATAACACGAGCACAGCACGTCGTAATTTACATCATTCATGCTCTTTCCTACAGAACCGACGTACATAAACACCACACAGCACGATACCCCCCCGTACCATCCTCACAGCCTGCCCCGTTTTCCTCCCCACGTCCGCACAGCCACGCCGAGGGGGGGGGGGGGGGCGAGGGGCCGCCGGCATGCGGCCAGCCTTGAGTTAGTGGGCTACTGAAAGAATGCCGGAGGCGAGGAGTGAGGGGAAAAATTGA
>Ga0123337_10007653_pt1 | contig 10023 bp, 5 predicted proteins | sample frozenSSSSmetaG_FD_89792 | JGI IMG/M metagenome (GOLD analysis project Ga0123337, IMG submission 89792) | Glacier valley bacterial and archeal communities from Borup Fiord, Nunavut, Canada, to study Microbial Dark Matter (Phase II) -... | ecosystem: Environmental > Aquatic > Freshwater > Ice >...
CACCGTTCAACAACCCCAACAGCGGGGTCCCCTTCTCCACGTCATCGGCGAATGGCGGTTTATCCTCGTCAACATGCCATAGGTGCAAGGTGGCCGCATCCCGCACGTTAGGATGGAGCGCTTCCTGGGCTGCCACCGCCTGATCCACGCCGTTACAGATCAGGAGTAGACACAGAAACCACGGCCGACGATGGAGAGCGGGGAGCACAGGGAAAAATGATTTAATGATCCAACTCACAGCGGAAGCCAACTTTCCATACCCTGCCTTTCGAGGAATCGTCCGTCAAGGGTGCATCCCTTACCCATCACCAACCGACTCTGCGAAAAAAGGCACCGGACGGGCGTCCGGTGCCTTTTAAAATTACACATCTTCAAGTCTCATCAATTCCGACGGCGGCGCAACAGAGCGAGGAGGCCTAGGCCACCTACCAGTATTGCGGCATTCGGTTCAGGCACCGCTGTGATCGTGACGAAGCCACTGCCTTCAGCACCCGTGACCTCGCCACCATTGAGTCCAGCGGTCGTGTCGTTGTAATTGAAGATCCAGTCACCCCCATTGAAGGTATAGGACTGATCATCGGCATAGGCACCGAAGACTCCGGTAAGCGACTCGTAGGCAAAGAGCGTGAACTTGTCGCCCATGGTGTAAGTTCCGAAGTCTTGTAAGGTGAGGAGCGCACCGGTGTCGATGGTCAGTGCTCCATTCACGTCCACCAAGTCAGCAGCGGTCGCGCCGCCGGTGTATTGATAGGCAAAGGTGGAACCGGAGTTCAACGAAAGGGAACCGTTGACATTCATCGTGCCCGGTGAGTTTCCGGGAGCCAGTGTGGCACCGGTATTGATCGCGACGGAAGCGCTTGCTACGCCGATAGTGCCCGAACCTCCGAGCGTGCCGCCATTGACAGACACTGCGGTATTCCCCAGCGAACCATTTACCAGCAGCGTTCCCGCGGAGATGATGGTGGCTCCGGTGTAGGTATTGGCAGCGTTCAATGCCATCGTCCCCGCTCCGGTCTTCGTTAGACCGCCCGCCCCGCCAAGCGAGTTGTTACGATTGATCAGTGGAGTAGAAACATTGAGGTCGCTCGCGGTGCTGATCGTCGCATCGGTAACGTCAAAGGTGGTGTTGGTGCCGAGGTGGACTCCGTTAAAGGCATTACCGCCGCCGGTGACGGAAATGGTGGATGCCACTGAGCCTCCCACGGACACATTCCCGCTTAAGCTGTAAGACTGGTAGCCACTAATCGCCCCGCCCGCGGTTGTCAGCGTGCCCCCATTGAGGGCAACGGGGCCAAGCGTGGTGAAGTTGCCTGCTGTGTTGGTGACCACACCATCGGCATTGATCACCAGGGTCGAGACGACATTGGTGATGGCGCTGCCGAAGGTGTCACCTTGCGCAAAGTTCAGCGTGCCGCCACTATTGACGATGATGTTGTGAGCGTTTTGAGAGTTGCCCAAGGCACTGGTGACTACGTTGTCGACGTTGTTGCCACGGTTAGCGACCAAGGTTCCGCCATTGACGGTGGTATCGCCCGTATAGCTGTTCGCGCCTGAGAGGATTTGAGTTCCTGGTCCGGTTTTGGTGAAGCCACCCGTGCCGGAAATCACGCCGGCGTAGGCTGCCGGATTTATGTTATTACCACCGGTCGTTAGAGTGGCCGCACCGAGCGTCACATTGCCGCCCGTGGTCCCGCCACCGGTGATCGAACCGATCTGGGTGTTGAATCCGGTGATGTCCATCGTCGCCCCCGCGATGTTCCCGAGAGTCACCGCCGAGTTGTTTCCGAACGCACCGCTGACATTGGCGACGGAAACGACGCCGGCCGCGAGCGTGCCGGCGTTGACGGTTGTTCCACCGGTATAAGTGTTGGCCCCGGAGAAGGTGTATTTATTCACCCCGATCTTGGTCAATGCGCCGGAGCCGGTGACTTGACCGCTGACTGCGACAAAGCCCGTTGCGCTGTTTCCACCGATGCTGCTGTCGCCGCTGGCAAGGTTAATATTTCCAGAGATCGTTGGTGTCCCTGCACCCTCTTGGAACAGCGCGCCAGTTGCGCCTTGTCCGGTTCCGCCGTTGAGGGTAATGTTGTTCGCCACCGCATTGGTGGAATTTGCCAGCCATAAGGAGGCACCGGTGGAGACATTAACCGCAGCGCCACCACCACGGTTTCCGACGTTCAAGTCGAAGCCCATCGCGCCGGAGGTGACGTTGAGTTGGGTAACGCCGCTGACCGCGCCGTTCATGTATAAGCGCGAGGCGCTGGTACTGACGTTCACCACGTTGCCGGTGCCGGTTAGCACGCCGGTGTAGTTGATTTGGAAATTGCCTGTTTTACTGAATGTGGCATCGGCGCTCAGGTTGATGGCAGGAGCGTAACCAAAATTGTTAGCAGCAGGATTGAATACCAAGGTGCCACCTGCGATGTTGATGGTGCCCGTAGCGGCCGCTCCAGTCGTTTGATTGAGCTGCAGGGTGCCGGCATTGAGAGTCGTTCCCCCGCTGTAGGTATTAACGCCGCCAAGAACCAAAGTGCCGCTGCCATTCTTGGTCAGGCTGAAACCGCTTCCGCTCACGACGCCGCCGACGGTAAGGGCTTCTGTCGTTCCATTCACCGTCACGATCCGGTTCGCGCCCAATGTCACCGCACCGGTGCCGAGGTTGAGTGCCTTGGTGCCGCCGAAGGCGAAATCGCCGTTCCAAGCCTGCACGTTGTTCGTCGAAAGCGTAACGGCTGCTGCGGTTGTGTTGTCGAGTGCGCCGCCGGCAATGGTCAGCGCGCCGCTGCCGATGGCGGAGGCGTTGTTGATGTTGAGCGTGCCGGCATTGAGAGTGGTCCCGCCGTTGTAGGTATTGGCGTTGGTGATCGTCAGCGATGCGCCGTTGTTCTTCACCACGCTAGTGCCACCCGCCACCGCGTTGGACCCTTGCAGGGTGTAAGCCGTGGAAGCGTTGTTGAAGACGACGCTGGTCGGGTTCACATCAGCGCCGCTGACATCCACGACGCCGTTCGCAGTGGAATCATCAAACACCACAGAATCGCCCGGAGTGTTGATATAGCTCGTGACGCTGTTGTTGGAATTTAGTTTCCAGCTGGAATTGCTGGTATTCCAAGCAGTGCCCGCACTTCCTGTCCACTTTAGATAATCAAGGCTGGTGAGCGCCAAATTGATCTGTGACCCGGTATTGACAAGGTTGCCGATTCCACGACTGGGGAGAGCCGCAAGCGTCAACGCGCTGGCACCCGTGCCGCCAATCGAACCGCCTGAATAATCGAGGAGGGTATAGGTATTTCCAGCCGTCGCGCTGCCGAGCGAAGCGATGTTGATGACCACCGAGCCGGCTGCACCGCTCAAGGTCATGGCTCCGGCATTGACACCGGTGCTGGCAGCATAGTTAGAGAGTATTCCAAAATTGACATTACCGGCCCCGCTGAACGTCACGCCACCGCCCAGAGTCAGTTTTCCAGTTCCTGAATGGCCGGCTTCAATGATGCCACCAGCGGCCACGGTCGTCAGTCCATTGACAGTGCCCCGTCCACCGAGAGTCGCACCGTTGGAAACGGCTACCGCGCTGCCCGCGGCTAGTGAGCCGTTAACGAAGAGTTTGCCGGTGCTAACCGAAGTCGCGCCGGTGTAGGTGCTCGTGCCGGTGAGCGTGGTCGCTCCAGCCGCGCCACCAGCGAAGGTCATGCCGCCACTGGTGTTGGCAGCAACCGCGATTCCCGTGACGGCCGTCGCTGCGGTGCCATAAGCTCCACCGAAGAAGGTTGCGGTCAAGGTGTCACCGGCGGTGTAGCCGATGCCAGGACTGGTGACAACAATGCTGGAAACGACTCCGCCTGTGACCACTGCGTAGCCGGTCGCGCCGCTGCCGGTGCCGCCGGTGAGCTTCACCAACGGTGCTCCGGTGTAGCCGCTGCCGCCGCTTGCAACTGCGATCGTAGCGCCACTCACACCACTGCCGGCAGGAGCGAGCAAGCCCTTGCTGATGGTGATGGCGGTATTGTTGTTATTGATCGTACCGCCGCCGCTATAAACATTGACCGCGTCGATGTTGGCATCGGTGAGGAAAGTCGTGCCGGAGTTGACGGCGGTCGCCTTGAGCGTGCCACCGTTGAAGTTGAGATGGGTGGTTGCGTTGACCTGACTTCCGAGAATTCGGCCGGTGTTTAAGGTGCCGTTGGTCAGGATGTTGGCCACACCCATCGCTCCTGCCACGTTGTTGGTCTGTGCCAAATTGAGCCCAACGCCTGACGCGCTGCCGGTTGTGACGCTTGCCAAACCAGCACCGCCGCCGACGTTAAGGACTCCTTGGGAGGTCGCCCCTGCTGTGCCCGCCTGCACTTGGAGAAAACGAAGGTCCGTTCCGGCGGTGACCGCACCACCGGTCACGTTCAGAAGCCCCGAGCTGCTGGCCGATCCGGCAGCGATCTGAAGTTGCGCGCCAGCGGCGAACGTGCCGCCAGTCACGTCCACCACGCCGACGGTATCGGCAAGACTCGCGCCGATGGCCGGTTGATTCGACGTCACCGACCCGCCGGAGAGATTGTAGTAGCCATAGCCGGAGGCGTTGGACCCGATGCGGAGGTTATCAAATGCGTTTTGGGCAACCGTTTGGGTCAGGATCAGCGAGCCGCCGCTTTGGAATACCGCACCGCCGCCGGTGCCGGTTCCGGCGTCGCCGACGAACAGATTGAACCGGTTGTTGATCACCGCTCCCGCCTGGATGTTCATGACCGCCTTGGTGTTCGTGGTCGTGCCGACCTTGAATGCAGTGCTGACTGCGTTGGTACCCACAGTTCCGGAGATATTGAAGGTGCCTCCCGCGATGTTGATGCTTCCCCCTCCCATCGAGTTTGTGACGGTGAGCGTGCCCGCGTTCACCGTGGTCGTGTCGCCGTAGGTGTTCGCGCCGGAAAGCGTTAAAGTTCCAACCCCGCTCTTGTTCAATCCCAAGGCACCTGTGCTGCCATTCTGCAAGATTCCGGAAAAGCTGTTGTCCACGGCATTGTTGACAAACAGCCAGCGTGCGGTGGTGGAACCGTTGCCAACCGTGCCGCTTCCGGTCAGACCGCCGGTCGACAAGTCACGTGCTCCGATGTTGAAAATGCCGCCGGTGACGTTCAAGGTGCCGCCACCGAGGTTGTTCGCGGTGCCACTGCTGGTAGTGCCCAAGAGCACCGTGCCTGCGCCGGATTTGGTGATATTGAGGACGCCGCTAGTACCGGCGTTGATGGTATTTCCCACCGCCCATGTGGTGTTGCCGGTCCCGCCGAGGGTCAGCGTCTGGGTGGCCGAAGCGGTTCCCGTGACGGCGTTGACGATGTTCAGCGCATTGGCGGAATTGTTGATCCAGCTCTGGCTGGCACCGAGGGTGATGGCGACGTTTTGATTGGTTGTGATCGAGCCGATCGTGACCGCACCCGCGCCGGAGTTCACCAAGATGCCACCCGCGCCGATGGTCAGCACGCGGTTGGTGCTGGCGGTCGTGTTGCCCTGGAGGAGGGTGGTGTTAGTGTTATTAAAAGTGAGCGAGTTGGCCGCTTGGTTCGCATTGAGACTGATCGTCTCGGCTGCGTTGACCGTGGAGATGTTGAAAATGGCATCGTCGCCGATGAGCGGAACCGCAGTGGGGTTGGGCGTCGTGGCGTTGGATGCGGTCGACCAGTTGGCAGCCACATCCCATCCCGCTGAGGCACCATCCCAGTAGATCGTGCCCGCCTGCAGGGTCGGCATCGCGAAGGAGGCGAAGACGATGGCAGTCAGCGAGGCAGTGTTTTCAAATAGGTTACGGGAAAGGCCTTTGGGTTTCATAAATCGGATCGATCGGTGGGCTTGATGGGATTTGCAGAGTCGGTAGACCTCTGCCAAAGCTGAAAGAAATGCCCTTACAGATCCGCAATCAATCACTTAGCATCCCACTCCCCCTTAATGGGGGGGTGGGGATCTGCTGTGAAACCACCCGTTTTCAACTCCTGAGCTTCGTTGATTTCGCTCGTAGATTCGAGGGTTGAGACAACCCGACCGAGCGGATGAAGGCTCCTCGTGCACGGCTGGGGCACGGCACCTCCCTTGGTCACAGCAAAAAAGCGTGCGGAATGAATTCCGCACGCCCAATCACGTCACTTGGATTTTCTCAGGGAGTGAAATCACTCCCATTTTTGGTCGCCGTTCACCAATGGGTGACCGCGCGGAACTCTTGGATCCGCGCGTCGAGCTCGCCGGCGGCGAGGCTTTCCATGCGCCGGGTGGAGAAGGCCTCGCAGGTGAAGGAGGCGAGAATGGAACCATGGATGATGGCTTGGCGGAGCATCGGCGCATCATACGGCGGGTGGCCTTGTGATGCGAGGTAGCCGGCCATGCCGCCAAGGAAAGTGTCACCGGCTCCCGTTGGATCCGCGACGGTTTCTAGCGGATAGGCGGAGCAGCGGAAAATTTCGCCATTCTCTGAGAACAGCATCGCACCGAATTCGCCGAGCTTGACGACGACGTTGTGGGGGCCTTTTGCCAACAGGATCCGTCCGGCTTTGACGAGGTTGGAGGTGCCGGCAAGATCGCGGGCCTCGCCCTCGTTGAGGACGAAGAGATCAAGGTGGGGCAGCACTTGGTGGAGGCGGTCATTGGCGATCTCAATCCACAAATCCATGGTGTCTGCAATGACGAAGCCTTGGCCCTGTGAGCCGTCGGCGCCCTCGCTGCGGCATTGCTGGAGCATCTCAAGCTGGTTGTCGGGGGACATGTTCGCGAGCACCACGATCGGGGAGGCGGCGGAGGCGGCGGGGACCTTGACCTGCCAGTTTTCCAACACATTGAGGCCCACGCGGTGGGTGGTGCGGTCGTTCATGTTCGCGTGGTACTCGCCGGACCAGGTGAAGGATTCATTTTCCGACCGCTCGACGCCGCCGAGCGAGACTCCCCGCAGCTCTAACATTTCGAGATGTTCCTGTGGAAAGTCGTGGCCGATGATGCCGATCAGATCGACGGGACGACTGAAAAACGAAGCCGCGAGGGCCGCGTAGGCTGCCGAACCGCCAAGGAGGTTCTGGGCTTCGGCTTCAGGAGTTTTCACATGGTCGATGGCGATGGTGCCGCCGATGACGATCCGGGGAATGGAAGTGGAGTTGGACATGGTGTTAGATGGGATGAGAGTGAATGCCTACGGGCGCAAGGCGGCGACTGCGGCTTGGGTTGCGTGCTCGACGTTGGCGGCCCGGAGGAGCGCGGAGACGATGACGACGCGTCGGGCTCCGGCGGCGAGGACTTGGGGAAGGGTCTCCGGGGTAATGCCGCCGATGCAAAAGGCGGGTATATGCGCACCGACGTCGCGCTCCATGATGGCGACGTCCTGAAGGCCGATGGCAGGGCGTCCGGCTTTAGTCGGAGTAGGAAAAAGCGGGCCGAAACCGATGCAGTCAAAACCTTCCGCAAGGGCGGCGCGGGCTTGATCGAGTGAATGGGTGGAGCGACCGATGAGCTTGCCGGGTCCCATGAGCTTGCGGGCGGCGGCGAGGGATCCATCGTCCTGGCCGATGTGGACGCCATCCGCATCGATGGCGGCGGCGAGGGCCGGGTGATCGTTGAGAATGAAAGGTACTCCGGCGGCCCGACAGAGGGGAAGAAGACGGCGGGCGACCCGCTCGATGGTGGCGAGATCCTGCCCTTTCGCGCGGAGCTGGAGGAGATCCGCGCCGCCGGCTAACAAAACGCTCGTTACAGCCCCAGCGTTTTCCTCGGAGGTGTAGCCGAGGTCGAGAATGCAATAGAGCCGCGGGTCATTCATAAGTCATACAGGTCGCAGCGGACCTATTTCCACTCACTTCACGCGCTCTTCCATGTACCTCGCAACCCAACCGATGTCATAGGTCCCGGCGGCGAAGTCGGGGTGGGCGATGATTTCCTGCTGAAACGGGATGGTCGTCTTGATGCCGCGGATCATGAACTCGCCGAGCGCACGCTTCATGCGGGCGATGGCGATGGTCCGGGTGGCACCGGTGACGATGAGCTTGGCGATCATCGAGTCGTAATGCGGCGGCACGGTGTAGCCGGAATAGACGTGGGTATCCACGCGCACGCCCTTGCCGCCGGGTGCATACCAAAGGCTGATGGTGCCGGGGCTGGGGGTGAAATTGTTAAATGGATCCTCGGCATTGATCCGGCACTCGATGGAGTGGCCGCGAGGCTGGGCTTGGAGAACGTGGTGGGAGAGCGGCTCGCCGGCGGCGACGCGGATTTGCTCCTTGATGAGCTCGCAGCCCATGACCTCCTCGGTGACCGGGTGCTCGACCTGGATCCGGGTGTTCATTTCCATGAAATAGAAATTCTCGGCCGCTTCGTCGACGAGGTATTCGATGGTGCCGGCGTTCTGATAGCCGATGTTTTTGATGAGATTCACAGAGGCCTCGCCCATCCGGGCGCGGAGCTCAGGGGTGAGCAGCGGCGACGGGCATTCCTCGATGATCTTCTGGTTCCGGCGCTGCATCGAGCAGTCGCGCTCACCGAGGTGGATGAAATTCCCGTGGGAGTCGCCGATGACCTGGAACTCGACGTGGTGTGGATTGAGAACGAGTTTTTCAAGATAGCAGGCACCGTTGCCGAAACAGGCGATTGCCTCGTTAGACGCGGCTTGGAACAGGCTGATGAATTCTTCCTCTTTGAAACAAGGACGCATGCCGCGGCCACCACCGCCGGCGGTGGCTTTAATCATGACGGGGAGGCCGATTTTCTTCGCCTCGATCAGGGCGGTCTCCGCGTCCGGCATGATGTCGGAACCCGGAGTAATGGGCACGCCGTTGGCAATGGCGGTGGCGCGGGCCGTCGCCTTGTCACCCATCATGGAGATGACCTGATGGGACGGGCCGATGAAGGTGATGCCGGAGCTGGCGCAAATCTCGGCAAAGCGGGCGTTTTCCGAGAGAAATCCGTAGCCGGGGTGGATCGCATCCGCGCCGGTGATCTCGGCGGCGGCGATGATACGATCGATCTTGAGGTACGACTCCTTGCTGGATGCGGGGCCGATGCAGACCGCCTCGTCAGCGAGCTGAACGTGCATGGAATCCACGTCAGCTTCGGAGTAAACGGCGACGGATTCCACATCGAGTTCGCGGCAGGCGCGGATGATGCGAAGGGCGATTTCACCGCGATTGGCGACTAGGACACGCTTGAACATGAAGAGAGGTTGCTAGAATTCAGTTTTCAATTTCCCGGGCAGAAAACCGACATCTCACTTGATGCGGAAAAGGACGTCACCGTATTGGACCGGGGTGCAATCTTCGGCAACGAGGGCGCAGATGGTGCCGGCGCGCTCGGCTTTGATCTCGTTCATGACTTTCATCGCCTCGATGATGCAAAGCGTTTGTCCGACCGAGACGGTGGAGCCGACTTCGACGAAGTTCGGGGAATCCGGGGCCGGCTTGGTGTAGAAGGTGCCCACCATCGGCGAGGTGATTTCCGCGCCATCGGCGACAGGGGCCGCCGCCGCGGCGGCGATGGCTGCAGCAGGTGCCTGCGCCGGGGCTTGTGCGACGGGGAGCGCGGCCAGGAGACCGCGGAGGTCGTCGAGATCCGCGCCTTTTTTCAGCTTGAGATGGAAGTCCTTCTTGGTGAGATCGAAGTGGGTGAGCCCGTGCTCATTCATGAGTTCGACGATTCGACGGATTTCCTGGAGTTCCACGATAAAAGAAGGTTGGGAGTTTGATGGGCGGAGGCAGGTCCGACGGGACGCATCTCGCTGCGGAAAGCTAGAAGGAGTCGGGAAAGAGCGTCAAGCGGGAACGGGAGGAAGAACAAATGCCTACCGCATGAATGGCCGACGCGCGGTGCCGCTAAAAGCCGAATTCCCCCCCGTTCGCCTTCCTGCACCCGGGCGCACCGGTTTTCCCGATGGACCATCAGTCTTCCAAGCGCGGCGAGCGTTCCCCGAGCCCCCGGTAAAAGACTGCGAAAATCCCGAAGCACAGGGCGATCATGGCCGCGAGCGCCAACCAAAACCCCTGCCAGCCATGGCCGTCCGGAGTGACGTAATAA